>Ga0210393_10001414_pt1 | contig 20094 bp, 15 predicted proteins | sample IncBWC27OmetaG_FD_160068 | JGI IMG/M metagenome (GOLD analysis project Ga0210393, IMG submission 160068) | Forest soil microbial communities from Barre Woods Harvard Forest LTER site, Petersham, Massachusetts, United States - Inc-BW-C-27-O ... | reverse complement strand
TTCGCATTTTTTGGCAAGACCCTTTTGGGAGTGCCGGAGCAGCGTCCGAGATGGCAGCGTGGCGTCTTCCTTGTGAACGATTTACTGGGCGACGACGTCGGCCGCATCTACGCGCAAAAGCATTTTTCTCCAGAGGCCAAAGCGCAAGGTGAGGCAATCGTGCGCAACATTGTGGAGGCGTTCCGCAAACGCATCGATGCGCTGACCTGGATGAATCCCGCCACCAAGGCCGAGGCCAAAGCCAAGCTCAGTTCGCTTTATGTGGGCATCGGCTATCCGGAAACCTGGCGCGACTATTCCGGACTCGAAATCAAGCCCGACGACATTTTTGGCAACATCTGGCGCGGCTCACTGTTTGACTATCATTACGCTCTCAGCCGGCTCGGTAAAGATGTCAACCCTAAAGAATGGTCGATGACTCCGCAAACGGTAAACGCGGTTAATTTGCCGCTGCAGAATGCGCTCAACTTTCCAGCCGCGATTCTGCAGCCGCCGTTCTTCGATCCGAAAGCGCCGTCAGTTGTGAACTACGGCGCGATAGGATCGATTATTGGGCACGAAGTCAGCCACACTTTCGACACGGAAGGCAGCACGTTCGACTCGAGGGGTGCGCTGCGCAATTGGTGGACACCTGAAGACCTGAAGCATTTCGAGGAAGCAACTGCCAAGCTCGTGGCCCAATACGATACGTACAAACCCTTTCCCGATCTGCACGTCAACGGCAAGCAAACAATTGCGGAAAATATCGCCGATCTGGGCGGCATCTTGGCTTCGTATGACGGCTACCGCGCTTCGCTGGGCGGCAAAGAAGCTGCGGAGCGGGATGGGTTTACCGGCGATCAACAGTTCTTCATCGCCTTCGGTCAGAACTGGGCATCGGCGGCTCGCCCCGCAGCTCTTCGGGAGCATGTGCTCACCGACGAGCATTCGCCCCCCGAATATCGAGCCGACACTGTGCGCAACGTCGACGCCTGGTATGCGGCGTTCAATGTGAAGCCCGGAGAGGCGCTGTATCTCTCGCCGCACGACAGGGTGCGGATCTGGTGAGCGACTTTCAGTTAAAGGGAATGTCGCAAAAGTCGCGCGTCATTTCAATGCATTTCGCCGTAGAAACGTGTGCTATCGGTATCGGTATGTCCGAGAGGAACACTTATGAGTTGTTTCCCTTCCAGTTCGAGAACACGGTCCTCGAGTTCGTCGGCAATCAAGTGCGTCGAATCGATTTGTCCGGGAAAGCGTGGTTCCCAATATGACTCAACCACGGGAACCGACGCTTGCTTTCGGATAACCGCGATGACTTCGCCCGACGCGACGAACCGCGCCTTCGGAAATTTCTTCTGGATTGTGTTTACGCCAAAAAAATGATCGCCGTGGCCGTGGGTTGCGTAGATTGCCGTCAAATTCTTGCCGCTGTGCGCGATCCAGTCGACAAGTTTCCGGTTTTGATCGTTTTAAATATGCGCGTTGTGTGCGCGTTCTATCGGATTGCCGCTCGCTTGGGAGTAGCGACCACATTGTCCGCGTGTGCCTTTTTCCATTCGCGGCGCTTGCTCTGTACTGCACGCTGTTGTGTACGCTTCTCCTCATCGCTGAACAGATCTGCATAGCGCTTGAACATGCTAGAGGTCTTGTGGCCGGTGATCTTCATGCAATCGTCCACCGAACTGCCAGCTTTCCATGCCTCATGCTGCAGCACTTCGCCGAAAGTCGTGGAAGATTCGTCCGATGTACTTTGGATTCTCGACCCACGACTTTCCACAAACAGAACATTTCTTATCTACATTCAGCTTGGATGTATAGCGGCCCTGAGCATCGCGACAATCGCGGCAAGTCCGAGACAGACACAAGCCGAATACCAGCGCTTGCGGTAGTCGACAATGGGCGCTCCATCATGATGGAGGATCAGGTCACAACCAGGGCGCCTATCACTCTTCCTGCGAGCTAGGATTTCTTCAATCTCCTCAGTCAATGCAATCTGTTGTTCCTCGCCGTTCTTCGTAATTGACGCTGGAATGCGGTTAACATTTGGTTTCAAGTGCGGCCATTGCAACTGCCGAATCTCACCGGAGCGATGGCCCGTCTCATAGGCAAAGCTGGCAACATCGGCCAGGTATGACGGCAAGCTGTTAAAAATCGCCTCTGCCTCGGCCGGCGAGAACTTCCCCTTGCGCTGGTTACCCTTCTCGCTGTAACGCTCAATCTTAGGGGCACGATTGAGCTTTGGCGGGTCAGAGGTAACGGCATAGCTGTAAGCCTGAGAGAGCAATTGCAGCGGTGGTCCTCATCATGTGCTCGGCTATCTCGCCCGCTACACCTATCGCGTCGCCATCACCAACTACCGCCTCGTGGCCTTCGAGTATGACCAGGTTACTTTCCGTTGGAAAGATTATGCCCACGGAAATAAGAAGAGAACCATGCCGCTCGATTCGCAAGAGTTCCTACGCCGCTTCTTACTCCACGTTTTGCCTCGCGGCTTTGTCCGCATCCGCTCTTTCGGCTTCCTCGCCACTCGCCGCCGTGCCAGACTCTTGCCCCTCTGTCAGCGCCTGCTCGACGACTATCCCCCCGCGCACACACCCACAGTCATCACTTCTTCCCCCACTCAGCCCACTTGTTTCCGCTGCCCAAAATGTTCCACTCCCATGCTTATCGTCGAAAGATTCTCTGTCACTCCTGTTTGGCAACTCTCCCCGAGGAGCGCGTACCTTGACTCTTCCTAATCATCCAACCATGCCGCTCTCCACAGCGCGAGCTTCTGCTCCGACAGCCATAGTGTCTGTACGCACCGAAATCCACCTCAATCCACCACTTACTCTCCTAAATTACCCGCACCGCATCGCTTCCTCGGACCTACCAACACTCTCGCCGACATCTTTTACCACTCCGCTCAACCCAACCCTGCGACCAACAAATCGCGAATCGCCCATGCAAAACGCATAGCTGCACCGCGTCCGCCGCGCCAGCGGCTTCGTACAAATCCTCCTATCGCAAGTGCCCCGGCGGGAAACACTTGGGTCCCCGCAGAAGCTCACCGCCGGCGCACTTGTCGATAGGAAACTAAGATTTTGCGACAATTGCCAGCCTTGGCGTTGCGGTTGCCTGGTCAATGCTCAGCTTAATGCTCTTGACAATCCAATTACTTGGGACATAATGAACGCTTCTCTCAGCCGCATTGACCCGCGCGCGCCAGTCGCGGTTTGACTGAATAGGCCCCGTTTCTGATCCCAATCACCCTGTCCATAGAAACCTGATACATGAGTCAGGAACAAATCTTTCGGGAGGTCATATGAGCAAACACCAGACGAATGCAAATCCTGAGGACAACCAAGAACAACTCAACCCCAACTTAGGCACTGAGAATTTAGAAACTAACTCGACTAACTCGACTAACTCGACTCACTCTTTCAGCAGGCGGTCGTTTCTCGGCCGGGCTGGAGCTTCGACGCTGGCCGCAGCCGCCGCGAGCGCCGGTTTACCTGCGTTGTTGAGTGAAAAGGCGGAAGGCCAAATCGCAGAATCGGACGCGCGTGCCGACCGGTCATTTCAACTTCGGTTCAACGCTGCAGTTCTCGAACGCAACGTGCCAATTCCAGCGCAAAACAATAATGGCGATGAGGCCCGGTATCCCAATTACATCGGAAATTACTCGCAGGGTCTGCCCCACGACAGCATCGGCGAAGTAGAGCCGGCGGCCTACCAAGCACTGCTGGTTGCGGTCAGCAGCGGCAAGCCGAGCGACTTCGCGAATATTCCGTTGGGCGGAACCGTGAAGCTGTCGGATCCGCAGGGCGGACTCGCTTTCGATCTGGAAGGGACGGATAGCGGCCAACTCACGATCCCGCCCTCGCCTGCACTGGCGAGCGCGGAGAGGGCCGGTGAAATGGTCGAAGACTACTGGATGGCTCTGGCGCGGGACGTCCCATTCTCGCAATACGGCAACGAGCCAATTACCGAGGCAACGATCGCTGACCTCAATCACTTGGCGCGCTTTAAAGGGCCCAAAGTGAACGGTCAGGTTACACCGGGTACTTTGTTCCGCGGGTTCACGCCGGGTGATGTGATCGGGCCGTACCTCTCGCAACTTTTTCTGATGCCGGTTGGCTTTGGAACACTCAGCGTCGCTCAGAAGTACAACGCCTATGCTGCGAACACGGACTATTTGACGGACTTCACGTCCTGGCTGGCCGTGCAAAACGGAGAGGGACCTTTCGCGGGCAATGTGGTTTCGGGTACAAGCTACATCAAGGACGGTCGCGACCTGGGAGCCTGGGTGCATGTGGATTTCGCCTTCCAGGCTTACCTGTTCGCATGCCAGTGGCTGCTAGGCAACAAGGCCCCGTTCAATCCGGGGAATCCGTATAACACCATCGCGAACCAATCCGGGGTTCAAACCTTCGGACCGCAGCACATTGTCGATTTGCTGGGCGAGGTTTCGAACCGGGCGCTAAAGGCCATGTGGTATCAGAAGTGGTTTGTACACCGCGCCTTGCGGCCGATCGCGTATGGAGGCCTGGTCCACAATACGATTACCGGTGTGGCAAAGTATCCCGTTCATCGAGATGTGCTGAAATCTCAGGCCGTTCAGCAGATCTTCACAAAGTATGGCTCTTACCTTCTGCCAGCCGCTTACCCAGAAGGGGGTCCGCAGCATCCGTCGTACGCCGAGGGACATGGTGTGATTGCGGGCGCGTGTGTTACTGCCCTGAAGGCGTTCTTTAACGAAAGCTATGTGATACCCAATCCCGTGGTAGCCTCCGACGATGGTCAGTCATTGCTGCCCTACACGGGTTCCGACGCGGGGCAGATCACGGTGGGCGGCGAACTGAACAAGCTCGCCAACAATGTGGCGCTGGGGCGTGACATGGCCGGGGTGCATTGGCGTTCTGATGCCGAGCAAGCTCTCCTGCTCGGTGAGAAGGTCACCATCAGCATCCTACGGGAACAGCGACACACGTACAATGAACCATTCAGTGGCTTTACATTCACGAGGTTCAACGGAAATCCGATCACGGTCTAGCCCTTGCCGATGCGCGACAAGGTTTCTTGATCCGTTCGCTGGTTATGGGCGCTGAGCCAAACTCGGCGCCCCATCTTTCGATACAGCCCGAGGCGATTTATTCGTCAGCGTGTCGGAACTTTGTCTTCGCTTGGCGAAATCAGCCTGGTTACAACAACCATCTGGAACCGCAGTTCAAGAGAGAGGGCGAAATAGCAATACTATGGTGGCGAGCCCGAGCGTCCTATGAGGGTCGAAACAAACGATTCTCGCCCCACAATCAGGCAGTCACTGATGGCGATCAAAGCACCCAATTACGGGTTAATCTGGTCAGTACTGCCGATTTTTGTGATCAAAGCAGAATCGCGTCCGCAGCCGATGCCGGTGCTGCTCCTAGTGATCGCGACGACAATAACCTCAATTGCGGTCCTCTCCAATTACAGAGGGATAGGCAATTTCTGCGAGGTACTGACCATCGTTCTGCTGGTGCCGCTGGTCCTTTCAAAATGGCTTTTTCGGGCAAGAACTGATTAGTTGATGAAACATCAAATTGCACTTTTTGACCGGGCAGGGGCGTCGGCCAATTCTCGGTGAGCGAAAGCGCCCGTCTTCGAAAGTTACGGAGAATGAATACTTCTTCCTGTGTGGGTTGAGAGTAAAATTAGCCAGCGGAAGCAGGAGGGATGCACATGAAAGCAGCGACGATCCTGGGCCTAATCCTTTTCGCAATGGGAGCCGCCTCTCAAGATGAGGCGCAGTCGCCAACCCGCGCACAATGCACGTTCTCGGACGGAACCAGCATTGCTGTTACTTATTTTCCTGGGCATCAACGGTATCGCTTGTCATCTAACGGACATCTCTTGACGACGCAAGGAATGAGCATGCCTGCTGGCGACTATACTGCTCACCTCGAAAAAGACTCCCACCAACACTGGACTCTGAAGCTGATGAAACCGTTCGATGGGAAGGGAGTGTTTATTCTTTCACCCCCTATATCCGTGACGACGTCCGCCGCAATCGAGGACCCCGAAGTTTCATTTGACCATACAGGCGGAAGCTGCATGATGCACTTGGGTCAGAAGAAATCGGACACGGTGCTCTCTCTGGAGTTCACAGAGAAGAACGCAGACATGCCGGTACTGCAATAAACTCCTCAACTGCTGGAATATCCCGGTTACACTCGACCACAGAGATTCGGGTGACGGCGCTTGAGGTGGTCGGAAAACGCTTGCTCTCTCCACTACTGTAATTGGGCCTCGCTCTTCACCCCGAGCCTCACAACTTCAATCGTGAAGTCGGAGTATGACGGTGGCACGAACGTGACCCTTTGTGTGACCTTCCATCTCTGGCGGCCATTAATTCTGCGACATTCCGACGATGTCTCCGTGCGGGCTTAATTTTTGTGGCAAGTCATTGAAGTCAGATGACTTGAGTGGGACTCCAGGTCCGAAGCCGACTAATCGGCCGTAAGTCGGATTGGCAGATTTCGAATCCGCCTGACCGTGGAAATGTGGCACACAGTTCGCACACAGAATCGAAGCAGCAATTCCCAACTTCCGAATAGCCAACGACCCCGCGCCGAAACCCGATCTAACCAACAATAGCCGTCAATTGAAGAACCTTCTCCCCAAGATCTCGATCGCCGTTGACCTCAATCTGCGAGCGAGCGGAATCGCGATCAATGCCCTTGGTAAAGACACGCCAAGCCAACTCCTGGGGTATCGAAACTCGCGATGCCCATTTTCTGTCACTTGGCTTCACGAAGTGCCAACCTGCCGATTCCTTAGAAAGAAACCATTGCCCTCCGCATTCACCAGAAATTTCTAGCAAAACCAACGTCCCGAGAGGTGTGTCGACACCGCGATAAACATGCGGCAGTCCTCGTATAAAGCAATCGAGAACCGGGTGATATAGTTCCGGCGTCATGATGCCGGGCCGATTTGTGGCCAATCGAATCTGCTGTTGGTGATGCCAGCGTTCCGTTAATTCACGAGCTGTGTCGAACCAATTCAGGGAGCTCTCTTCTCCTGCCCAGCTAACCGCGAATGCGGCAGGCGAAAACGGGTCGAGAGATTCATGAAAGCGAGCGCTCTGCTCACAGGCTTGTTCCATCATCCCGATCAGAACCTTTGGGCTCAGGCGACGGTAGACGGTCACGCCTTCGCTGTTCAGACGATTTACCAGCGTGATTACGTCTTCAGGCGACCGGATGCTGACCGCTTCGACATAGCAAGAATCTCGAACCATAGAGAGTTTGCGTAGAACAGTGTCTAGCAGGTGCGCTGCGACGTCGCGGACCCTCCACAATGGCACAACAGTCTTAAGATCCCATTCGCCCGGCGTGAGCGAACTCAAAAGGTCAATCAGTCTTTCATCGACTCTGCGCAGGAGGTGAGAGCAGAGTATTGGATCAGAAGTGCCGGCCTCGCGCCGCATAAGAGTTTCCACGATAACATGACGAGGATTCGTTTTCCTCGATCCCGGGCAAACCGAAACTTGGTCGCAAGCGCAGATTGTTGTACGAAATTCCTTTTCGGGAATGAATATTCATGTTTGTGTAACCGTGTTCGTAACTTCCATGTGCTATGCTTCCCGGAATTTCCCCCTTGGGAATTGAAGAAAAAGAAGAGTACAGGAGCAGAAAATGAACGAGAGAAAGAAGAGGTCCGCACGAACCCGGCTGTTGGCAGGCCCTGACGCCGGGCGCAAAGAAGTGCTCCGAACCACACTCCATCTGCGGACAGTCAGCGCCGTTCTACTGTTTCTCGGCTTGATGACGATTGCCACGCCGGCCGCTGCTTGTTCGACGGCCTCTTTGAAGGGAAACTATGGATTTTCGTGGGGTTGGCCACAAGAACTCTATGGCGCCAGTGGTAACGAAGGGATTGTCGTGGGCCGGATGACGGCTGACGGAAAAGGAAATCTTAGTGGGGCGGAAACGGTCAGCTTCGAAAACTCCATACAGAGCTCGACCTTTACGGGAAGGTACTCTATAGCGGCAAACTGCACTGGGACTCTGTCGCTTGGCACCGCCGACTTTAATGTTTACCTCAATTCCAGCAACATGGGCTTTCAGCTGGCCATAACCAATCCGGGTCTTCAGGCCCTGGGTTTCGGCCTTCCTCAAATTTCTGCCACCTGTGCGCTGACTGGAAAAGCACAAAAGCTTGGCGCAAATATCGTAGGAACCATCCCCGGAAGCTCGCTGAACAAGGACATCATTGGGGAACTCAATCTGGACGGCAAAGGGCACGTTACCGGAACCGTGAGCATCAACGAAAATTACTCGAACACTGTGGAGGCGGTCACCGGGACCTATACGGAGGCGTCCGATTGCATGGGAACGTTGCAGATTACTCCGAAGGGATCATCGGCGCTCCATTTCAATACGGTCTTCGTAAACGCGGGAGCAGAGCTGTTGCTGGTGGAGACCGACAGCGGGACGGTCCTAGGCGGCACCGCGCAGTAATAGCTGCACCAAAGCCACTAACGCATTCTAATCGCGGCAAAGCCAGGTTGAAAGATCAATCTGGCTCTTACCTTCTTGATTCCCAATTGAGAAGCGATTGGCTCCCGGTATCGCAATTGCAGTGCCAGCGGACAACGGTCTCCGGTTGAATGAGCATCAATGCCCGCTCCCAGCCAACCCACAGCTGCGGCAACATTACCCAGAACAGTTTGTCAGCAGCACCCTGGTGGCCGCGGATGCTTTCGTTTGAAAACGCCGAGCTGTTGTCGAAGAGCCAGATTCTCGAGGAGCAAGTCGCGGCGAGGGCAAAACAATCGCGTAAAAAAGAAAACCAAGAGCCTCAGCAAGCGTAACATTGGACCAGTTTGACATTGGGAGTGGCCATTGTGATACACAGTCTAACTTCGTGATTCGACCGAAGATCGGAATTGTGGCGAGGCACAACTCTCAACTCCACGGCTTTCATTGACTTGCACGTTTCACGGACGTAAGATTCGCGCCAGTGATCGGCCAGACCATCTCGCACTACCGTATCGTCGAGAAACTCGGTGGCGGTGGTATGGGTGTGGTGTACAAGGCCGAGGACACAGACCTTGGCCGGTTTGTCGCCCTTAAGTTCCTGCCTGATGCGCTCTCGCAAGACCCGCAAGCGCTGGAGCGCTTTCGGCGAGAGGCGCGTGCCGCGTCTGCTCTCAATCACCCCAACATTTGCACCATCTACGAAATCGGAAAACATGGCGAGCAGTCGTTCATTGCCATGGAGTTTCTGGATGGGGTGACGTTGAAGCATCTGATTGCGGGAAAGCCGTTGGACAACGAAACCGTGCTCTCGCTGGCCACCGAGATTGCCGACGGCTTGGATGCAGCTCATTCGCAAGGGATTGTACATCGCGACATCAAGCCGGCGAATATCTTCGTCACCAAGCGCGGGCACGGTAAGGTACTGGATTTCGGTTTGGCCAAGATCGCGCCCAGCGTCGGTTCTTCCAGCCGAGTTGCGTCGGCGAACACGATGACGGCCACGGAAGATCGGCACCTGACCAGCCCCGGTTCCACACTGGGTACCATCGCCTATATGTCGCCGGAACAGGCACGAGCGAAAGAACTGGATGCTCGCACAGATCTGTTCTCGCTGGGAGCAGTACTATATGAGATGGCGACCGGTCAGTTGCCCTTCCGCGGAGACAGCACGGCAATCGTCTTTGAAGCAATTCTGGGCCGCGCCCCGCTACCGCCAGTGCGTTTGAATCCCGACGTGCCGTTGGAACTGGAGCGGATCATCAACAAGGCGCTGGAGAAGGATCGCGAACTGCGCTACCAGCACGCCGCCGACATGCGGACGGACTTAAAACGGCTGAAGCGGGAAATGGAAACGCGCCCGGGTGTCTCAACCGACGCAGGCCCTGTGGCGGCCGTACAGGCAACTGCCTCTCAGTCCGTGCACGGGTTGGTGACAGCATCAGGATCTTCGCCGCTCGTGAGTTCGTCTGTGTCATCCAGCGCGGTGCCGGAGAACGCGCCTGCGAGTTCGCGGGCGAAACATCCCTACGGAAAGGTCGCTGCGGCAGTTACTCTGCTAGTGCTCCTGTCCTGCGGGGCGGCGTGGTGGCGCTCGACAAGGACAGCGCCTGAACCTGCAAAAGAGGTGACGGTTGTTCCGCTTACCGCCCATCCGGGAGATGAACGCGATCCCACGTTCTCGCCCGATGGGAGCCAGGTGGCGTTTGCGTGGGGACCGGAGGGCGGAACCCCGGACATCTACGTGAAGCTGGTTGGACCTGGGGAACCTATCCGGCTGACCAACACGCCCGAAGATGAACGGATGCCACAGTGGTCCCCCGACGGCAGGTGGATTGCCTTTCCTCGAAGCCTTGGCAGGGCCGGAAGCCTTGGCACGACCGGAATTATCGCGATTCCTGCCCTGGGCGGGCCGGAGAGAGTGATTACACGGGAACAGAACACGCCCTATGTCTCCTGGTCCGCCGACAGTCAGTGGGTGGCCTACTGTACAGGCAGTCCGCGAAGCTTGTACTTGGCATCGTTGAACGGGGGTGACAAGAAGCTGGTGATTGGTCCGTTGCAGGGAAAGTTTGGGGTGGGAGGCGGCGTTCTATCTCCTGACTCAAGTAAACTTGCGCTGATTTACGACCATCCGGGCCTTTATGTCGTCGGCCTGTCGAGCGACTATAAACCTCAGGGTGAACCGAAGCTGCTGACCCCGCCGGATTGGCGGATCGTGAGCCCCGCCTGGACGCCGGACGGTAAAGAAATTCTGTTTATTCGATCCGCTGGGAACGCGAACCTCGGCAGCGATACCGCCATGTATCGCGTGGCCGTCGATGGCGGCGAACCGCAACGGGTTAGCTTTGCCGGGGATAATCCCTGGTTTCTCGCGATTGCGCGGCGAGCAAACCGGATGGCGTTTACGCGATTGCACCGGGATACCAATATTTATCGTGTCGCACTGCAACCCAACGGCATGATTCATGAGGCCGCGCAGGCTCTCATTTCCTCTTCAAGGCGGGATGACGGTGCGTTTTACTCTCCCGATGGTTCCCACATTGCCTTCGTCTCTAATCGAACGGGACCGCTTGAGATCTGGGTCTCGACTGCTGACGGCAAGGATCCTGTGCAGCTTACGGTTGCTCCGGACTGGGCCGAGGTTGGCGACCCGCAATGGTCTCCTGACGGCAGTAAGATCGCCTACGACGCCCGCCCCACGGCCGATTCAGCGCTGAACGTTTTCGTCGTCTCCGCTTCCGGCGGAACACCGCAGCCCTTGACCAGTGGTCCTGCAAATGATGCAAGACCTACGTGGTCGCGAGACGGCCGCTGGGTGTACTTTGCCTCGGATCGCGGCAACGGTGTGAGCAACATTTGGAAGGTCGCTTCCTCCGGCGGACCGGCGACACAAGTGACGCGCAACGGCGGCGTCTTCGCTCTCGAATCGCCGGACAGGAAGTGGTTGTACTTTACTGCGCAAGGCGGTACGATTCGCCGGATGCCGCTCGAAGGCGGCCAGGAGGCCGACTATATGAGTGGCCTCGGGGATCTGGGCTTGGCGCGAAACTGGGGAGCGTTCTATGTTGCGGCGACCGGGTTGTATTACTTGGCGCCCGCTCCTGACCAACGTGGCGCGCTCATCAGGTTCATAAGCCAAGCTGGCGGCGAGTCTAAAACACTTGCCAGCATTCCGCGCACACCTGCGGCCGGACTCAGCCTTTCTGCGGATGGACACTACTTGCTCTATTCGCAATATGACCAATCGGCCGCCGAACTGCTGCTGGTGGAAAATTTCCATTGACCGGCGGGTCCGTTGTCGAGACCTGATCTTGCTCATGCACCGGTTCTTCGGTCTGATTCTGCTGCTCCAGTTCGACCAAGTTGGCGGGCTGGAGACAACGGAAAGTCCGAGCACCTGGAACCACCGGATGTCACAGCGGATTGCGCCCATGTTCTCTGTTCTCCGGTGGTAACCTGCTCATCACGATTGAGGTCACGCGCCAGCGTTGGTAATTTTGATAATCAGAACTTCAGGTGGAAGGTTAATCTCGATCGAGTTGCTGGTCGTCGATCGCGTATACGCGCCGGTCGGTTTCACACCGCTCGCATCATTGGGCGCATAGACAGTAAATGATTGCGGTCCGGAGAAGCTGATTATGACCGGGACATTTTCTGTTGCTTTGTCCTTGCCCGGCACGGGATTAGTGCACGGGCTGCTGTTACAGGTCGCGGGATCGAAAACCGAAATGTCGTTCCAGATTTCCAAATAATAATCGCCGTCCGATTTTTCCAACAGCACATATTCCGGCTTGTAGGGCTTCGGACCTGCGTTAGCGGTGAACGTCATCGTGAGTGATCCCGGCTCGAACGTGGCTGCCGGTTCCTCCAGAATCTGGATGAGGTTCATCAAAGCCGTAAAAGCCGGCTTGGGCTTGAGGTCGTAATTCAGCAGGCCATAGTAGCCATATCCTTTACATTGAGGATTGGTCGGATTGGGGGTGATTGGGCAGTCGGCAAGTGGCGGTCCCTTCGTTTCATCAATTAGTTCATAAGAGAAGGTGCGAACCACACCGTCATTAAAGCCAGCCAGAAATGCAGCTGGCAGATAGATCGCCGCTGCGCGCTCCGAAACTCCTTGTTGTTCAGAATCGTCCAGGTAGTACGTGTTGTTGTGGTAGCCCATCTCTGTGGTCCAAAGATCTTCCCTGCCGGTCAGCGCGCGGCTAAAATGGATGTACCCTTGTGAACCGGTTAAACCCTCGTCACCCACGCCGCCTCCCTGGTATGCATGCATGTTTCCATAAGTCGCGTCGCCGAACGGCAGCGTGCCATTGTCGGCCAGCCACGCGTCAGCCAACACGGTGAAATCCGGCGCATACCCCTGGGACATCACGACGACGGGCAGTGCGTTGATTGAGGGACCTGGAAGATCGGTACTATCGTTCTTGACGATGTTCCACAGATCCACGGACTCGTTGATTGCGCCCTGTGGATAACTCACGTCGTTATACAGGAAAGGGTCGTTGCTGGGATAGCCGGCGTCCGGCTCGTTTGGACCCTCTACCGCATCAATCGAGGGTAGAAGACTTTGAATCATGGGCACCACCCTGCAAGCCTCAAGCGGTTTGTCGTCTGGCGGGTAGTCATTCCCTCCTCCGAGCACGCCATCCAGGGAGTAACCCAATGCGCCAATGCGATGGATTTCACGAATGAATTGTCCTGACAACACCGGCCCGGCGTAGAGGGGGTCAGCGGCGTTCATTTCATCCCGAACGTGCCGCACGCCGAGCGCTTGCAGCTTTGAGTTGATCCTCTTGTAATTCGCGAACGAATAAGGCAAAACCGTGCTCTCCAGGTGAACATTAATGCCCATGCTGTCGACGAACTGATCCACCCTTTTGGCTTGTATCTGGGTTTGAGCGAGCGCGGTCCCACCGCAAACCGCAATCAGCGAGCTTATAACGACCATCATGACGATCCGGATGAGAGGATAAGTTGGGGAAAAGCGAGGCGCCTTTGCCCAATCAATCAGGGTGCCGAGGCAATTAAAATTGCTGCTGTTTAATTGTTCAAAGGCCATAGTCGTAATTATTTTCTCCCGGCAGCTGAAACACCGCTCCGCATGATTAGTTGTTATCCATACTTTCTATCGTTGCCAATGGTCGGCGTAGAACGGGGTGCTCCTCAGCGCGTGGTCTACATCGGCTCCGCGCGCAAAAGATTCCAACCCCCCGTGTGTCGCATCTAGATGTTCAATGAGCAGCATTGGTTTGTGCTCTTCTGATCCGACCGGGCACACAACGATGTTCTTCTTGCGGTCATTCGGACCGAGAACGGAAATGTCGCTTTCCGGAAACTCCGCATCGCAAAAGCGCTTTGCAAAAGCTTCGTAAGCGCGGTTGCGCTGCCCGCTGAGCGGGTTCGTGTTGATCCCGATCAACTGCTTGTAAATGTCGAGCGCCAGCTGGCGAGTCGCCTCATCCTGATCCTGCTGCGCGGAGGCAGATACCAGTTCTTCCTTTCGATTTGGGACGGAATGGCGTAGTTGCAAGGCGCCGAGATTCGTTCTCTCGTGAAACTCTGCGGAAAGGAATTGCTTTTCGTAAGTTGAAGTAGTGCAAAAACGCTTCGTAGTTTTGGAACCAAGTTGTTTGGCTCCCTGCCTTCCGGCCAAATTGCGACGCCTTCATCAAGTGCGATCTTTGCGCTGTAGAAACTGGCTGCCGTCCGCCTTATCCTTGCTTCGCAGCGACTTATCGCCGCAAGCGATGTGAAGGTTGCTTATGGCACCGATTGTGGGATGTTTCCATTCAGCCACGGCATCCTCGAATTCCAGGCGATGGTGAAGGCCGGACCCCTCTACACCGGAGGCTCCAACGGCTGCGTTACCTCCACCCCCGCTCCGATTGCTACCGAGTGGAACGAACCAGTTCTCGGGCGGGACTCTCACCCGCAGTGGACCAACGCTTTTCACGGCGCACGACGAACTTCGGTTAACATCGAGCCGGAGATAGCAGACGATCAGATAAAGAAAATCCGGACCAGGCGCGGGGCCTGGTCCAGAGGATCGGGTCGATGTCTTAGAACACAAACTTCAAGGCAAACTGAATCAGACGAGGGTTGTTGCCCGTATTTGTGCTCGTTACCTGTCCGAATCCGTTCGTACTTCCCGCGATGAAATTAGTGCCCGGGAATCCAAATTGTGGATGGTTGAACAGGTCGAAGAATTCAGTCCTGAATTCGAGGCCGAACCTCTCGGCAATCGTCGTCCGCTTGAAGATGGCGAAGTCAAAGTTGTTGATGCCATCCGCCCGCAACTGGTCATCGACACGGCTCTCAGTTCCATAACCCCATTGCGGTGGCGCCGCAAAGCAGGCCGTGTTAAACCAACTTGTAAGCGAGCGGTTGCCGGTTTTATCGCAACCGGCTACAACGCTGGGACGTATGTTACCCACGCCGAGGCCAGCATTCTCCAAGGCAGTCGCGGGACCAGCCCATGAAATCTTCAGCGGAAAACCGCGCTGGAAGGTAGTGACTCCGTCCACGCCCCATCCAGAGACCACTCTGTTCGCCACTCCGCCAAAGCTATTCAGGAACATCTTCCCGCGCCCAAACGGCAGATCCAGCACGTAGCTGACCACTAGTCGCTGGGACACATCCTGCGAGGAAACCGATTTTTCGCCGGCCAGGTTGTTCCAGTCCTGCACCTGCCCCACGCCCCCCGTAGCGCCATTCTCAAGCCAACTGGTCTGCGTGTCAGTATTGCTCAACAGTTTGGCGTTGGTGTAGGCCACGAGCAGGGTACCGCCGCCCTGGAATCGACGAGTTACCGTGGCCTGCAGCGAACTATAGGTGCTACCACAGCACCCATATTGAGCCAGTTGCAGGTTGGTGAGTTGAGGGAACGGGCGATCAAGCTGCCCAGCGAGAATTGTGGGACTTTGACCCGGCCCGTTGCCGATCGAGGGATTGGGACTTACCATTGGATTCACGATTTTTTGGTCGATCGCGATCGGTTCTCCAGCAGCTGCTTGTATCGAGGCTTGGGTAATGTAAGAGTCAGGTATTTGATCGGCATAGACATTGGGGTTGTCGTTCGCAAGGTGAACGCCATGCGAACCTGCGAAGGCGACGTCGGCGAAAAAACCGCCCGGCAACTGGCGTTGAATGTCGAGATTATACTGCTCCATGTAAGCTGTTTTCGGGTTGGTGTACGGCGCCAAATCGGGCGCGCCGTTCGTGGCGATAAAGTTTGAGGTATTTCCGCTTCTACCCGGCGGTGCCAAAATTCCGTTGGGAAAGGGACCCGGTGTGCAATTAGTCAGCCCAGGCGCCAGCCCGATCGTTGCTATCGGGGTAAAGGTGCACCCGCTTTCGTCAAGAGTAGCAGCCGGCGACAGCCCGTGATCTAGCGTAGCAAAGAAAGGTGAACTCGCCAGATTGATCGGATCGTTGTCAGGATTGATGTTGAAATCGGTGTAGTTCGGAATCCAGAACACCCCGTAGCCACCGCGGATCACAGTCTTCTGGTCCCAGGCGTATGCAAATCCCAAGCGTGGAGAGAACTCGTTCTTATCCAATGGCAAGTTGTTTCTGCCCGAGTTCGGACCGTTTCCTACCAACAACGCATCCCCGAGACAAGGCGATCCGGGGGTACCGTTGCAGCCTGTAACCGCGGCATTGGTCACTGTCGGATCCCAGTAGCTCAAGCGGTTGTAACGCTCCGACCACGGTCCTTGAAGTTCATAGCGGAGTCCGATGTTGAAGGTCAATTTAGAGTTGTAGTGCCAGGTGTCATTGCCATAAAACGCCCGGTAGGTCTGACGGCCGGCCGTTTGCGCTGGAACCTCAGCAACACCTTCGGTTTGGTTGGCGAAGGTAGCGGGCCCGGACTGAGATAGACCCAACAGAAAATCAGCAAAAGCGAAGCCGCCGGTGGTGGGGTTGGCTTGGGTGGGCAAACCGGTGTTGCTCGTCCAGGCTCCCGAGAACGCAAATGCGCCACTGGCGATGTTGGTCTGGTAGTAATTGTCCAGGCCCAGCTCGTACTGACCGCCAAACTGGAACGTGTGTTTGCCGCGAATGACGGTGAGGGAGGGAGAAATGTTGTACTGGGTATTATGGTCACCAATCGCGCTGTTGCCTTGGGTCCTACCCACATCGTTGGGGAACGGAAAGGCGGGCGTAGGCGGCGTCCGCATGATCGAGGGAACCGCGGAGTTGTAACTTGATGGCCATCCTATTTGGGCGAGGTCGAAACCGGCAAGCAGCGGCGCACGAAGGTAAATAAAGCGGCTTCCTGAGATATTCAAATCGCCGATGACCTTCGGACTGAAGACATGATTGAAATCAACGGCGACAGCCTTGGTATGGTAATCTTCCGCGCACCGGTCGTAACACAGGCCGGTTCCGAATGGATTGGTCGGCAAATCCAGTAATCCAAAGTAAGTAAAACGTCCAAATACGCGTGTCGAGTCCGTGACCTTCTGGTCGCCGCGGGCGACGAATTGATTGTTGTTTCCGCCGCTGCTGCTGGCCGTGGTGAAGTTGTTGACAGTAGCCGTCGGATCTGTAGGAGGAATGAAGTACTTATCCCACAATGCCGTCCCAGCCTTGCTGAACTCGATCGCCGGGATTTGGTTACCCGGGTAGGGCTTCCGCGCTCCTGTGACCGGATTCACCGTATATGGGTCGTAGAGTTGAACGCCCTGCGCCAACAAAGCAGAAAAATCTCCTTGCCGAAACGCGGGCAGCGGCACGGTTGTCGTCAAAACACTGCCGGTTCGAAGCCGGAACTGCTCCCAACTCACAAAGAAGAATGTTTTGTCCTTGATTACCGGCCCGCCGAAATTAAATCCGTACTGATTCTGAACATACGGAGGCGGCGTGTTGCTTGTGCCGCTGGCGAGTTCAGCCTGCTTGTAAAAATATTCGTTCGAGTTTAGAACCTTGTTGCGGAGAAATTCATAGGCCTCGCCATGGAAGGCGTTGGAACCCGATTTGGTGCTGAAGTTCATGACTCCGCCCGAGAACTTGCCAAACTCGGCCCCCAGGTTGTTGTACTGCACCTTGAATTCGCCGATCGAATCCTGAGTCGGAATAACAATGGGCAGGTTGATGTAGCCTATGTTTAGCGGTTGACCATCCAGGTACTCCGCGCTCTCATTTCCGAACGCCCCCCCTACCTGATAATTTCCCCAGCTGAACGGGTTCTGGCCTACGGGTGTGCCGCCTGAGCCGCCCTGCGCAACCGCCGCTGGAGAGATCGTAATCAGGTTGAAAATGTTCCGCCCATTCAACGGCAGTTCGTTAGCCTTGCGCTGCTCCACCACCTGGCCCAGAGACGAAGTCTCGGCCTGCAACAGCGGGGTTTCCGATGTCACCTCGACGATCTGGTTGACCTCGCCGACCTGCAAACCGGCATCGATATGGGTGTCCTGCTGCACCTCGACCGTGATCGGAGTGCGGATAAAATGCTTGAATCCCTGCTTTTCCACGTCGATCCGGTATTGGCCGGGAAACAGGTTCACAAACGTGAAGAGGCCGCTGCTGCCGCTGGATTGAGTGCGTTTTTCCGCCGTGCCTAAGTTGGTCAAGGTTACGTTGGCATCCGAAACTATGGCCCCCGAAGTATCGGTGACCGACCCCGCGATCGAGCCATAGGTGGACTGAGAGAATGCGGACAAAGACAAGCCCAGCACAAGAAAAGTCAGCGAGAGAGCAATCGTCCGGAACCTGTGAAGATTCATGTGTTCCCCCAAACGTGAGATCATTCGAGACAGTTGCGGTACGGATGCGAAGTCTGCGCGCCCGTGGCACTTCCCCTAGTCTCTTTCTACTGGATATTCTTTTGGTTTCAGCTTCTCTCAGCGCGGTTCCTTGCCAGTCTCGGTTCTGGGACCTGCTTGCGCATATACGACGCAATTCGGTTCCGCTTCTGAAGGCCCAACACATGACCAACGCTTGTGAGCGGCAATCAGTTCGGTTAATGCAAGCGGAGACCCACTTTAGGAAGAATTACGTGGGGTTACTAAACTCAGGTACGAAGCAGTAAAGATCGGTGACCCGAACATACGTATTCTCAATAGGAACGAAAATCCATGAATGACCATCTCATATGGATATCCGTAGAAACTCTCTGGGAATAGTGTGAGACTTAGTAGAGCCCAAACCACCGCAAGGAGACAGATCTGAAGGGAACCGGATCGGCGTTCGCAAAGTGCCGAACTTCGAAGATGGCCTTCTGCCGATTACGCCCCATGGGTCGGATTCCGACGTGCGGAGCCCTCTCCGTTTTGAGCCTTATTGCGAACTTAGGATCATTTCCGTCGCTATTCTTTTACAATGATGACGTTGATTTGGGCGGGAACCCGATTGCTTCCTGCACACCGGCGCCTCTTACGCCTCCCGGCAGACCACCTGACCCGACCTGCAATCGCGATAGCTTTAGTCTTCGTTGTGTGCTGGTTCGCAACATATGCCTTTCCCTATTCGGCAACCGGTAATTGTGGACGCTGTCGAGCCCGAACTGGGTCTTCTGCATGTCGAAAAGAACGGAACCATATTTCACGAGAACCAGCATCAGCGTTTATCGTGATGGGAGATATTTCATAGTTCAAGACGACCGTCCATTATTCCGCTACAGTTTTGTGAAAACATAGCACGAAGGCCTTCCGGCAGACGATCTCCGGAGAAGGCTAGAGGCCATTCTCGCTTTACCGGGAATGGACGCCATTGCGCCACCCATGGCCGGGATGGAAGCTTCTCCTTTACCAAGTTTCGTTGCGTTAGATGCAGTCGGATCATTGCTCTGGTCAGGATTCTACGTAGGACTTGGGTTTTACTTTCGCACGAACTTACGATCGCAATCAGGGTCGCGTCGCACTTCGCCATTGCCCTCGCATTGCTGATTGGTTGCCCTCTGGCAATCATGGTGACGTGGCGAATTACAAAATTGTTCCACATGATCCGCAGACTTCGTCTTCGCACCCTTAGTCCTCATTCACTGAGAGAGAAGTTGAGAAACGGTGGCACCATTGCTCTGATCGATCTTCTAAATTTTGAAGAAGCAGGACCGGCAGTTGAAGGCATTCCAGGTGCAGTTCGCATTGCTCCAGCTCGTCTGAGGATAAGAGATAAGGTTTTTATCGCCAACGATGTCGAAGTTGTCTTGTATTGTTCTTCACCTCGGGAATTTGCAAGCACTCGCTCTTCTGCGTCGCGGTATCGCGAACGTATTCGTACTCGACGGTGGGCTCAATGCTTGAAAGGCCGAGGGGTATCCCGTTACAACGGCTCTCAGCTCATCTACTGAGAGCCATGCCAAGCTGGGGATTAGGCTCCTTAAGCCTAGCGGTTCAGAAAGTGATCTCCCAAAACGAATCTTAACCATCATTCGGAACTTGTGCCGTTGACTAATTGAAGATGAGTACACCGGTGCAAACTTCTTGCTTAGAGTCAACTAAAGTTGCGCCTGACAGTCGACTGCCATGGCAAAGCTGGTCACGTCGTTGTCGCAGGTCTCCTCGAGGCCAAGCGTGAACATCTGCTACCCTATCGCGCTGCGGGATGCAGTAATATACGAGAATGCCCTCGCCTTCCTTGCCCATCGAACGCCCGGTCCCAC
>Ga0210393_10001413_pt1 | contig 20123 bp, 14 predicted proteins | sample IncBWC27OmetaG_FD_160068 | JGI IMG/M metagenome (GOLD analysis project Ga0210393, IMG submission 160068) | Forest soil microbial communities from Barre Woods Harvard Forest LTER site, Petersham, Massachusetts, United States - Inc-BW-C-27-O ... | reverse complement strand
TCTTGCTGCAATAGGCAGCGAAGGCACGCTTCTCACGCTGCCACGTGATGAGTGTCATTCCAGAATCGGATCACCGGCCGGGAAAGACTCTCTTCATAACCCAGCGCACTCAAGCTGGCGGTTGTGAGCATGAAACGCCTGCTGTTCACCATGGGCTCGACCCTGATCCAACGGGACGCTAGCACTCGAATAAAATGTCCGCTGGAAAAGAGCAGCACGTCACCCTCGATTGGACGCACGCGACTTAGTACTCGATCGGCCCGCGCAGCGACTTGCTCCGGCGACTCTCCTCCCGGAGCGCCGTCACGGAAAAGATTCCAATCCGGGCGTTCCTTCAGGATATCGACGCTACGGCGTCCCTCATAGTCGCCATAGTCCCACTCCACCAAGTCCGGGTCGATCGCAGCCACGGGTCTGAATCCGGCCAATTCGCAGGTCCGGAGTGCGCGCTGCAATGGGCTGGTAAATACTTTGACGAACGTCAGTCCTTCGAGTCGGGTTGCAAGGCCGCGAGCGTTCTGTTCCCCATGCTTGGTGAGGGGAAGGTCAGTGAGTCCCGTATGTTGCCCGCTGAGGCTCCATTCGGTCTCTCCGTGTCTGGCCAAGTAAATGATGGGCAGCGTTTCGTTCATTGCGGCCTTGATCCTTGCAAAGACGATTTCTCGTGAAGTGAAAGGACTCGACGACAGCAGGGTAGATGCTAGTGGGGATTCTGACTACTATCAGAAATACTAGTGATCCTCCACAACTACTCACTTTTTGCTCCAGTCTTGCGCTCGGAGTGAGGGCAAGTGTTCAGAGAATTGCGTCCCTGAGTCTGCTCACGTTGTGGTTGCGGGTCGAGGACCAAGATGCGTCGTACCTCGAGTGGATAAGAGCCACTACTGCTGCCAACCGCCGCCGAGTGACTGATATAGCAGAACGTAGTTATTCAATTCCGCAAACCATGCCTGCGCTAGAGCCAGTTCGGAAGTGAAGTACTGCTGTTGGGTGACGAGCACTTCAAGAAAGCTGGTGTATCCACCCTCAAAGCGCACATTGGCCAGACGGGCGGTTTCTTTGTAGGTAGCCGTCTGTTCCTGCAGCTTCAGCCGGTACTGCCGCGACTGGGTGTAGCCGACTAGAGAATTGGAGACGTCCCCGAACGCCTGTTGCACAGTTTGCTTATAGACCAATTCGGCTTGATCGCGCTGAGCCCAGGCCAACCGATAGTTGGACGTGATGCGGCCTCCTTGAAAGATTGGTTGGGCAGCTTGTCCTGCAACTGCCCAGGCGCCCGTTGTCGGTCCGGAGAGGAAGCTTGTCAGCGACCCGCTTTGCACCCCAAACGCACCGGTTAATGCAATCTGAGGAAAGAAGGCTGCCTTGGCAACTCCCACGTTTGCATTGGCCGCGACAAGCGATTCTTCGGCCTGCCGTACATCCGGACGACGCTCCAGGATCGCCGAAGGGAGTCCGGTCGGGACTTCAGGCGTGTGAGGTTGCGCGGTCAGGCTGAGCCCGCGCGTCACTGGTCCTGGATTGCGGCCGAGCAGGATACTGATCTGGTTTTCAGTCTGCTCGATCGACTGCTGCAAGGTAATGACCTGTGCCTCAGCTTGTTGCACCAGTATCTGCGCCTGATATTCGTCCGTGATGGCTGCCTCTCCGCCTTGGAATTTTATCGTGTTGATCTTCAGAATCTCTTTATCTGCCTCGACCGTCTGTTTCGAAAACTCGAGCTGGGAATCGAATTCGCACAATTGAAAATACGCATTCGCCACATCGGCAATCACAGTGATTCGAACAGCTTTTTGTCCAAACTCACTGGCCAGCAGATTCGCCCGCGCCGCCTCGGTTGCCCGACGATACTGGCCCCAGAAATCGAGGATCCATGAGGCCTGGATGTAGGCCGAGCCGAGACTCGAGTTTCCCTGGAAGGGCTGCGTGCGAGTGTTTCCCAGTGACCCGGTTGTACCCACGGATGGAAACTGATCAGCGCGAGTAATCCCCAGAACCGCTCCAGCCTGCAGGATGCGGCTGGCGGCGATGCGTACGTCATAGTTGTTGGTCAGAGCTTCTTTGATCAGGCTCTTGAGGACTTCATCCTGGAATACCTCGGACCATTGCATCTCTGCGAAGGGTTCACCGTTTGCTTGTTTGGAGAGATCCGGGACACCGCGATACTGGTTCGGAACTGTTACTGGAGGACGTCTGTATTTGGGTCCGACGGTGCATGCGCATGACGCGAGCAACAGCATGATTGCCGCAGCTAGTCTTATCGTAGTCATGGTCATGCCGCATCCGCTTTCGGGTGAGGTGCCGGCGCCTCCAGAATGGGTGCCTTAGCTTTTCCGAGATTGCCCAGGCGCTGGACAACGTCAAACAAAACCGGGATGAAGAAGATGTTAAGCAGTGAAGCGGCGAGCATCCCGCCTATCACGACGCTGCCCAGCACTTGTCTCGAAATGGCGCCAGCGCCAGACGCTGTCCACAGGGGCACGCAGCCCAGGATGAAGGCAAATGCAGTCATCAAAATAGGGCGCAATCTAAGCCTCGCGCCGGTCAAAGCGGCATCGATTAGAGTTGCGCCGCGGTCGTATTCAGCCTTGGCGAATTCGACGATCAAAATGGCGTTCTTCGCCGACAAGCCGATCAGCATCACCAATCCGATCTGAGCGTACACGTCGTTGTCGAGCTTGCGGGCGTAGAGTGCGAGGAAGGCTCCAAAGACGGCGATGGGGACGCCCAGCAGCACGCTGAGTGGAAGTGTCCAACTTTCGTACTGCGCGGCCATGATGAGAAAGACCACGAGAAAGGAAAGTCCAAAAATAGTGGTCGGAGAGACCCCTTGACCAGCCTTGTACTCCTGGTACGACATCCCCATGTAGTCGTATCCCATCTGGCTTGGCATGGTCTTTTTGAAGACCTCCTCCATGGCGGTCATGGCCTGCCCGGAACTGTAGCCCGGAGCGGCTGAGGCGTTGATCTGAACGCACTGGTAGAGGTTGTACCGCATGATGAACTCGGAGCCACTGGTCGCCTCGACCCTGGTCAGCGTGCTTAACGGCACCATCTGTCCGGCTGCGTTCCTCACATGAAATTTGCCGAGATTCTCTGCATTGGTCCGGTAAGCTCCATCGGCTTGTATGTATACCTGCCACTGCAATCCAAAACGATTGAAGAAGTTAACTAGCGCTCCGCCCATGAAGGCCTGGAGGGTCTGGTACACATTGCCAAGCGAGACTTGCTGGCTCAATACCTTGGCGGTGTCGACTTTTACGCCTACTTGAGGCACATTGAACAAAGCCGTGGTCATGACTCCTGCAAGCTCAGGACGCTTGCGAGCTTCGGCCATGAAAAGCTCAGCGTTCTTCGCGAGAAATGGCGTGCCGCTACCAGACCGGTCTTCCAGGACAAAGGTAACTCCTCCAGAGGCGCCCACTCCTGGAATCGCGGGTGGCGGGAACGCAAACGCAAGTCCCGACTTGATCTGCGAGAGTGCACGCAATAGATGGCTCTTGATCCCTTCGTAGCTGGTCTCGGGTGTCTTGCGCGCGTCCCAATCTTTGAGAGAGACAAAGAAAAACGAGCTATAGGTTGTGTTCACGCCGCTCAGCATGCTGTATCCCATGACCGAGCTCACGTTCTCCACACCGGGTGTTTTGAGAATGACGTCCTCGACTTCTCTCGCGGCATCGGAAGAGCGTTGCAAGGATGCCGCGTTGGGCAGCTGAAGGCCGGCGTAAAGGTATCCTTGATCCTCATCGGGAAGGAAGCTGCTGGGTGTCTTCTTGCCAAAGAAGCCAGCGGCGAGTGAAAGCACAAGCAGCAGGAGAAAAGCAAAGCCCGCTTTATGAATCAAGTGGCCGCACGCGCTCACATAACCCTCGGTGGCTCTGCCAAACACCCGGTTGAACCAACGGAAAAAAGCTCCGAGTGGCCCTTTCGATTCCTGTTTCGGCCGAAGGAGCAGGGCACACAACGCGGGGCTGAGAGTAAGAGCATTGAACGCCGAAAAAAGCACCGACACCGCGATGGTTACCGCAAACTGTTGGTAAAGTCTGCCCGTAATGCCGGGAATGAAGGCTGTGGGAATGAAGACGGCAGCCAGAATCAGGGCAATGGCGACCACTGGGCTGGACACTTCCTCCATTGCCTTAATCGCAGCATCGTGTGGCGTCATTCCGTGTTCGATGTGGTGTTCGCAGGCTTCGACCACAACGATGGCATCATCGACCACAAGCCCGATGGCGAGCACCAGGCCGAACAGCGACAACGTATTGATGGAGAATCCGAAGACGGGGAAAACAATAAACGTTCCGATCAGTGAAACCGGAACTGCCAGCAACGGGATCAGCGTTGCCCTCCAACCCTGCAGGAAGATAAAGACCACGATGATGACAAGCAGTAAAGCCTCGATCAGGGTTTTTTCGATCTCCTTGATCCCTGCGGTAACGGCCAGAGTAGTATCGAGGGCGACTACGTAGTCCAGCCCCCCGGGGAAGCGGTCCTTGGCTTCCTTCATGAACTTCAGGATAGCTTTCTCTGTTTGCAGCGCATTGCTGCCTGGCGTCAGATAAATCCCGAGAAGTGCGGCGGGTTTCCCATTGAGTCGACCCTCCATGGTGTAGTACTGAGCTCCCAGTTCCACCCGCGCTACGTCCTTCAGGCGCAGAATAGATCCGTCGGGCTGAGCGCGGACGATGATCTGCCCAAAATCCTCGGCCGACACCAGGCGTCCGGGAGCGCGTACGTTATAGGTGAACTGTTGGCCTTTGGGAACCGGTTCGCTGCCAATCTGCCCTGCTGGATTCACGTTATTCTGAGCTTGGATGGCACTGGTAATGTCTGGGATGGTAACGCCCAGACTCGTCAGTTTGTCAGGATTCACCCAGCAGCGCATGGCGTACTGGCCGGCCCCGAATACCTGCACTTGGGATATGCCAGGCAACCGCGTTAACGCGTAACTCAGATTGATCCCGGCGTAGTTCGCAAGAAAAATGTTGTCGTAAATGCCGCTGGGAGAATAAAGGTCGATCAGCATGAACGGGGCCATGGCAGACGGCTGCACAACGACGCCTTGCTGGACGACGGAAGCGGGTAGTTGTGAGTTCGCTTGCGAGCTCCGCATTTGCGAAAGGATTTGGTCATTGTTGGTATCGGTTCCCAGGGCATAGTCCACGTAGAGTGACATCTGCCCGCCAGAGCTTGCGTTCAGCGAGTACATGTAGTTCATCCCATTGACTCCGGACATTTGTTGCTCAATGGGAGTAGCGACGGACTCGGCGATGGTCTGAGCGTCTGCGCCGTTATAGGTGGCTTTCACTTGAATCAGAGGGTCCGCGATATTCGGAAACTGGGCTGTCGGAAGTCCGATCATCACGACAACGCCGGCGAGGACCATTAGAATTGCGATCACCATCGCGACGATTGGCCGGTTAATGAAAAACTTTGACATGATCAGTTGCTCCCGGCCGTCGATGCCATCACGTACGGCTTGGGATTGACTGGAGTGCCCTCCCGCACTTTCATAAAGCCCTCTACCACAACCTTTTCGCCTGACTTCAATCCCTCACTGATGATCCAACTCGCGCCCACCTGCTCCCCAACCTTAACCGGGCGAAAGCTCGCCTTGTTGTCAGCTCCTACGACGACGACTTGGTACAGCGACTGAACTTCAATGACGGCGGCCTGAGGAATCAGCAGAGCATTCTTGTTTAATCCCGTCTGGATTCGAACCCGTCCGAAGCCTCCCGGACGAAGCGCGGCACCCTTATTTGAAAACTGAGCTGCCATCTGGATTGTTCCGGTCTCTGTGCCGATTTGCCGATTCACGTAAGCAAGCTGGCCTAGCATCGGGTAGGGCTCTCCGTTTGCTTGGATAAATTCGATCGACGGGAGGGCGGCACTCTTCAAGTTGCCGGTTCCACGAATGATCTGCCCAATCCTGGGCGCAATATTGAGAAATGCACTCTCGCTAACGTTGAAGTACGCCCAGATAGGGTCAACCTCGGACACTGTTGTCATCTTGGTGCTGGTTCCTACCAGATCGCCGATCTGGGCACTCGATACGCCCGCAATCCCTTCGATGGGCGAATATACCTTGGTCCAGCCAAGGTTCAGCCCTGCTTGTTGTACCTGCGCCTTCTGGGCCTCCACTTGAGCCTTGCATGAGGCCTGATTTGCAATGTCGTTGTCCAGTTGTTTCTTGGGGATCGCGTTCTGCGCAGCCAGCGGAGTGTCACGCGCAACGTCGTTTTCCGCCCGCGATAGATTCGCCTCGGCTACCGCCGCTTGGGCCTTCGCTTGGTCCAGAGAGGTCTGGAAGGGTCGCGCATCAATCGTGTACATGAGTTGGCCCTTCTTGACGAAGTAACCGTTTTCGTAGTTCTGGCTGAGTAGATATCCCTGCACTTTGGGAGTGATCTCGGCATTGGTTGGACCGTTCAGTTGCGCAACCCACTCCTGGTAGATAGGAACATCTTTCAGAACAACCTCTGTGACGTCGACCTCAGGAGGACTCGCCTGGGGATGGGTCTCCTTGCTTTCGCAACCGGCGAGCATTAAGAGTGTCAGACAGAAGCCTGCAACGGTTGAGTTCCGCCCCAACCCGACAGTCGATTGTCGCCGGGGTTTTGAGATTTTGATCGGTAATCCGATACGTTGAAGCTCGAATTCGGTTCGCATGCTGCACTCCAAACGAAATACTCTTCAGATGACAGGTCTCAGAGACTTGCGAGGTGAACCGCAAAACGTACAGGAAGGTTAGAGCTTGTACCGCGGACGGTAAACTAGTAGAAGTGATAGTTCGGTGCGTCAGTGTTTTACCTGAAGCAGCCTGGCCGAGTGGATTTGCCTGGCTGTCAGGTGGCGCAGTAGCAGCACCGCTTACCTATTTTCTTCCAGCCGGCGTTATCGCTTTGTGATCGGTAACGGAATGAGCGAGCGCAGCCGATGATCAAAATCGAAGGCTGCGGTGAGTCTGGGAGAGTGAGTAAATTCAACCTGATAGCGCAGCCGATCATCGCAGGGGTGACTGGGAAATTTGTATCTTGCGCGAACGAAGAGGGCGTGATTTGGTACATAGATTCCTCACTAGAGGATTGTCTTCGACTCCGTGTCCCGTGGAAGAAACTAGACCGGTTAATACGCTAGTCACGCGAGGACAGAACCAGAATGTTGAAACATCGCCATATCACTCATCGACCAGGGGTCAAAACGTCCAATGGCCTGATTTCGTAAATCGACGAGCCGCCGTGTGGTTCGTTCCGAACTCGGCCAACCCTCTCCGATGCTGAAGGCATCCTAAGCCAGCGCCCCACCATGTCGAACTCTGATCTGACCTCGATTCTCCTCGTACTATTGCTATTGGTGGGACTAGCACACCTGTTTGGCTATCTGTTTGTAAGGCTGCACCAGCCGAGGGTCGTCGGCGAAATCGTTGCCGGGATCGTTCTCGGCCCCGGCTCTCATGTGCCGACTGCCGTTCGCATCGAGGTTGATGGAAGCAGCCACGCACCAAGGAAACGTTCTGAACTTTGTCTATTGGTTGGGCTTGCTGCTACTGATGTTCTTGTCTGGTGCTGAAACACGCCACCTTTTCAGCCGCGATGAGCGTCGCGAAGTGGGCTGGCTTGTCATCGTCGGAACAGGCTTAACGTTTATGCTAGGACTGACACTGGGGCCATGGCTGATTCGTCCCGCGCTTGCAGGACCGAACGGGAACCGCATTTCGTTGATCATCATTCTGGCGGTAGGAGTGGCGGTGACTTCGGTTCCGGTAGTCTCGAAGATTTTCGCCGACTTGAACATCCTTCACAGTCGCTTCGCACGACTCATTCTTGGCGTAGCCGTACTGGAAGACATCGTGCTATGGATGGCCCTGGCATTGGCAACAGCGATGGCGGGGAAGACAGTGCTGAATGCGCGGCAAATGTCGTATCACCTGATCACCACGATCGGGTTCTTTGGGATGGGGCTGACTATCGTTCCCCGCGTGATCAAGCGCGTCAACAAATCACGCTTCAACGTTTTCGCGCAGCAGTCGCCGGTGGCGTATGCAGTCGCAGTCCTGCTTGGATATTGCGTCGTCGCCGGTGCGCTCGATGTGAGCGTCGTATTTGCAGCGTTTCTTGCTGGGTTCGCCGTGGTTCACAAAAAGCGCAGACTGTTTGCGGAGGCACTCGACGCTATCGGCAAGGTCTCATTCGCATTCTTTATTCCCGCGTACTTCGCCTTGGTTTGATTGAAACTCGACCTGATTCGGGGCTTTTCGCTATGGATGATCACAGCTTTCCTTCTTGGAAGCTGTATCGTCAAGATTCTCTCGGTCTCACTGGCGGGTCGATTCGCTGGCTTCCGTGGGCTAGATTTGCTTAATCTTGCGATCACGACGAACGCACGAGGCGGACCGGGTATTGCACTGGCCAGCATGGCATTTGATGCCGGGATCATCAGTCCGAAGTTCTACACGACACTTGTGCTAGCTGACAGTGGTTGATACGGGCCAATCGCTCATCGTCTCCGGGAAGGACAGTCCGGCTGCTGCCTAACCGCGTCCAAGATGTCACCGTGCTGCTGTGCCTTATCCTTAGATAGCTGGCGAAAAATCGCCATTTCGCTCATTGACCGTGCTGACGAGAAGCCTCCTCTTGAGTCGTTAGCTTTCACGATTCTGGGTCGTAGTAACTGGCATCTGTGTGGACGTTCGTAATTTGAAAGTCTGTTCCCGCAGTAGTCAAATCAGTTTGCCGACCACTTCATCAGGCAACTTCGGTCCATCCTCGGACTCAAGCGCGCCTCTGCAAATACCAACCCTGGCCGAACTGGAAGTGGAAACGGTCATGTCACGGCCAAAAGCAACAATTCTCTGCATTGACGACCACTGGAATGGGCTGATCGGCCGCAAGGTCTTGCTCGAAAATAACGGCTATAAAGTCCTGGAGGCAACCGGCGGCGACGAGGGCCTGAAGTTGTTCTTCTCGCACTCTGTGGACGCGGTGGTCCTTGACTACCAGATGCCCGGCATGAGCGGCGACGTGGTTGCCGCAAAGATGAAGCGCGTCAATTCACAAGTCCCGATCCTGCTGTTATCCGCATACGGACCGTTGCCCAAGAGCAAACTAGCAGCGGTGGACACCTTTCTGTCGAAGTCCGAGCCGCCCAAGATTCTGCTTTCCACACTTCAGGATCTGCTCAACGTTCCGCCTAAATCGTTCTTCAACCGCTGGTGTGATACATGGAGAAGTCGCGACGAAGGGGTGAAGCAATGAATTTTCTGAAACGGTTTTTCGGACGAGGTTGCTCGCATAGGTTCACTTGGCCACGGCTCGACGCCAGTGGCCGCCACTATCAGATATGCGCACTTTGTGGAACTGCATACGAATATGACTGGCGGATGATGCGACGGACTGTTCGGTTGCTGGCGGCAGAGGCCCACCACGGTTAGCCTGCGACGCCGCAGGACCGGAAATCATCCGCATTGATACTGCGCGACCGTGGAATGTAGGGTCGGTTGAAGGGGCGACTGAGGTCGATGTGCCGCCGGAGGCGCTGGTGGAGTTGTGACGCCGCGTCAGTTGACGAAATATCCCGATTAAGCTCATTGACCGAGGGCTTGGGCCAAGTATCCCTGGCTTTTTCGTTTGCCTCGACCCCAGCAACCTTCGCAGGGCGACGAGAGCCAGAAGCAACGGGGCAGAAATCCGAAAGAAGATATTTTCCCGAATCCCCTGGCCGAGGGGAGTAAAGTGCAGTAATCACATTTTAAGGATGGGTGAATGACCGCGTTGCTCAATCGGCCTGCGTTTCGCGTTGTCCTGATCGCTGTGGCGATGGTGGTTCCGGCGCGCGCAGAGCAGCTCTCGCTGCAAGCTCTTGTCACCCCTTCCACTGTGCTGTTGTTGAAGGATGGTCACCCGATCAAATTCGCTCTTCACGGCTTCCTCGAGTTCAAATCGCTCAACGAAATGTTCTCCTATATCGACTCTCAAAATCAGCGCTGGAAATCGAATGCGGGAATCAATGAGGAACAGCGCCAGGCTGCCACGCGAGATCTGCTGCGCCGGGGAGTGGAAAGCCGCGTCGTCTCTATGGTGGATGAGGGCCCGCTGGAGACGCTGGTGACACACACGCGCGAAGAACTGCTAACAGCGTTGGCAGGGGTTAAAGAACCGGTTCCCGCTGGATATGCCGAGGCGTTTCTTGCGGTGCAGGAAAAGTGGAAGCACTCATTGAATTGCTGGAGTGCCTCACCATCGATCGCGGCCCGGGTGCTCTCTAACTGGTATCCGATTAACGAAGGCGCACAACTCTACGGAGCGACGTATGACTCGACCGAACACTTCTGGCAGGCGGTAAAGTACCACCCAGACACTACGGTTGGTGAGGTGACGGCTTTGGTCTCAGTGCTCGAGAAGCAGGATTGGGGAACCTGGTTGGCGCGGTTGGATGACGACCCCAAGATTTACCTGCCCAATGCATACGCGGTTGAGTTCCTGCGCGCCAATCTTAAGCCTGAGTGTCTCCGAGAATTTCGCAAAGCCCTGGGCGGTCACGGCTTGCATCCTGACGAAAAGGCGCGAACTGCGCAACAGCGTGGAGAGACGCCATTCCGTTTCAGTGCGTTTGAGGAAAAGACTTTGTGGGGAGATCTCGCGGACACGTTTCACCTTGTGTATACCTTCTCGTCGGCGGACGATGCCATACGCAAGACACTGGCCGAGCACCATTTTGACGCGATCTACCTGGGAGAGAGCAGAATGGGCTTCATCAGCGATGAATTCCGTTCTTTGATGTTAGAAATCTGGCGCGTGAAATTTCTGCACATGGCGCGTTTTCGCGAGGTGATCTCGTCGATCCCGATGGAGATCCGATTGGAGCACTTCCTGAATGACGGCGACTCTCCCGACATCCCGATTCCGGTCTATGTTGGATATTTGAACCAGATCCGAGACATGGCCCGAGCGCCCCAGTAATACTCACAAGGTCCTGCCGGTTGTCGTGCGGATTTTGCTCATTTCTCCTCCAATTCTTTGAGGCCGTCCGGCTACTGCCGTGCTCAGTTCTTCCTTCGTGCGACCGCAGAAAATTTCTTTGCGATTCTTGCCCTCGTGCTTGAGAGTCCGCCTTTTGGACGCGACAGTTTCGTCCTCCCTGCACGAGCAGTTTTTCGATCAGGCACAAATTGTTGCGAGCTGCACAAAGGTAAAGATAACGCGAGAAAGTCGGATGCCAGAAATCCGATTTGCCCTCCTTCCCGTATTCAGAGTGTCGGCATTCAGTCGTAAACACTCCCGGAAAGCGCTGGGCAGCAGCGGCAATCCCGCGAAGCACGGCATTTCCTGGGTCAATCCCGCATTTGTAACCCAGCGAGGCTGGAATGTCCAAGTGGCTACTAATTTTCCTGATACTTCGTGCCTCTTCCGCAGGGTCGCAGATAGTTTCCTATGGATCCGTCGACCAGAAACATCCCCGCTCTACATCGGAGACTGACAAACAGATTCAGACCATGCAAGACCGCGTGCGGGAAGCACCGAGCAATTACGCCGGATATGACGGGTTGGGGTCTGCCTACTTTCAGAAGGCCCGCGAGACAGGCGATCTTGCATATTACGACCTGGCTGAGCAAGCGCTCAAGAAAGCGCTCGACCTGGCGCCGCAAGATTTCCGAGTTGCAGATCCTCTGGCTCACATGGCCTTGGTCTATATGGGCGAACATCGATTCTCGGACGCGCTTGCCTATGCACAGAAAGCGATCGGCACAGGTTCCGGAAATCTCGCCGCATTTGCCATCGAAGGGGACGCCTACACGGATATGGGCGACTACGAGGAGGCGGCAAGAGCTTACAACATAATGCAGTCTCTTGGGCGTGCCATCTCGTCGCCCCTTGCGGTCGCTTACATGAGCGATAGTCGCAGGGCATATTTGAGTTATTTGCGTGGAGCCTCGGCGGAAGCCATCCGACTGATGCAGAGTGCCATTGCGGCCGCACTGCAGACCGATGTTCCCCGGGAAAATCTCGCATGGCTGTATTTCGAATTAGGGGAACGTTACTTTCAAACCGGCGACCTCGAGAATGCTGATCTGTCTTATCGGTCAGGTATCGCAGCCGATCCGAATCACTATCGCTCTCTGGCCGGCCTGGCCAAGGTTCGGGCCGCGCAAGGCAAGCTCGAAGAGTCTATCAAACTCTATCAACGCTCGATTGCCATCATTCCGTTTCCTGTGTATGTGGTCGAGTTGGGGGACGTTTACAAGAAACTGGGGCGGCTGAATGAAGCGCAGCAGCAGTATGACCTGGTCGAGTACATCGGCCACCTCAGCAAACTAGATCAGGTGCTGGCTAATCGGGAACTGGCCCTGTTCTACGCAGATCAAGGGATCAAGCTCCCGGAGGCCCTGGAGCTAGCTCGAAAGGAACTTGTCGTCCGCCACGACATTTACACATGGGACAACTTAGCCTGGGTGCTCTACAAGAATGGCCGCTTCCAGGAAGCAGCCGAGGCGATAGACAAGGCCCTTAGGTTGCACACCACCGATTCGCTGCTCCTGTTTCATGCCGGCATGATCTGCCACAGCCTGGCCCGCGATTCCGATGCGCAAGACTTTCTGAGCCGTGCGTTGAAAACAAACCCGTATTTCCACATTTCTTACGCTGAGGTAGCGAGCAGAACTCTAGAAGACATCAACCAAGCGCACAACCGGGAATTGAGGTCGAGCAATGCGCAACGATAGACGCAACCACCAGTGGCCCGGAATTGTTTTATTCCTCTTCCTCTTGATCGTGGGATCGGCTACATGCTTCGCGCATCCTATGGGGAACTTCAGCGTCAATCAGTATTCGAAAATCACCGTCAAGCAAGAGTCGATTGAGATCCTGTACTTGATCGATATGGCCGAAATTCCTACTTTTCAGGAGATTCGGCAGTTCGACTTGACTCCCATGGCTGAGCACCCCAGCATAATTCGCTATCTCGACAGGCAAGAGCAACTCTTGAAACAAGGACTCTCGTTGGAGAGCGATGACCGGGCAGTGAGACTGGATACAGAATCTCGCCGGGTGTCATTTGCCGATGGCGCAGGCGGTCTGCCCACGATGAAAATCGAGTTAGTATTCCGGGGCAAGCTGGACGGTCGAGCGGGTGCTCACAAACTCTCCTACTTCGATAACAACTTTCCAGGGCGAGCAGGCTGGAAGGAAATCGTGGTCGTCGGCAACGGAGTTGCAATTCTTGAGAGTTCCGCTTCCGGCAGCGATCGCAGCCAGGAACTAACCAACTATTCCAGCGATGTGTTGAACAGTCCTCCGCAGCAGCTTTCCGCTCTGGTCAGCTTCGGATCGTCGGCCTCTGAACTGGAGCCGCCTGCCTCAGCGAATACACGCGCAGCTTCTTCCCACAGGGTCGCCGCTCTGGGAACCGACACGGCAGATCGTGTCTCCGCTCCCAGCAGGCTGCGCGGGCAGTCTGGAGCAATTCCTTCAACTGCAACCACTCCCTCAGGAATGGACGCCGTACATTCTACTTCCGCCGGAGTCGCAACTTCTGCCGTGGCGCCGCTGCCCCTTGCGGTCCACGCGCAGAATACGCCGCGCAGTCGCTTTACCGAGCTGATCTCGACGCGGAAAAAGTTGAGCTTCTGGTTATTGTTGTCGGCCGCTCTGATCGCTGCAGGTCTGGGCGCGCTTCACGCGCTGGAGCCGGGACACGGCAAGACTATCGTTGCCGCCTACCTTGTGGGTTCACGCGGCACGCCCGGGCACGCGGTGTTATTGGGACTGATCGTCGCGGCCGCACACACCAGCGGCGTATATCTTTTGGGGGCGGTCACGCTCTATGCGTCGCGCTACATTGTTCCCGAGCAACTCTATCCCTGGCTTGGGGCAATTTCTGGCCTGAGTGTCGCGGCACTCGGCCTCTTCATTTTCCTCAAACACTGGACCGGAGAAACCGGTGAGCACTCCCACGCCGGGGGAGAGAATCATTCGCATTGGTTTCTTTCGATATTCAAACCAGCTCGGCCCGCGGAACCAGTGGTTCGTCGAGCGATCTCTGCGGATTCGAAACCGGTCGAGCGCGCGCTCTCATTGCGGGAACTCTGCATGCTGGGCATCACTGGGGGAATCGTGCCTTGCCCCGCAGCGCTAGTTGTGCTCCTGAGTGCTTTCTCTCTCCACCGAATAGGTTTCGGGCTGTTCTTAATCACTGCCTTTAGTTTGGGACTGGCAGCCGTGTTGGTGACGGTGGGTCTAATGATGGTCTACGCCAAGCGAGCGATGTCTACTCGCGTACGCGGTAGCGCCGCCCTCCGCTATCTTCCGTTCCTGTCATCTGCATTCATGGTAGTGCTGGGCGTTGGAATCACCGCATCGGCGGCGGCATCCGTTCACATTGGGCAAGGGCTCCTACCCAGGCACAAGTTGGTTCCGTTCGCGACAATGATCCTTCTGGGACTGTTCCTCGGCATGCGCCATTCCACAGACCCCGACCACGTGGTCGCGGTATCGACCATTGTGAGCCGCAAAGGGTCCATCCGAAGCTCAGCGACGATTGGCTTGCTCTGGGGGCTCGGGCACACGCTGACGATTTTTCTCGTCGGGTCCGCGATCATTATCTTCGGTGTTGTGATCCCGCCCCGTCTCGGCCTGTCCATGGAGTTTTGCGTTGCCTTGATGCTGATTCTGCTTGGGGTGTTGAACCTCACCGGCGTCATGGGTTGGATTACGGAGCGCTTCACTCCCAGGACGGCGGTCCGCGTGGCGTCGCAACCAGACATTTCTTTGTCCGGTGTCCAAGGCGCCTATGACAAGGTAGGCCAAAGAAAACGCGGCCGCATCGAACTCTTCCTCGACCGAACGATCGGAAGACTCGGTCTCTATCAGACCCTTCGTCCGTTAGTAGTTGGTCTGGTGCACGGCTTGGCCGGTTCCGCTGCGGTCGCCCTCTTAGTGCTTTCCACCATAAAGAGCCCGTTGTGGTCCACAGCGTACCTGCTGGTTTTTGGTTTTGGCACAATGGTGGGCATGATGCTCATGACCGCCGCAATCTCCGTTCCGCTCGTTTACACGGGTAAGAGATTTTCCCGGATCAATGGGCACCTGACCGCAATCTCTGGTTTCGCAAGCATGGCTTTCGGTTTCTTTCTCGTGTACCACATCGGTTTTGTCGACGGGCTATTCAGTTCTCAGGTGCATTGGATCCCGCAGTAAGCTGGTATAACTGGCAAGATCGAGATGATTCTCACCAAATTATCGCTTCTATAGCATCTTTGCGTCTTCGATGTAATGAAAGACTTCCACACTTCACCACAAACAAGCTGCCCATAGCTATTTTCGCAATAGATTCACAAACTATTCTTAATTCGACGAATCCGTTTGCAACAGTGGCAACGTAATTCGGGTACGTGGGCTAGCCAGAACAACTGTCATGGGTTCACTCATCGGCAGTTCGATCCAGGCCATGTCATACGAATTCTGCAGAGAGGTATCTCACATGAAAAAGCTGCGAGCCACCGTGGCACTTGCGATGTCGCTGTTCATGCTGGCACCTTCCAGCCTGTTCGCGTCGAGCCATCGCGAAGCTCCCATCACGGCGTTAGATCATAGCGCGGACGTCACCGACTGGTACGCCTTCGTCAGCTATGACAACCCCAACAACGTCACCTTTATCCTGAACGTCGACCCGCTCCTTGAGCCGGCCAATGGTCCCAACTATTTCCCTTTTGATCCCAGCGTGCTTTACGAAATGCACGTGGACAACAACCAGGACGGGTTGGATGATGTCACCTTCCAATTCCGTTTCAACACTCAGATCCGCCAGCCAAGCTTGTTTACCGGATTCGTAGGTGGCATCGATGGCTTCCCTCAGATCACTTCGCTGAGCGGCACGGGCTCGGAGGGGCTGAGCCTGCGTCAGACCTACACCGTAACCATGGTTAAGAATGGCAAATCAACCTGCCTGAACGGCGGACAACCGCTCTTCGCGGTTCCCTCGAACGTGGGTCCGTTGACCATGCCGAACTACCAAGCGCTGTTCAACCAGGGGATCTATAGCCTGGGCAACGGAGTCACAGTATGGGCGGGAACCGCAGACGACCCATTCTTCATCGACCTGGGCGCGGCATTTGATTCGCTCAACTTCCGCAGCGGAGTCGGTCCGATCCTTTCGCAGGCAATCGATGATGACAATACCCATAACTATGCGCCTGACGCCGTGGGCGGCTACAACGTCAATTCCATCGTGTTGGAAGTCCCCATCACGATGCTCACGGTGGACGGCCAAATGCACAACTCCGGCGACAAGCGCGCTGTCATCGGAACCTATGGCAGCACTTCCCGCCATCACATCACCGTGCGGCGCTCGCCGAATCCAGATGAAAACTTCGGCGCGTTTCAGCAGGTGAACCGTGAGGGCAATGCGCTGATCAACGAGTTGATCATCGGTACTGGTTCTAAAGACCGCTTCAGCATGGATTTTCCCGCGAACGACTCGCAGTTCGCGAACTTTGTTCTGAATCCCGTGCTGGCTGGGGTATTCAGCTCGCTCGGCGTTCCGGTTGCTCCTAATCCGCGCAACGATCTGCTAATCCTGGCGCAATATGAGGCACCAATTTGCCCCGGCTGTGGACCCAATGATCTGGGACCGATTGCCGATCTGCTTCGACTCAACACCGGTATCCCTGCGACGCCGGTAGGCAGCCAACTGCGGCTCGGATTCATCGCCGGTGATCTGGCCGGCTACCCCAACGGCCGCAGACCGGTCGACGACGTCTTTGACATTTCCGCCCGCGCTGTGGCCGGCATCCTGGTTAATTCCGTCACCTACGGGACTCGGCTGGGAGACGGCGTGCAAACCAAAACCGAAGGCTTCAACAACTCGTTCCCCTACCTTATGCCGGCGAACAGTGGACGCAACAGCGCGCACACTGGACCCGGACAGGCAGGCTGCACCGGACAACCCGGCGGCATTTGCCCGGTGATGTAGCCAACTCCGTGGCCGTCGCGATCGCAGCGGCGGCCACGATTTTTTCTTCCAGTGAGGGAATGTTATGAAGAGAATTATTTCAGTCCTGTGCCTGATCTTGACGGTGGCTGCGTTCGCGCCTGCGCAAATCGGAACGAGCGCGGCCAGTGCGATCCTTTCGTCTACGGAGCAAAGCATCGCAGAAGCCCGCAAAACGATTAGTGAGAAGCCAGCGCGATATTCGTCGTACAACCTCCTGGCGATGACGCTGATTCGCCGCGCACAAGAAACTTCCGATCCCGGCTTCTATTCTCAAGCCGAGGACGCGGTCAAGAAATCATTGGAATTAACCCCAGAAAATTTCGACACTGAGAAAGTACAAGTCTCGATCCTGCTGGGCGAGCACGAATATCCCGCAGCGCTGGAAGCTGCGAAAACGCTGAACAAGAGAGTTCCCGATGATGTCATGGTCTACGGCCTGTTGACTGACGCGAATGTGGAACTGGGCAATTACAAAGATGCAGAGATTGCCGCGCAGTGGATGCTCAATCTTCGCCCCGGTAATTTGCCAGCCCTGACTCGCGCCGCCCATCTGCGCGAGCTGTTCGGAGATCCCGAAGGGGCATATGAACTGATGGAGATGGCCTACCAGTCGACGCCGGCAACTGACGCCGGGGAACGCGCAGAAATCCTCACACAGATGGGCCATCTTCGCTTGGCTTCTGGCAGCGCTGACGCGGCCGAGCAGCTCTTCCAGCAGGCATTGGCATACTTTCCAAATCATCCCTCCGCTCTGGGAAATCTAGCCCAGGTTCGCATTACGCAGAAGCGTTACGCTGATGCGGTAGTTCTCTTGCGGCAGCGCTATCAATGCGCAGAGCGCGCCGGGACCCTTTATGACCTAGGCGAAGCGCTGCAACTGGCAGGACGCGACGCTGAAGCAAGCAAGGCGTTTGCAGAGTTCGAAGCGAAATCGCTCCAGCAATCGAACAAACGGCAGAACTCCAACCTCGAACTCATCTTTTACTACGCCGATCACGCGCGCCAGACTACCAAGGCGCTGAGCATGGCAGAGCAGGAATTCTCCTGGCGCCATGACGTATACACGCTCGATGCCTATGCCTGGGCGCTGCACGTCGACGGTCGCGACGCGGAAGCACGCAAGCAGGTCGAGACCGCTCTGGCGGTCGGAATTCGCGATTCCAAAATCCTCGCGCACGCTGGCGAGATTGCTCTCAATCTCGGCGACCGGATCGCGGCGCAAAAGTATTTGCAAGAAGCTGTATCCTTGCATGCGGCCGGATCGGAACATGCGCAAGTCGTTCTGGGTCGGGTCTCCGGGCCCAATCCGCAACGTTAGAAGAGGGGCAACGCCAAGGCGTAATGCGAAGCCTAATGCGCTCACACCGAAAGAATCTTTCGATCATCATCGTGTTGCTGACGCGGCTCTGGTTTCCCGTCCTGGCCCAGGAGATTGGACTGCGGGGCAAGGTTACCGATCCACAGCGGAACGCGCTGCCGAATGCTTCGGTTCAACTCGTCCGCGAAGATTCCGATGGAAAAGCTCAGGTTCTGGACCAAACGATATCTGGGCCGGATGGCCAATTCTCAATCAGCGCGGCGTTCGCGGGCGACTTCGAAATCAAAGTTAACGCGGAGGGATTTCAGCAAGTCACCCTGGCCCAGAGCATTCACGCGAGCGGAAATTCCGACATCGCAGTCCAAATGCGCCAGATCTCATCCCGCGTGGAAACCGTTACCGTGACTGCGGACATAAACCGCACGGACGTGTTCTCGCCGGACCCCGCAGAGAAGGTGTTTGTACACCAGGATTTGCTGGATGCCAATCCCGGACATCCCGGCGCTCCGGTGTCGATTCCCGGTTACCCCATCGAAACGGCCTCGAGTGGGATCAAAGCGCCGCAGTATTTTGCTCCGGGCGTGGCCGGAGATCATGGCGAACCCATTGCCCAGTACATCGCCGTGGGTAGCTATCTGTTGCCCAACAATCTTTCCGCAAATGCCCATGGCAATGGCTATTCCGACCCCAACATACTTATCCCGCAAGTTTTGGAAAGCGTGCGGGTCGATGGCGGAGCGTTCAACGTTGAAGAGGGAAATCATTCCGTCAATCTGGCGGCGACCTACGGACTCCGATCTCGCCTCGATCCGTTCATCACTCTCACCACGGACTACCGGGACATTGATTTGGCGGCGGGACTAAGTCCAGATCCCAATTGGTGGGCAGCATTCTCAGCTTCCTACGGCAACGGGTTTCTGGATCGGCTGGAACATCGGCAACAATACAAATTCAATGGCGAGCGAGTGTTTCACGCAAGCGATCATCAGCTCACGCTGTTTGGAGTTGGGTACTACGGTTTTTCCTATGTTCCGGGACTCGTCCCGACCTTCGCCTCAAATTCCTCTGATGCCAGCTTCCCTAATTTCGGAGACACCATCGATCCGCGGCAGAAAGACCAGACTCATACCGCGCTCGTCGCCTTAAACGACGTCTGGCAACTCGGCAGGGGCCAGCAACTCGAACTCTCCGGCTTCTTCCGCACCTATAAACTCTCCTTGTTTTCGGATTTTGGACAGGGTCTGATTCGCCAGAGCGAGTTTCGCACCGTAGCAGGCGGAAGCGCGAAGTATGTAAAGAAGATAGCCGAATCCCTTTCCTTGCTGGGCGGCTTCGACTACGAGCGCGAAGCGCCGCGACGCGACGATCTCGACCACTATGGGTTCTTCAATTCGAGCGCCCCAGTCTATTACGGACCTTTCACGCCAGTCGACGGAAACAATATCACCATATCGTCGGCGACCCCTTACATTGGTGCCGCCGGCGCTCTGTCCCAATACTTTCGCTATTACTTCGGCTGGCGCCGCGATCAAAGTGATTTCGTTAACGACGATCTGCTTCAGGCAAAGAATTCATTTCAAAAATGGGTGGGCGTCAACTCGCCGAAGGCGACCGTTTCTTTTCTCCCCAAAGAATCGTGGTATGTGCCCCTTATTTCACTCAGCTTTGGCCAAGCATTCTTTACGGAAGATCCGCGAATTGGCGCCGGAACTACGGCAGGCACTCCCGTGGCCACGTCGCATTCTTATCAGCTCGTCGCCAGCAAGACGATTCACAAGACTGATTTCCGACTTACTCTGGGCCACGTAACCAGCAGCGC
>Ga0210393_10001412_pt1 | contig 20124 bp, 19 predicted proteins | sample IncBWC27OmetaG_FD_160068 | JGI IMG/M metagenome (GOLD analysis project Ga0210393, IMG submission 160068) | Forest soil microbial communities from Barre Woods Harvard Forest LTER site, Petersham, Massachusetts, United States - Inc-BW-C-27-O ... | reverse complement strand
GGCCGCGAACGTCCCAGGGTAATGCCTGGGGCATGAACGCGAATAAGCATGTAGTCTCTTGACCAGTAACATTTTCGGACGCGGGTTCGACTCCCGCCGCCTCCACCACTAATTTGTTTATTATCAATTGTTTACATACACATTTTAATCTCGTACAATAACATTCTGCGATGGCGGGTTCTTCGCCGACTGGCCCCGACACTGCGGGACGGTTCCACTCCCGTCTCCGAGCCGACGCCAGAAGGTTCGATAAGCTATTGACAATGCAAAGGTTAGACGACACGTAGTCCCATTAGGCCTATTAGGCCTACATAGACTTGACAACTTCACATATTGTGAAGTATTCTGGGTGAGTGCACATCGTGACGCGTAGGCACCTCAGCGAGGCGATGGAACGCTACCCGGAGGCGGCGAACGAAATTAAGGCGTGGGTGGGCGTCGTCGAGGCGGTCCGTTGGCACAATTTTGCGGAAGTGCGCGGCATGTTTAAGGACGCCGATCCTGTGGATGGCTACGTGATCTTTAACATCAGACAGAACCGGTACAGGCTTATCACCGTCGTCCACTATTCAAAGACGACGGATGAAAAGCAGACCGAAGGGCACGTCTACATCCGATCTTTTTTGACGCATAAGGAATACGACAATCGCAGTAACTGGGATAGGAGGTTTGGGACAAAATGAGCACAGTTCTCGCAAACCCTGCGGAAATGATTGCGCACGGCGCTCCCCGCGTCATACACAATCACGCGGAACTTGAAGCGTATACCAACGCTCTCTTCCAACTGACGGCACTGGAAAACCCCTCCAGCTCCGAAGTGGAAGCAATCGAACTTTTGACCTTGCTCGTGGAACGTTACGAGCAGGAGCATTACTCTATCCCTGCGGCTGATCCGGTTTCAGTTGTGCGGTTTCTCATTGAACAGCAGAATCTCACGCAACGTGACCTGATTCCTCAATTTGGTTCGGAGAGTGCGGTTTCGATGTTCTTGGCAGGTCAACGGAATCTCACCATCGAACAAGTGCGGAAGTTGAGTACTCGATTCAAACTTCCCGCTGATGTTTTCATCCCTAAGGGGGCTGTGGGAACAAGAGTCTAATGCAACAATGGCGCCTTCGACGCTGAAACTGGCAATGCCCAGGACGCCGCGGTCTCCTTTATCTGGCTGGGAAGGTAATGAGGAAATTTCGTACAATAAACGTACAATGGATCGGGCAATGGGGCCTTTTTAGCCGTTGTAGCAGTTCCGAGAATCAATAAGTTACGTGTTATCAATACACTGAATAGTTCGACTCCCGTCCCATCCACCATTAACTCGTGTATTATCAACTGTTTACAGACACATTTTAATTTCGTACCATAGCATTCTGCATAGGCGGGTTCTCCGCCGGGCTTCTCCCCGGTTTTTCTTCTCGCCGATTACGAACCAATCGAACGACCGATTATTCTTGGCAGAAGTAGCTGGGAAGAAATGGTTTTCGCCATTCTTGGGCAGGACCTATATAGGTTCCTGTTTGCCGACATACGTTCGGAACTGGCTTGTTCGAGTCTCAGCGCGAGAATACTGCGCCGTGAGGCGAGCCCGATCCCTTCCACCCATGCGGCCACTCACGATCTGCGAAATTGAACCCGGGCTTTCCTTCAGCATCATGGAAGGCGTCATCCATGGAGAGTGCACCAGTCTTCGGGTCTAGCCTTAATACGTAAAGGCGGCCTTCCTCTTTCCCGCCGCCTGTAACCACGATACGTTGCGTCTTCGGATCATATGAAGTCCAGTGCGGATAGAAGGCATCGCTGATCTTGAGCCTGGACACCTCCACGGGCTTCGCCCCATTCGCAATGTCGAGAACGATCAAGCCGTGGGTATAGGGGACAGGCTGAATTAGAAAATGTCCGACGATAGTGAGAACACCGCAAAGCGGACCGGGAAACGTGTAGACCAGCGTTGACTCTGGCGTGTCGGTGTTCAATTCGGTAATTCGCTCGATGCCACAGGTCGCCGTCGCCACGAAGACCGAGCCATCGGGGCCGAGGCGCGCCTCCTGCGGATCGATCTGGCCGTAGCGGTTCTCCCCTGGATCGAAATAGTCCGTCTTGAGCAGTTTGAGATCGGAGAGTCGCCAGACTTGATAAGTCAGCCCACGTGAGTTGTATAGGTAGTCCATCGAGGTATTAGTCGATACGACGCGGTCCAACTCAGGAAGCACGACCAGGTTGTAAGGGGTCAGCACTGCATTCGGAAACGCCGCGTCGGCGCTGCTGCTGGCGCGAATGAGCTTGCCCTGATCGTCAATCTCCACCAGACCACCACTTACGCCCAACTGCTCTCCGCTTGGGCCATTGTGCGAATGCTGGAAGGTGGCGAGGACATGTCCGTTGGGCAGACGTAAGAAGGAGTGCGGATGCATGAAGCCACCCATGTCAGTGAATGAAGCTGCGATTCTTGGATGGACCGGATCGCGCAGGTCAAACACAAAAGTCCTGCCGGCGTTGTGATCATTGGCGAAGAGCATCCCGCTGGCGGGCATCGTATATTCAGTGTGATGAATGAGCTTCGTCTGTTGGTCTGTGGCAACGGTGGTCACCAGGTGTCCATACGAAGCAGAGTAAGGATCGGCATCGATCACGGCGAGAAAGTCGTTGCCCTTTTGTGCCACATCCCCCGTCCAGGCAAACAAGTAGTGCCCTGATCCTGCCGGCTTTTGCTCTTGAGATTTCGGCGGAAGATGGCTGCTGCCCAGGAGCAGCGCGAGGATTAGGAGAAGACGTGGCATCGAAACCTCCGTCACCAAACAGAAATCGTTTCTTTGCTAGTGCGAAAGTATATCAATCGGACGGTTGGCACCGAAAAGTTCGATATTTCCCGCGGTCAAGGTTTAGCGCATCGGATCGGCCTGCGTTGATTAGCCGATGGGCGAGGGAGTAACATCCCAGCCATCCGTGGTGTGCCTCATGAGAATAAAATCGTTTGTCGCGTCTGTTTTCTGTGTGGCGGTGCTCTCAGCCGCGCTGACTGCACCTCTTTGGTCTCAGTCTGCCGATTCCGCTTCCTCATCTTCGCCACCCGTAGCGCCCGTGAGACCTCTCACTGACGAGTACTTCGGGGCCAAAGTTGTAGACCCATATCGCTACATGGAGAATCTGAAAGACCCGGAAGTGCAGTCCTGGATGAAGGCGCAAAACGACTACACGCGGGCCGTGCTGGCGAAAATTCCAGGTCGCGAGAAACTCGTGGCCCGCATCACAGAACTCGATCGGTCAGTTCCGGCGCTGGTTTCGAACGTGCATCGGCTGCAAGGTAATCTCTATTTCTATCTGAAACTCAGGTCTACCGAAGATGTCCGGGAACTTTACGTGCGCGAGGGGTTCGATGGGCCGGAGAGATTCATAATCAACCCAGCGCAGATCAAACTCGAAATAGCGGAGAACGAAAAGAAAGGCAAGAACGCCATCCAATACTTCTCGCCTTCGCCGGACGGTAGGCTTATCGCCGTAGGCATCGCGCCGGGTTCATCTGAGCCCGATGTCGAGCTGCATGTGATCGAAACGGCAACAGGGCGACAGACCGCAGACATTATTCTTGGCGGTGCGTGTGCAGACGGCCTGCCGCCGAACTGGCTGCCGGACAATCATTCCTTCGTCTACGGCAGGCTCCAGAAGCTGGCCTCGGGCGCTCCCGCAACGGAAGTGTGGAAGAAATACAAAACCTATTTGCATGTTCTGGGCACGGATCCCGAGAAAGACCAGCCAGTGTTTGGTTATGGAGTGGTGACATCCATTGACGTAGATCCGAGTCTAATCGCAACTGTTCAGACACCGCTGGGCTCGCGGTTCGCATTGGGCAGTCTGGGTAGCCCGGGCGTGTCTGCCAACAGCGCGTTCTACGTCGCGCCGGTCGCATCCATTGGGCAATCAAACTTAGAGTGGCGCAAGGTGGCAGATATTTCTGACGGGGTGACAAGCATCGCGGTACATGGCGACGACCTCTACGTGCTGACCTGCAAAGATGCGCCGCGCTACAAAATTCTCCACACCGACGCCCGAAAGCCCGATATCGCCTCTGCGGAAGTAATCATTCCGCCGAGCGAATCCGTAATCGCCAGTATCAGTGCCGCACAGGATGCGCTGTACGTTCGGCTCATCGACGGCGGTATCGGCCGCATGCTGCGAATCCCTTACGGAGCTAAGGCTCAGGTGGAGAGTGTGGCCCTCCCATTTGAGGGCTCCCTCGATCTGGCCGACTCCGATCCCCGAGTGCAGGGCACGCTCTTCAGCATAACCTCATGGATCAAAGCCACAACCATCTTTGCGTATGATCCCAAGACAAAGACCGCGACCAACACGAGACTTCAGCCCACCGGTCCTCACGATAACCCTGATGTAGAGTTGGCGGATGTGAAGGCTCGAAGTTATGACGGCACGCAGGTGCCGCTTACCATCATTCGCCCGAAAGGGTCCAAGCTAGACGGCTCTAATCCTACCTGGCTCCTTGGCTATGGCGCGTACGGTAATTCGATAGACCCTATCTTCCAGCCGTGGCTGCTTGCCTGGTACGAAAAAGGTGGAGTGCTTGCCATCTGCCATGTGCGCGGCGGTGGAGAGTATGGTGAGGAGTGGCACCTCGCGGGGAAGGGACCGACCAAGCCCAACACGTGGCGCGACTTCATCGCATGCGCGGAGTCTTTGATCAATCAGAAGTACACCTCCCCAGCGCGCCTGGCAGGCTGGGGCGGTAGTGCAGGCGGGATTCTGATTGGCCGGGCGATCACGGAGCGACCGGACCTCTTCGCCGCGGCGGTCGACCAGGTCGGGATATCTGACCTGCTGCGCAGCGAGACTTCAGCCAACGGGGAGACCAATATCCCCGAGTTCGGCAGTACGAAAACCGAAGAGGGCTTCAAGGCGCTCTATGTCATGAGTCCTTATGAGCATGTGAAAGACAAAACCTCCTACCCAGCGGTGCTGCTTGAAACCGGTATCAATGACGCGGTTATTGATCCGTGGCATCTGGCAAAGATGGCGGCGCGGTTGCAAGCGGCAACCACCAGCGGCAAGCCGGTCCTGCTGCGCATCGACTACGCGTCCGGTCACAACATGACAGCGGAGACGAATTTTAGCGAGGCGACGGCAGAAGCATGGAGCTTCCTGCTGTGGCAACTTGGGGTCCCGGAGTTTCAGCCCAAGAAACAATAATCGCCTTCCCTGCTTGAGTCGTGCCGAACTTCTGCTTGGGGTGACCGGGGGTGGCACCCGGTTAGAGCAAACCCGGTAGCAAAGGTAAGATTCTCACTACTGGGTTTCAACCTTCGTGGGCCCGTATTTCAGTGCGGCGACGAGTTGCTGGAAATTTGGGTTGGGCCGGAGATTCTTCAAATCGTCGTCGGTCTGACGGACAGGAAATCCATGTCAAGAAGATCAAGTGAGGGCCACATGATCGTCAGACCATTCTCCATAGCATTCATCGTGTTGTTGTCGTTTTTGCCCGCGCGCGCGCAACAAAATCAAGCGCCTGTTTCATGCCCTGCCACGGAGCAGGCAGTGCGCGAACTAAGCCACCAGATTTGGGCTGCCGTTCGCAGTCGCGATGTAGCCGCGTGGGACAAACTGGCAGACGATAGCTTTATCTCTACCGACGATGGCGGTGTGCGCAAGGGGAAGCAGGAAGGTCTTGCCGAGCTCAGGGAACCCGAAGGCAACGTCCATACCGATGTCGATGAGCAGCCTGAAGATGTTCGAGTGGTCTTTACCGGGGGTGTGGCAATTGAGAATGAGACGAAGGACTGGACCGACTCTGACAAGAAGGCGGGGATCAGTTGGGGTGGGACCTCCAGAATGACCCGCGTACTCACCTGCAAAAATGGCGAGTGGAAGGTGGTGGCTTATCACGAAACCGATATACCGAACAGGAATCGACAGCCTTCCCCAAACGACCACTTAGATGATTATGTCGGCCGCTATCGCCTCGGCGAGAATGGCGACAAAGGCGAAATTTCCGTGGTTTGCAAGGGCGATAGGCTCTCCGAGTTCTCCGAGTCCTGGGGCGAGGAAGCCATCGAACTTCTTCCTGGCAAGTACGACACGTTCTTCAACCGAGAAGACGGTTGGGTGGAGAGGTTCGTTCGGGATAAATCCGGCAAGGTGACCGGGATTCTCTATACCCTTGCTGACGGTGAGATCGAGGCCAAGCGAGTGCCATAGCGGGGCAGGACCTAGATGATGGACTCCCGAGTTGCCGACCAAACACCAAGTGAACTCCGTCGCATTAAACCGATGCGTTCTCTCGTCGGGTATATCCTGGTGACGATTCTGGCCCAACAGCGCTGTCTGCTGCGAGGTATGCCGTGAAACCTGTCACAGGATTATGGTTCCCCGTCTTCGTGTTCTGCTATGTCAGCTTAGTGCCAGCACAGGCTCAAACCGATTCCGGTCTCCTTGTAACGATTGATTCCGGAGTGATCGAAGGCGTGCCCTTCGGCGCCGGTGGAAGCCTCCGCAGCCGCTCGCGAAATGGCAGGGTACACGCAAAGCGAATTCGTACGGGGCTGCTTGCCCGGAGCCGGAAGATCCTCGCCAGGATGAGACCTCAAAGGAGATGGTCCAGACGGTCGACCCTTATTACACCTATCGCCAGGACGAAGATTGTCTGTATTTGAATCTCTGGACAACAAATCTGCCGGAAGATCACGCCGGAGGCCGGAAACTTCCCGTGATGTTCTGGATTCACGGCAGCAGTCAGACCGCTCAAAGCTTACCTGCAGGTCCTCCGCTGGCGCGAAGGGGGGTGGTTCTGGTGAGTGTTAACTATCGAATTGGTGCTTTGGGTTTCATGGCCCATCCCGCGCTGACCGCGGAATCTTCGCACCACGCCTCGGGGAATTACGAAATTCTCGATCTGATCGCGGCGCTGGAATGGGTTCGGCGCAACATCTCGAAGTTCGGTGGAGATCCGGCAAAAGTCACGATCTTCGGCGAGTCCTCGGGCGGAATGATGGTCTGTTTCCTGATGAGCTCACCGTTGGCACAGAACCTGTTTCAACAAGGCATTGTGGAGAGCCTAGGCTGCGCCGACACCATCTCGCCCGAGCTGGAAACTCCATCCCACTATGAAGGGGGCGTCGGCACGGCCGAAGAGATCGGCGTGCGCGTTATGCGGGACCTGAACATCCCCGACGGCCCCGACGCCCTGTCGAATCTGCGTTTGAAAACCCCGAAAGAACTCATGGATGTCTCAGACCGCGACAGTGCCGTTAACTTCGATATCGAAAGCGTCATCGACGGCTGGGTGCTGCCCGAACAGCCCGCGACAATGTTTGCGCAAGGCCGGCAGGCCAAGGTGCCAGTGATCGTGGGGAGCAATGCTAATGAGGGAACGAATGTGGTCGAGGAGACGCTGCATGCCGCGCCAACCCTCGCCAATTACAGGGCCTTCCTAAAGAGCGAATTCGTGAATGACGCCGACGCAGACGAAATCTTTCGCATGTATCCGGCGACCTCCGACGCGGATGCCCGCGCCGCATTCATTGCCTTCGATACCGACTACGAGTTCGGCAATTCAGTGCATGTCATCGCTAGGGATGTGGCGCGAACTGGGCAAAAGACGTGGTTCTACTACTTCAATTATCCGGCAAGAGCGAAGTTTTACCAGGGCCTCGGCGCATTCCACGGCATTGAGACCAAGTTTCTCACTGGATGGTTTTTCCCAAGCCACTGGGGCGAACCCAACGCAGAAGACAAGAAACTCGTAGATCTAATGACGGGATACTGGACACAGTTCGCCAAGACCGGCAACCCAAATGATCCTGGTCTTCCGCAGTGGCCGGGCTACGATCCCACAGCAGATCAGGCGTTGGAGATCGGACATGAAATCAAGACACGGCCTACTCCTCATGCCGACCGGTTTCCTGTATTCGAACGCAGCCTGAACAGCAGGCTCGCCTTGATACCGAAGTCGGGTCAAGGGCCGGAGATGAATCGGCAGAAATGAATCCGTAAAGCAGCAGGGATTCAATTTACTGGTCGGCCGTCGATCCCATTTAACGGAATGCGGGGGGAAACGCACTGACGGGAGCATCAGCACCTTTGCGGCAGGCTGGCTCTGCAAACTGGGCCGTTCCCAAACCGGGAGGACATTCCATGGCATTCGCACACCTTAGTCTTGTCGCAATCGCAGCCGTCTTTTCCGCTTCTGTCTCCTGCGCTCAACAGACGCTCGCTGCCAAGTCAGACCCGGTGCTCGATGTGACGTCGATGGATCGGAGTGTAGATCCATGCGTGGATTTCTACACGTACTCGTGCGGCGGGTGGATGAAGAAGAATCCGATTCCACCGGATCAACCCAGCTGGGCCGCATGGGACAAAATGCAAGACGAAAATACAACCCGGCTGTGGAGAATTCTTGAGGAAGCGGCCGTGGGCGGAGCGGGACGTAATGGTGCAACACAGAAGATAGGCGACTACTACGCTTCCTGCATGGACGAAAAGGCGGTTGATGCGGCCGGCATCAAACCACTGCGTCCTTATCTCGACGCGATTGACAGTTTGCATGCAAAGCCAAACTTGGCACAGTTAGCGGCGAACTGGGCTTACGCCTCACGGTCCTACTGGTCGAATGACCAGCGCACCACATTGTTCTTCTTCAGTTCAGACCAGGATGCGGAAGACTCCTCGCAGACAATTGCAGAAGTCTTCCAGGGAGGGCAGGGCATCCCCGACCGCGATTACTACCTCGAAGGCGACGCCACATCGCAAGAAATCCGAAAACAATATGTGGCGCACGTGCAGAAAATGTTCGAGTTGCTGGGCGATAAGCCGGTGACTGCCGTAGCGGAGTCGCAAGCGGTGATGCGGATCGAGACGGCCCTCGCCAAGGGTTCGATGACGCCGGAGGAGTTGCGCGACCCGCAAAAGGTCTACCACAAGATGTCGGTCACCGAGCTTCAGAAGCTGGCGCCCAATTTTCTGTGGAGCGCTTACTTCGCCAAAATCGGGCTTTCGTCACTGGCCAGCCTGAACGTGGCCACTCCGCGTTTTTTCCAGGCGCTGAACGAAGAAATTGGCAAAGAAGACCTGGCAAGCTGGAAGGCTTACATGCGCTGGCACTTGGCCCACGTTGCCGCTCCCCATCTTTCGTCGGCTTACGTGAACGCCGACTTCGAATTCTACGGAAAGACACTGGAGGGTACGCAGCGACTCGCGCCACTGTGGAAGCGCTGCACAAATAAAGTGGATAGCCAGCTGGGCGACGCTTTGGCTCAGGCGTACGTGGAGAAATATTTCAACCCTGAGGCCAAGCAGCAAGCGCTGAAGATGGCAAAGCGAATCGAAGCCGCGATGGAGCAGGAAATCGACTCTCTTCCGTGGATGAGTGCGCTCACCAAACAGCGCGCTCTCGAAAAGCTACACGCGGTCACCAATAAAATAGGCTATCCCGACAAGTGGCGCGACTACAGCAGGCTCAGCATCATTCGTGGCGATGCCATGGGCAACGCATTAAGCGCCGATCAATTCGAATTCAGCCGCCAAATTGCGGAGATCGGCAAACCGACCGACCGCGGCGAGTGGGCCGTTACCGCTCCTACACCCACCGAAGAGTACAACACCTCGCTGAACGACATTACGTTTACAGCGGGGGCTTTGTGCCCGCCGGTGTTTGATTTGAATTTGGATGCAGCGCCCAACTTTGGCGATGCCGGGTCTGGGTTCGGCCATGAACTTACTCATGCCTTCGATGACCAAGGCCGGCATTATGATGCCCAGGGCAATCTGCGAGACTGGTGGACGCCCGAGGACGAGAAGGAATTCGTCAAGCGCGCCTCCTGCATATCCGATCAGTATTCCAGCTACACCATTGTCGACGACATCAAGATCAACGGTAAACTGACCTTGGGCGAGGACATGGCCGACCTCGGCGGCGCGATTCTTGCTTACCTGGCGTGGAAGGAAGAGACCAAGGGGCAGCGCTTGAACAGCATAGATGGTCTCACTCCCGAGCAGCGCTTCTTCGTGGGCTATTCGCAGTACTACTGCGCGAACGTGCGCGATGAAGTCAAGCGCATGCAGGCGACGGTAAATCCTCATTCTCCTGTTGAGTATCGCGTCAACGGCGTGGTCTCCAACATGCCGGAATTCCAGGAAGCGTTTCATTGCAAGGCGGGATCGCCGATGGTGAATGAGAACCGGTGCAGGGTGTGGTAGGGCAGCCCGCGGGTGATATGACGCACTACACTAGCAACTCGCCGGTCCGCCGGGTGCACAAGGGCGTTAGTTCGGTTTCTTAAAGTGACCAATCGATCCGCTCAATTCCGCGAACAAGATCGAAATGGCGGTCTCGGCTTAGGAGGGAGAAAGAATGCTGACGGCAGAGCGCGGCAATCCAAACGTCGTTGGAAGGAATTGGTGTTCCGGCTCTCTTGAGTTCGGTTCGAATCGTAGCGTAGGAGTTGGCCGTCTCTTCATCCACATCGAGTACTCGGTAGTTGCAAATCGTTTCTGTTAACCATTGTTCGTAGCGCTGCCGGTCGCGTGATTGCTGAATTCCATATCGGTATTCGCCCAACACAATTACCGGAACGGCGACCTCCACTGCTTTGCGAAGGATCGGCTCCAGCGCCGCATCGCCATCTGCGACGGCTGACAATCCATTGGTATCCAGGATCACTGTTGATCCTCAATCTCGACCTGGTCGAACTCTTCTTCCATGATGCGATTAATTCTGGCCGTTTCCTTGTGCAAGTGACGGAGTTTGCCGAACGTCTTCATCCAGGGCTTGCTGTCTCTATCGCTTTGGGCGCGTAGCTTGTCCGACAGCGCCTCCGAAACGAGCGCTCGAAAAGGAATGCCGCGCTCGGCCGCCACCGTCTTGGCGCGACGAAAGATGGCATCGGGGATTTCTAACGTAGTCTTCATGAGTCATGCTCCCATATTTATGGGAGCGAGTCAACTAAGCGCATGCGTGAGCATGGCGCGAGTTCTTGCTCCCAGTTCGCGGTACTGCTCGCTATGTGGTTCTGCACGGCAGAGGGTAAGCATTTTCGTACATTAAACGTACAATGGATCGGGCAATGGGGCCTTTTTAGCCGTTTTGGCAATTCCTAGAATCAACAACTTGCGTGTTATCAATACGCCGAATAGTTCGACTCCCGTCGCCTCCACCAATAACTATTTTATTATCACTTACTTACAGACACATTTTAATTTCGTACAATAGCATTCTGCGGAGGCGGGCTCTCCGCCGGGCTTTTCTCACGGTTTTACTTCTCGCGGATTACGAACCAATCGAACGAAGGATTATTCCTGGCAAGAATGCTGGGGAAAAGTTTAGCGATTGGGTTTTCGCACTGCATTCAAGGCCGGGACGCGGTCAGAATTCCAGGCGTGCCTGAAACGCGATCATGCGCGGACTGCTATCGCCACCCAAGCCGACGCCCAGCAGGCCGGTGGGCGGTGAAGTTGTATACGCGAGCGCTCCAAACCCCGTCTGCGTGGAAGGCTTTCCGGGAATTCCCGCCAGCGCCATGCTGGGAAGCCCAAAGTTCGGATGGTTGAACACATTGAAGAACTGGGCTTCTACTCGGAGCTTCACTCGCTCGCTCACCGGAAACCATTTCGTGAGATAGAAGTCATTCCAGACAAAATCGGGGCCGCGGAGGGCGTTGCGTCCGAGGTTTCCGAATTGGCAATGCTGTGGGTCGTCGCCACCGACGCATTGGCCAGTACTCGGATCAACGGCGGAAACAAACGCGGCCGGATTGAGCCACTGGAGAGTGCCCGGTTGCGTTACACCAGCGACGGGATGATGCTCATAGAGCGGGACGCCCGTAATGACGCTCGCGAACTGCGGCCCGCTACCCTGCACAATGCCGTTTCCGTTGGCTGAATAGGGTGTGCTCAGAGCGGAGAACGGCACCCCACTGTGCCAGAACATGGTTCCGGAAATTTGCCAGCCGTTGACCACGTGCGCTAACTGGTGACTCCGAACGTGGATCGGCAACTGATATACATATTGCGCGTTGAGGTTGTGCCGGATGTCATAGTCGCAAGGGCCGTAATCGCGGGCCAATTCTCCCGGCAGCGGAGAAAGAATCCCTCCCGCGGAGAACTGAAGGAATCCTCCGTTCGAAACCGTATCCATGCAGCGGCTCCAGGTGTAGTTGAATTGTCCTTGCAGACCGTGACCCAGGCGCTTCATCGCGGTGAGTTGAAGGCCGTTGTAATGACTGTTCTCCCCGGTGGAGAGTTGGGTCACCGCGCTGAACCGTGGATCGGTTGGATGCATGTAGGGGAATGGCGCAAAGCACCCCTGGCACACCGTCTGGTATCCGTTCACTTGGGTTAGGTAGGGCTGGTTCACAGCGCGTGTTCCAACATATCGCGCCAGCAAACTCGCAGTGGTCCCGAATTGATGTTCAATTCCCAGGCTCCACTCCATGAAGTACGGAGCATGCAGAGTGCCAGTGGGCACCGCTGTGATTGCGACGGGTGGGAGACACGTTGCGGGATCTGCCTGCGGGGATGCGCACGACAACTGGCTCTGGGGAAATCCCAGACTGAATCTCTGATTGGCAGCGACGGTTGCATCCACCGCACTGTTCGGCACTCCGGGAGCGATGGTGGTCCCGCTCACCGTACCCAGCAAACCTCCCTGGAAGGTCTTGTCATAAGGAGGATTGGTGCCAACCAGGTCGGCCACACTGCCCGGCAAAATGTCGCTGAAGATCCCGAAACCGGCTCGCAGCACAGAGTTTGGCTCGAATTGCCATGCGATCGCGGTTCGCGGCTGCAGAATAGCCAGCGGTGTGGACGAAAACAAATTGTTGAGATGTGTCTGGATGGCCGCATTCAACGGCTGATTCACGTCATGCGAGATCGAACTGAAAGAACCGGCAAGACGCGCGATTTGGTCGTGAGGATTGAGCGGGTTTGAGTTGTAGGTGTCGCGCACGCCGAAGGTCCAGGTGAGCTTCGGCGTCACTTTCCATGTGTCCTGAGCATATAAATCGAGATTGAGGAAGTGGAATGGTTCGTTCGCCGACGTCGGAAAAGTCTGGGTTGCAGTAGATGCCACTCCATAGATGAATTGCGGCAACGTCGTGTAGGCCACGGTTGGAACTCTGCCCTGCCCGAAGTCATAGTCATTCAAGCGAAAGATTCGAGTGTTCGTGCCAAACCGGAGTTCGTGAGCGCCATGGCTCCAAGCAAGGTTGTCATTGATGAAGAAGCGAGAAGCTCGCCTGCCTTGCACCCACGTATTGTCGAGCCCTCCAATTGTGGTGAACGGTGCATTCGCACCACTCCCCTGCAACACAATCGGAAATGCCGCGAGCGTCTTCTGGAAGTTGGTAGGCCCAAACAAGCTTTCGTACCACGAGAACGCTGGATTGAAATAGTTCACCAGGTTTTGTGAAAAGACGTGGGTGTAGCCCGCTGCGAACGAGTAGAGGGGCTGAGGGGAGACGGCGTCAAACAAAGAGTTGATTGGATCTGTGAAGGCAGCTTGCACACCGGTGTCAGCCTGAAAACGAAACCAAGTCGTCTCTTTCTCGTTGATGTTGTAGTCGAGGCGGATCGTCTGCACCTGTTCGTGGTCATCGCTGGAGTGCGACACGCTTTGCCTGTTCGCGCAACCATTTCCGTTCGGTGGACTGCCCGGGGCCGAAGTACTGTCCGCGTTCAACGGACATCCGAGCACCGCGAGAGGCGTTCCGCCGGTGTTCCCGTACAGGGAAAACATCTTCTGATAAAACGGGACCAGTTGTTGCGCCGGCGCATAGGTTGATCCGGTTACAGAGTCGGTTCCACCCAGCGGGAGTTGTTGCAGCACATACTGCTGGAATGCCGCGCTGGGAACCGTTGTGGGCGTCACGATAGGCAGGGCGATCCGAACCCATTCGCTGTCGAAGAAAAAGAACAGTTTGTCGTGCGCAATCGGCCCGCCCAGACTACCCCCAAAATGATTCACGGTCGCTCCAGGCTTGTGATTCCCCGGAGTCGCGTTGGTAAAGTAGTCCGCCGCATTCAGCAGCGCACCATTCCACAGTTCATAGAGATTCCCGTGAAACTGATTCGAGCCCGACTTGGTTACGTAGTTGACCTGGGATGCTCCATACCGTCCTTGATCCACGGCATAGGAAAGAGTATTGACCGTCACTTCCGAGATCGAATTCAGCCCCAGCACGAGATTGGTGGAGAGGCCGCTGTTGAGGTTGGTGAGCGGGTCATTGGTTTCCAGTCCGTCAACGATATAGCCGTTTGAGAGGGCCGGTAGGCCGTTGAATTCCACGTTGCCGTACCCGTTTGTGCCGCCAACGAAATCATTGCCGCTGCCAGCCGTGTTGATCAGGGCGCCCGCGGCAAACTGCAATGGGTAGGTGAGATCGCCCCCTGGATTGGGCAGATCCTCCAGTGCGGGTGCTGTCAACGTGGTGGATGCGTTTGCGTTCTCCGGATTGAGGATAGGAGCCTCGCTGCTGACCTCCACCGTCTCACGGGATCGGGCCACACCAAGGACGAAATCCACGGTCTGCTTTTGGCCCAAGCCCGAAACGACATTATTGTTTTGCCGTGGCTCGAAACCTGGCGCTTCCACCTTGACCGAGTAAGTACCCGGCTTTAGTTGGGGGAAGTTGAATCGGCCCGAGTCATCAGTCTTGGCGCTCCGTCTGAGTCCGGTCTCTGGGTTCGTGATCGTCACGGTGGCACCCGGCACGACGGCGTTAGTCGTATCACGAACTTGGCCGACGATGGCGCTGGTGGTCTCGCCCTGTGCCAGCGCTTGAGGCACAGAGAGCGATGCCACAACCGCGAAAATGAGCACCTGTCGAAGGAAGTGCGTCATGTCTCTAGACTCATTACGTTTTCCCTCACAGGCCACGGAGATCCCGAGGTCAAAGCCTCAGATTGATTAACTAGTGATTATCTCACATAGTTAACCATAGTTAATCACAATAGGCAACCTGACAACGAGATAAGTGCCAAATCGACATGGACGCTGATTGCGAGCGAGTGTGCAGATTCTGGGTTGTACTGCACGCCGGTCTTTCGCTAAACAATCCGAGCACGTATTGCGCTGTTGGCTTATATTCACCAGATGCGGGACGGCGATCGCACTAGCCTCGATCTCGCTGTAGGGCCTAGGGCACCAGGATTCACAGCGATAGGCATTTTCTTGTGCTTTGGTGCCATCATGGCGAGTCTCGCCGCAACTACTTTGCTCTGGCGAGGCACGCCTCTTGATCGTCTCTGGACGTTCAATCCGACTGCGTACAAGCAGCTCGCGCCTCTGGGCCGTATCGTTGGGATGCTCTTCTTGGTGCTCGGCGCGGCCCTAACCACGGCGGCAATCGGGTGGTTCCGACGCCGCCTTTGGGGATGGAGACTAGCGGTCGTAATCATCTCTACGCAGGTTCTAGGGGACGTCGTTAACTTCGTCAGAGGCGACTGGCTGCGCGGTGGAACTGGCGTCATCATCGCCGGTGCACTATTGCTGTTTCTGTTGCGGCCAAGAATCAGAACCGCATTTGCCTAGAATTTCTTCCGAAGAAATTCAAAAAGGCTGTAACCGATGAGCGCGGCGACCATGGCAATTCCAAAATTGGCAGCGGTAAAAACATCTGCGATTGCCAGAGCTACTCCCCTCTTCTGCCCGATGCCTGAGCGCTCAAATTCTCCCATCAGAAGATTGGAATAAAAGAGGAAGATGATAAATCCTACTTCGATCACGGCTCTCCAGGCATTTTTCTTCATAGTGAACATCAACTCCTTGGCAGAGCCTTCGGCTGGGGGCACAGCTGCTCGTTCCTCTCGGGAATACTAGCAGCAACAACGAACATGGCGATTTTTCAACGGTTAGGGCGCAGGATGCTTCCCATACAGCCATTCCAGCACAAACGCGACGCCGATGCCGGCAAGGAGGACTGGCCAGACCCAACGCGTGTCGAAGTGGATCATTCGCACTCCCGAGAGCAGAAGCATGATGCCACCGATCAGAAATAGTGGGCCTGTGATTGCACAAGGACGAAGCGCAAGGAAAGAAACGTGCTGCGCAGAGAAGGGCCAGACATGCACTGAAGAATAGGTAACGAACCCCACTCTTTCCCTCGATCAATCCGACCTCCTCGTCGTGCATCGGGTATAGCAGCGTCCTAGCTTGCCAGAGCGTGCACGCCAGGCGCAATTAGGAACATATGTGTGCCTAGGCTGGCAACGGCTGCGGTACATCCATTCCCTCATTCTTTCCGGATGGGCTGCCCTTTACCTTTCGTAATCAGGCTGCGCAAGCTGTCGTTGATGTAGAGGCCCCATGCTCCGGAACAGTCCCCATAGCATTCGAAGGCAGGAACCAGCCCGACGTGCGTAAAGCGGAGTTCGGTTTTTTTGCCCTTCCTCTTGATCTCAAAAACAACGTCGGTCCCGGTCCACTCAGTTTTGTTTTTGACAAAGTTAAGTTTGGCTTCCGATACATGCCATACGACTTTCTTGCCCGGCACAAATTCAGTGATCTTCTGGGTGCTGCGGTGAAAGTCCTTGTAGTGGAATTTAAACTCAGCACCGAGTTTATCGGTGCTACCGTCGATCTCCTCTGACCACCACCCTGGAACGTTGTTGATGGCGTCAAAAACTTCTTCGGGAGATTGGTCTACCAAAAAGGTTGTGCTGAAATCCTTCTTCTTCATGATTCGCTCCTTCATCATTCGCCTCCCCATCCTCTCTGTTCTGTCGCGACCTGTGTTCTGTTATTGAAGAACCGCCGCGGTCTCCGGCACAAAACCCGCGTACTGGCGCTCGAACGCCTTGGCTACGCCAGTGCGCCAGCTCTCCGCGATGGACTGAGACGCTGGATCGGGGAAGATATCCTCTTCACCATTCTCCAATCCATCGAAGATGCCCGCTGCGACTGATTCGGGCGAGGCCTTCGGTATCTCGAAGCCTCGGGTCATGTCGGTGTCAACTGGTCCCAGAAAGACGCCGTGAACCGTGACACCCTGGCCCGCCAGCAGCGCTCTCAGGGATTGCGTCATGTTGAACGCGGCCGCCTTCGAAATGGCGTAGGCCGGCGTCAACGGTAAGGGCGCAAGTGCCATCAGAGACAGGTTGTTGACGATGGCCCCTTTGGAGCGCCGGAGCAGCGGCAGGAAAGTGCGCGTCACGTTGAACGGTCCGAAGAGGTTGACGGCCAGACTCTGCTCGATGGCGCCTGAATTGCTCAGATCGTCGTAGAGAGCGATGCCGGCATTGTTGATGAGGACGTCGAGGGTGTCGACCTCGTCGAATGCTCGCTGGATCTGCTCCACGCTGGTCACATCGAGCATCAGTGGGGCCACGCGTTTATCGGCGATGGTGAGTCCGCCGCGTGTTCCCGCATAGACCCGCTTCGCGCAGCGCCGCAGCGCCTCATTGACGAGCGCCTGGCCGATACCGCGGTTGGAACCGGTGATCAAGACTGTCTTCTGTGCGATGTTCATACTGCTTCTCCTTTTGGGACTGCCTTTGCCTGCCCGATTTTGCCTCTCTGCTGTGTACAACCGGTGTGAGGGTTAAAATTCATCGGAGCCTTCACGTTTTTCTTGATTTTTCTTATCCGGCCAGTACCTGCTCTTTACCGCGATTGGCTCCGGTCGGGAGTGCCGCTGGGGTAGGGGTAGGCGTTGCCACCCTCCGCTCTCCTTGGCGGATCAGCACAATGGCTCCCAGAATCGCCGCGGACGCCAATAACACACGCGCGCCAACCTGTTCCGAGGCGAACAGCCATCCCAGAAGAATCGCGACCACTGGATTGGCATACGCGTGCGTCGCCACCAATGTTGGCGGGCAGCGTTGCAGCAGCCACATGTACGCCGTGAATGCCACCACGGAGCCGAAGGTAATCAGATATCCGAGCCCCAGCACCGAACGCAGGGAGATGGCTGACCACTGAGTTCTCTGAATCTCCCCCGTAACCCCTGCCGCGATCAGCAGCATTACGGCGCCACAAAGCAACGGAATCGCCGTGCGCGCCAGAGCATTGGCTGGCAGACGGACCCTCGGTGAGATCACCACCCCCGCTGCCCACGACGCGGATGCCAAGAGCACAGCCGCGAGTCCCAGCAGACTCGACGTGGTGATAGCGACTTCCGCTCGCATGAGTAGCCCCACGCCCAGCACGCCGAGGCCGAGTCCCAGAGCGCTCAGTCGGCTGATCTTCTGCTGCCCGGCCAGCCAACCAAAGATCAGGATGAACATCGGCTCCGTCGCGATCAACAACGCCGCCAGTCCTGATGCCACGGTTTGCTCGGCCCAGTACAGCGACCATAAGCTGCCTCGCAGTTCATTCCAGAGTGTACAAAACTGACCATAATGCGAAGCTGAAATCAGACATACTGAGAGAGAAACGCAAGATACAAGCGAAACGCGAGAGATAACGAGCCGCGTGAGTGCGAAAAAATCGGAATCATTCAGGAACCCAAGGAACTAGTGTTGAATACAAAACTGTTTTCGGTGCCATGAAGCACAACTGACGGAGGCAACCATGAGTGCGCAACTCGCTACAGCGGACGACCGACTTTGGGCTCGTGAGTGCCAAGATCGCTCCATTCGCAACGGGTCCATTGTTCCCGAGACCGCAAGCGATAAACCACAAGTCGGCGGCATGCAATTCGATTGCGGATACCTCTCGCCCTACTTCGTTACTGATCCCGAACGCATGCTAGTTACTTTCGAGAATGTCTACGTTCTCATTCACGAAAAGATAATCAATTCTAAAAAAGACCTGCTCCCACTACTGGAACAGATTCGAGAGAGTGGCAAGCCGCTGCTTATCATCTCAGAAGATGTTGGGGGCGAGGCGCTGGCTACTCTCGTCGTGAACAAGTTGCGGGGCCCACTGCAAGTTGCTGCGGTCAGGGCACCCGGTTTTGGGGATCAGCGCAGGAATTTCTTGCAGGGCATTGCCCTCCTCACCGGCGGCAAAGCCATCATCGAAGGCACCCACATCGATTTAAAAGACATACAGATTTCCGACCTCGGTCAGGCCACGAAGATAACGATCGACAAGAACAGCACGGTGATCGAAGTCAGGGCCCAGTACAGCCGACTTTCCTGTGAGCCTGTGCCCACGCAAGTGCTCGCACCACTCCCCCTGTGCAATCTTCAAGCGACGGCAGGCTAGGCCGGTGTCGGGAGCCAGCTGCCTGGATAAGGCAAGGGGAGACACCATTAGTCAAGCACCGCTGTATCCCCTGCGATTCGAACCGATCTATCAATATCGGCTCTGGGGCGGTCGGCACTTGGCCGGCCTGCTTACGGCTCCGCTGCCGAGAGGTCCTGTCGGCGAAGCGTGGATACTTAGCGATCGCGACGACCATCCGAGCCAAGTAGCCGATGGACCGCTTAAAGGGCGGACTATCGGTCAATTGCTGGAGCATTCCCCGGAGCAATTGCTGGGAAAGCTCGCCGCACGATTCCGCCGATTCCCGCTACTGCTGAAGTTCCTCGATGCGCATGAAATGCTTTCAGTCCAGGTGCATCCCTCGGATGCGAATAAGAACCTGCTGCCACCGGGCGAAACCGGGAAGACCGAGGCTTGGGTCGTGGTGGAGACATCGCCAGAAAGTCGCATCTACGCGGGCCTGAAGCCAGGCACTACTCCAGACGACTTGCGGCGGGCGCTCGCGAATGGGACGGCGGTGGACCGGCTCATGTGCTTCACTCCGAAGCCCGGCGATGGCGTCTTCATACCGGCGGGGACGGTTCACGCTCTGGGCGGCGGCGGCGTAGCCTTCGAGATTCAGCAGAACAGCGATGTGACATTCAGCCTGTACGACTGGGACCATGTGGATGCCGAGAGCGGCCAGGCGCGGCCGCTCCAAATCGATCAAGCGATCGCTTGCATTGATTTTGCGCAGGGTGCGGCGGGTTTGGTAACACCCAAGGTGGAACGAACGACACCGGTGGAGCGCGAGAAACTCTTCGATTGTGCACATTTTTGGTTGTGGCGTCTGCGCGGAGGATCACCGTTTACGGTCGGTACCGCCGGTCTGCCGCGTGTGCTGGTGTGCATCGAGGGTGCGGGGAACGTTCAGCACGAGGGCGCCATTTATGCCGTCGGAAAAGGCGATGTATTGCTCTTGCCAGCGGTGGTTGGAGCCTGTG
>Ga0210393_10001410_pt1 | contig 20143 bp, 22 predicted proteins | sample IncBWC27OmetaG_FD_160068 | JGI IMG/M metagenome (GOLD analysis project Ga0210393, IMG submission 160068) | Forest soil microbial communities from Barre Woods Harvard Forest LTER site, Petersham, Massachusetts, United States - Inc-BW-C-27-O ... | reverse complement strand
TCCGGGGCGTCGGGGTGGTGGCGGTCGCCGTCGATGACCTCGCCGCCATCGGCGCGTGCCTGTTCCAGCGCTCCCACCATGTCGCGGTAGGCGGTCTCGTGAATGAGCGGGCCGACGAGCGTGCCCGCTGCCGACGGGTCACCGATGGGCAGCTGGCGGCACGCCGAGACGACCCGGGTGACCACATCGTCGGCGACCGATTGATGCACGATCACCCGGCGCAGGCTGGTGCAGCGCTGACCGGCGGTGCCGGCGGCGGCGAACACAATGGCGCGCACCGCCAAGTCGAGATCGGCCGACGGCGTTACGATCGCCGCGTTGTTGCCGCCCAGCTCCAGCAGCGCTCGCCCGAAGCGCCCCGCCACGCGGGGACCGACCTGCTGGCCCATCCGCACCGAACCGGTCGCGGACAACAATGCGACCCGCGGGTCGTCGACCAATTGCTCGCCAAGGTCACGGTCACCCAGCACCAGACCGCTCACCGCGGGCGGCGCACCGACGTCAGCGGCGGCCCGGCCGATCAGTGCCTGGCAGGCCAGCGCGGTCAATGGCGTCAGCTCCGAGGGTTTCCACACCACGGTGTCCCCGCACACCAACGCCACCGCGGTGTTCCACGCCCACACCGCCACCGGGAAATTGAACGCGGTGATCACGCCGACCACACCGAGTGGATGCCAGGTCTCCAGCAGCCGGTGCCCGGCGCGCTCCGACGCGATGGTCCGGCCGTAGAGCTGGCGCGACTGGCCCACCGCGAACTGGCAGATGTCGATCATTTCCTGAACTTCGCCCAGCGCCTCTGAGGTGATCTTGCCTACCTCGAGGGTCACCAGTGTGGCGAGGTCGCTCTTGTGTTCGCTGAGCAGCTCGCCGAGGCGGGCCACCAGCGCGCCGCGCACCGGGGCCGGTGTGCCTCGCCATGCCGAAAACGCCTGGGCCGCTTCGGCAATGGTCTGATCGACCTGCGCGGGTGTGGATTGTGCGACGGTGAAGAGCACCTCGCCGTTGATCGGGGTGCTGGCGGGCAGCCCATGCTCGCCCGGCTCGCCGAGGCTGACGTCAGCTCCGGTCGCCTGCAGGGCCTGACGCGCTTGGGCGCGCAACTCGTCGGCGTTGGGCAGGTTCACTGGGAAGCCTCCTGGGAAAGCACTTCGTAGAGTGCGTACGGGTCGTGAATATCGTGGCCGATTGCCCCCGCCAGCCATTCGACGTCGTACCCGGAATCGTCGTCGGCAGCGGCGGCCCGGGTGTCGCGGTCCAGGTTGGATCGGAAAATTCCCGCCGCCGACGCCGGCAAGAAGTCTTCGTAGACGATGGGTGCTGACGGGTCGCCGCGGCGGTAGTAGGCCAATCCCTCGGCAGCCATCTCCTTGTCGGTCGACGGGAAGTACTGGCTCCACACCTGGGCGGGATCGGCTTCCCCGACAAGCCGAGCCATCACTGCGTCGTAGCGCGCGCGCCCGCGCGGCGTCAGCGCGACACCGCGCGCCTCGACTTCACCGAACCGCACCCGCAGGCTTCCCGACGCCAGCGCGCCGTCCCTGCCGCGAAACAAGCACGGTTCGGCGAGTGCGCGAAAAGAGGTCTGGCGCAACAGCACGGCGGGCCCGTCGGTGCGGGGCGGACCCTGGATGGCATCGATCATGGCGATGCCCCGCTCGGTCATCCGGCGGTACAGATCGTCGATGTCGAGGACTCGCGGCGTCAGGTGGTTGATGTGGGTGGAGCTGACCCCGGCGATGTCGGCGGCCACCGCCGACACCCGGGACAACTCGTCGTACCAGGACTTGTTGATCGGTTCGCGGGACAGCGCGAATGCTGACACCGCCGCCGCGACGAAGGCCTCCGCCTCGTCGGCATCGCAAGCGCCCTCGGCGGCGATGAGCCGGGCCCGCGCGAGCAAAGCCGGGTCGAACAGCTGCCGGCGCGCGAGGAAGGTCTCCACGCGGGTACGCAGGTCGTGATCGAAATACCGCGGGTCGCGGGTCGCCAGCATCGAAGTGAACACCCGGAACGGATTGCGTGCCAGCTCGTTTGCCTCGATGGGCCGGAAAGCGGTCGACACCACCGGAATGGGTGACGCAGCCGAGCGCAGGTCGTAGTAACCGACCGGCAGCATGCCGAAAGCGGCGAACAAATCGGCGACGGCGGCCAACTCGGCTGGGCTGCCCACCCGGATAGCGCCGTGCCGCTCGGCGGTGATCCGCCGCAGCGACCCCAGTCGTTCGGCACCGTCGTGGCGTGCCACGTAGTCGGCATTCACCTGCCCGCTTACCTCTACGAGGGTGCCGTACGCGGGCACCTCGCCGGCGTACATGGCCGACAACCCCGCGGCGAATTGTGCGCGCAGCTGCCAGGTCGCCAGCCTCATCGCTCGGCTCATGTGCTGCCGCCGCTGCGATAGTCTCCGGCCATGAGTGAGTCGCTCGACGACATCGACCGGATCCTGGTGCGCGAACTGGTCGCCGATGGACGCGCCACGTTATCGGAGCTGGCAGCGAGCACCGGCCTGTCGGTTTCGGCGGTCCAGTCGCGGGTGCGCAGGCTGGAGTCTCGCGGAGTGGTAACCGGATACTCCGCGCGGATCAACCCCGAGGCCGTCGGGCACCTGCTGTCGGCGTTCGTGGCCATTACTCCTCTTGATCCGTCTCAACCCGATGATGCGCCGGCCCGCCTGGAACACCTCAAGGAGATCGAGTCGTGCCACTCGGTGGCCGGCGAGGAAAGCTACATCTTGCTGGTGCGTGTGGAGTCCGCACGAGCGCTCGAGAACCTGCTGCAACGGATCCGGACAACGGCGAACGTGCAGACCCGAAGTACCATCATCCTAAATACTTTTTACAGTAATAAGCAGTTCATACCATAATCATTCCTGCAAAACCGTCAGAATTCCGTAAAGATTCCGCTATCATGGGGGCATGACTGCCGCCGTGAGAGTTCTTGACCTAGCCGAGCGCCAAGCCGACCCCGACCAGGTTCATCAGGTGCTCGCGCGCAGCATTCTGGTCGACGGTTACGATCTGGTGCTTGATCTGACCCGGTCGGCCGGCTCGTACCTGGTCGACGCCCGAACCGGCCGCCGCTACCTCGACATGTTCACCTTCGTCGCGTCCTCGGCGCTGGGCATGAACCATCCGGCGCTGGCCGACGACGAGGAGTTCCGCGCCGAACTCGTCGAGGCCGCCCTGAACAAACCGAGTAACCCCGACGTGTACTCGGTGCCGATGGCCCGCTTCGTGGAGACCTTCGCCCGGGTGCTGGGCGACCCGGCGTTGCCGCATCTCTTCTTCGTCGAAGGCGGCGCGCTGGCGGTGGAGAACGCGCTCAAGGTCGCGTTCGACTGGAAGAGCCGGCACAACCAGGCACGTGGCATCGACCCGGAGTTGGGCACCCAGGTGCTGCACCTGCGCGGCGCGTTCCATGGCCGCAGCGGCTACACCCTGTCGCTGACCAACACCAAACCGATCAGTGTGGCCCGCTTCCCTAAGTTCGACTGGCCTCGCATCGACGCGCCCTACATCAGGTCCGGGGCCGACATGGACGCCTTGGAAGCCGAGTCGCTGCGCCAGGCCCGCGCGGCGTTCGAGGAATACCCGCACGACATCGCCTGCTTCCTAGCCGAACCCATCCAAGGGGAAGGCGGCGACCGTCACTTCCGGCCCGAGTTCTTTGCTGCGATGCGTGAGTTGTGCGACGAGTACGACGCCCTGCTGATCTTCGACGAGGTGCAAACCGGCTGCGGGCTGACCGGAGCCCCTTGGGCATACCGGCAATTGGGCGTTGAGCCCGACGTCGTCGCATTCGGCAAAAAGACGCAGGTATGCGGAATCATGGCGGGGCGCAGGGTCGACGAGGTCGCCGACAACGTGTTCGCGCTCGCCTCCCGCCTCAACTCGACTTGGGGCGGCAATCTGACCGACATGGTCCGCGCCCGCCGCATCCTCGAGGTGATCGAGGCCGACGAACTGTTCGACCATGCCGCCGAACAGGGGCGGTACCTGCGCGCGCGGCTCGACGAGCTGGCCTACGACTTCCCGGCATTGGTTCTCGAGCCCCGCGGCCGCGGTCTGATGTGTGCGTTCAACCTGCCGACCACCGCCGACCGTGACGAGTTGATCCGCCGGCTGTGGCAACGCGCGGTGATTGTGCTGCCCGCCGGCCCAGGCGGTGTTCGGTTCCGTCCCGCGCTGACCGTTTCGCGCGCCGAAATCGACGTGGCAATTTCGGCCGTGCGCGGCGCTTTGGCGGCTGTGACCCAGGCCTGAAGCTGTTTACATCGGTCTACCGCGGGGTATTTGTTCCCATGCGACTTCCCACCGGGGCGGCAGCGCCGGGTGGCCGGAAAAATCTTCATAACGCGGTAACAAATACGACCCAGCGAACGATGGACTAAGAGCAGCCCAGACGCGGGATATGAGGTTCTCAGATGCCGAAAGCGGACGAGCGATCACGTGGGGATCGCTTAGGCCAAGAGGACGGCGAAGTACACGCCGCGATCCGCTTTGCCGTCCTGGCCACGGTTGCCGCCGTCGGGTTTGTCGTCCTGGCCGCGTTGTGGGTCAGCACATGCCCGGCAACAGGCGTCGACACGGTCGCGTGCGGCGCGCCGCAGCGGACTCTGCTGGCGCTCGGGGGACCGCTGATCTTGTTGGGCGGCGGACTCTGGGCATTCCTGCGCACCTACCGCGTGTGGCGCAACGAGGGCACTTGGTGGGGATGGCACGGCGCCGGCTGGTTTTTGTTGACACTGATGGTGGTGACGGTCTCCATGGGGGTGCCGGCAATTGCCGGCCCGGTGCTGGCTCTTTGACCGGCATCAGCTGCACGTTCAGATCGGCTTAAGTCCCTTACTGAATTACGGGTCGGCTATTAGCTGGCAGCGCGCTGGCGCGGCGGCTCTTGGCGTCTGCGACGTGCCAGTGCTCGTCGATCCGGGTCACGCGGCGAAGCTCAACGACGAACCATAGCGCTCCGGCGACCGTTGCGAGCACGGCGACGAGCACCGTCGTGGGGAGCCATTCGTAATGTCCGTAGGCGGCGGCTGCCGCAGTGCCGATCATCCCGCTCAACGCGACGATTAGCAGGATGAACCCCGGCCAGAAGAGGTTGTCCTTCATCGTGATACCAGCGTGCGGTTGCGTGGTCCGGAAATGATCGCTCGGATCGTGATGCCTGTCTCCCATCACCCCTCCCTCCGCGATCGGACGAGATAAAACAATGCTACTCATTCGGCGGACCTGGCGAAACCCATACGTTTGCCGCTGACCAGCGGCTCAGCCGTCGGGGCGAATACGATTTGGTCAGGTCGAGCGGGGCGCACCGCGAACGAGCGCTTCGGGCAGCGAAATTGCCCCAACCGTTGTCACGAGCCAAACCACAATCGTTGCGGCAAACCAGGATGCAACGCCGCGGATGGTGAGTCCGTGAGTGAATTCCGAGGCGAGACCCAATGCGACGAGGGTCAATGCCAGGCCGGTGCCCCCGAGGAGCAGCGACGCATATGCACGGGGCAACTTCAAGATCAACAGCGACAGGATCGCCTGCGCAACCGAGAACAACACCACGGCGACGATGAACCCCGACGCGGACACCGAAACACCGGGAACAACCCAGGCCGCCACCAGCAGTCCGATCGCCCACGATCCCAGAAGCACAACTGCCCGCAGCAGAATTTGCCTCATGGCAATAAGTGTAGGTCTCGCGGACGGGACCGTTAAGAACTCGTCGAAATGACACCTTCGAACACTTCGTCAGAAATCCCAGATCCTTGGGTTATGGGACACGTCGAGCGGGTATCAGGTCTAGACCATGATTGAGTGCCGCAATACTGCGTTAGCGTGGTTACCCCATCATGGGGGACAAGATCACGAAAGCACCGACATAGATGCCTATCGCGATGACGATCAATACGACCAGCGTGATCCCGGCGACGACCGCGACGCGCTTGAGCCGGCGCGTCCGAAGTGTGTCGGTCGTGTCAGGCCCGTCCATATCGGGTGTAATACCCGGCGGGAATCATGACTAACCGGCTCGATCAGGCGGTCGAAGGCGAGCTGCAAAGCGGGAGTAGTGTCAATCAAACGTTGCCGGGAGACCATATGACCGATGCGGGATTGCACGGTAACAAGCGCCAACGGGGCCACCGTGCTGTCGAGGTGCATGTTGCTGCACGCCTGGAGAACCTGGCGATGCTGCGCACCTTGGTTGGTGCGATCGGCACCTTCGAGGACCTGGATTTCGATGCCGTGGCGGACCTGCGGCTCGCGGTCGACGAAGTGTGCACGCGGTTGATCCGATCGGCCACTCCCGATGCAACGCTCGTCGTGGTGGTCGACCCGCTAGATGACGAATTGATAGTGGAGGCGTCCGCGGCGTGCGACACCCACGACGTGGTGGCACCCGGCAGCTTCAGCTGGCATGTTCTGACGTCATTGGCCGACGACGTCCAGACGTTCCACGACGGTCGCGAACCCAGTGAAACCGGCAGCGTTTTCGGTATTGCGCTGACGGCGCGAAAGGCGGCCGCCACCAGGTGACGGCCCGAGATGCCGGCGGTTCGGATTCGCGCCCGAACGAATACGCCGATGTTCCGGATATGTTCCGTGAGTTGGCTACCTTTCCCGCCGACTCAATGGAATTCCAGCGCCAGCGGGAGAAGATCGTCGAGCGCTGCTTGCCGTTGGCCGATCACATCGCTCGTCGGTTCGAAGGCCGGGGCGAACCACGTGACGACTTGGTTCAGGTCGCGCGGGTCGGATTGGTCAATGCGGTAGTCCGGTTCGACATCGAGGCCGGGTCGGACTTCGTCTCGTTCGCGGTGCCCACGATCATGGGAGAGGTCCGACGCCACTTCCGCGACAACAGCTGGTCGGTCAAGGTTCCCCGGCGCCTGAAAGAACTGCACCTGCGGCTTGGCGCCGCCACCGCCGATCTGTCGCAACGGCTCGGCCGGGCCCCCACCGCCACCGAGCTCGCCGGCGAACTCGGAATGGACCGCGACGAGGTCATCGAGGGCCTGGTGGCAGGTAGCTCGTACAACACCTTGTCCATCGACAGTGGTGGCGGCAGCGACGACGACGACGCCCGCGCGATCGCGGACACTTTGGGTGACGTGGATGCCGGTCTGGATCAGATCGAGAACCGGGAATCGCTGCGTCCGTTGCTCGAGGCCCTGCCCGAGCGGGAGCGAACGGTGCTGGTACTGCGGTTCTTCGAATCTATGACCCAGACGCAGATTGCCGACCGGGTCGGCATCTCACAGATGCACGTGTCTCGGTTGCTGTCTAAATCGCTAGCGCGACTGCGGGACCAGTTGCAGTAGCGGCCGCTGCGCTGCACTTGCGGTCCAGGTGGCCGACTTCAGTAGTGGCTCGTCGGCCGGTGTCGTCACCGGCAGCGTGGCGTCCGGGTCGCAGACACGCAGTAATCGCGACACCGCCGCGCTCGTTACCATCGCCCAGGACGCCTGGGCGGCCGAGCACACGACGTTGATTCGATGTAGCGCCGAAAAACCAGCAGTACCAATGAATTCCAGGCCGCGCAGGTCCAGGATCACCCGCTTGGAACGGCTGACGCTGCGCTGCACATAGGCGGCGAGCTGATCAGCATTGGCGGCGTCGAGCTCACCATCGACGGTGATCACCGTGCCCGACGGCTCCCAGCGGGCACCGAATTGGGCCGTGCGGCTTTGTTGCCAAGATTGGGTCACAGACATTGCTTACTCCCTCACTACCGGAGGATTCGTGCTGTGGATACGCCAGCCCACCTAGCAAAAGGTGTGGGACAGGGAATCAGCCAACCTCTGCGTCACCGACGTATTCCCGGCGGCTGTGAACTCAACCTGTTTTGAACAGTACCCGCGGTGGGGCGGTCCCGACAATGTCCTGTGAGTTCTCTGAAGTGATTCTCAGGAACGCTGGTCAGGCCGCTACTTGATCTCGGCGAGCACCGTGCCCTGCGTGATGGCGGCGCCGGCTTCGACCGCAAGTCCGGTGATGGTGCCGTCCTTGTGTGCGGTGACCGGGTTCTCCATCTTCATCGCCTCGAGGACCACTACCAGGTCGCCGGCGGCGACCTGCTGTCCTTCCTCGACCGCGACCTTGACCACGGTGCCCTGCATGGGCGCGGTTACGGCGTCACCGGAGGCCGCCGCGCCGGCGTGCGAACCCCGCTTGCGCGGCTTGGGCTTTTTGCGGATCGCGCCGACAGCATCGGTGCTGGCGCCGTTGGACAGCGCCAGGTCCGCGGGCAACGAGACTTCGAGCCGGCGTCCGCCGACCTCGACCACCACTTTCTGCCGGGGCCGGGCGTCCTCGTCGTCGAGCGGCTCGCCGCCGGTGAAGGGTTCGACGGTGTTGTTCCACTCGGTCTCGATCCAGCGGGTGTGCACCGAGAAGCCGTCGTCGTCGCCGATGAACGCCGGGTCGGACACCACGGCGCGGTGGAACGGGATAACCGTGGCAAGGCCTTCGACCTCGAACTCGTCCAGTGCACGCCGGGCACGCGCCAGCGCCTCGCGCCGGTCCGCGCCGTAGACGATCAGCTTGGCCAGCATCGAATCGAACTGCCCGCCGATCACCGATCCGGTCTCGACACCGGAGTCCAGCCGCACGCCCGGGCCGGTGGGCGGGTGGAACTTGTTCACCGGGCCGGGGGCAGGCAGGAAGTTGCGTCCCGCGTCCTCGCCGTTGATGCGGAATTCGATGGCGTGCCCGCGAGGGGTGGGGTCCTCGGTCAGCTCCAGCTTCTCGCCGTTGGCGATCTTGAACTGCTGCAACACCAAGTCAATGCCGGCCGTCTCTTCGGTGACCGGGTGCTCGACCTGTAGCCGGGTGTTGACCTCCAGGAATGAGATCAATCCGTCCTGGCCCACCAGGTATTCGACGGTTCCGGCGCCGTAGTAGTGCGCCTCTTTGCAGATTCGCTTGGCAGATTCGTGGATTTCCTTGCGCTGGGCGTCCGTCAGGAACGGCGCCGGCGCCTCTTCTACCAGCTTCTGGAAGCGGCGTTGCAGCGAGCAGTCGCGGGTGCCGGCCACGACGACGTTGCCGTGCTGGTCGGCGATCACCTGAGCCTCGACGTGGCGGGGCTTGTCGAGATAGCGCTCGACGAAGCACTCACCGCGGCCGAACGCGGACACCGCCTCACGCACCGCTGATTCGAACAGCTCGGGAATCTCCTCGATGGTGCGGGCGACCTTCATGCCCTTACCGCCGCCGCCGAAGGCCGCCTTGATCGCGATCGGCACGCCGTACTCCTTGGCGAAGGCCACCACCTCGTCGGCGTCCTTGACCGGGTCGGGAGTGCCGGGAACCAGCGGCGCCTGCGCGCGGGCGGCGATGTGGCGGGCGGTGACCTTGTCGCCTAGGTCGCGGATCGACTGCGGGCTGGGCCCGATCCAGATCAGGCCGGAGTTGATGACCGCTTGGGCGAAATCGGCGTTCTCCGACAAGAAGCCATAGCCCGGGTGGATGGCGTTGGCGCCGGACTTCTCGGCCGCGTTGAGAATCTTGCCGAAGTCCAGGTAGGACTCTGCCGAAGTCTGACCGCCGAGAGCGAACGCCTCGTCGGCCAGGCGTACGTGCGGCGCCTCGGCGTCGGGCTCGGCGTACACCGCCACGCTGGGCAGGCCCGCATCGCGGGCCGCGCGGATCACCCGTACAGCGATCTCGCCGCGGTTGGCGACGAGCACCTTGGAGATCCTCGAGCTGGCGTGACTAGCCACTGCGCCTCCTGTTTGGCATATCTGCATACAGTTTTCTGCGAGCTTCTCTAAGAGAGTTTCTTACAACTTCGGGGAAGTCTAAGCGGCGCGCCGCCGAGCCGACGAGGCGGTGCCGGAATTGCGGGTTTTCAAGGGGTCTCGCGCAATCGCCGCTTGATCCGGGCAAGCATCGCCGACATGCCGCGCAACCGCAGCGGGCTGATCAGAGCGGCCAGACCCAGGTCGGTGTAGAAATCTTCGGGCACCGCCAGGATGTCGGCGGCGGGTTGCTCGTCAAGACCGGCGGCCAGGATCGAGGCAAACCCTCGGGTGGTCGGCGCTTCGGCGGGCGCGCTGAAGTACAGGCGCACCCGGTTTGGGTCGTGCGCGTCGACATGCAGAAACAGCGGTGACTGGCACTCGGGCACCGGCTCCATGGACGCTTCTGCCAGATCGGCGGGCAGGTCCGGCAGGTCGTCGGCGAATTCCAGCAGCAACTGCAGCTTGTCCTGGCCCTGCACTTCGGCGAAGTCGGACACCACCTCAGCCAGCGGCGCGGGCAGAGTCATCAGACCGGTACAGCCCCCGGGCTCTCGCCCGCGACGATCGGCACACGCACGGTGTTGCCCCACTCGGTCCAGGACCCGTCGTAGTTACGCACTCCGGGCTTGCCCAGAAAATGCGTGAGCACGAACCAGGTGTGGCTGGACCGCTCGCCGATCCGGCAATAGACGACGGTCTTGTCGTCGGGGTTGACGAAGCCGTACAGCTCTTGCAGCTCTTCGCGGCTGCGGAATCGGCCGCTGTCGTCGACCGCCTTCCCCCACGGAATCGACCGGGCGGTGGGGATGTGGCCCGCGCGCAGGGCGCCTTCCTCGGGGTAGTCGGGCATGTGGGTGCGCTTGCCGGTGTACTCCTCGGGTGAACGCACATCGATCAGCGGCTGGCTGCCCAGGATGCCCAGCACGTCGTCTCTGAAGGCACGGATCGGCGCGTCATTGCGCGCGACGACGGGATAGCCGGTCGTGGTCTTGCTGGGGACCTCCAGGGTGGTATCCCGTCGCTCGGAGAGCCAAAGGTCGCGCCCGCCGTTGAGCAGTCGCACATCGGGGTGGCCGAACAACGTGAAGACCCACAGCGCATACGCCGCCCACCAATTGCTTTTGTCGCCGTAGATCACCACTGTGTCATCCCGGGCGATGCCCTTGCGATCCATCAACTCGGCGAACTGCTCGCCGTTGATGTAGTCGCGCACCCTGGGGTCATTCAGGTCGGTGTGCCAGTCGACCTTGACCGCGCCGGGAATATGACCGACGTCGTAGAGCAAGACGTCCTCGTCGGATTCGACGATCACCAGGCCGGGGTCGCCCATGTTGGCGGACAACCAGTCGGCGGTGACCAGCCGTTCGGGGTGGGAGTAGGCCGACAGCGTGGGGCTTGGATCCGGAGGTAACGGCACACCAAAAGCCTACCCATCGCACGGGCTTTTAATTAGAGCGGATTGTCCGCCCACAGCGCAGCGATCGACAGGCCGGCACGATCGAGCAGCGACCGTGTCAGCGGCAGTCCGATCCCCACCACGGCCGACGGGTCGCCGTCGACACCGTCGATGAACCATCCGCCCAGGCCGTCGAGCGTGAAGCCGCCGGCAACCCGCAACGATTCCCCGGAAGCCAGGTACGCCTCCAGGTCGTCAGGCGACGGTGTTCCGAAATGCACTGTGGTGATTGATGTTTGAGCCTCGCGGTGGACAATCTCATGGTTCAGCATCCGGATGACGCAGTGGCCGGTATACAGGTGCCCGGCGCGGCCTGCGATGGACTGCCAAAGTTGGCGTGCATCGACGACGGATTGCGGCTTGCCGCATAGCCGGTCGTCGATGTAGAGCATCGAATCACAGCCGATGACAACGCAATCGGCAGCAATCGCGCTATCCAGCTCGCCGGCCACCCGTTCGGCCTTGGCCTGTGCCAGGGCGCATACCACGTCACCGGGCGAAGCGTCCCATCCCAGAGTCGTGGTGAGGCGATCCTCGTCGACCCCGGAGACGATGACCAGCGGATCGATGCCGGCCTGGCGAAGCACTTTGAGGCGGCCGGGTGAGGCCGACCCCAGCACCAGTCGGGTCAATGTTTCAAGTGAGTCATTTGCTGCATGGTGAGCCGCTGGTAGTTGGACATCGCAAAACGCAGCCGGTCGACCGGAAGCCCCCAGCGGGTGCGCTCGGCTGGTGCCGGTGCCGGCGCGCCGCCGGCGCTGCCCAGCACGGCGATCAGCGCGGCCAACTCCTCGACGGTGGGTCGTCCCTTGAGTATCTGGATGTGCGGCTCGTGCGTCTGCGACGCGTCATCGGTCGCCGCGTCGTTGGTCACTGCGTCGTCGGTCACTCGGGTTGAATTGTTCGTCTCGTTCCCGTCGCTCACTTCGTTCGCTCCGCTCGTTCGACTCACAGGAGCTGAATCGTTCGTCTCACTCCCGTCGCTCACTTCGTTCGCTCCGCTCGTTCGACTCACAGGAGCTGAATTGTTCGTCTCACTCCCGTCGCTCACTTCGTTCGCTCCGCTCGTTCGACTCACAGGAGCTGAATCGTTCGTCTCACTCCCGTCGCTCACTTCGTTCGCTCCGCTCGTTCGACTCACAGGAGCTGAATCGTTCGTCTCACTCCCGTCGCTCACTTCGTTCGCTCCGCTCGTTCGACTCACAGGAGCTGAATCGTTCGTCTCACTCCCGTCGCTCACTTCGTTCGCTCCGCTCGTTCGACTCACAGTGGGATGTTCCCGTGCTTCTTGGGGGGCAGGTGCGAGATCTTTCGTTCCAGCAGGCGCAGCGCGGTGCCGATGTAGCCGCGCGTGTACGACGGCGGGATCACCGCGTCGACGTATCCGCGCTCGGCCGCGACGTAGGGGTTGACCAGCGTGTCCTCGTACTCCTGCTGCAACTGCAGCCGCAGCTCGTCGACGTCCTTGCCTTCCTTGGCGGCTTCGCTGAGCTGCTGGCGGTAGACGAACCCGACGGCGCCGGAGGCACCCATCACCGCGATCTGCGCCGTCGGCCAGGCGATGTTGACGTCGCAGCCCATGTCCTTGGAGCCCATGACGCAGTAGGCGCCGCCATAGGCCTTGCGGGTGATGACGGTGATCTTCGGGACGGTGGCCTCGCCGTAGGCGAACAGCAGCTTGGCGCCGCGCCGGATGATGCCGTTGTATTCCTGGCCGGTGCCCGGCAAAAAGCCCGGGACGTCCACCAGCATCACGATCGGGATGTTGAAGCAGTCGCAGGTCCGCACGAACCGGGCGGCCTTCTCCGAGGCGTCGATGTCCAGGCAGCCGGCGAAATGGGTCGGCTGGTTGGCCACGATCCCGACCGGCCGGCCGTCGATACGACCGAACCCGACGACGATGTTCTGCGCGTAACCGTCCTGGATTTCCAGGAACTCGTCTTCGTCGAGGATGCGGGTGATCACCTCGTGCATGTCATAGGGCTGGTTGGGGGAGTCCGGGATCAGCGTGTCCAGCTCGATGTCCTCGGCGGTGAGGTTGTCCTCGATCGGGCCTTCGGGTACGGGCTCGGCGTAGCGGGGCGGGTCGGTGAAGTTGTTGGGCGGTAGGTAGCTCAGCAGGTCGCGGACCCAGTCGAAGGCGTCCTGCTCACCCGATGCGACATAGTGCGCCGTACCGGACTTGGCCATGTGGGTGTGAGCGCCGCCGAGCTCCTCCATGGTGACGTCCTCACCGGTGACGGTCTTGATGACGTCGGGTCCGGTGATGAACATCTGGCTGGTCTGGTCGACCATCACCACGAAGTCGGTCAGGGCGGGCGAGTACACGTGTCCACCCGCGGCGGCACCCATGATCAGCGAGATCTGCGGGATGACGCCGGAGGCCAGGATGTTGTTGCGGAAGATGCGGCTGTACAGGCCCAGCGAGACGACGCCCTCCTGGATGCGCGCCCCGGCACCGTCGTTGATGCCGATCAGCGGACGGCCGGTCTTGATCGCCAGCTCCTGGACCTTGACGATCTTCTCGCCGTACACCTCGCCCAGGCTGCCGCCGAACACCGTGGCGTCCTGGCTGAAGATGCACACATCGCGGCCGTCGATGGTCCCGTACCCGGTGACCACGCCGTCGCCGAGCGGGCGGTTTTCGCCCAGTCCGAAGTTGGTGCTGCGGTGCCTGGCCAGCGCGTCGAGTTCGACGAACGAGTCGTCGTCCAACAGGGCATAGATGCGCTCGCGGGCGGTCAGCTTGCCCTTGGCATGCACCTTCTCGACGGCGGCCTCACCCACCGGGTGTAGCGACTCTTCTCTCCGCTTGTGCAGCTCGGCCAGCTTGCCCACGGTGGTGTGGATGTCGATGGTGTGCTCGGTGGAACGCTCCGCCGAATGAGCCGAGTGGTCGGTAACGCTAGTCATGGGACTCGATATTATCGGCAGCCGCTGCGGCCGCGTTTAGGCTGGGCGGAGTGACGGACCGGGATCTGCTCAGGCAACCGTTGAACCAGGCCGCACTGCGGGCCGAACTGATCGGGACTGGGCTGGGTTGGCGACAGCTCGACGTGGTGGAGGAAACCGGCTCCACCAACGCCGATCTGTTGGCGCGCGCGGCGTCGGGTGTCGACGTCGCCGGAGCGGTGTTGATCGCCGAGCATCAGACCGCCGGTCATGGACGTCATGGGCGCGGATGGTCGGCTTCCCCGCGAGCCCAGATCACGATGTCAGTCGGCGTGAGTGTCGTCGACGTCCCCGCAGCGGGGTGGGGCTGGCTGTCGCTGGCCACCGGTGTGGCGGTGGTCGACGCGGTGGCCCCCCTGCTCGAAGCAGCCGGCGTTCAACTCGGTCTCAAGTGGCCTAACGACGTATTGGCCGGGGACGGCAAGCTGGCCGGGATTCTTGCCGAGGTCGCAAAGCCGGTTGTGGTAATTGGCTTGGGGCTCAACGTAACTCAGGCGCCAGAGGAGGTCGACGGTCCCGGGGCGACCTCGCTGCTGGACCTCGGGGTCCCCGCACCCGATCGCGACCAGCTGGTCGCCAGCGTGTTGCGAGAGCTCGGCGGGCGCATCGTCGCCTGGCGGGTCGCCCGCGGAGCCGACTGGCAGCTGGCGGCCGACTACCGCGCCCGCAGCCTGACCATCGGCACGCGCGTGCGCGCGCAGCTGCCCGGCGGCAAGGAACTCGTCGGGACCGCGAGCGCCGTCGACGACCAAGGCCGGCTGTGTCTGGAGACCAGTGCGGAGACCGTGGTGGTGTCCGCCGGTGACGTCATTCATTTGCGCTGATATCAGGGCGGGACCGGGATCCCCGACAGCTGATTGCGGCTAATGTCGCGACCATGAGCTACCCCGACAATGCCCTGGCCGCCGGCGAACAGGTCGTCATACACCGCCATCCGCACTGGAAGCGTTTGATCTGGCCCGTCGTGGTTCTCATCCTGGTGACCGCGCTCGCGGCGTTCGGGTCCGGTTACCTCAACTCGACGCACTGGGAGCAGATCGCCAAGAACATCATCTACGGCGTCATCTGGGGGATCTGGTTGGTGATCGTCGGCTGGCTGACGCTATGGCCGTTTTTGAGCTGGCTAACCACACATTTCGTCGTCACCAACCGGCGGGTGATGTTTCGGCACGGGGTGCTGACCCGCGGCGGGATCGACATCCCGTTGGCGCGGATCAACAGTGTGGAATTCCGGGACAAGCTCTTCGAGCGAATGTTTCGCACCGGCACGCTGATCATCGAGTCGGCGTCACAAGATCCGTTGGAGTTCTACGACATTCCGCGCCTGCGCGAGGTGCACGCGCTGCTGTATCACGAAGTTTTCGACACCCTGGGTTCCGAGGAATCGCCGAGCTGAGCGGACCGGCTCGCCCTGTTGCGCCAGGCGCGCAGCAGGGTGACGTTGCCGACCTCGAGCTCGTCCTCGAAGACCTCGGCGATACCGCCGGCAGTGAGGGCGGATTCCAGCGCCTTGTCGGGGTTGCGGGCGAACTCGTCGGGAAACACCCAGCGCCGGAACGCCCAGAAGCGGAACGCCATTTGCAGCAGGTTCCCGATGATGTAGGCCGAGATGAAGTCGGCAATGTTTTCCACCGTCAGGGAGACCATCGGCTCTCGCAGCTGCAGGCTGTAGCTGGAGACCCACAGCGGCGCCATGCTCAGCAGCACCCCCACGCCGCTGAACGCGAAAAACAGCAGCGCCTCGTGGTGGCGCTCGCGCCCGCCTCGGTCGCGGAAGCTCCACTCCCGGTTCAACACGTAGGAGGCGATGACGGCGACGATGCCCGCGATGACCTTGGCGGTTACCGGCTTGGGCTCGAGAATCGTCAGCTTCAGGGTGTAGAAAATCACCGAGTCGATGATGAACGTGGTGCCGCCGACAATGGCGAATTTGATCAGTTCATGATGGCGCTGCGCGTACGGCTGAACGATCCCGGGCAGGCGCGCAATCGTGGCTTCGGCGAAGGACACAACACGTCAGTGTACGGACGGACGCAAAATCGACGCAAAATGCTACATAACGATCGTGTGTCACAGCCGGTCAGCACACCGCCGGGTGCCATGACACCATGATGGCCGTGCCGAGTTCACGCCCGCCAGAGGCCGCCCCGCTAGTCGCTATGGTCGGCGGCGGTCAGCTTGCCCGGATGACCCACCAGGCCGCGATCGCGATGGGGCAGACGCTGCGGGTGCTGGCCAGCGCCGCTGACGAACCCGCCGCGCAGGTCACCCCCGATGTGGTGATCGGCTCGCACACCGATCTGGAAGACCTGCGCCGGGTTGCCGCCGGAGCCGCCGCGCTGACTTTCGATCACGAGCACGTCCCGACCGACCTGCTGGAAAAGCTGGTCTCCGAAGGCGTCAATGTGGCACCGCCGCCGCGGGCTCTGGTACACGCCCAGGACAAGCTCGTGATGCGGCGGCGGTTGGAGGCGCTGGGCGCCCCGATGCCGCGCTACGCCGGACTGGACGGCCCGGCTGATCTGGACAACGTGGACCAGCTCGCCCGACGCCTGGGCGCTTCCAAGGACGCCCCGATCGTGGTCAAGGCCGCCCGCGGGGGATACGACGGCCGCGGCGTGCGGATGGCGCGCGACCTGGCGCATGCCCGTGAGATCGCCGGCGATTACCTGGCCTCCGGCGTACCGGTGCTGCTGGAGGAGCGTGTGCATCTGCGCCGCGAACTGTCGGCTCTGGTGGCGCGCTCGCCGTTCGGGCAGGGGGCGGCGTGGCCGGTCGCGGAGACCGTGCAACGAGACGGGATCTGCGTGCTGGTGATCGCACCCGCGCCGCAGCTGCCCGAGGAGCTGGCGTCGGCCGCGCAACAGCTGGCGTTGCGATTGGCCGCCGAACTGGGCGTCGTCGGTGTACTCGCGGTCGAGCTGTTCGAGACCACCGAGGGTGTTCTGCTGGTCAACGAGCTCGCAATGCGGCCGCACAACTCCGGACACTGGACCATGGACGGCGCGCGCACCAGCCAGTTTGAACAGCATCTGCGCGCGGTCCTGGACTATCCGCTCGGTGCTACCGAGGCCGTCGCGCCGGTCACGGTGATGGCCAACGTGCTGGGCGCCGCGCAGCCGCCGGCGATGACCGTCGACGAACGGTTGCATCATCTGTTCGCGCGGATGCCCGATGCCCGGGTTCACCTTTATGGCAAGCCCGAACGGCCCGGACGCAAGGTCGGCCATATCAATTTCCTTGGCGTCGATATGGCCGGCTTGGCGAAGCTGCGTGAACGCGCCGAGCTGGCGGCACACTGGTTGTCACACGGGCAGTGGACGGACGGATGGGATCCACACGCCGGCGACGATGCAGAGCGCAGCGATGAGGAGGAGCGGCGTAGATGAGTGTCACTAACAGTCCCCGGGTCGCCGTGATCATGGGCAGCGACAGCGACTGGTCGGTGATGCAGGATGCCGCGGCGGCGCTGGCCGAGTTCGACATACCGACCGAGGTTCGGGTGGTCTCGGCGCATCGCACCCCAGCGGTGATGTTCGACTATGCGCGCGGCGCGGCCGATCGCGGCATCGAGGTGATCATCGCCGGCGCCGGCGGCGCCGCCCACCTGCCCGGAATGGTTGCCTCCGCGACCCCGCTGCCGGTGATCGGGGTGCCGGTGCCGCTGGCGCGGCTGGATGGTCTGGACTCACTGCTGTCGATCGTGCAGATGCCGGCGGGTGTGCCGGTGGCCACGGTCTCGATCGGCGGCGGCCGCAACGCGGGCTTGCTGGCCGCGCGCATTCTCGGATCGTCCGACCCGGCGCTGCGGGCTCGAATCGTCGAGTTTCAGGCCCAGCTGGCCGAGAGCGTTCGGGCCAAGGATGCGGCGCTGCAGGAGCGTCAAGGTAAAATTACCGGCGAGTAGCAAGGAGGCCAAGATGGCTCGGTGGGCCGGGGATCCCGCGTTCGATCTGTTCCAATTGCCCGAGGAGCACCGGGAGTTACGGGTGGCGATTCGGGCGCTGGCGGAACGGGAGATCGCTCCGCACGCCGCCGATGTGGATGAGAATTCCCGCTTTCCGCAGGAGGCCCTGGATGCGCTCAATGCGTCCGGGTTCAACGCTGTTCACATTCCCGAGGAATACGGCGGTCAGGGCGCGGACGCGGTAGCCGCGTGCATTGTGATCGAAGAAGTGGCGCGCGTCGACGGGTCTGCCTCGCTGATTCCCGCGGTCAACAAGCTGGGCACCATGGGCCTGATCCTGCAGGGTTCGGAGGAGCTGAAGAAGCAGGTGTTGCCGTCCCTCGCCGCGGAGGGGGCGATGGCCTCCTATGCGTTGAGCGAGCGCGAAGCCGGCAGTGACGCCGCGTCGATGCGGACCCGGGCCAAGGCCGACGGGGATGACTGGATTCTCAACGGCACCAAATGCTGGATTACCAACGGCGGCAAGTCGACCTGGTACACGGTGATGGCGGTGACCGATCCGGACAAGGGCCCCAATGGCATCTCGGCGTTCATGGTGCACAAGGACGACGAGGGGTTCAGCGTCGGCCCGAAGGAAAAGAAGCTGGGGATCAAGGGCTCGCCGACCACCGAGCTGTACTTCGAGAATTGCCGCATCCCGGGCGACCGGATCATCGGCGAACCTGGTACCGGGTTCAAAACCGCACTGCAGACCCTCGACCACACCCGCCCCACTGTCGGTGCGCAGGCCGTGGGCCTCGCGCAGGGCGCGGTGGACGCTGCCGTCGCCTACACCAAGGACCGCAAGCAGTTCGGCAAGTCGATCTCTGAGTTTCAGGGCGTGCAGTTCGAGCTGGCCGACATGGCGATGAAAGTCGAAGCGTCCCGGCTGATGGTGTACACCGCCGCCGCCCGCGCCGAACGCGGCGAGCCGAATCTCGGATTCATCTCCGCGGCTGCAAAGTGCTTCGCCTCCGACACCGCCATGGACGTGACGGAGGCGGCCGTGCAACTGTTCGGCGGCGCCGGCTACACCACTGACTTCCCGGTCGAGCGAATGATGCGCGATGCCAAGATCACCCAGATCTACGAGGGCACCAACCAGATTCAGCGGGTGGTGATGTCGCGGGCTCTGTTGCGCTGATCCAACCCCCATGTGATCGGCAGACATTTGTCGGAATGGAGGCACACGTGGGGAGCGGCGGCGTACCGGTTATTGTCGAACGTCATCCCACTCGAGCAAACGGGTACACCGCGGCCAGGGGGTCTGAAGTGAAGGACGTGGTCTTCCTTGCGCGCGCCAAATGACCGCCAACTGATCCCAGGGCTGGCTCCGGCCGGTGACTCGTCGGCTTATTGGCGGTCGTTGTCATTGCTGTTGGTAGAGGATGATCGAGCCGACGCGCTGTTGGTGGAAGACCTGATCTCGGAAGCGGTCGCCGACATCGAGGTGGTATGGGCGCAATCGATGGCGCACGCAGAGCGTGAGCTGGCGTCCGCCCGCCCCGATTGTGTACTGCTGGACCTGAACCTGCCCGACGCCAACGGAATGGACGCGCTCGATCGCATCGCCAAACGCGATTCCACCGTCCCGATCGTCGTGCTGACCGGGCGCAACGACGAGTTCTTCGGGGCTTCGGCTGTTGCTGCCGGCGCGCAGGACTACTTGGTCAAAGGGCGCGTCGAACCCGAAATGCTGCGGCGTGCGCTGCTGTATGCGATCGAGCGAAAACGAGCCGAGCTCATTGCCGTGGACCTGCATGCAAGTCAGGTCCGCGCCCGGGAGAACGCGTTGCTCGAACGCGGCCTGCTGCCGTCCCCGCTGCTGCTGGACAATCCGGGTGTCGACATCGTGGCGCGGTACCGCCCAAGCCGCGAGAACGCATTGTTATGCGGTGACTTCTACGACGTCGTACAAACACCCGACCGGGTGGTGCATGTGCTGATCGGCGACGTCGCCGGGCACGGGCCAGACGAGGCGGCGTTGGGCGCGGCGTTACGGATCGCCTGGCGCACGCTCGCGTTCGCCGGCATTCACGGTGTAGAT
>Ga0210393_10001409_pt1 | contig 20147 bp, 16 predicted proteins | sample IncBWC27OmetaG_FD_160068 | JGI IMG/M metagenome (GOLD analysis project Ga0210393, IMG submission 160068) | Forest soil microbial communities from Barre Woods Harvard Forest LTER site, Petersham, Massachusetts, United States - Inc-BW-C-27-O ... | reverse complement strand
TGCCAACAATCGTCCGATCGACGTCGAAGAGTACTGCACCCAAATCGGATATGAAGAGCCCTTGTTTCGGGGTGCGACGCTGGAAGTCTATGAAGATGCAACTTGGAAGGGCTCGGGCCACCTGACAACCTGGGTGCCCGAGCCGAAGCGACCCCAATCGGGGAATGTGGTCCGCCAACAGATTCTGATGGACCCGATTGGAACGTCGCTGCTGTTCGCCATTCACCCGGTTGAGGCAGTCGCGCTGCCCAGCCCGCAGGATGTGGTGCAGACCATCCCTGCGTCGCGGCAAATGTTCCGCCCCGATACCGTCGCGTCCGACAAGCCGCTGGCCTATGTCGTCTTCTCTCCACCCAGAGAAGAGGCGGCCGAAATGTTGGGTAAGACTCGACGCCATGTCGATATCAACCCGTTAGACCTCAATGACCCGCGCCTTTCCTATTTGAAATTTCCCGACGGCTTGAAGAAGCTCAAGGAGCTAACGCTGAAAGTGACCGGCGGCGAACAGATCACCGGCGATCCGACCAACCCAGGCTCGGCGGCGAAAGCGCGCCGGCTGGTCGATCTGCTGTGCGCGCATCTGAGAGACAGTGGCGAATACGTCTATTCGCTCGACGCCTCAACGAGGGACCCGAAAGTCGATCCCGTTGAAGACTTCTTGATCAATCGCAAGGCCGGGCATTGCGAATACTTTGCGTCGGCCCTAACCCTCATGCTGCGGGCCGTCAACGTGCCGTCGCGGATGGTTTCCGGTTTCAAGGGGGGCACGATCAACACGATCTCAGGCGCCTTCGAGGTCGAGCAACGACACGCCCACGTTTGGGTGGAGGCGCTCTTGGGTGGCGATCGCTGGGTGACCCTCGATCCTACGCCCGCGGCCCGGGATGTCAGCGTTGCCAGTTTCGCCGCACCCGTGAAATCGGTCCACGAACTGGCTTCGGTCGTCGACTCGACCTGGTCTCAGCTGATGAATATGAACATCAATCAGCAGCAGACTGCGTTCTATGTCCCAATCCAAGATGCCATTCTGAACTGGTGGAACCCTCGTAGTGGCGATCGCCCAGTTCTCGCGAACGTGTATTACGGGGTCATCGATTTTGCCACCGATCCGACTCAGTGGTTTACCGTGAAGGGGATCATTGCGGCCACGGTGACCGGGAGCTTCTTCACCGCGCTGGCGTTGCTGATTCGGCTGCGAAAACGGATGTGGAACCGCCTGGTCGGACTGTGGAAGCGTCAGAGTTCGGCCCGCCAAATCCGCATCGCTTTTTATGAGCGGTTTGAAGCACTTTGCCGTCAGCTGGGCCTGGTCCGTTCCAGCCACCAAACGCAGCGAGAATTTGCGGGATCGGTCGGCGCTCGGATTCGCGAAGTCGTGGTGAGTGCTGACGGATTGCCCGACCTGCCGCCGCGGCTCGTCGACTTTTTCTATCGGGTGCGATTCGGCGACGAGGATCTGTCGCCGGCGGTCGTCGAGGCGCTGAACCGCGACCTGACCTCGCTGGAGGGCGCGCTGCGCGGTCCACGTCGATCCGGATCGGGAGATCGCCCAGATGGCCCGCGCGCTTAGCCTGCTCGAATCGATCAGCCGTGCCCGCGACTACACGCTTCACTTGCTCTCTGGCACTTCGCCGACTGACTGGTTTTGGATGCCGCGCGAGGGAGTCACTCATATTGCCTGGCAGGTCGGCCATCTCGCATTCGCCCAGTACCGCCTGGCCCTCGAGCGCATGCGGGGAGAGCGCGCTGACGACGAACGGCTGCTCCCAATGGCGTTTCGGGAGAAGTTCGGTCGCGGCTCTGTGCCGGTCGGCGACCCGATAGCCTATCCGACGGTGACGGAAATTCGTCACGTATTCGATGCCGTACATCGACAGGTCTTGGAAGAGATTCCAACGCTTGAGGACCCCTTTCTCGACCAGCCGACGACCACGCCGCATTCCCGCTTTTCGACCAAGGGCGGCTCGTTGGCCTGGTGCGCGGAGCACGAGATGATTCACGCCGGCCAGATCGGACTCTTGCGCCGCTTGCAGGGCCGCCAACCACTTTGGTGAAGCATTCTGGGCCCGCTCGCAACGGGGTCGTTCAGTCCGGAGAGGATTTCGCACCGCGCAATTGCGAGGCGGCCAGGCGATGCTCTTGGCGGCGCAGGATGCTCTCCAAGGTCGCTTCGGGGATGGCTGCGATCAGTCGGCGCGTGTATTCGTCCTGCGGATGGGCATAGACGTCGTCCGACGGGCCGAACTCGACGATCCGGCCCTCGTTCATGACGGCCATCATGTCCGACATGAATTTCACCACGCTCAGATCGTGGCTGATGAAGATGTAGGTGAGATGGCGTTCGCGCTGCAGGTCTTTGAGCAAGTTGAGCACCTGCGCTTGAACTGAGACATCGAGTGCCGAAACCGATTCGTCGCAAATGAGGAATTCCGGCTCGGCGGCCAGTGCCCGGGCGATTCCAAGCCGCTGCCGCTGACCGCCGGAAAACTCGTGCGGGTAGCGCCGCAAATGTGTCGACTCGAGCCCGACGTCCTCGAGTAGTGCGACGACTTTGTCGAGGCGTTCGCGACGCGACCGCGCCAAGCGTTGCGCTCGCATCGGCTCGGCAAGCATCGCTTCGACCGTCATCCGCGGATTCAGCGAGCTGTACGGATCCTGAAAGATGATCTGGATCCGCCGGCGCATTCGTCGCAGTGAGGTTCCCTTCAGGTCTGAAAAGGCCACCCCATCGAAGCGGACGACGCCCGACGTGGGCTCGACGAGTCGCAAGATGGCGCGGCCCGTGGTCGTCTTGCCGCAACCGGATTCGCCCACGAGTCCCAACGTCTGGCCGCGGTAGACGTCGAACGTGATCCCGTCGACAGCCTTCACAAATCTGGTCGTTCCGCGGAAGAGGCCCTCGCGAATTGGAAAATGGACTTTGAGATCGGCCACTTCCAAAATTGACCGGGTCCCCGGCGGCACGAACCGCGTGCCACCCGATGATGCCGTCTCATCGGGTAGACGATTCAGTTGCTCCAGAAAAGCGCGTGGGTGCAGCAGCCGTCCGTGCTCGTCAGCGTCGATCTCGGCCGCGTTGCTGAGTGTTCGCTCGATGATGCGGATCGCGCCGTCGGGAAGCGATTGCACCTCCATATAGTCGCTCACCGTGCGCAGCCGACGCACGTTTGAGCCGAGTTTAGGGCGGCAAGCCAGCAGGCCCTTCGTGTACGGATGTCGCGGATTCTCGAACAGTTCGGCGACCGGCGCGTTCTCGACGATCTTGCCGCGGTACATCACGGCCACGCGGTCGGCGATCTCGCCGATCACGCCCAGGTCGTGCGAGATGAACAAAATCGACATACCCCGTTCATCGCGCAGTCGGCGGAGTAGCTCTAGTATTTGAGCTTGAATCGTGACATCGAGTGCCGTCGTCGGCTCGTCGGCGATCAGTAGCCGCGGATTGCACGAGAGGGCCATCGCGATCATGACCCGCTGTTTCTGACCGCCCGACATCTCGTGCGGAAAGCTGTCGAGTCGGCGCGCGGGGTCGGGGATGCCGACCTCTTCAAACAATTTCAGCGCCCGGTTTCTGGCAACTTCACGCGAGACGTTCTGGTGGATGCGGATCGCTTCCATCACTTGGCGACCCACACGGAACACAGGGTTGAGTGACGTTCCGGGCTCTTGAAAGATCATGCCGATCTGCCCGCCGCGGATGCTCTGTATCTGTCGATCCGGCAACTTGACGAGATCCTGGCCCAAGAGAGCGATCCGCCCAGCCTCGATCCGCGCATTGCCCTCCGGCAAGAGCCGCAGGATTGAAAGGGAAGTCACCGACTTGCCGGAACCCGATTCGCCCACGAGCCCCAGCGTCTGGCCTTCTTCAATCACCAGCTCGATTCCGTCGACCGCGCGCACGAGATGCGGCGCTGTCCTGAACGTCGTCTTCAGTCCGTCGATTTGAAGCAGAGGTGTGGATGCCACGACGGTCAGGCCTCACTCTGACGCAAGCGAGGATCAGTGGCGTGCTGCAGGCCTTCGCCGACCAAGTTGTAGGCGAGCACCACTAGAAAGATCGCTGTGCCGGGAAAGAAGATCAGCCACCACAGGTCGCGATCCTCGCGCCCCGCGTTGAGCAGCGTTCCCCAGCTCGGGTTCGGCGGCGGCGTTCCAAACCCCAGGAAACTTAAGCTGGCCTCGATCAGAATCGCCGAGGCGACTCCGAAGGCGATCGGCACGAGCACGGGCGTCAAAGCGTTGGGCAAGATGTGGCGAAAGACAATGCGAAAACCGCTCAGCCCCAAAGCCCGCGCGGCGGCGACGAAATCCATCTGCTTCAGACGCAAGAACTCCGCGCGGGTCAGCCGCGCGATGCTCGTCCAACTGGTGCAGCCGATCACAATCATCATGTGCCAGATGCTCGGACGCTCGACGACAGCCAACAGCGCGAGGATCAACACTAGCGTCGGAATGCACAGCACGACTTCGGTCAGCCGGCTGATCAGCATGTCGACCACTCCGCCGGCAAAACCGCCGAGCGCTCCGAGAGTGATCCCCAAGGCTGCGGCGATTCCCATCGAGACGAACCCAACTAAGAGCGCGATCGTGGTGCCGTGAACCATCTGGGCAAAGACGTCGATGCCGTTCTCGTCGGTGCCGAATAAATTGAAGCGATTGGGCCTTCCGTCTTCGTGTGTCGGATTGGCGGGTTGGCCGGGCCATTCGTCGGCCCGCACGCGGCGATAGGGGTCTTGGTAAACGAGGGGCCAAACTTGCCAACTCTGGGGATCCTTGGCGTGAAATCGCTTGGGAGTAAATTCCCTGCGAAATCCGTCGCGCTGAAAGATCGGATTCTCCCACTCGGATCGGAAGTATCCCAAGCAGGGAAAGTAGAGGTGTCCCTTGTAGCGGCAAACGATCGGCTTCGTGCCCGCGATAGCCGGAGCGAAAATCGCCACTAGTCCGAGAAAGACTATGTAGACGAGCGCGGCCGAAGCCAGCCATTGCCGTCGAAACCGCGTCCACGTCTCGCGCCAGAATCCAGGCGACTTGGGAACGCGCGTGGCTCGTGCAGAGAGGACCGCGCTCATCGACGCATTCCTCGCCTTACGGAATTGTCTTGGCGTCGGTCTTTCACGAAAGTCTCACCCGCGGATCCACGAGGGCGTACAAGATGTCAGCCAGCAGCTGGCCGGCCAGCGTCAGGATCGAAAACATTAACACCAGGCCCATGATGACTGGGTAATCGCGCTCGGTGATCGAGTTGAAAAAGAGCTGCCCCATCCCGGGCCAGGCAAAGATTCGCTCGATGATGATCGCGCCACTCAAGAGCGCGGGTAGCGTAAGTCCCAGCATCGTGACCAGCGGGATGAGCGTATTGCGGAAGGCGTGGCGGACGAGTACGCCGACCGGACCTACGCCTTTGGCCCGCGCCGTGCGGATGTAGTCCTGGCGAATCACCTCGTCCAAGTTGGCGTGCACAAACCGCGTGTAATAGGCGAGCACGCCGTACGTTTCGCACACGATCGGCAGCACCGAATGCCAGAGAATGTCTTTCACACGCTCGAAGGTGCGCAGGCTCTCGTAAATCTCGGTCGACCGCATACCGTAGATCGGCACCCACCGGAGTTGGACCGCAAACCAATACTGCAGAAACACAGCCGCGACGACGACTGGCAGCGAGTAGAGCAAGTACAGTCCACCACTGAGGAATCGCTCATCGATCTTCCCGTTGCGGGCCGCCGAAAAGAGACCCAACCCGATCGAAACGACGTAGCTGATCGAAATCGACGTGATTGACAGCACGAGCGTCGCCGGCATGCGATCGACGATCACCCGCAGCACGGGCTGTTTGAAGGTGAACGACGAGCCGAAATCGAGCCGGAAGACGTTGCCGAGCCAGTAGGCGTAGGCGGTCATCCACGGCTTGTCCAAGCCGTAGGCCTTATTCAAACGATCGAGATCTTCCTGCGAGAGGCGCTTGCTGGGATCGATCTCCGCCAGGTTCACCGTCAGCGGCGTGCCCGGCATTTTGCGGATCAGTCCATAGATAATGAACGTGATCAACAGCAGCGTGACCGCGCCGATCAGGATCCGGCGTACGAGAAATGCGAGCATCGTGAGGATCGCGGAGAGGAGTGAAGTGCCAAGCGAGGGAAAATGGGGGAGCGACTGTCGCTAAGACTTAATCCCCTGTTCGCTCAGTGCACCGGCTTCCAGATGTTGTCCATCCCCGGAGAATAGTTAAAGGGACCGCGGGGGCTGAAGACGTAACCGCGCACTCTTTTGCCAAACGCATAGAGGGAGTTGCGGTAGTAGAGCCAAGTGTAGGGCTGGTCTTCCCACAAGAGGCGCTGGATCTGTCTGTAGATTTCCGCCCGCTTCTCACGGTCGAACTCCGTTTTACCCTTCCGATAGAGCGCGTCGACGTCGGGGTTCGAATACGACCCGAAGTTGCGGCCCCGCGTCGCCCCCTGGGTGGTGTAGATGTATTCCGTGGTGTCGGGATCGGCCCCTGTTCCCCAGCGGCCGAGACTCGCTTGGAATTTGTGGTCGAGCTCTTTCTGCGTCAGGACCGTGAACTCCAACGGCCGCACGGTGCAAGCAATACCCAGTCGATCGAGATTCTCTTTGAGTAACGTGCAGATACGGATACCGTCTGGATCGGAACTCGCGCAGGCCAGGTCAAAGTCAAATTTGACAGTCTTGCCTTCAATGACTTTATCGCGAATTCCGTCGCCGTCGTGATCCTCCCACCCCGCTTCCTTCAGCAGGGCCTCGGCCTTGTCGAGATCCTGCTTGAACGGCTGCGGCGCGGGCCGTGCGGCCATCCAGGCGTCCGGGTGAAACAGCCCGGAACAGGGAGACGCCAAACCGCCAAGGACGGTATTGAGCATCTCGTCGTAATCCATCGCGTACGACATCGCATTGCGCACCCGCTTGTCGGAAAAAAACGGCGTCTGGCAATTCCAAATAAATTGGATTGTCGTCCACTCGACTCCCTGCGCCTTGGTATTCAACTTGTAGAAATCGTTCCCCACCGTCTGTGTCCGCCAGAGCGAGAGCGGAGACAATTGCATCTCCTCAATGTCGCCGTTCTGCAGGGCGAGCAGTGCCGTATTCTGGTCGGGAATGACGCGGAGACGGATCGTTTTCAGAAACGGCTTGGGGCGAACTTGTTTGCCGCGATACATGAAGTAGTTCTCGCGACGCTCGAGCACGATCTCTTCGTTTCGCCGTCTCTCCTTAACCGCGTACGGGCCGCCCACCACCGGCTCGTTCTCGTATTTCACGAACCGTTCGCTGTTTTGCAGCGTCACGTCGTCGCCGTAGTTGTCGTAGATGTGCCGGGGCAGGATCGGAAAATTGAGATTCCAAACGTTGGTGGGGGCGGCCTGTTTGTGGAAATAAACCAGGGTATGGTCGTCGTACGCCTCGATCCAGCGGATCTGGTCGACGCCCGAGCGAACCGCGGGAATCGGCACCCGCGGGTCTAAAATCAGTTTGAATGAGAAGACCACATCGTGTGCCGTGACGGGTTGGCCGTCCGACCACGTGATGTCATCCCGCAGGACCAGTTTGTCGTAGAGATGGTCTTTGCTGGTTTGCCAGCTCTTGATCGTCCCCTTGTAGACGAACGGCTGAAGCCTCCAGTCGAAATTGAAGAGTGCCAGGCCCGTCAGATTGGTCAGCTCGAACTCGTAGATCGAACTGATCAACACGGGATTGGTCGATTTGACGTCTGCCGCGATGCTGCGGATGAATGAGCCGTTCCAATCGACGTCCGAATCCTTGGCGGGCAGGCGGCCCATAGCGCTGTTGATCTTGGCATTGGCCTCTGCATTCGTATTCTGCAGGGAGAGCGCCTCGTCGACAGTGGCCAGCGGCTTTTCGAGTGCTTGCCGCTCGCGCATCAGTTCCAGTCCGTCGAGGATCGGCTGGGCTTGCCACTCAGCCTTCGCATCGAGTTCCTTCAACGACGGGGCTTTGAACGGCTCGAGTGTGGCCGTTTCCGCCGCAGCCGACGATTCATTCTTTGCCACGGCCGTGGGCGTTTTCGACGCACCCGCATTGCCAATCGATGCGACTTGCCGCTCGGCTTTGGACGAGGGCTTGGCAGAGTTCTCCGGTTTATCGGACGACGAATCCGATTGGGACTCGGTCTGCGATTTCGGACTTTCAGCGGGTGTGAAGCAACCGCTGACCGTCCACCCGATCAGCAGCGCCAGCGCGAGTTCGCCTCGTCTTCGAAGCCTCATCGGAATCGTTCCTTGGATCAGGCGGCCTGCGTGCGGCTGCCCAATCTTGTTGGGATATTCCGAGAATGCGGCTCGCGCCAACCGCGGGACCTGCCAGCGTCGGCAGCTCGGACCAAGCGTCGGCCGCATCGCCGGCCCCGCAAGGCGATTTGATTTTCGCCAAGCTCGATGACGGCAGCAACCGTGGGCCGCAGCCGGACGAACGGCGATACGGCCGATCATATCCACCCCGAGCCGGCGTGGTGCTCAGGCGGCGGGTGCTTGTGCCGGCAATGCGACCACGTTCTTCAGCCGCAGTTTCGAGTACCGTTTGCCGCAAGCGTCGTAGAGGTAAATCAGGTTGTGGTCGGCCACCCAGACGGCGGCCAGCCGAACGCTTCGCGGTCCGCGGAGGCAGAACTGCAACCCGCACATCTGATCACCACGGATCAATCGGAACTCGGCGGTGCGGTACTGGTCGTCGAGCAAATTCTCTTTTTGGCACAGAGTCCGGTGGATGAAACGTCGCAAATCGTCCAACGTCCGGACGTCGTCAACGGTCGCGTGCATTGGAGGGGTGTTCGTCTTAGAAGCAACACTGTTGCCGTCCCTGGAATCTCGTCGTCAGCCTTGTTGTCGGGCAGAAGGGTATCGACCAATCGGGACCGGGGACTCGCCGCTTGCCGCAGTGTGCCGTTCGACCGCTACCTTTTGGCCGACACGCACAACCCGAGCAAAGCGATTTTTCGCGTGCGGACTGGCGCGAGATTGCCGGCGGCGCGACGCCCGAGATCTCCAGCCAAAACCAGTCGGCGCACGCGAATTATTTCGACCGTGGGGCGGGCTCTAATGGGTCTTGGGATCTTCGGCAGCCGCGGCGGAGGTTTCCGGCGGCTCGCCTCCTTCCGCCACCGGCAAGGGCGACGGATTACGTTCCTTGTCGACGTATTCGTCCAAGGCAAAAATCTCGACCCGCGCGCTGGGAACTTGCTTCTTTTCGCCGGTGTAAAGCGTGTCAGGCTCGAGCGCTCCATCCTGACTCATGCGCAGCCGCTCGGCCGAGATGCCGTGGTCGCTGAGATATTTCATCGTAGCCAACGCGCGCTCGCGGGCGAGCTGCCACGATTCGCCGAACGCGCTCCCCTTGGGGAGCGCCTGGCGGGGCGCATAGACCCGCACTTCGATCTTGTTGGGCTTGCCCATGATCAAGGGCAGCAGAGTGTCGAGCCGCTCCTTGGCTGCAGTGTCGAGTGAGGCTGCCGTTTCCTGAGGGAACACAATGACCGTGCCAACGCTGTAGGTCCGGTTGAAATGCCGGAAAATGACAACGTGCGGAGGCTTCCGGGCTGAGACGCCGGCCATACTGCGGCGACCGACGACTTTATTCTGAGCCATCGCCAATCCGCGAGCGGGACCCAGTCCGCTCTCGAATGCGCCGATGGTCGTCGAATCTTCGGGCCCTTGTAGCGAGGTCGAGCGGGAGCCCTTGTCCATTCCGAGGGGATCCTCGAAATACTGGGCAACCGCCTGTTTGACCGGCTTGTCCTGGCCGACGATCCACATCACCAGGAAGAACGCCATCATCGCGGTGACAAAGTCCGCGTAAGCGACCTTCCAGGCGCCGCCCCCTTTGCCCGCCATCGACCCCGTTCCCTCTCCGAGTTACCTCAGGGCGGTCGCGCCGCCTACGTCGCGTCGACTTCCTTGAACAGTTCTTCCATCTCGGTTCGAGTCGGGCGGAACTCCGTACCGATGCCGCGGCGGGCCTGCTCGATCACCACCTTCGGGCTCTGGCTTTGGGCAGCTCCCATCACGATCGAAGAGATCGCCCGAAAGAACCCCAACTCGACGGCTCCCATAAATTCCAGCCGCGAAGCGAGGGGGCCGAAACAGCCGTACGAGAGCAAAATCCCCAGGAACGTTCCGACGAGAGCCGCACCGACCTTGTGGCCGACTTCCTGCACCGGTCCATCGATGGCACCCATCGTGATCACGATTCCCAAAACGGCCGCGACAATTCCGAATCCCGGGAGCGCATCGGCCGTCTTGGAAAGCACGTTGATCGGAGCATGATGCTCCTCTTCAAGGATCCGCATCTCGGCTTGCAACAGCCCCGACACTTGCTCGGGGGTCGCACCGTCGACCAGAGGCGACAGACCGTTGCAAATAAACTCCATCACGTGATGGTTGCCCGCGATCCTTGGATAGCGATTGATGACCTCGCTGTGATGCGGATCGCTCACATGCCGCTCGAGCATCAACAGACCGTCGCGCCGCGCGATTCGCAGCAGGTCATACATCAGCTTGAAGAGTTCGCGATAACTGGCCTTGTCGTAAGGACTGCCCTTGAGCATCGTCAACAGGGCCTTCGCCAGATCTTTGAGCACCTTGATCGGTGACATCATGATCATCGCGCCCAGTGCCGCTCCGCCGATCGTGACAAGCTCGGACGGGTGCATGAGCGCTCCGATGTGGCCGCCGGACATCGTGAATCCGGCCAGCACACAACCGAGCACAACGGCAATTCCAGCGACGACAACCATGAAGGTGGGCGCTAATTGGGTGACGAAAACGGAATTCTAACGGCAACAAACCGGCCGACCATGGGACGGACTGGTTCCGTCGAGGGAGCGAACGAGCACTCGCCGCCAACATCTTCGGCGTATCGGTTTTGAGCGCTGTAGCAAATCGGCCGGGAAGGCGCATGATGCCGATTCGCATCGGGAGCGCGACCGCATCTCCGCTACGCGCGTCTAAGGCTCGCTCGGCACTTCCGCTACGAGTCCGATTGCTTGCCGACGCGGCAAAGTCACACGTCGCGCACTCACTTCACACGATGGTGGGCAACGAGCGGACCGCTCGTGAGTAGGCGATCGCCCGCCGCACCACCTCGGCAACCGGTTCTTTGACGATCACGCGCTCGTTCGAGAGCAACGTGACGTAGGTATCCGGTCGCCCCTCGACAAAGCGGATCAAGTCGGCGTTGACGACAAACTCTTCACCGTTGAGTCGCGTCAGCTTGATCATGGGAGCATCCTCGACCGGGATCAGGTCGTCTGCTGCGCCAATTGCAGCAAGTCGTTGACGAGCTGATCGACGACACTGATCACTCGGGCGTTGCCTTGATAGTTGGTCGACACGGTGATCAGGCTGACAAGGCTGGTGCCAATGTCTGTATTCGAGAGCTCAATGGCTCCCGATTGCAACGAACCGGCGCCGAACGTGTTGGGTTTAGTCAAGTTCGCCGGTCCCGCGCCGACCCCGTCGACAAATGTGCTATTGCCGGACTGGACCAGTCCTTGCTCGTTCGCGAAAGTGGCCAGCATAATTTGGCCCAGCGTTCGCGTATCGCCGTTATCGAAAACTCCGTTGATCACGCCGTTCTGATCAATGACAAAACTGGTGAGAGTTCCCGGTGCCGATCCATTCTGCGACTGGAGCGACAGCGTGCTTCCGGCGGCGGTGGAAGAGATTCCGGAGATGTTAGCCAAGTTGACGTTCACCACGAGAGGGCTCACGGCCGCGGTTTGGCTGCGATTGATCGAGAAACTGCCCTGGCCACCCGACGTTACGACACCGCTACTGTTGAAGACGAGGGTGCTGGATCCCAGCGCCGTGCTCGAACCATCATTGTTGTTGCTGTTGAAGAAATAGCGGTATGTCGTCGCGTCCGGCGCGGTCGATTGGAGCACGGCCGTCATCGTCACCGTCAGCGGCGTGCCCAACGAATCGTACACCACAAAATTCGTCGTCGCGCTTTCCCCGTTGGCCGTTTCGTTCTTGTTGAAGTCGATCGGCAGCGACGTCCCATTGTCGGTCAGATCGCCAACGGCCACCGCGATGTCGTTGTCCTTACCCATGTTGCCCGTGATTTCGATCTGGCCATTGACGACGTCAACGCCGGGTTGCCCGGGTCCGCCAACCTTGTTCGGGTCATTGGGAATGCCGTTCCCCGATTGAATGCCTAACGACCCGTTCATCAGAGAAGTCAGGTCGCCGAGAGTGCTCGTCGCGGTGACCGTCAAGCTCTCGGAGGGGAGCGACGTGCCGCCTACCTGTGGCGTGAAATTGATCACGTCGCCGACATTGATGTTGGCGCTCGTCCCAGGGGGATCTTCGAGGTCCGTCAACAGCGTCGAGGCGGTGGCTGGCGCGCTGCTGTTGCCCCCATCCCCGAGCACGTCGCTGAGAATATGCGCGCCCTGAGTCGCGACCGTGCCGGTCGGCAGCAAGGCCCCATTCATCGAAACCTGAGACGTCTGTTGAGCGACGTTCAGATTCCCCAACGGGATCGAAATATTCTGGAGGTGCGAAGTGATCAGATTGAAATTGTTGTCGACGCCGAATCCCTGAACGGCAAAGCCCTGGGGATTGACCAACTGGCTGTTCGCACTGAGCGTGAAGTTGCCGTCGCGCGTGTAAACGTCCCCGGCCGGGCTGTTCAAGACAAAGAAGCCGTCGCCCTGAATCGCCAGGTCGGACGGACTGCTGGTGTTGGTAATGCTTCCTTGCGTGAAGTTCTTGGCGATGGTCGCGATGCTGGCACCCAGGCCAATTTGCTGAGGATTGGTACCTCCGTTTGTAGCAGTCGGGCCCGAGCCGACCGACAACGTCTGAGAGAGCTGCGTCGTAAACAACGTATTGGACGCCTTGAACCCGTTGGTGTCGGCGTTCGCAATGTTGTTACCGATGACGGCGATGGCCGTCTCGTTGAGCGATAGTCCGTTGACGGACGTATTGAGCGCCGATGTAAGACCCATCGGTGACCCCCCCCTGGCAAATGGCTTATCGAACGAGAGTGGGAATTCGCGGCCGAAGCGTCGGCTCCAATCAGCCTACGCAACGGCCTTCACGGTCCCTTGTTCCTTGGTTATCGGCCGGGCAGACGTTAAATCCGAAATCGGATGCGCGGTAAAATCTGCTTTACCGTCAAAGCTGTCCGCGACGGGTCGGTTTGGCATTTCGGCCCATGGCGCGCGAACATTCCGCGCCGGCGTATAGTCGACGCACTTCGCCGCATTCACCCGATCGATTCCGGCGAGCGGACAACCAGCCGCGGGACCTTGGCCTGACCTGGTACTCCGTCGATGGCGATTTGTTGGGTGCGATGTCCACAGCTTTGCACGGGCACGTCCGGCAAAGCTTGCCCACGCCGAGCCGTAGGCATGGCGCCCAACTCCGACGTTCAGCGACACACGGACTGTTAGCTGCTGGCCTGGGCGGGGGCGACCGCCGTAATGTTCGCCAGCGGCACGAGCGAGTTGCCGACGGCAACATAGGCGGCGCCGTTCTGCAATACGGCTTCCGAAGCAATTCCGGTAACCGGATTTTTGTTGCTATCCGTTCCCTGAATCGTTTTCCCGATGAACGCGGAAGCAGTCGAGAGTTGCTGAGTGTTGGTGTTGGTCTGCAGCGCCGTGTCTAGATCCTGCGTCGATTGCAATTGGCTCATCGTCGACAACTGGCTCAGAAGATCCTGGTTGCTCATCGGCTGCGTCGGATCTTGATTCTGCAATTCGGCGATCAGCATTTGCATGAAGTCAGCGGTGGTGAGGTTATTGAAACCACCTCCACTGGTCTGGGACGAGTGCGAATTGGCAGCCGCCGTCGCGGCTGAAGACGTTGCCGCGGAAGCGGCGCTGGCTGGATTGACACTCATTTTGGCCTCCTTGCCCCAAGCCTTGGGGAATCAGATGTCGATGTCGAGTTCGTTGATGGCGGCCGTACGCCACGGATTGGAATTTTGCTGTTGAGTTCCGCCACGGTTGTTCGATTGATCCTGCGAACTGGAGCCCGAGTCCTGCTGCTGCCCTCCCGAATGGGAATTGCGCGGGTCAGACCCCGTCGAGTCCTGATGTTGTTGGGGCACGACCTCAATGTCGATCCGACCGACGGTCGCGCCGGTTTGTCCGATCGCGTCGTGCAGCATCGAGATGTTGTCAAGCAGCGTCTGCCGAGCAGCTGGCGTCTGGACTTCGAGGCGGGCGGAGACGGCTCCGGCATCCGACTGAACTTCGATCTGCACTTTGCCCAGCGAGGGCGGCTCGAGTCGCACCCGCAGGTCGCCTCCGCTGTCGAAACCCGTCCGCAGTGCGTCGGCCACACGATCAGCCATCTCTTGAGCCGATTGCATGCTCTGAGCGCTCGGCCCGCCCGTCGCATGGGCCGCGGACGTCGACCCGGTACCCGGTCCCGTCGACGCAGCTGACGAGACGGTTAGGCCGGCCGACTCCGCGCGGTTGCTTCCAGACGCGGTCGAATCGGCGCCGTTAGTCTTGTCACTCGATTTTCCCAGAGGCGAGCCCGCAGTCGATCGCTGGGCGTCGGTGGACGATGCCTCGGACGGGACGCCGGCAGCCGTCGGATCGGCGACCGCCGCGCTGAGTCGTCCCTCGAGCGCGGCTGATTGCAGGGCCGATACCTGGTCCGCGGACGCATCGATCGCGTCGACACCGGTGACATTCAGGCCGCCTGCGAGACTTCCGGAGGCCGAACTTGCGCCATTCCTTTGCGGTTGAACACGCGGACCGGCAGCTGCCGCGGTCTGGACATCGGCCGCCAACACCGTCGCCGTTTCGGCTCCCGTCACGTTGAGCGCCGCGGTGGCGTTTGTGGCCGTGGCGTTCGTTGCTGTGGCTGCCGACTTGTTCGACTGCGTGCCGGTCCCGCTTCCTGGCTGATCGGAGGCAGTCGACTTGGCCGCAGCAGAATCCTGCAAATCTCTCGACGCTTTCGCCAACACGTCCACCAATCCAGTCGGCGGCACGACGGGTTGATTGGCGTCGGCTGCCGAAGGAGACTCTTTGGACTTCGCTGCGCTATCTGTCCCCGCTTGAAGGAGTTGAGCCAAAGCCGCCGGAGTGGTCGGGCTCGTCGTCGACGATACTGTCTGTGAGCGGTCGGCAGCGGCCGCGTTTTGTGCTGCAGTGGCATCTGCGGCTTGTGTCTGGGCGGCGTCCGCTTGAGCGGAGGCATCCGTTTTTCCACTTGGCGCAGTCGGGCTGTCTGATGAGGAAACGGAGGAAGAAGTCGGCGATTGATTCTGGGTTGGACTGTTTTGAGCCGCGTCATTTTGGCTCGACTGACTTCTTTTGCCGCGATTCGTCGGGGCCGCCGACTGGCCGTTGGATGTGGGGCCCGCGGCGGAAGAGTTGCCGTTTTGAGTACTGGGCGCAGTGCTCGATGGGCCGCTCGAGGTCGATCCCGCGGCGGGCGGGTTCGGGGGCGCCGCCGCAGAAGCAGCGGATGGCGAATTGGTGTTCCCGAACGATGCCCCGTTCGAGTTCGTATTGGCACTGAGGGATTGCAGGAAAGAGGTCGCGCCGCCCGACGAATCGGCCTGATCTTGCAGACCGGCCGCGACGTCCGAGGTGGCCGTGCTCGGCGGCAAGAGCGTCGCGAACGATGTGCCGATCTGTGTCATCTGCCGACCTCTAACCCATCTTCAAATCGGATGATTTCTTGACTGAAAACCTCAACGCGTTGTCGTAGCCGGAGTGTTGCTGGACGCCGTGGGCCGATCGGCCTCGCTTTGCTGCAGATTCGTGAGAGCTGATCGAATGATGTTGTTCCGCGGCTCTCCATTGTTGATGCTCTTGAAGATTTCCTGAGCGCGCTGCCGGCGCTCGGTGGTTGCCTGCGCATTTTTGGTAGCCGCTTCGCCTTCGGGAGTGGTGACAAATTCCTTCAGCAGCATCGCGATCTTGTTTTCGGGCATCTCGCGCAGCAGCAACACGTCTTCATTCACCGACAATTGCATGAGCCGTTCAACGGCTTCGCCCGGGGGCAGAGCCAGGAGCACGGCTCGCGCTTGTTCCCGGGCGGCGACAGCCGTCTCATCCGAGAGTTGTTGCAATTGCGACTTGAAGGCCGCTCTTTGCTGTTGGAAGGCCGCGTTCTGCGCGCTCAGGCTCGTCCGCTCGGTTTCGAGCATCGCCTTGAGCAAGCCCACTTCGGTCTCCAGCGAACTCAATGACAAGACCCGCAGACTGCGATCGCGCAACACATCTTGCGACGATGGCATGACCGGCTGCGCTTCGGCATCGAGCGCGACCACCTCTTTCTCTTGCGGCTCGAAGACTTCGCGAACTTCCCGCAGTCGCCGGGCGGTCAAAAAACCCCGCGACCAAAGGACGCCGGCGCCAGCCACCTCGGAAACGATCACGGCCACGCAACTCAGGCTGAGCACGATCCACAGCGTGCGAATCATCGGGCCGCCTCCTGGAGTCGACGGGCCATCCAGGCGTCCTCACGCTCAAACTGGTTGTGTCGCTCGGCGTGATACGCGAACTCCTGACGCTGTCGTTCTTCCAGCCGCTCCAGAACTTTGACCTCCATATCGGCCTTGATGAGTGCATCGCGGCAAAGCTGTAACTGCTGCCCGACCAGGCGGCGTTTTTCCTCGATCAGTCGCACTTGCAGCAGGATTTGTCCGCTGTGATACCGGCGAGAGATGGCCGCTTCGACCACGACTCGCCCGTGTCGACTCAATCCGCGAATCTCTTCAAATTGACGCTCACGCGAAGCCAGGGCGCTTTGCCTCTCTGCCAACAGATTCGCCTCGTCGGCCAGCACTTGGGCCAGGAGTTGGCGGCAGAGATCGCGGCGGTGCCGTCGAAATTCGAGCAGCGATCGCAGCGGGAAAACAAAACCGCTCACGATTTACCTCCCGACGCGGTCGCGGCTTGGACATTGGCCGGCTGCGTGGCCGGGCGGCTGACAACTCGGCGCTGCGCGTTCTTCGCAGCGGGAGGCGAGCGGTCTTCGGAAAGGGTTAGTCCAGCGCGCATCCGCGCCAGTCTCATCAAGTCCCCGACGGCCGCCTCGATCGTAACCCGCTCGGTTGAGGCCTGGCGCAGGAAGGCATCGATCGGGTCTCGCAGCTTGATCGCCTGGTCGACCAGTTGGTTCGACCCCATTTGATAGGCTCCGATCGTGATCAGATCTTCGGATTGCTGATAGGCGGCCAAGAGCTGTTTGATGCTGTCGGCGGCAGCCCGATGCTCGCGGCTGACGATGTCGTTCATCGATCGGCTGATGCTGGCCAGCGGATCGATGGCCGGCCAGTGGGCCTGATGCGCGAGCTTGCGAGAGAGCATGATGTGTCCGTCGAGAGTGCCGCGCACCGTATCTGAGATCGGCTCATTTGCGTCGTCAGCTTCAACCAGGACGTTGTAAAAACCTGTAATGCTTCCACTTACGGTTCGTCCGCTGCGTTCGAGCAGTTTCGGCAAGAGGGCGAAGACGCTGGGCGGATACCCGCGGGTCGCGGGGGGTTCACCGCTCGCCAAACCGATTTCGCGCTGGGCGAGGGCGACACGGGTGACACTATCCATCATCAACAGGACGTCGCGGCCCGTGTCGCGGAAGTATTCGGCGATTGCGGTACCTAGGAAGGCAGATTTGAGGCGAATCAGCGCGGGTTCGTCGCTGGTCGCGACCACCACGACCGATCGCCGCAGTCCCTCCACCCCTAGGTCGCGCTCCAGAAACTCGCGGACTTCGCGACCTCGCTCGCCCACCAGAATGATGACGTTGACGTCGGCGGAGCTGGTCTTTGCCATTTGCCCAAGCAGCGTGCTCTTTCCAACTCCGCTGCCTGAGAAGATTCCCAACCGCTGCCCCTTGCCACAGGTCAACAGGGAATCGATGACCCGGACGCCGGTCGCGAGAGGAACATCGATCCGTGGTCGATCCAAAGCCGGAGTCATTTGCCCAAATAGCGGAACCCGATGAGGTCGGGCGGGAGGTGGCAGTCGGTCGAGAAAACGCCCGCGGCCGTCGAGCACTCGTCCGAGCAATCGATCTCCAACGCGCGCCCCGGGCACCGATTGCAGGAGTGTGACGCGATTTCCGCGCCGTACTCCCTCCAATTCGCCGTAAGCCAAGAGGAGCGTTTCGTCGCCATGAAAACCGACGACGGATCCATCGATCGAGTGGCCCTGTTCCCGATGGATACGGCAGACCGCACCCAGTGGAGCTGGAAAGCCGGCGACAGAAACCGTGAGCCCGACGATTCGTGTGATCGTCCCGCTGAGACCGAATGGCAGCAGGTGTTTGACTTGCTCGACGACCGAAAGCATTACGAATTCCTGTTTGCGGCGAGGCCGTCTCTTCCAAACTGGACGAAGCGGTCTGATTGCGTCTGCGGCGCTACGAGTCCTGGCTCTCGAGCAGTTCGGCCACGATCCGGTCTAACAGCGTTTCAATTCGGGCATCGATTTGCCCGTGTTGAGTTTCGATGAGGCACCCACCTCGCGTCAGCGCGTTGTCGGCGACGATCTCTGCCTCGCCGCACGCCGCCATAGACCGGATGACTTCCGTCGCCTGTTTGCCCATAAGCTGCGCGTCGTCACTGTGGAGATGGACGCGGATTCGCGGAGCGCCGACGGCAAGTTGCAGCGCCTCTCGGATCATCTCTCGCGCTGACTCGGGTTTGAATTGCAACTCGCGACCAAGCAGCCGCTCGGCAATCGCCGCCGCGAGTCGGACGCCGGTTGCATCCCAGTCGCCGATCCAGCGGTCGCGCTCGACGGCGAGCGATTCCGCCACCAATTTCAAGGCGGGCAGTGCGGTGGCCAGCCCCTCGGCGGTCGTCTTCTCGGCAATTTGACGGGCTCGCTGTTCGATCGCTTCGCCGGCATTCCGCAAGCCGTCGCGCTGCCCCTCTTCGTAGCCCAGTTGATGTGCGCTTTTGCGAAGTGTACTGACCTCGGCCTCTGCGGTGGCGAGCATTTCGCCGACCTGCTGGCGGACCGATTCGACATAGGCGTCGCCGCGCTGCCGCAGGTCGTCGAAGTTGAACACGACCTTCGAACCCAAGCCGCGCACGTCGTTGGCTTTGAGCAAGCGGGTTTGTGCAGGAATTTCGGTCGGCTGCATTTCACGAGTGCTTCTGTCGTTGGGGACTGACCGGGGCAAATTGCGACCGCCGGCATCGTGCCGGTTTTAGGCGATGAATTCTTCCTGCTCGCCGCTGGCCACCGTGATCTGGCCGGAATCCTCGAGACGGCGGACGACCTCGACGATCTGGGCCTGCATGGCTTCAACGTCGCTGACCCGCTGGGGGCCTGCGTATTGCATTTCTTCTTTGAGCAGTTCGGCGGCCCGCTCGGAAAGGTTGCCCAAGACCTTTTGCTTGAGTTCGTCGGAGGCTCCCTTGAGGGCGATCGACCACTGGTTGTTGTCGACCTCCTTGAGCACGGCTTGAATTGCTTTGTCGTCGAGCTTCAACAGGTCGTCGAACACGAACATCAATCGTTTGATCTCATTGACGAGTTCGGAATCTTCCTGCTCGAGGTTGTCGAGCACGCCCTTGTTCGTCATGCGGTCGGTGACGTTGAGAATTTGCGCCACCAGACGCACGCCGCCGGCCTTCTCGAGCTGTTGGTTGAACATCGACTTCATGCGCCGCTCGAGGCTGGCTTCGACGTCCTTCACGACCTCGGGATTCGTCTGCTCCATATGGGCAACGCGGCGGATGACTTCGATCTGCTTGTTGGACGGCAGGCCCGAAAGGACCTCGGCCGCCATGCTCGTCGGCAAGTGCGACATGATCAGCGCGATGGTCTGCGGGTGCTCTTCGACGATGAACGTCAGAATGTTTTCGGCCCCCGTCTTGTGCAAAAACCCGAAGGGCACTGAATTCATCGAATTGCGGACGTTCTCCAAAATCTCGCCGGCACCTTCAGTGCCCAGCGACTGTTTCAAGAGGTCGTTGGCGAACTCGATTCCGCCCCGTTCGATCGGCACTCGCTCGCGGACCATGCCACGGAATTCGCGGAGTACGGCCTCGACCTGGTCCTTGGTAATGTCGTCGATCTTCGCGATTTCGAGCGTGACCGACTCCACCATTCCTTTGGGAAGCTGGCTCAGAACCTCAGCCGCGATTGGCTTTTCGAGTGATAGCAACAAGATGGCGGCCTTGCG
>Ga0210393_10001406_pt1 | contig 20164 bp, 15 predicted proteins | sample IncBWC27OmetaG_FD_160068 | JGI IMG/M metagenome (GOLD analysis project Ga0210393, IMG submission 160068) | Forest soil microbial communities from Barre Woods Harvard Forest LTER site, Petersham, Massachusetts, United States - Inc-BW-C-27-O ... | reverse complement strand
CCCCGGGGATTTTCTTGCCTGTGCGAGCCGTAACTGCCCGTGAATTCCAGAAGACCTTCGCCATTGCAGGGCGATCACGCGAGATTACGCCTGGTGTGGAAAAACAACGAGCGGGGGGCATCGACGAAAGAACCGATATGTCCTGTTCCGACTCTCAATCATAGGTGACTATGAAGCGGACGACAATTGAGCGTGAGGGTAGCCCCAGACGCGCGGAACAAGACCCAAGGGTGCTTTTTTAAATTGAAGTCCTCGCCGACCGCGGCCGCCAGTCGGGAGTCCCCGGTTGGCAGAGCTCTGGAGATGCGGAACATCACCCGTAGTATGCGAGAGCCGAATCCTGAGCTTGCCCACTCTGCTTCGAGGAATTGGGCAATGGCGGGCGGATCCTACTTGCCGTACGCCTGAGCGATCTGGCCCACGAGCTTGGCCCAGGGCATGTCGATGGCTCCATAAATGGCGCCCGCGTCCGGCCGCGAGTTGTCCTTCAGGATCTCGACCATCAAGGTCGCATAGTCGGTAATGATCACGCCTGCCTGCAGCATGCGCAGGAGGCCGACCTCGCGCTTGGTCTGGCTGAACGTTCCGCAGGCATCGACGGCCACATAAGCGTCCAGTCCCCTGCCGACCGCGGTGATCGCGGGAAAAGCGGCGCAGATTTCGAGTGAGATGCCGGCAAAGATCAGCTTCTTCCGGCCGGTGGTCTCGATCGCGCGAAACACACGGGCATCGTCGAAGGCATTCACGGTGGCGCGGTCGATGATTTCGATTCCGGGAAGAGCCTCGACCAGTTCCGGAAAGGTTGGGCCCCACATGCTGTCGCGCGCCGTAGTCGTAACGATGACCGGCAGCTTGTGAAGCTTGGCGGATTTGGCGAGGGCGACCACGTTGTGTTTGAGCTCGCCCGTCGAGATGTCCCGAACACCCGACATCAGGCCCACCTGGTGGTCGACGAGGACGAGCGCAGCATTTTCGGAAGTGAGGGGCTCGTAGGGACGTACTTGATGATTCATTGCATTCTCCTTTTGAGTTGCTGCTGGTTTTCAGTCAGCCACCGCCCGTATTTAATTTCCTTTACGTTCCGTTTTCTATAATAGGGTTGGGCCACGCCGATGTCAATGGACTTTACGCCACGTTCCGTTAAAATTACTTCGTGAACAAGAACCTGCTTCCCACTGCCCGCAAAGGCCGGCCACCGAGTGCAATGGCGGCATCCCATGCCGCCATCATGGATGCGGTCTATACCCTGCTTCAGGAAAAGTCGGTCCGTGACTTGACCATGGAAGAGATCGCCAAGCGCGCCAGAGTCGGCAAACCCACCCTGTATAAATGGTGGTCCACCAAGGCGACCTTGGTGTTGGCCATGCTCTGCGAGCGGATGGCTCCCAACCTAGCGATGCCGACAGTCCTGACCGCGGAAGACTCTCTGCGCCTTCGAGTGCGGCGGTTGATCGACGCGTTCAACGGGCCCTTCGGCAGGATCGTGGCCGGGCTGATCGCCGAAGGCCAGAGCGAGCCAGCCATCCGCCAGGAGTTCTTTGACCAATTGGTTAGTCCCCGACGGGCGGCTACCATCGCCGATCTACAGCGAGGCAAGAATGCAGGCGAGTTGCGGTCGGATACAGAACCTGACCTGCTGAACGATGCGATCTTTGGCGCGATCTATTACCGCTTCTTATTGCGCTCGGGCCCATTGACCAGACGGTTCGGCGAGGGATTGGTCGAGCAAGTCATCCGCGGGCATCGCTCGGGAGATGCCCGGAGTTGATGGGAACGAGATACCATGGCGCGGCTACGACAAGATGCTGTCGAGGTTGGGCATACCTGATAAGTCACGATGCATTACCTGCGCACCGCCTCGGGTGACCGCGCCTTGAGCGGAGACGGTTTTGGGATACGAAGAAGAATCTCGATCCGAGGAGTTTTCGAGCAAGGCTAGCGGCCATCCCGGAGTCCGCCGATTTCTCAACGCTCCTTGCTAACCCGAGAGGGGCAAGTTTAGTCTAACTCGGTAACCGAGAGGAGACTGCTTGAGTAAGCCTTCGGATCTCGTTCAGGGGACTCTGGACATGCTGATCCTGAAAATACTGGGGTTGGAGCCGCTCAATGGCTGGGCCGTTAGTAAGCGTCTGAAACAAATGTCCAGCGATGTCTTAGCGGTTAGCGATGGCTCTCTCTACCCAGCGCTGCACAAGCTGGAACATCGGGGTTGGATAACCGCCCACTGGAAGCCGAGTGGAAGCAACCGTCGCGCCAAGTTTTATTCCCTGACGAGGCTCGGGCGCAAGCAGCTGGAAAAAGAGGCGGCTGACTGGAATCGTCTCTCCGATGCCATCTCCGGAATAGTCAAGCTCAAGGAGGCTTGAGATGACCTTCAAATGGTTTTATACGCTTCCGTTGCGTTTGCGCTCGTTTTTCCGCCGTCAGCAGGTGGATCTGGAACTAGAGGATGAACTTCGTGACCACCTCGAGCAGCAAATCAAGGAGAACGTTGCAGCCGGCATGCCGCCTGAGGAAGCGCGCTACTCAGCGCTACGCGCACTGGGTGGGATGACCCAGATCGAACAACAGTGCCGAGACGCGCGCGGCGGAAGTGTCATTGAAAACCTGGTTCAGGATTTGCGATATGGTTTTCGACAACTGTGCCGCTCCCCGGGCTTTTCTTCCTTGGCAATTCTGTGCCTGACCCTGGGAATCGGCGCTAATACCGCGGTATTTAGTTGGATCGAAGGGATCCTATTCCGTCCGTATCCGGCGGTCGCCCACCAGGAAAGGCTGCTCGCCGTAGGCGGAACGGCGCGTGGCGAGAGCGGTGGGACGCTAATTTCGTGGCCGGACTTTCTCGATTTGCAGGGAAGCTGCACCCTTTGTGACACATTCTTCGTGAGCAAGATTACCGGCAGCACCCTGAATATCGGTGACCACGCCGAAATCACGACCGGCAGCATCGTCTCAGCAAATTATTTCGACGCCATCGGCGTTCATCCGTTGCTTGGCCGCGGCTTCGCGCCCGGCGAAGATGTAGGAAGCAACGCTCACCCTGTCGCAGTAATTAGCTATCAGCTTTGGCGGAACCGCTTCAAAGGCGATCCACAAATCATCGGCAAGACCCAGCCGCTCGATAATGTTCCGCACACCATCATCGGTGTCGCGCCGGAGGGGTTTTATGGAACTTTCGTAGGCTGGGTGATGAATTTTTGGGTGCCTGCGTCGATGGAGGAAACCTTCGAAAGTGGCGGATATAAACTCCAGGACCGCGGCGCGCGGTGGATTGAAGCCTATGTACGACTCAAGCCTGGGGTTACTCGTGCGCAAGCACAGGAAGAAATCTCGGCCATCGCTGCACGCTTGGAAAACAGCTACTCAGCCACCAACCGCGGACGCAGCATCAGGCTGTGGCCGTTGTGGCAAACCCCCTTCAATAATGCCGGCACTCTGCTTCCCACACTGGAGATCATGCTCGCGGTGGGGGCGTTTGTTCTTCTCATCGCCTGCGCGAATGTGGGGAACCTGCTGCTCGTCAGGTCATTTGCCCGGCGCCACGAAATGACAATTCGGCTCGCCATCGGGGCCAGCCGCACTCGCTTGTTGAAACAACTTCTCACCGAAGGCCTGATCCTTTCGATGCTCGGGGCCGCTGGCGGACTCCTGGTTGCGTACTGGTGTCGACACGCGCTCGTGCTGCTCCTCCCGACGCGCTCCGGAGTGGCGATGTACCTGCCTGGGGAAATCGACTGGCGTGTGATGTCGCTTAGTGCCGGTATTTGTCTCATCGCCACCCTTATCGTCGGATTGGTCCCTGCCTTTCAAACCCGCAACATCAACCTTGCTCACGCCCTGAAAGTGGAGTCCACGGGTGTGGTCGGCGCCCGCGGAACTGCGTGGGTGCGCTCGGGCCTGGTGGTTTTCCAGGTTTGCCTGAGCTTTGTTCTGGTGGTTGGTGCGGCACTGCTGCTGCAAAGCCTGCAAAAGATTCGAACCACCAGCCCGGGTTTCTCAACCAGAAATGTGGTGCAGACCGGAGTGTCTTTGATCCCGGCTGGATACGACGTGCAGCACGCCAAGGTTTTTCAGGAGGAACTGGTTGCTCGCCTCAGGGCGCTGCCTGGGGTGGCGTCGGCGGCATTCGCTCGCGTAACCCCACTGGGGTATGGAACATACTCTTCTACGCCTATTGCGGTTGACGGCTACCAACCTCCACTGGAAGAACAACCTGCTGTCGACTACAACCAAGTCAGTCCCGACTACTTTGCCACTTTGGGTATACCTCTGCTCTCCGGTCGCGAATTCACGCGCGCCGATGACGAGAACGCAGCGTTGGTGGTGATAGTGAATCAGACTATGGCTGCACGATACTGGCGCGATCAGGATCCGATCGATCGGCGCCTACAAGTTAAGGGCCGCTGGGTGCGAGTCATCGGTGTAGCCGCAGACTCCAAGTACGAGAGCATGCGCGAGAGTCCAAAGCCATTTTTCTATGTGCCGCTGCTGCAGGACTTCGTGAGAGGACCGGTTTTGTATATCCGCTCAGCCCAGCCTCTGCAGAGCATTTCGGCCGACCTGCTCCGCGAAGTCCACGCACTGGACGGGAACCTCGCCCTATACGAGATGATTACGCTTCAGGAACAGGTTGATCGTTCAACTTCGCCGCAACTCGTGGCCGTAACCCTGGTTTCGATCTTAGGAGGATTGGCGCTTCTCCTCGCTGCCATCGGCCTGTATGGCGTGATGTCTTATGCCGTGGCGCAGGCCAACCGCGAACTCGGGTTGCGCATGGCTCTTGGCGCCGGTGCGGCCGATCTTTTTCGTCGGGTCATTTCGCGCGGTTTGAGATTAACTGCGGTCGGTGTCCTCTGTGGCGCGACTGCGGGACTTGCATTGACGCGATTGTTCGGAAAGCTTCTATACAATATCAGTCCGAACGACCCGCTGGCATTCGCGTCGGCCGTGGCGGTGATGACGATCACCTCACTCGCAGCTTGTCTTCTGCCTGCTTGGCGCGCTACGCGTACCGATCCCGCCCGGGTGTTGCGGGATTGATCCTTACATCGACGAGGTACTACCGGCAGTTGTTCTTGGTTTGCTTCCCGCAGGAATCCCCCAAGCTGCCGAGCTCTTCGAGTCTCGGCTACACAGAAGGCTGGGCTTGTGGCAGCACGATTCTTGCCCGACATCCTTTCTTGTCACTCAGATTCAGGAGCTCAATCGAGCCGCCGTGGGCTTCGGCGATTTGTCGGGAGAGGACCAAGCCAATACCGCTTCCCGCGGGCTTGGTGGTGTAGAAGGGGACAAAGGCATTGCTGGGATTGAGAAATCCGGGTCCGTTGTCATCGATCGTGAGAACCAGATCCTTCTCGGTGAGGTCCCAATGCATCACGACCTGGGGGTCCAAAGTTGCCTCGTGGAATCCGCTTTCGGAGCGCCGTGGTTCCATGGCCGCCTCAGCTGCATTTCGCACCAGGTTGATGAGCATGTGCTCGAACTGATCAGCATCAAGCATCAATTGGATGTCAGGACCGGGAACAACCCGCACTCGCAGTCTCGTCTCAAACCCAGCAACCCGCTCGACGATCGGGAGAAGTGGGGTTTTGCAGAAAACAGGTGGGGGCATCTGGGCCAGTTGACGATACGCCTGCAGGAAACGATTGAGGGAATCGGCCCGCGTTCCAATAATGGCCAGTCCGCGTTGAAAGTCTTGCCGTGCATCCGCATCGAGCACGCTCTGGGAGACCTGAGCATTCAGACTCCCGGCAATCGACTTGATTGGTGTAAGTGAATTATTGAGTTCGTGCCCGAGCACGCGAATCAGACGCTGCCAGGCGCCGCGTTCTTCTTCCCGAAGAGCGCGGCTCACGTCGGACAGAACGATCAAAGTGTGGGGCACGCCCTTTTGCCGAAACGAACTCCGACGCACCAGCCAGCGCGCGTTCGGATCGTGGAAATGCAAAGGAGCCAGAGTGCCGCTTTCCACGGACAAGCAACCGTCCAATCCAATCTCTGCGGCTGTGCGGCCCAGAAGTCTCACGGAGGGCTGCTGCAGCAACCGTTCTCCGGCTGAGTTAACCAGGCGAAGAATCTGATCTGGGTCGAACGTGAACAACGGCACCTCAATCTCCTCGACGACACGGCGCACCAGCGCGGTGGCTTCAATGGCTCGAATACGCTGCTCGGCAAGCAGGTCGGCCAGAGCATTTACCTCAAGGGACAGCTCGCCCAACGCATCATCCGTGGCTGCTCCGCGTGCTCGAAAGGAGTAGTCCTCTTCACGCAAGGCAGCGATGACATTCGCCAGGGTTTGCAGTGGCCGCGTGGTTTGCTCGTGCAACGCCATCGCCAACAGCCACCACGTGAACAATTCGACGAAAATCAGCGCGAACCTGGACTCCACAGACCAAGCCTGCATCCAGATGAAGACGCCGCTGACGAGCATGCCGGGTAGGGCGACAAACAGTGAGAAGAGACTGATCCGACGTTCATACAACAGGCGAACCCGCTTGCGAGGAGGTTTCCGAAGTGTGGGATTAGGCTTCCCCAGCGGGCTAGAGCCCATGTTTTTCCATCCGCCGATAAAGAGCTCCGCGACTGAGCCCTAACACCTCGGCGGCCTGGCTTACATTACCGTGCGAACGCTGCAAGGCTTTGCGGATCAGAATGGCTTCCACGGACTCCAGGCTGAGATCCTCCAGGTTCAGGGTGTGCTGGCGCAGTGAGTCCAACCCCAAGTCGGCACGTTCAACCTCAGTTCCACGGCACATCAGGACCGCACGCTCGAGGGTATGCTCAAGTTCGCGGACATTCCCCGGCCAGGAGTATTGCATGAGCAGCTGCAAAGCGGAAGCCTCGAATCCCTGGACTGGCCGTCGGTATCGCGCTGCGTAGCGCGAGAGAAAGTGGACCGCGAGGACCGGGATGTCTTCCCGGCGTTCTCGTAATGCGGGCACGTGAAGCTCAACGGTGTTCAAGCGGAATAGCAAGTCTTCGCGAAACTGCCCGGAACTGCACGCCGCACGAAGATCGGTGTTCGTGGCAGAGATTACCCGAACGTCGATACGGCGGGGACGGGATGAGCCGATCCGCTCAACCTCACCCGCCTCGAGCACGCGCAACAGCTTCGCCTGTTGATGCATTGGCACGTTGCCGATCTCGTCCAGGAAGATGGTTCCACCGTCGGCCAGTTCGAACCGACCGATGCGATCAGAACGGGCATCTGTGAATGCACCTTTCACGTGCCCGAAGAGTTCACTTTCAAATAGGCCATCAGGGACCGCGCCGGTGTTTACGGCGATCATGGGACGGGACGCCCGGGCAGACAAGGCATGGAGCGTATGCGCGACCACCTCCTTGCCGGTGCCATGCTCGCCGGTGATCAACACATTCGCGTCCGAGGGACCCACTCGCGTCAGAGTGCCGAGCAACGGTTGCATTGCAGGCGCTGTCGCAATGAACTGAGGTCGGCCTTCGGTTTGTAGCAGGCGATTCCGGGCTGCCAGACGCTCAGCCTCGCGGAGCGCGCGATGAAGCTCCACCTGCGTCCTCAGGATCGCGAGCAGCCGTTCGTTTTCCCAAGGCTTCTGAATGAAGTCGCGTGCCCCGCGACGCATGGCTTCCACTGCCAGGTCAATATTGGCCCAGGCCGTCATCACGATCGCCGGCGTGGTATTGTCCAGCGCAACGACCTCAGATAACAGGTCGAGGCCCTCCCGGCCGGATGTTGTGTCCCGCGTATAGTTCAGATCAATAAGGAGGGCATCGTAGGAGCCGGTGGCCAGTGACTCCCGAACTAACGCCGGGGATCGCGCCGTTTCCACCTCGTACCCCTGCGGGCGCAGGAGCATTTCGATGGCCTCGAGAACGTGTTGCTGATCATCGGCGGCCAAAATTCGGGGACGGTCCTTGCTACTCGTTAGCGCCGTGGCGGTAAAAATCTCTTCCGACTTGGTAAAAGGCTGCATGTTTAACTTGTATGTCTAACTTGAATGTTCAACTATGGACTCGCGGTGCTAACAGTACCATTCAGCGCGTCCTGGATCTGGATTCCATTATGTTCCAGAGTCGCTCCGGTGGCACGATCAAGTTCGACTTTGGCCTTCTCATGGCTGGTCATGGCGCCGACCAGATCCAACTCAGCCAGCGAAAGATCGCGCTGGGAAGTGAGGGTCTGATAGCTCGATCCCGCCCCCAATTCCTGTTCCTTCTTCGTAATATCGAATGTGCGTTGCGCCAGGTCTCGGGCCTTGCGCGCGGCGTCCACCCTGGCACCGGTTTGTTCGAGCGCATATTGCGCGTTGCGAACCTCGATGCGCACCTGTTTTTTCAGCTGCTCTCTGCGCAGCTCGGCTTGGCGATACTCAAGCTCGGAACGATACTGATCAGCTTTGGCGACACGGTTCCGGATGGGGATGTTGAGGTTCAACCCAATATAGTAATCGGGGGAGGAATTGTTGAATGTGTTTCCCAGTGCTCCCGCGAAATCAACCGGCACGCTTGAAGTGCAGCCCTGACACAGAGGATTCAGCGGCCCGGCTAGTCCCGACCCTCCGTAGAACCCTACCAGCGACAGCGATGGCAGCAAAGCATTGCGCGCCGCTTTCCGGCTGATCTGGCGGTTCAGCAGGTCGACATCGGTCTCCGCCAGTTCCGGACGGTGCTGCAAGGCTTGAGCGATCAACTCCTGAATCTCGGAAGCGGCCTGCACCTGGTTAGGCTGCATGCGGTCCGTGGGAATGACGGGCATTGCCTCCAGAAGCGGGTCGGACAGATTCTTGGTGACGGCATTCTTCATGAGAGTTTCTTGCAGTTGCAGGCTGGTGCGCGCCACCGTTAAATCCTGATCACGTCTTGAAAGTTCGGCTTCTGCCCGCATGACATCGATCTCAGGAATGCTCTCCAGTTTCAACTGTTTCCGGGCATTCTCGAGAGTCTGTTGAGCAAAGGCGGAAGATTGCTCGTTGACCTGCGTCTGCTCGTAGGCGCTGACGAGGTCCCAATAGATGTTTTCGATCTGCGTGACCGTGGCAATGACCTGATCCTTGAAGGCGATGTCGGAAATCTTCTTGTTGTTCCGTGCGATGCGAAGGTAGCGCAGATTGGGACCGAAGCCGAAGCCGGCTAATATTTCCTGCTGGATGGTGAATCGAAACATCCCGCTTGTGGCCGGCGACAGAAAAAGAAAAGGGCTGTTGGTAGACTGGCGACTATTGCTGAACTGAAAAGAAATGCTGGTACCCGTTGCAAACGCCTGCACGTAACCGAAGGTGGCCTGACCGGTGTTCAATTGGAGCGAAGGCACTCCGTAAATTTGCAGGTTGGCCAGTGGCGTGGTCTGATGTTCAGATCCGACGGAGACAGTAACTGCAGGATCATAGGACGACACCGGAGTGCCAGCTCCAAGAGTGGATTGAACCAACCCCGAGGCGCCTGCACCGGCGCCGCCCGCACCGCCCGACGTACCGCCGGCGCCTGGAGCGCCTGTACCAAAACCGCCCACTCCCCCACCTGGAGTTCCCTGCACTACTCCGGTGTTGACGCCGCGGAAGAATCCACCTGCCTGGGTACGCAGAATGTCGGTGTCGGCGATGGGCAGGTTGTAGCGGGCAATGGCCAAATCGAGGTTATTCTCCAGCGCAAGATCGATCGCGTCTTTCAGTGAGAGATAAAGCTTGCCGTCGCGTATCAGTTCTAGAAGACGCGGGGAGTTCGCAAGTGTGGGCTCCGGGACGGTCTCGGGCGAGTAGGCGTTAAATGGACTGCGAGATTTTTGCATCTCAAAGCGAAGCGGCTCGGTCTTCGGGGACGCGGTTGAACTCTGCGTCTGGAAAGATGTTGCAACTTGCGCCCGGAGGCTCCCGACCAACGTCGCATACGCACAAAAGAGGGCGATTCCGCGTCGCCAGAAACCAGACCCCTGGAACCTCACGATGCGCTGACCTCCGTTGGTAGTGTAAGTGCGGGATTCGCTGTATCACCAACCAACCAACCGTCGCGCAGTTGAATGGTGCGGCTCCCGTAGGCCGCGTTCGCTTCCGAATGAGTGACCTGCACGATGGTTGTTCCGTGTTGGCTTAAGTCACGAAAGAGTTCCATGATTTCTCTGGCCTGAGGGGAATGCAGATTTCCCGTCGGCTCATCGGCGAGCAGGAGTGGTGGGTTGTGGATTACGGCGCGCGCGATCCCTACAAGTTGCTGCTGCCCCCCGGAAAGCTGGCTGGGATAGAGATCTTTCTTCGCCACGATCTGGAAGCGATCGAGAGTGTCGGCGACCGCGCTCTGCCGCTGACTTCGCGGAATATCTTTATAAGAAAGGGGCAGATCAATGTTTTCCTGAACGGTAAGATCGTCGAGCAGGTGATAGCTCTGGAAGACCATTCCGACATTGCTCTTGGCCAGCTCGCCCCGTTGCTTGCGTTTCATAAGGTGGGCGGCTTGCTCGCGGAACCAGTATTCGCCGGTCCACTGGTCGTCGAGAAGCGCCAGCACGTTCAGCAGGGAGGACTTTCCCGCTCCGGAGGGTCCCATCACGGTGACAAATTCGCCCTGCCGAATGTCGAGATTGATCCGGCGCAGTACCCAGGTATAGCCAGCGCCGGTCTGATAGTTGCGTTCGATATTTTTTAGCTGGATCATTTCACTCTCAATTCACATGTCTTACTCATAGCGCAGAGCCACCATGGGATCTACGCTGGCTGCGCGGCGGGCGGGAAGGTAGCACGCCAGCATTGCGGAGGCGAGCAGCACCACCACGACCGTCGCGAATGCGGCGAGATCGATCGTCCCTACGCCATACAACATGCCCTGCATCGTGCGACCTACCAGACAGGCGCCGACCAAGCCGAGTAGCGAACCCGCCAGAGCCAAAACTGCGCCCTCCTTCAAGATCAGGCTGAACACCGCGTCACGCCCGGCACCCAAGGCTATGCGTAATCCGATCTCGTGAGTTCGCTGAGCCACTGCGAACGCCATGACACCGTAAATTCCCACCGCTGCGAGCAGAAGAGCCAACCCCGCGAAGCCGCCATAGAGCGCGGTCTCGAAGCGCTCGTAAGAACGCGACTCAATCACGATCTGCTCCATGGTGCGGACTTGGGCGAGAGGTAGATCGGGGTCCATGGACGTGACGACATCGGCGATGCTGTTGGCCATCGCGTCGGGACCGACAGGGGTGCGAACCGCCATGGCGGCTTGGGGCCAAGGAGACTGCCAGAAGGGGACGTCAATCTCAGGGAAGTCCTCGCGAAGGTCGCCGGTCCGCACGTTATGGAAGATACCGACGATTTGCCAGAGGACCGTGGGCTCGTTGCGGGCGATGCCGGGGACAAGTTGATCGACGGCAATGCGCTGGGTCAGGGGATCCACGCCCGGCAAGTAGCGATGGACAAAGTCTTCGTTGACCATCGCCACCCTTACATTTTCAGCATTGTCTTGCTCGGTGAAGCTGCGACCCCGGACGACGCGAATGCCAAAGGTGTCAAAGTATCCGGGCGTGACCATTTGAAATCCGGCATCGGGCCGCGAGGAGCGATCCACGGGTGGTTTGCCGACGATGGTGAAGGCCCTTCCAAACCATCTGCCTCGCACCGGCGTAGCAGTTGCCGCTTCGGCGCGCGATACGCCTGGAATGGACTCGAGCTTCTCCAGGAGCCGGCGGTAAAACACAACCATCTGCTGTGGCTGCGCGAACCGAACCCGCGGTACAGGAAGGGTGAAGGTCAGGATGTGATCACTGCGAACACCGAGGTCGACGTGCGTGAGGTTCACGAAACTATGGATTGCCAACCCCGCGCCGCCAAGCAGGGTGAGCGCCAGCGCAAATTCCGTCACGACCAGCGCCCTGCGCAAAGAGCGGGTACCCGCACTGATTCCGGCACGGCCTCCTTCTTTCAAAGCATCAATCGGATCGAAACCCGATGCCTGCCAAGCCGGGGCACAGCCGAATCCAACGGCAGCCATTACGGTTATTGCCAGCGTAAACAGAAGGACTGGGACACTCACACGGATATCCGCCTCTGAAGTCACTATGAAAGGAGGCATGATCGCCATCACCCCCTTAACCAGAGCCTCTGCCAAACCGGCGCCAAGGAGGCCTCCCACGCTCGCCAAAGCCAGGTTTTCGACCAGAAACTGAACAAACAATTCCCAACGGCTCGCGCCCAGCGAAGCCCGTACGGCAATTTCTTTCTGCCGCGTTGTGCTTCGGGCCAGCAGCAGATTGGCCACGTTGACGCACGCGATTAGCAGCACAAAGCCCACCGCACCCATCAACAGCCAAAGAGTTTTCAAGGTTACGGGCGGAAGGAAGTCATTGCGCAGAGGTTCGACGCTCACACTCCAATTCTTGTTCGAATCCGGATGATCGTAGCCAAGGCGGCGCGCGACGACATCCATGTCAGCCTGGGCTTGTGCTATGGAGAGTCCTGCCTTCATGCGACCAAGCACGGTTAGTGAGCGAAAACTGTGATCGAGTTGCTCCGGTTTGAATGCCAGCGGCACCGCAAGTTCCACAGTCAGCCGGTCTGCCAGGCCAGGCGCCAAGACGCCCACCACTGTGTAAGGCTCGCTATTGATACGAAGCTGCTGGCCGATGATGTTGGTGTTTGCGCCCAGCCGTTGCCATAGGCTGTGGGCTAGAATCACGACGCGATCTTTTCCGGGCTCGCCCTCTTCTGGCAGGAAGTCGCGTCCCAGCAAGAAGCGAAAGCCTTGCATCCGGTACCAACCCGGAGTGGTCAGCTGACCGGGAACATGCTGGGGACGGTCCGAAGCGGCCAGGTTAAACATGCCGTCATTCCAGGCGGCAAGATCCTGAAACACATTGCTCTGGCGCTTCCAGTCGAGAAAATCCGCGGCCGAGACGATCGTGCGTTCGCCATTTAATTTTGACCACACCATGACCAGCTGTTCGGAATCCGGATAGGGCATAGGGGCCAGGAAAGTGGCGTACAGCACCGTGTAGATGGCGGTGGTGGCGCCGATTCCGAGCGCCAACGTGACGACCGCAACAGCGGTGAAGCCGGGACTTTTGCGCAGTTGGCGCAAAGCGTAGCGGAGATCGTGAAATATTCCACTCATTAAAGCTCCTACTCGTACCGCAACGCCGCCATGGGATCGACCCTGGTCGCCCGGTATGCCGGAATGATGCTGGCAAACAGAGCGGTCGCGACAAGAAGAAACAGCACCACCAGGAAAGTAACGGGATCGGTCGGCTTCACACCGTAGATGAGGCTCGGTAAAACACGTCCCATCGCCAAGGCGCCGACGGTTCCTATGGCCACACCCAGCAAGGTTGGCTTCATACTGTCGAACACCACCATACGCAGCACATCCCCAATGCGTGCGCCTAAAGCCAAACGGATTCCGATTTCCTGCACGCGCCGTTTCACGCTGTAGGAGAGCACGCTGTAGATTCCGATCGCCGCCAACAGCAGCGCGAGCCCGGCGAACGCTCCCAGTAGCAGCATGTTGAATCGCTGTTGTGACATCGAATTGGTGACGAGTTCATCCATGGTGAGAATGTCGCGCACTGGAATTTCGCGATCGACTTCGTGCACCGCGTTTGCCACGGAAGAGACAATGCCTGTGGGGTTGGTAGCAGAGCGAACGACCAGAGTCATGGGGAAAGAATTCCAGCCTCCCGTCGCGGGCGCCGAAGCCTGGCCTAAAGGGATGTACAGAGTTGTGGAAGGACGAGCCTGGTCCAAACCATCGAGCTTGACGTCACCCACAACTCCCACGACCTCGCGAGCAACATCCGGGAAAAAAGTCAGGGTGAGGCGCTTTCCAATCGGATCTTCACCCGGCCAGAAATGCTGGGCCATAGACTCGCTGATGAGGATGGCCGCCGGCCTCCCGGCGATGTCCGTATCACCGAAATCGCGGCCACGCACGATGGGGATACGCATGGCGCTCATGTAACCGGGACTAATGAGACGCACGTCGACTTCTGGCTGCTCGGACATCGCCAGAACCGGACGTCCCTCGATCGCAATGGGCTGGTGTGATCCGTTTCCGTTTAACGGGACGTCGTCAATGACCCCGGCAGATTCGACGCCAGGCAACGTGCGGACCCGCTGCAGCACTCGTTCGAAGAAGCTGATCTGCTGTATAGGCAGCGGGAACCTGGCCCCCGAGACTGCAGCGGTCATGGTAAGAACACCGTGAGTCTCAAACCCTGGGTTCACACCACGGAGTTGCTGGAAACTTCGGATCATCAACCCGGCGCCTATCAGCAAGACAAGCGAGAGTGCGACCTCGGCTACCACCAGTACGCTGCGAGTGCGGTGGCCGCCGGAGTCTGAATCGGTTCGACCCAATCCTTCTTTGAGTGCTTGGTTGACGTCCCCTCTGGTCAAGCGCAGAGCGGGCAGAACTCCGGCGATGATGCCGGTGAGTATGGAGATGATCGCCGTGAAGCCTAAGACACGTACGTCAAGCCCAACGTCGACCGAGCGCGGCAACTTGTCTCCCAGGAACGCCATGATCAGGCGAACGCCAAAGTGAGCGTAGGCCGAGCCGATGGCACCTCCTGCAAGTGCGAGCAGCACCGTCTCAGCCAGGATTTGCCGGAACACACGTGCCGAGGATGCACCTAGTGCGGTTCGGATAGCGATCTCTTTCCGCCGGCTCAACGTCTTCGCCAGCGCAAGATTGGCAACATTGACGCAAGCGATAAGCAGAACGAAGGCCACGGCTCCCAGCAGAACCAACAGCGCCGGTCGTACATCACTCACCAGATCGTAGTGCAAGGGCACGACGACAGCGCCCCATCCCCGGTCGTCGTCGGGATACAACTGCTCCAGGCGGCTGGAGATGGTATTCATCGCGGCCTGGGCTTGCTTCAGAGCAACGCCGGACTTAAGGCGCGCGACGACGGAATAGTGATGCTCTCCCCGGACCGCGCGTTCCTCGTCTGTCCAAGCCATCGGCGTCCAGACTTGGGCAAAGTCCGGATAGCGAAATGAGCGCGGCATGACACCAGCAACAAAAAAACTCTGACCGTCGATGTTGAGGTTGTGGCCGACGATCTCAACATTCGAGCCGAAATGCTCCTGCCAAAATCGAAAACTAAGAACCACCACGTTGGAGCGGCCCGGCTGATCCTCCTGCGGTGAAAAGACGTGACCCAGCATGGGTTGAACGCCCAGGGTCGCAAAAAAATTGGACGATACCGCGCTGGCGTCTACCTGCTCCGGGTTCTCCCCTCCCGTCAGCGTGAGGCCGTGGTAGGTATAAATGGCCATGTTCTCGAAAACCTGGTTCTGACTTTGCCAGTCCAGGTAGTTCGCAGCGGAAACCGCGAATGTGGTCATTCCAGGAAAACTCTTTGCCGGGGGGACATGCCAAACATGGACCAGGCGGTCTGGTTCTCTGAATGCCAGGGGACGCAGTAACGCCCCGTTCACGACGCTGAAGATTGCGGTATTCGCTCCAATTCCAAGCGCCAAAGTGACTACAGCAATGGCAGTGAAGCCGGGACTCTTGCGCAGTTGGCGAATCGCATAGCGTAGGTCTTGGATCAATCCGGTCATGCGTGCACATCCGCCATCAGCTTTTTCAGATCTTCCTCCGCAACCACCTTGCCGTCGAACAGATGAACTTCGCGCTGCGCATGTTTGGCGAAGCGCGGATCGTGCGTCACCATGCAGATCGTCGCCCCCTCACGGTGCAGGTTCTGCAGCAGTTCCATCACGGCCTCGCCGTTTCGCGAGTCGAGATTTCCGGTAGGTTCGTCAGCCAGCAGGATGGAGGGTTTCCCCGCAAGAGCACGCGCCACGGCCACACGCTGCTGCTGGCCTCCGGAAAGCTGCGATGGATAGTGTCGGATGCGGTGTGCCATACCCACGCGTTCCAGCGCCTCCATCACCCGCTTCTTCCGGTCGGGAGCAGGCATCCGCTGCCGGTAGGTGAGCGGCAGTTCGACGTTTTCATACACGGTCAGGTCGCCGATCAGGTTGAAACTCTGGAAGATGAATCCGATCTCCTGGTTCCGAATGCGTGAGCGTTCGGCAAAATCGAGGTTCTCGACCGTCTTTCCGTTCAGCGAATACTTTCCTTCCGTCGGAGTATCCAGCAGGCCGATGATGGACAGCAACGTCGACTTGCCACATCCCGACGGCCCCGACATGGCCACGTACTCTCCTTTATTAATGCAGAGGTGCACTCCAGAGAGCGCGTGAGTTTCGATTTCGTCGGTATAAAAGACTTTGGTCATATCCTGAATCTGGATCAGTGGCTGCCCGGCTTCCGTCATAAATATCTGCCTCGAATTCGTGGTGTAGGTTCTCAGTCCAGCCGGATGCGATCCGTCTTGTCCCAGCGCGACATGTCGGAAAGAATCACTGTGTCGCCTTCGTGAAGCCCCTCAAAAATTTGAATTGAATTCACCGATTCGCGTCCCACCTTGATCGGGACGCGAGCGGCCTCTTTGCCGTCCGTGTCGAGCCTGAATAGGCTGATGGTGCTGTTCTCCTGTCCGAATGCAGGCCGTCCCACATAAAGCACATTGTCCAGCCGCTCTAGGTCGATGGTTCCGTCGACGCTGAGATCGGGCCGGGCTCCTCTTGGGAGGTCACCTGTTAGTTTGACGTCCACGGTCACGGTTCCGTTTTGTACTGCCGGGTCGACCCGCACCACCGTGCCGCTGATGACGCCGTTGTGGGTGTCGATTGATGCGGGCTCGCCAAATTGCACATCGCGCGCCTGCGTTTCCGCGATCTTCAGTGCAGCCATCAGATGTTCTGGCTGCACCACTTTGGCCAGCATAGTTCCGGGTTGAACGTGCTGGCCTACCTGCATCGGGAGATCGACTAACACCCCGGTGATGCCGGCTCGAACTCTGAGCGCATCGAGTTGCTTTTGCTTCAGTGCGGCCAGAGTGCGCGCCTGGTCCACCTTCGCCTGCTCCTGCGCGAGCTGAGTCTCGACGGCTTTCTTGTTGATCGCCAGTCTTTGCCCTTCGAGATCATTCCTAGTGGTGAGTTCGTCCGCTTTGCCCTTGGACGACTTGTAGGCCAGACCTGAAATCACGCCGAGATCGTAAAGCGCCTTGTCTGTGTCGGCCTGTCGTTGCGCCTGGCTGTAATCCGCATTCACGGTCGCGGCACCGGCCTTCTGAGTCATGAGGTCGCTGTCGAGCCGAACGCGGAGGCTTTGATATTCCGCTTCCGCCGCCTTCAATTGAAGCTGCGCATCAACCGCCGCTTGCTCGACCTGCGAATTGCTCATCTCGAGCAGAATGGTGTCAGCCTGCACCTGGGTGCCCGGCAGCACGCGAATACGCACTACCGTCGCCTCGGTTTCGGCCGGAATCTGACGAACCGCTTCCTGCACCGGCATCAGTGATCCCGGTCCCCGGACCTGCCGCAACATGGAACCTCGTTTCACGACGTCCGTCCACACCGTACCGCGCTCGACGGAGGGAGCTGCGGGTTTGAGCCTCATCACCCCAATCGACACCGCCGCAACCACCACGGCTCCTACCCCAAAGAGAACCATCTGGCGGCGACGTTGCTGGAGTTTGAATTCAGGACGAGCGATGTCCATATACTTCGCTCGTGAGCAAGTGGTGCACCAACTTGCAGGGGGACCAAGTGGTGAAAAACACGGAAGATACATGCGCGCCAACCGTGCCTCGGCGGCCTGCAGTGTCCATTCCCGGATGAGGGTGTCCATGACCGAACAACCTTGATCAGCGCTGTCAGGTTTTGTCTAGAACCGCAAACCAGACATCTTTATCCTGGTTTGCAATCACGGAAACTGGTGTTCTTCACTTTTGCCCCCGGCGACGGACAACTCTGAAGCAATGAGCGAAAACGGGGCCCACGACTCGGCAGAGAAGGCGGCTTCTGCCAGGCAGCACGTTCGAATAGGTCGGTCTTGGAGCGATGTTCATTAGGGACGCCCACTTCGCCAATGGAAGTAGTCGGTTACGCGACTTTTCCACGATCTCATACCAAACCGTATCGTCTGCTGTCTGTTTCGGGCCGACTTCCTTTCTTTATCGGGGATAGAATCTTTGTCTCTTGCAAACCGGCGCATCTGCTCACCATTGATCAATTTCGACGATGATCCAGAGACTAGTGTGGCATCAGGTATTTACGAGAAAGCGGTATTAGATCGCTGCTCCAGTTCTTGAGTCTACAGAGTGGTTCACTGCCTGACTGACCATGAAGGGAATATTACGAAAAAAGCTCTCCGAAGCGTGCACTCCTTACTGTGGGTTTCTGCTTTCCTGCCTGCCCTCATGCACGCTGCAAACGATGTGACGGGAGAGATTCAGTTTGAAGGAAAATCCCATGTCGAAAAGACTTCTGGGGTCTGGGTGGACGGAGCATACGTAGGGTATCTGAAAGAATTCAAAGGATCGAAAAAAGTTCTTCTTCCTACCCGGTGAACACGCAATTACTGTGCGGCAGGACGGCTACCAGGATTTCACACAAAAGATCCTTGTCCAACCGGGACAGAAGGAGGTCGTTCGCGTGGCCATGGAGAAGGCCCCGACCGGACCCCTCCCTCGTGTGAGCGCCACGGTCAAGATCGCGAAGCGGCGAAAGAAAGCTCAACATTTTGTCAGCACCACCACCGTCGAAGCCGACGTCAGCCATAGCAGCTAGGTCTCCATTTCTCGGCAAATCTTCCCTTGAGGCGACCAGCCTCGATTTAGGCGGCATCGTGAGAAGACGTTGACCTCGAGTCTGCCCCCGATGCAGTGCGCCATGTAATATGCGTTGTCTCTTTCTGTCCCAAGGAATTCTTCGGTCGGCCCCAGCCTGGACTGCGATTTGCGTCACACCTCTTCTCAGCGCGTGCCGATGTCCCGAGTACGGCAACAACTCTACAAATGTACTCCGAGGTACGAAACCGAAAACGCACCAGATTCGTCTGGGGCTTAAATGTCGCCACGTGGACATCGCGTCATCTAAACGGAAGCTTTTCCGACAAGAACAAGGCCACGTGCTTCCAGTGTGTATGCATTCACTTCCCCGCTGGATCGCCTCGTAGCCGCCGCTGTTCAGGACGCCGCTCACATAAAGCTCAGGAAAAACGGATCGAACGAGGGTTCACGTCGGACTGTGGGTCTGAGGAGAATCGAGAGTTCCGCACTCTGACGGCAACGGACTTAGTTGGGCGATTGAGGGGAGTCGTAAGGGCGATCTACTCGTGCCGGGACACCGAGGGGATGGGCTGATGCAATTACCGAAACGCCTTCCACTTCCGGTCCGGTGACGGGCTCAACCGAAGCGAAGGCGTGGGAGGCGTTGTGGGTAGCCATGTGCTTCAGAATGTCTGTCGCCGATTGAAGCGGCTTCTCGCACATCTTGTTCATTCTGACCGCGTGCCCGCAGTCTTTACACGTCATAAAAGTGTCGCCTGCAATGTTTCTGATCGTGGTGTACATGCCTTAAGCCTACGCTTCATTGGCGGGCGGTGCGGAGGGCATTGGTACAGCACCTAAAGAGGCATCAATATTAACCAAAAGGTGATGTAATCAACGTGACAGCAGAAGACATTCCGCACTCTTTGATTATGTACCGTATCCGTATCGACAACCGAGGTACGACCTTCGTCTGTCGTGCCTGCCCCCACACAGAGCGCATCCAAGACTTTAATCGAAGTATTGGAAACCCACGAACGCTGGCCGCCCAGTCAATGCTCAAGCACGTCCACGCCGAGCACAGCCGTGAAACTCACGTGCGTACAGTGTCGATGATAATGGAGCGCGAGAACGCGCCCCGGTAGCCTCCCGGTCATTAGAAGAGAAGGGCCCAGAGGAGAAACTGCCTTTGGGTCATTTTTTTGGAAGGCTAGCTCCTATGCGAAATGTGTTCGTAGATAAGTGGGCCGTCACTGGTTAAGGTCGTGCTGGCGGCTGGTGCCGTGATATTCGCCATATTTCGCTGCGCCTGAACAAGAGCCATTCGATCCCTGCCAAGCGCATCCGGCTCTAGCATGGAAATCGAGAATCGTGAATCGTGCGTAATTGTGCCGCTATTTCGGCAGTGTGCCAATTTATCGGCACTCTAACGCCGCACGCTGGATTCCATCCTGTTGAGTTGTTTGGAAGTTAAATCATGGACCTGCATTTGCTAGTAGAAAGGGATACGCCGTGTGCTGAGCGAACGCACGAGTGGGAGATTGGATAACGTGCACCTGACCGCTTTTGTCTCTCGGA
>Ga0210393_10001405_pt1 | contig 20173 bp, 18 predicted proteins | sample IncBWC27OmetaG_FD_160068 | JGI IMG/M metagenome (GOLD analysis project Ga0210393, IMG submission 160068) | Forest soil microbial communities from Barre Woods Harvard Forest LTER site, Petersham, Massachusetts, United States - Inc-BW-C-27-O ... | reverse complement strand
GACGCCGGAGATAGCCACGGTCGCTGGGGTCACCCGGGGGGCGATGTATCACCAATTCGCCGATAAGGCAGCGCTTTTCCGCGAGGTTGTCGAGGCGGTGGAGCAGGACGTGATGGCCCGGATGGCTACCATGGTGGCCGCGTCGGGAGGAACATCACCCGCAGATGCGATCCGGGCCGCGGTCGACGCCTGGCTCGAGGTCTCCGCCGATCCGGAGGTCCGTCAGCTGATCCTGCTGGATGCGCCCAGCGTGCTGGGCTGGGCCGCCTTCCGGGATGTCGCCCAGCGGTACAGCCTGGGCATGACCGAACAGCTGCTTACCGAGGCCATCAAGGCGGGTCAGCTGGCGCGTCAACCGGTGCGACCGCTGGCCCACGTGCTGATCGGCGCGCTCGACGAGGCGGCCATGGCGATAGCCACCGCGGACGACCCGAAACGCGCCCTCCGCGAAACCAGGCAGGTGCTGCGCCGGCTCATCGACGCGATGCTGGACGAACGTTAAAGCCGGTCGGACAAATTCACCGCGGTCCTGCGCCGGTGCCCGGATCGTTCGGGTGGGGCGACAGTGGGGTAACGCCAACGGTCATCCATTTGTGCAGCGGCATTGAAGTCAGGATCGATTGGAGTTCGGCTTCATCGGCAGCGCGAAAAAGTCCCCACGTACGCCATACCCCGGGCTCGGCTGGGGGCCCCCACAGTCTGAGCAGGTGCCCTTGTTCCGCCAATTCACCGGCTCGGCGCTTTTCCGCAGCCCTGGTCGCTTCCACTTCGGTCTCTGGAGTGCCGTCGGGAACATTGGTCACCAGATCGGTAAGGAATTCCACGGCCCGATCATCCTATACTGCGGGAACTTCCGCGCGACGACTCGAAATCCACGTCGCCGGCCCCCACAACGGCTCCCTGAGGCCATTTGTTGGTTCATGAGCCTTGGCAGGTGAGTGCAACCCGGAGGATCACGCTGTCGGAATTGAGCAGGTTGGTCTCCACGTCGCCGTAGAAGTAGCGATCGTCCGCACTCCAGTCGGCGGTCTGCACCGTAGTGGCCCAGATCTGCTTACTCCCAAAGCCTCTGGCGTCGCCGTTGCTGTTGAAGTCGCTGAGGCGCTTTTGATTTGAACCGTCGGAGTTCATGGTCCACCAGTCGGTTCCGCGTGACGGGTTGTCGGCATTGGTCATCCAGAGGACCTGGCCGTCCGGGGTGTAGCGGGGGTGCTCGTTGTAGCTGTCGCCGTGGGTCAGTCGTGTGATTGCACCGGAGTTGAGGTCGAGGCGGTAGATCTGGCTTTTCCAGAAAGTTGTGGGTTTCGAAGTCGCTGGTGAATACCACCGACGTGGAATCCGCTGAGAATCCGCCGGTCTCGTTGAACGCATCGCCCTCAGGCGAAATCGTACGGATATTAGATAGCGACGGCGTTCCGTCTTGGGCGACATTGAAGTCGGCGACCTTGATCACCCAGAACCCGGCGAACCGATCCGGATAAAGGACCTTGCCCGCGGCGGTGCGTTCGGTCCATTCGAGCAGCCGGCCGTCGGGAGAGAATTCCGGAATGATCGTGCCGTGATCTTTATCGACGGGGACATCGGTTAGCTGCCACGCACGCGAACCGTCGGCGGTAGCCACCCACAGGTCCGAGTAGCTACCCCATCCGGGCGTGGCGCCCACCGAGTTGCCCGGATGAGTCGACTTTTCGGCGACAAACGCCATGAATCGCCCGGTCGGGCTCCATGCGGGTGTGCCGGTTGTGCGTTGCGGGAAGCTCGCCGAGCCCGCTCCCAGCTGCTGTCGGTTCATGCCATCCGGTTTGACTGTGTAGATGTGGAAGAGGCCGTCAGTTGCCTTGGTGTTGAACGCTATTAGATCGCTGGCTTTTGACCAGTTGACGCCCGAAGCGCCTTGCTGGAACACCTGATACGTGATCGGCGGGCCACATCCACTCTGTCCGAAGGGTTTTCCGGGAGCGGCTGGGTGAGAACCGGTACCCGTGCGTGGTACTCCGGTGCAGGAACTGCACAGGGCAACGGTGAGCACCGCGCAAGCCCGTAGTGCGCACACCGAAAACCGCGCCAACTTGACTCCGCGATTGGTCCCGATTCTGGCCAGCACTGACCAGCGTACGGAAAGTGCGACGTCTCAGTGGCCGTGAACCTGAGCGACTCCTGCGATGACGCCCTGGATGAGCCGGTCGACGTGTTCGGGGCCGTCAACGGCTGGCTGACCCGAAACGAACGTCATCATCACGCCATTGATGAATGTCAGGGTGGCGATTGCCTGATCTTCAATCAGCGCCGGATCGGGTGAGCTACCGGCGGGATGCCATTGTGCGCCGACGTCGCGCGCGAGCGCATATAAACCCTCCGCGGACTCATTGAGGGTCGCCGCCAGTTCGGGGTCCCGGCCGGCCAGCAACTGCAGCTCGTAGCGCGCCTTGGCGCGGGTGACCCAGGGTTCGGTGGCCGCGTACATGACAATGCGGGCCAGGCCCGCGGTGCCGGTGAATTGTGTTGACGCTGCGTTGTCGGCAAGCGCTGCGCGTAATGCGTTCGAATGCACTCGATTTGGAGATGCGGTGGAAAGGGTACTGGGGCGGCAACGATTGGGCGAACTGCGCGAGACCCTACAGGTGTTGGTTTCCAGTGAAACCGACACGGCGGCCAATTGACGGCTGCTAAAAATCCCAGGTCTTGACGATCTTTTGCGCGTACGTTCGACTCAAGGCAATGAAGAGGAGTCCGCCGTGCCGATATTCATGGTCGAGCGATCATTCGCCGAAGAGCTAGAACCTAGCTTCGAGGTCGCCGATGGTATCAATCGGATCAACGACCAGGAGGGCGTTCGTTGGATGTACTCGTTCCTGTCAGCGGACAAGCGTAAGACGTACTGCCTTTATGAGGCACCGTCGCCGGAGGCGATCCGAACCGCGGCCGCGCGTGCCGGTCTTCCCGCCGATGTCATCGTCGAGGTAAGAGATCGCATCATGCCGGACGGCGCGTTATCCGACATCTGAAAACCTCACCCGAGCAGCTCGTGATCGGCGGCATACATCGCCGCCTGCGTACGGTTCGCGGCGCCCGTCTTGATCAGGATGCTGCGCACATGGTTGGCGGCCGTGTTCGTGCTGATGTAAAGGCGTTCGCCGATCGCCCGATTACTTAGCCCCTCGGCCAGCAGCCGCAGTACATCTACCTCCCGGTCCGTCAAACCGTCCGGACCCTGGAGACCCATAGTCAGCAATGAATCCACCAGCTCGACGACCCGGTTCTGGCCGATCTGCGCGGCGGTGGCGCGGGCCTCATCGGCCAGGCGCCGGGCCTCCTCGATGCGATCGCGTGACGCCGCAAACAACGCCTGCCGTGCCAGCGTCTCCGTGACATGAACTACCGAGCCCATCCGCCGGTCCATCTCGAGCGCCGCGCCGAAGTGACGCTCGGCCGCGCCGCCGTCCCCGCCGAGCGCCGCGATCCGGGCGAGATATCGGTCGGCACTGCCGAACAGCGCGACGAACTGACCGGCCACCAGGTTCTTGCCGGCGTAGCGCGCAATGAACGGGCGCAGTGTGTGGATCGCCTCGCGGTTGCCCAGCTCCAACGCCGCCTCGATCATGAAGACCAGCTCCATCGGCCACTGCGCGTCGTCGGTGCGGCCGCCGAGATTGCGGTTGAGCAGCTGATTGAGCGCACGGGTCATGCCACGTTCGCAGTTGAGCTCGGTATACAGCGCAAGCAGGCCGGGCACCCAGCGTCCGGTGAATGTCTCACTGCCGTCGACGAACCCGGCGAATCTCTTCAGGTCTGAAGTTTCGCGGCGAATCATGAACATCTGAACCCCGTTTGAGCCCTCAATGTCGTCTGCGCCGAACAAATCACCCGTGCGCAACGCGATGTCGGCCCACCGTTCGGCGCCGGCGAAGTCACCGCGCAGATAGGCCAGCGCTTGCTCGACGCACGCGCCGACGAAGCCGAAGACGGGTTGTCCGGAGGCTTGGGCCACTCGCCGCATGTCGGCGGTCGACGCGGCGAGGTCATCGGGCCGGCCGGCCAGATAGTTCACCATGGCGCGAAAGTGCGATGCCGCACCCAGCGCCTCGTAGTCGCGGCGCAATAGCGCCATGCGCGAGACCTCGGCTGAACGCTCCGATTGGATTTCGCACATCTCCGGGGTGAGCCCGTGCCACAGGCTCGTCTTCAGTGTGTGCATGAGTACCGCTGGATCGTCGGCGAGCCGCGCCCGGTCGATTGCGTTGTTGCCAATTTCGCGGGCACGCACCGCCTCGCCGGCGAAAGCCAGCGCTCGTCCGAAACTGCCGAGAGCCTGCACATAATGTGGGTCGTCGGTATTCAACCCGCAGGATTCCAGCGCGGACGCCAGCAGGTCGGCCGCTTTCGAGTTGGCTTGCCCGCGACGCCAATTCGCGTCCTCGTAGCCGACGGCCGCCTCCAAGCGGATGAGCGGATCGTCCATCGCGCTGACGCGTTCGTAGATGGCCCGCGCTCGGGCGAAATCACCGGCCCGCACGTGATTTGCTGCCGCATCGAGGTCCAGCTGTGCCCGATCTGCGAGGCTCATCTCGGGAAGCGACGCCGCCCGCTCGAACCATTTCGCCGCGTCCTCGTAGGCCAGGCTCTGTTCGGCCATCCGGGCCGCCTGACGCGCGTACCGCAACGCCTGCTCGTGGTAGCCCAGCACGTGCGCCCGCAGGTAGTGGTTCGCCAGGCGGGGAACAACCGACGGGTCCGCGCGTCCCTCGAGTGCTTCGGCGGCGCGTGCGTGCAAGATCCGCAGCCGGGACGCCGCCATCTCGCCGAGGACGGCTTCGCGGGTGAGCGCGTGCACGAACGCGAACTCACCATCGGAGTCCTGAACCGCCCGGACCAGCCCGACGGCTTCGGCCGAATCGATCGCCGCCAGCGTCGCGGTGAGAGCGGTCTCACAGGTCGCGATGAGCGCGGGCAGATCAAACGTTTGACCCAGCACCGCTGCCTGCTCGATGACCCCTCGGACGCTGGCACCCAGTCCGCCGAGGCGCCGGGCAATGGCATCTCCGATCGATGCCGGGACGATCTGCTGCACACTCAAGGTGGCTAGCCCGCCCCGCATTTCCAGGTCGTTGACCAATTCGGTCAAGAAGAACGGATTGCCGCCGGTCTTGTCACGCAGCAGGGCAGCGGCCGTGCGCGCCGACGCGGGAGCCAGCTGCTGGGTTCGGCTGACGAACTCGGCGATCGCCTCGGTGTCCAGGCCCGCGAGATCCAGGCGCCGCACACCGTCGAACCGGTGCAGTTCGGCCAGCCGGGTGGTGAGCTCGTCGGAGCGGTCCGGCGGCGTCGTGCGGAACGTGGCCACCACCAGCATGCGGACGTCGGCGCAGCCGATCAGCACATGTTCGAGCATCGCGAGGGTGGGCAGCTGCGCCCAATGCAGGTCGTCGAGGATCAACGCGATCGGGCGATCGATGGCCAGACGCCGCAGGAAGCCGGTCAACGCGTCGAAAAGCGCCTGCCGGGCTGTGACGACGTCCGTCACGGGGACGGTATCGGGCAGATGCCGATCCACTTGGGTTGAGAGCCGCCGCAGCTGCGGTCCCGCGTCGCCGAGCGGATCCGCGATCGACCCGGGTGGGGTTGCGATCAGCAGCCGATCGAGCGCCTCGGCGAACGGTGCGTACGGGACGTCCGCTTCGGCCGTTGAACCTCCCACGAGTACCGCGACGCCGTGGTCGGCCAGCGTTCCGGCTACCTCGGCGGCCAGACGCGTCTTACCCGCTCCGGGTTCACCGCCGATGAACACCGCCTGGCGGTTGCCGCTCTCGACCCGCTCCCAGGCCTGCTCGAACGCCGCAAGCTCCGCGGCGCGACCCACGAGCGGGCCGCGCCGGCGTGCCATCAGTTCTGCAGGAAGCGGTGGCGGCACCCACTGCGCCATGGAATCAACGTAATCGCGCCGTATTGGCTGGTCGATAGTCAGTTCTGACTATCCTTGGATGCCTGCGGAATGCTTTGTTGTGGTCATGACGCACCGCCTCCTCGCCTCGTAGCGTCGCGGTATCAAGACTCGCAAAGCGATACAGGAGGTGCGGGCCATGAGCCTGACAACCGCAACCGACGAACTGCACGCCCGGTTCGGAGCAAACGCAATCCTGCCCGGCGACCCTGGATACGACGAGGCTCGGGCGCTCCACAACGCCATGATCGACAAGCGGCCGGCGGTGATCGTGCGCTGCGGATCCGCCACCGACATCGTGGCCGCTCTCGAATTCGCACGGACGTCGAACCTCGCGGTCGCCGTCCGTGCGGGCGGCCACAACGGACCGGGTTTCGGTTCCGTTGAGGGCGGTCTCGTCATCGATCTGTCGCCGATGAACCGCATCGACGTTGATGCCGATCGGCGCATTGCCCGGGTCCAAGGCGGCGCGACATGGGGTCAAGTGGACGCCGCGACGCACTCGCACGGCCTGGCGACCTCGTCCGGCATCATCTCCACCACCGGGGTCGGGGGCCTCACCCTGGGCGGCGGCCACGGATACCTGTCCCGCAAGCACGGTCTGACCATCGACAACTTGTTGGAGGCCGAGCTCGTGCTGGCCGACGGTCGCGTGGTGACGGCGTCCGAATCCGAGCACCCAGACCTGTTCTGGGCGCTGCGCGGCGGCGGCGGAAACTTCGGCGTGGTGACCTCGTTTACGTTCCGCCTACATCCGGTGCATACGGTTATCTGCGGTCCCACGGCCTGGCCCGCTTCGGCCACCGCCGACATCTTGAGGTGGTACCGGGATTTCCTCCCGGCTCAAGACGAGGATCTCTACGGGTTCTTCGCAAGCATGACCGTCCCACCGGTGGCACCGTTCCCTGAAGCCTTCCACCTGCATAAGGCGTGTGCGGTGGTCTGGTGCTACACGGGCGATCCCGCACGGGCCGATGAGGTTTTCGCGCCGATCCGGCAGATGGAGCCGGCCTTCGATGGTATCGGTGCGGCCCCGTTCCCCGCGCTGCAGTCCACCTTTGATGGCCTGTATCCCAAAGGGCTGCAGTGGTATTGGCGCGGAGACTTCTTTAGGACGGTGGCCGACGGCGCGGTTGAAGCCCATGCCCACTTCACGGAGGAGCTGCCGACGATGCACTCCACGATGCACCTCTACCCGATCGACGGCGCGGTCCATCGGGTCGGCCAAACCGACACTGCTTGGGCGTACCGGGACGTCAACTTCTCACAGGTCATCGCCGGGGTCGATCCGGACCCGGCGAACGCCGAGGTGTTGAAACGCTGGACCGCGGACTACTGGAACGCCACCCACCCGTACTCCGCCGGTGGTGCTTACGTCAACTTCATGATGGATGAGGGCCAAGACCGAGTTCGGGCGACCTACGGTCCGAATTACCAGCGGCTCAGCGAGATCAAGGCGCAATACGACCCGGCCAACGTGTTCCACATCAACCAGAACATCTTGCCGGCCGAGTGACACGCACGCCCGCGTCGTGGAGTTTCTACGTTCGGCGGAAGGTACTGTTCATTCGCCGTTTGAACGCATGATCGAAACGGCGGTAGGTGCCGCGCAGCGTGTGCCCTGGCCAGTTATCGCCAATGAGCTGAACAGGCAGCAGCGGGTCGAGCTGAAGATGTCGGACCACGGCGACCGATAGTGCGAACTCGTATCTGAAGCCTTCCGTGGAACCTGCCCGCTTTCTCGGCTTGAGTTGGACGTCCATGGCCTCGATGAGCGCCCTGGCGTCGTCTGCCCAGTCGGCAAGAGAAAAAAGTGATCCCACCTTGTCGGCGGTTATGTCAGTGGCGGCGCCGTGAAAGTGGGTGCACTGCTGGTCCAGCACCGCTTGCGATGCCGGAAGGCGTTGTGGGTCAAGGTTATCCGGCCGGATCCACACTCCTTCCCGAAGTTCCGCGAGGTGCAGAGTCAGTGCTGCCTTCCTGAGCTCGAGTCGATCGGCCGCCGATCTGCGCTCCAGTGCGACGATCGCCAGTTCCCATGTTCCGTCCCATCCGGGAGTGGCTACGTCGTCGATTCGGGACGCCTCGTCGACACGCAGGCGACGCTCCAACAAGCGCCCGGCGAGTGCGTAGCTCCCGTCGTCGCCGGTGAGTTCGCCATTGGAGACCATTCGCCAAAGACAGGTGCGCGCCGCGCCTGCTCCGATGCCGAACAGAGAGGCCACCGCAACCAGCTCCGCCACCGTGAGGCAGCCTTGGTCGGACCCCAATAAGGCCGACGCGAGCACCGAGCGCGCGCTCAGCGGTCGGTCGCCGATCAGCTCGCTCGTGCGGGATTGAGGTACAGCGGCCACGGATGACAACGGTATCACTGAATCATTGACGCGTGACACTAGTGGTGTGATACTGACCCGCATGAGCTCCCCGACGAAGTCGGTGGTTGCCGAAGATGTCGAGATCGTTCGGCGCGTCCTCGCGCACATCGACGCCGGCACGACCGATGAGGGTGAGAGTTGGCGTGAGCCCGTCGAAAACTACCTAAGCGCGGGCCGGTTCAGTGAGGAACTTCGGCTGTTACGCAGGATGGCGAGCGTGTTCGTGCCCTCGGCGACGATCCCGAACCCGGGCGACCACGTCGAGCGAACCGCCTTCGGGGTGCCGTTATTCGCTGTGCGGGGGCGCGATCAACGGGCGCGGGTGTTCCGCAACGCATGTCGGCATCGCGGTTTCGCGCTTGTCGAGGAGGCCGGTTGCTCGCGAGCGTTGGTGTGCCGCTACCACGGCTGGACATATCGCCTGGACGGCTCGCTCTCGCATGCACCCCACGCCGACGCCTTTCCGGATCTGGATATGTCGACCCGCGGTTTGGTCGAGGTCGCCAGTCGCGAGGTGGACGGGCTCATCGTCATCGGCGCGCTCGACGCAGGCCAACCGGGGTTTGCAGCTGACGAGGCGATGGCTGCGTTGACCGACGGAAGCCCATGGCGGGAGAAGTTAGTCCCGGCGAAACGGCTGGTGTATGTGGAGTCAACTCCGAAAGCGATGAACTGGAAGGTCCTGGTCGAGCAGTTCCTGGAGGGCTACCACATCCGCTCTACGCACATGGACACTTTCTTCCCGGTGCAATACGACGACCTGAACGTGGTCGAGCGGTTCGGACCGAATAGCCGAATCACGTTTCCTTACCGCAACATTGAACGGCTCCGTGATCGTCCGGAGACCACCTGGACGACCGATGCCCGGGTGACTTATGTGTATCACTTATTCCCCAACGTCATGGTGGCGACGTTCCCGGACTTGGTGCTCGTGATCGCGATCGACCCGGTGGACATCGACCACAGCACGCTCGTCGTCTATACGATGGTCAGGCCCGAAATCGCCGACCGAGCGTCGGTCGACTCACCGAAGAATCCGGCGGGCGCCGGCAGCTTCATTGCGCGCGGTGCGGTGGAGGACAACGAGATGTCGGTGGGTGTACAGCGCGGATTACACGCGGGCGCAAACGAGTTCGTGGAGTTCGGACGACACGAGAGCGCGATCGGCCACTTCCACGCCACCCTCGATGAGCGGCTTGCTGCCGTCGCGGCGCAGACTCCGGGGGCACGTTAAGAATCGAATGGAGCTATTCGCACGGCAAATGGCAATCCACAGCGGACGAGAAGCCCGAAGCGTCCATCCGGCACCGCAGCCGCCTCAGCACGCATCATGTCAACCAGTTCCCGCTTGAAATCACCTCGTGGATAACGACGCAGGACCTCCTTGACGTTGCCGGGAGCGATGTCCCAGATGCGCAGTCCGGCACCATCGACCATCGCACCCCACTGCAGGTAGCAACCAATCGTGCCGTCGGTTTCAACCTTGACGCCCGGTGTTATGTGCACACAGATACCGTCGGCAAGCAGATCCGCACGTTTGTCATTCACATCCGCAACATTCGCGCAGGCACGCATCCGGTCGACGCTGCCGAGAGTGAAATCACGGTTGGCCGTGGGGCTGACGATGCCATAGTCGTGCAACAGCGCCCCGCAGTAGAACAGCTCGTCGTCCATCTCGGTTCCGTCGACGGTCGCCAGCGCATGCCCGAACAACCAGGTGCGGTACGAGTGGCCCTGAAGGGTCGGCGGCAATTCCGCGCACGCCTCTTCGGCCTCTCGCGCGAATTTCGAATCGGGTACCTGGAACGTATCCATGTCGACATGCGCGGCCGCATCGGGAATCCGGCCTAGCGCGAGCTTGACCCTCCCCACGGCGTTCACCCATTGGCCGATCGCAACTTCCAACAAGAGGCGACGCCGCTCTGCGCGCGATAGCCGACCATCGGTCCGACGGACCCAAGCGAGACCGCCCAGCCGCTGCGGATTGGGCGCGTTCATTACGCTTTGCCACCTATCGACGACGAGTTCACCCGGGAGATTCTTCCAGCTGAATCAGCGCCCCCGGTTCAGCGAGGCACTACGGGGTCCTGAGGAAGACGTCGTTGAGCGTGACGGTGCGAAGGTTTCGCTCGCGGATGATGTCGATCAGTTGCGAATAGACATGTGTGACCGGCAGGTGATTGAGGTGACCGATAACAATCGACTGTGGGGTGAAGTACTGATCGGCCATCTTCAGGATGTATTCCTCGGTGATCAGCGTGGAATCCGACAACGAACCCGACCATAAGGTGGGCACGCTGTAGCCGAGGCCGGCTGCCACGGCGTCAACGGCGGCGTTGCGCTTTGCATAGGGTGGCCGATAGTACGGTTTTGCGCCGACGCCGTAGGTCTTCTTCAGAAACTCGTCATTGCGAGTGAGCTGTTCAGCGACCTTGCTTTGCGGCAGCGTCGTCAAATCCGGGTGGGACCAGGTGTGGTTGCCGAGTTGTATCTGCCCGGAGTCGACCAGCGGTCGCAGCATCTTCAGGTTGTCGGTCCACGAGTCGTATACGCCATTGACGAAAAACGTCATCCGCGCGCCGGTGTCCTTGGCGAGCTGCGTATAGGCACGGACTACTTCGCTGTTGACCCCGTCGTCGAGGGTCAGCGCGAGTAAGTCGCCTTCGCCGGGAATCTTGACTAGCGCTCCTCCACCGGGCAGGGGGATACGAGCACTGGGCGGCGGGGGCGGCAACAAGGCTGCCGGGGCGGTAGGACCGGAGGTCGGCACCGACGCCGCGGGCACCTGAGCAAATGTTCGCGGTTGCGGATCAACGACCAGCCGGGCCGCGCCCACGCCGGCAACGGTGGCCGCGGCGAGCGACCCCAGGAAACGACGGCGATTCATTTCTGGCATGGCGCGGTCTCGATCAAACGGCCGCGCAGCGTTGGAAGGTGGGAACCCGGCCCGATTCTTTGCAGGTCGTTTGCGGTGCGGGGCGTGATAGGCAAGCCGGGGTGCGAGACGCCCGTCTTGTCGAACTGCGCAGCCACCACAGCAGCGAACCGTACCATTGCCAGCACCAATATGTCGGCTCCGTTACGGGAGAGTCAGCTGTGAATTGCCGGCGAAAAAAGTCGGGGGCCTGCACGGGACCGCCAGCAATGTGAGATCGAGCACCGACGATGGTCGGGAGACGATCTTGAGCGTGGACTAATGCGGCTCCCCGCCACTGCCTTGTGGTAGCTGCACGGGCTCGACGCCGGGGGTTCCCAGCGTCGAGGCCAGCCAGGGCAGTGATGCCGCGAACGCTTGCGCGGCGAACGGCCAGTCATGCTTGCCAGGTTGGGTTACCACCGCGCAGGTGATCCCGTTGGCGGACGCGACGTCACACAGCGCTTTGGCAGCAGCGTCTTGGCCTTCCGGGTTTGCGGAGGGGTCGACGCGCGCAGCGACGAGAGCGGGATTGGTCGCCTCGGCCAGGTTCTGCGCGTCCGAGGATGCCGGGATGTTGAACCACCCTGATACCCCGGTGTAACGCCCGTGTTTGTTCATGACGGTGGTGGGATCGTAATCAGCCCACGCGGCGACGTTGCCGCCGAATAACTTGGCGACCGTTAGGTCCTTACCGCCGATGTCGGGACTGTGGTCGCCGGCGATATCCACGAACGCGCTGAACACGTCCGGATGCATGACGGTCAAGCCCACCGCGCAGGTACCGCCCATCGACCATCCGGCGACACCCCAATTGCCCCGGTCGGCGCTCACCCCGAAGTTCGAGACCATGAATGGCACGACATCTTTGGTCAGATGGTCGGCGGCGTTGCCCCGGGTGCCGTTGACGCACTCGGTGTCGTTGTCGAACGAACCGGTGGGGTCAACAAACACCAGCACCGGGGCGAAGCCGTGATGGCGGGCAGCGAAGTCGTCAATGGTGGTGAAGGCGCCGCCTGGGCGCAGCCAGTCGGCAGGGGTGTTGAAGGCCGAGCTGACCATCATCACTGTCGGCAGCCGAGGCGGCGGATTGCTGTTAAACCACGCCGGGGGCAGATACACCAGTTCTTCGCGGTGGGGGAAGTGCGACGCGTCGGCACTGATGTTCACCGGCACGACGACGCCTTTGGCCGGCTTGGTTCCCGCGACCTGCATCTCGGTGACCCGCAGCCGATCGACCTGGTCGGGCAGGGGCTCCGATGTCAGCTGATCCCATGCGGCGAGCACGGTGGGGAAATAGCCCACCCAACCATTCACGGCCAAGGTCGCGCACAACACGCACAGGGGAACCGCAAGCACCGCCAGCCCGCGTCGCCACCAACGGGCGCCCGGCCAGCCCAGCAAAAGCACCGCGACCGCGAGCCCGCTCATCGCCACCCACAGCCACAGCGACACCGGCGCCGGGTCCCCGGCCACCCCCAGCGACGTGATGTACCAATAGGACAGCGCCGTCGCCGCGCCCGCAACGCAAAGCGCCACAGGTAAAGCCCAGCTACGCCAACGTCGCCTGCGCAAGCCGATCGCGGTGACGGCCACGAGCAGCGCGATCGCTTGCACTGCTACCAGGAACCAGCCGTGCAGCAAGGACAGCTGTCCGAAGAAGTGGCTCAACAGTCGCGACCTTCGCTAAATCCGGTTGTTGCGCTCGGGTGCGCCGTGGTACCGGGCCGGCATCGCGCTCCCTCCGCGAGGCTGACTTGAGGCTTGACTTACTGATCGACCCACCGGCGGTGGCTCTGGAACGCGGTAGATCAGAACAACTATCCCACATCACCATCACTGATCGTGGTTGCGAAGGTGCGCAACCGCAGGCTGTTGCCGACGACGAAGACGCTGGAGAACGCCATCGCGGCACCTGCCAACATCGGGTTGAGCAGTCCGAGCGCAGCCAGAGGGATGGCGGCGACGTTGTACCCGAAGGCCCAAAACAGGTTGGTCTTGATCGTGGCCAGCGTCCGGCGGGAGAGCCGAATCGCGTCCGCGGCGGCCCGTAGATCGCCACGCACCAGGGTGAGGTCGGCGGCCTCGATCGCGACATCCGTGCCGGTGCCCATCGCCAGCCCCAGATCGGCGGCGGCCAGAGCGGCGGCGTCGTTGACGCCGTCGCCGACCATGGCGACGACCCTGCCCTCGGACTGCAAACGCTTGACGGCGGCGACCTTGTCGGCAGGCATCGTGTCGGCGATGACGTGGGTGATGCCGACCTCGTCGGCGATGCGTTCGGCCACCGTCTGGTTGTCGCCGGTCAGCAGCACCGGTGTCAGTCCCAGGCGCTTGAACTGCCGGACGGCTGCAGCGCTGGTGGATTTGACCGTGTCGGCGACCACCAGGATCCCGCGGGCGTGGCCGTCCCAGCCGACCGCGACAGCGGTTTTACCCTGTTGCTCGGCGTGGGCTTTCGCCGCCGATAACGTCGCGTCGAGGTGCTGGGCCCAATCGGCCAGCAGGCTCTCCCGCCCGACGACGACGGCGTGGTCATCGACAACGCCGTGGACGCCTATGCCTTCCACCCCGGTGAAATCTTCGGGCGCGGGGAGGGTGCCGAGTTCTGCCTTTGCTCCATTGGCGATCGCCTGTGCGATGGGATGCTCGGAGGCGGCTTCCAGGGCGCCGGCATAGCGCAGCAGCGTCTTGCGGTCGGTGCGTTGTCCGGTGATCACGTCGACGAGCGTCATCTTGCCGGCCGTTACGGTGCCGGTCTTGTCGAGCACGATCGTGTCGACCTTGCGCGTGGACTCCAGCATCTCGGGTCCTTTGATGAGGACACCGAGTTGAGCAGCGCGACCCGTTCCGACCAGCAGCGCGGTCGGAGTCGCCAACCCGAGCGCGCAGGGGCACGCGATGATGAGCACCGCGACGGCGGCCGTCAACGCCGCGCTCACCGGGAAGCCGGCAACGAGCCACACCTCCAGCGTGGCCAGGGCGATGGCGATGACGAGCGGAACGAACACACCGGAGATCCGGTCAGCGAGTCGCTGGACCTCGGCCTTGCCCGATTGGGCCGCCTCGACAAGCTTGGCCATCTGTGCCAGCTGGGTGTCGTCGGCGACCCGCGTGGCGCGCACGACAAGGCGGCCGCCGGCGTTCACGGTGGCGCCGGTGACGGAGTCGCCCCGGCCGACCTCGACGGGGACGGACTCGCCGGTGAGCATCGAGGCGTCCACCGCCGAGGAGCCCGAGACGACCATCCCGTCGGTGGCGATCTTCTCGCCGGGGCGCACCACGAACACGTCGCCCACCACGAGTTTGGCGACAGGAATACGGGTCTCGGTTCCGTCGCGCAGCACCGCGACGTCCTTGGCGCCGAGTTCCAGCAGGGCGCGCAACGCAGCCCCCGCACGCCGCTTGGAGCGCTTCTCAAAATAGCGGCCGGCCAGCACGAACAAGGTCACGCCTGCGGCCACTTCGAGGTAGATGTTGGCCGCGCCGTCGCTGCGTGTGACGGTCAGCTCGAAGCGGTGGCGCATGCCCGGCTCCCCGGCGGTACCTAAGAACAGGGCATACAGCGACCACAGGAATGCCGACAGGGTCCCGATCGAGACGAGGGTGTCCATAGTGGCGATGCCGTGTTTGAGGTTGACCCAGGCGGCCGCGTGGAAGGTCCGGCCCGCCCAGACGATGACCGGCGCGGCCAACGCGAGCGATGCCCATTGCCAGTAGCGGAACTGCAGGGCGGGAATCATCGCCACGGCGATCACCGGGAGGGCGAGCACTGTCGCGACAACCAGGCGGCTGCGGAGTGAGGCGAGCTCATGGTCGTCACTGGCCGGCTCGGCGGCAGCTTCTTGGTGCTGTGGCGGCAGGGCCGCGGTGTAGCCGGCCTTCTCGACTTCGGCGATCAGCGCCTGCGGGTCATACTCGGCGGGGACGGTGACGGTGGCCGTTTCGGTCGCGTAGTTGACGGTCGCGTTGACCCCGTCGAGCTTGTTCAGTTTCTTCTCGATGCGAATCGCGCACGAGGCGCAGGTCATTCCCGCGATTTCCAGCTCGACACTGCTTGCCGCAGTGCCGGATGTGGCCCCGGTTTTCACGCGACCAATACCGCCTCATAGCCGGCTTCGTCGACTGCACCCAGCACTGCGTGCGTGTTGATCGGCGCCGCACTGGTGACGATGAGCCTGCCGGTGCGTGCACTCACGTCGACCCCGGCGACGCCGGGGATCTGGCTCACCTCATCCTGGATGGCGGCCTCGCAGTGTCTGCAACTCATCCCGCTCACCTGGTACTCGCTGGTGGTCATGGGGCTCCTTTTCGAGTATACCCCCTGGGGGTATAAGCTCCAAGTCAACGCGTGGACACCTGGAGGTATTTCCGTCGGGCTGGCACGTCCCCAGCGCGCAGGGCACCCAATGGTGCGTCAGTCGGCTACACCACACGGAGGTAATGGGGTCAACCACAATTGTGCCTGGTCGGCGGCGCGGGTCAGCGGTCGGGACCGTTGCGATGCCGTGCTTCCCAATCAGTGAGGTCAGCAGTAGGAAATGCCCATGTCAACCGAAACCTGGGTGCCGGTGACGAATCTGGATTGGTCGGAGGCCAGCCAGGCGACAGCGTCGGCGATGTCCTCGGGCTGGGCGGTGCCTTCGGGCAGCAGCGGTCTGTTCAGGCCCCGCAGGTACGGGTAAGTGTCAGCGGCGGATCGGATTGCGTCGCGCATCTGGCCGCCACCCATGGGTGTGGCGACAGCTCCAGGGTGCAGGCTGTTGACGCGGATGCTGTAGCGGCCGAGTTCGGCGGCGAATGCGCGCGTCATCCCGGTTACGGCGTGTTTGCTCACCACGTAGTGCACCATGAACGGCTCCATTTTGATGCCGGCGGCCGAGCCGATGAGGATGATCGAGCCGCCACGGCCCCCGTCGATAATGTGACGAGCACTCGCCATCACCGTGTTCCATGTTCCGGTCACGTTCGTGTCGATGGTGTCGCGGAAGGCGTCGGGAGTGATTTGATCCCATGGCGCTGGGCTGCAGATACCGGCGTTGGCGACGACAACATCGAGACGGCCGAGGTCACCGACCGACTTGTCGACGGCAGCGTTGAGCGCGTCGACGTCGCGGATGTCGACGGCCGCAGTGATGACCCGTCTGCCGTTGGCGCGTACTAGTTGCGCTGTTTCGGCCAGATCATCAGGAGTCGGCGAATCGTAGGGAACGCTCGAGGGCAAGGGCCCTGCGATATCAAGCGCGATGACGTCGGCGCCTTCGGCGCTGAGGCGTATCGCGTGTGCCCGGCCTTGTCCCCTCGCGGCGCCAGTGATCAGCGCAACTCTTCCCGAGAGTGACTGGCTCATCGGTTCTTTCAGTTCCCTTCCTCGTTGCGAACGATCTTGTCCAGCGGACTGGAACGTTCAAGCATGCCGTAGGTCTCCTCGCCATCCCATCTGTAGCGCACGCCGGCCTGCTGCAGTGCGGGGAAGCTGGGTGTCTCCTGCTCGAGGGCGTTCATCGAGAACATGTCGTCGTTGTGATGAATGTCGTGGGTGGAGAACACGGTTTGGCCGGCGATCTCGACGACGCCGTCTGCGGTCTCCAATATCAGTGAGACGTCCTCGCCCGGGGTGCTGAGCCGGGTGAGCCACGGTGCCTGCGCCGCTCGAGCCGCGATGAGAACGCCGGTGCCGGTGAAGACGTAACCCTCGTTGAAGGTGGGCTGGCCGTCGGGACGAGGCGGGTACGCGATATAGCCGAACGCCCGGCCGCCCGGGAATAAGGCCGATTGCCAGCAGTGTCCCCAAAATCCAGCTAGTTTGCGCACACCCTGGCGGCGGATCCGCAGCCCGCTACCGGTGAAACTGTGGTGCTCGTCGGCTGAGCTGAAACTTCCGCTGGCGGTAAACAATTGCTCATAGCGTGGCCCACCCATGATGTCGCCTTCGACGGCGGTTTTCAGCTGCACGTCAGCGTCCGAATGCAATGCTCCCTGCACCCAGGGCGGCACCGCCATCATCGCCTCGACGTGAAAACTGATGTCGACCGTCGGGCCGTCCTTCTTGCCTTCGACCAAGTCGGACGACGAGGTCTGCACTGCAGGTCCGTCGTAAGACATCGTCCAATTCGCGAATGGTTCGACGCAGCGAAACACCAGGCCTCCGGCACCCAACGTGGTGGCCCGACCGTCAGGCCCCCGCGCCGGCAGCGACGGCCCGTTGGTCCTCAGTCTGTATACGCGCCCGTCGGGGAACGCAACATTCACTTGGATGTCGTGGGCATGCCAATTGGCTGCGACCGCTTCGATCCCAATGCGCGGCAGACCGATTTCGCCACGGTCGTCGACGACCCAGAAGCTCACGGAGTCACGCATCTCCGGGTTGTCGGGACGCTCGGCGAACACGAACTCGCGCGACGGGGTGATACCGCCGGTCAGATCAACAGCCATCGATTGTCCTTTGCCTCTTGAGCTTCAGCGGGCGGTCCACCGGGACGCGCTGTCCACGTAGCGAGCGAAGCGGGGCCGCAACTCGTCGAAGTCGATGCCGAACTGCACCGGATCGGCATGCGTACTCGGCTCGCGTTCGGCGGCGGCATGCGTCCACCAACTCTGCATCCGAGCTCTGAACTCCGGCCCGACCGGCACGCCCAGCCACGAATACAAGCCAGTGACCTCCCCGATCGGATCGGCCTGCATAGCACGGAAATCGATGTCGTAGAACCGATCCTCGGCGCCGCTGGCGCGAAAGTGCAGCGTCCGCTCCATGCCCAACGACCAATGTTCGACGTTGAGCTGACCAATATAAGTACGGTCGATCTCAGTACTGAACGACCCGATGATGTCGGCATACAGATCGGCCACCGACAAGATGACGTCAGTGGGATCGCGATGGGTCATTACGAACCGGGCGTCGGGAAAGACCGCATTCAGCGCGTTGAGCCACAACACATGTGATGGGCATTTCAACCGCCACGGACGCTCCGGCTCACCCCACTGCAGCAGCTTCATGACTCGGCGCTGATACAAATACGTCGATACGAAATCCGCCCCGTCCACCAACCACTGGGAGTACGAAGGGATTTCGGCGAACGACTGGAACAGATGTGACTTGAAATCCAGCGCCATCAACTCATGGCACTCCATCGGCCCATGCGTGTCGGCCGGGACGTGGTAGCGGGTGCCGACCATCTCCCCTTTGTCGGGGGGAATGCGGGGGTCTGCGCCCTGCACCGTCGAGGGTGGAGGGCACGGTTGAGACGACTCCCACCGGCGCAGGTAGCGCACGCCGGGATCTTGAGCCAGCAGCATCGACAAGGCGGTCGATCCCGTCCGGGGTAATCCCAAGCCGATCAGCGGCGACCTGATGGGCACCTCGTCGATCTCTGGATGTCGGCGATACCAATCCTCGACCTGCAGGCGCTGCGACAGATAACCCACGATGCGTTGACGCAGGAAGGCTTGGCCGTGCTCATGCAGCCGGGCTTCGTCCTGCAGCGAGGCCAACAGGATTTCCAGGCCCTCCCGGAACGAGCCGTCACCAAAATCGGTCAGACCTGTCTGGGCGGTCGCGTCGTCCATCATCTCGGCAGCGGTTGGCATGAACCCCTCCCTGCTGAACGTCGTCGTCCAAACAGCTGCAAAAGAGCAACTCGCCGAAGCGTAGCCTCGACCTGGCACTGCCGGACAGTCGGAAGGAGACATCGTGACTGTCATCGTTATCGACAGGGGACCTCGGCAGGTGAGCCGGTCGGTCGAAGTGGCCGCGCCCGCCGCCGACCTCTATGCGCTGGCCGCAGATCCCCGGCGTCACCGCGAACTCGACGGTTCGGGAACCGTTCGCGACAACATCAAGATGCCGACGACATTTGTTGTCGGATCGAAGTTTTCGACGAACATGAAAATGTTGGGCCTGCCCTATCGCATCACCAGCACGGTGACCGAACTCAAACCGAACGAAGTGGTCGAATGGCGGCATCCGTTCGGGCACCGCTGGCGCTGGGAATTCGAGGCGCTTTCACCGACCCTGACCAGGGTCACCGAGACGTTCGACTATCGCAACGCCGGTGCGCTCAAGAACAAGCTGAATTATTACGAACGGATGGGTTTCCGGAAGGCCAACGCGACGGGCATAGAGGCAACGCTGGCCAACCTGCGTGACCGCTACGCCGCAAAGTAGGTCAGGAGGGATCCTCCGCGTCCCATGCGACCACGCCGGACACCCAATGGCTCAGTTGTTCGACTTGGTCATTGCGATGCAGGTGGCGGGGCGGGGTTGCGTAGGTGGCGTAGGGCCGGCAACGGATGACGACGCGGTTCTCCCGCTCCGACATCTCGGTTATGTAGGGACGCGCCTCCTCGCCGAGCGGTTGGCCGGACATCCGACCGGCAACCGCCATCATCACGTCGACCGCGAGATCACGGTCTTGTTCGAGAATCGCGTCGGCATACACCTGTAGGTAGGAAAAGGGCCACCGCTCGTCGAGGACGCACAGACTGACCTTGCCGTCGCGTTCGATGACGCGGGCTTTGCCGCGCCCGGCCATTGTGGATACCAGCAGTTCGTCGGCGTCGGTGGGGATGTAGTAGACGATCGACATCGCTGGGCCGTCGTTGCGGCGACGGTAACCGAACACGCAGGTGCGGTGTGTTCGAACGAATTCACGCCGCTCGGAAGGGCGCATGTCGCGGTCGGTCGGAGCCGTGTAGGGCTCTGACGCCAAGGGAAGGAGCATGGCGAAACATCCTTGCTATCAGGAGGGTTGCTCAGCTGAGCATTATTGGATACACTGTATCCGTTAATATGGATATCGTCAACACCTGATATGGCACCCGGTATGCATCTCCGTCAGTTGATCCGCGATAGCGCTTGCAGTGCAATAGATTCCGGAAGGCGGGCGTCGTGACCACTGCTGAGCCCCAAGAGCCGCGGGTGAACCGATCCCGCGGTCGCCCCGCCCT
>Ga0210393_10001403_pt1 | contig 20184 bp, 19 predicted proteins | sample IncBWC27OmetaG_FD_160068 | JGI IMG/M metagenome (GOLD analysis project Ga0210393, IMG submission 160068) | Forest soil microbial communities from Barre Woods Harvard Forest LTER site, Petersham, Massachusetts, United States - Inc-BW-C-27-O ... | reverse complement strand
GAACAACGTCGCGGTACCCGGCGCGGCCGTCGCCGACTTGACGGCGCTCACGACCGCGAACGCCAACGCGCTCACGACATTCATCCTTGGCGGCAAGACGCAGATCCAGAAGGCGCTGGACGCCCAACCGACGTTCGTCACCGTGGAGATCGGCAACAACGATGTGCTCCCAGCGGCACTCTCGGGCGTCCCGGTTCCCACCGCGGGAGTCTCCCCGGGTATCACGCCGGTCGACTCGTTCGTGGTCCAATACGCCCGGGCCATCAACCAGCTGACGTCAGCCCAGCCGAAGCTCAAGGGCGTCTTGCTTGGCGTGTTCAACGTGACGCTGATCGGAGCGCTGTTTCCGATCGACAGCGTGATCAACAACCCGTTCCTCGGAGGCGCAGTCGACCTCGCGGCGGGACATGCGATCACCTACGCGCCGGATTGCGTGAACAGCGGCGCGCTGTTGTCGCTCGAGGTATTGCCACTGATCGCGGCCGGCGAGTTTCCGCCGACCATTGGATGCGGTGACCTCGACCCCTTCACGCTCGATCACAACAAGCTCCTGCTCTTCCTCGGCACGCTGCAGGCGTACAACGCCTACATCCAGGCGAAAGCCGACTCGATCGGGTTCGCCTACATGGACCCCAACCCGCTCCTCGTCCAGCTTCGAGCGGTCGATTCGATTCCGCCGTACCCGAACTTCGCGAGCGCGACGCATCCGTTCGGCAGCTTCATCACGCTGGACGGCATACACCCATCGGCGGCCGCGCACCAGCTGATCGCTGCCGCCATGATCGCCAAAATCGACAGCGTCTACGGGCTGACCATCGGCCAGCCGACGCTCGCGCAGCGCGTCGCGACGCGGTAGAACGTCGCGCTGGGTCGCGCGCTAGCGGTTCAAGCGCGCGACCCAGCGGTACATCAAGACCATGGTCGCGGTGAGTGCGAGACACGACAACGCGACCGCGCCACTCCCGGCAAACTGGTCGCCGACGAGCGAAAGCGGGAAGTCCTTCCCAGAGAACGCGACGAGGGCGGCGACCAGCACGCCGACGAGCCCCTCGCCGACGATCAGACCCGAGGCAAGCAGCACGCCGAGCTGCTTGACGGCTGCCGGGTCGGCACGGTGTTCGGCACGCCGATCGAAGTACCACCCAGCCAGGGCGCCGATGACCACCATCAGTGTGACTTGCGTGGGCAGGTAAATCCCCAAGCCGACCGCGAGCGGAGATAGATGGACGCGGCCATTGGTGGCTCGACGCAGGGCCGCATTGATGATGATCAGCCCCACACCGATCGCGATACCGACACCGATCAAGCTCCAATCGATGTTGTTCTGCAGGACACCCTGCGCGAGCGCGGAGATCAAACCGGCCTGCGGTGCCGGCAAGGGGTTGGCCCGGGCGACTCCCGGTGCGCCGAGAAACCCGTACGCGTGATTCAACAGGTCCAGAATGGGGGGAATGATCGCCGCCCCCGCAACGACGCCGAAGATCAGGGCCACCTGCTGCTTCCACGGTGTCGCGTCCACGAGTTGCCCGGTCTTGAGGTCTTGCAGATTGTTGTTCGCGATCGTCGCGGCGGCAAAGACCACCGAGACCACGAACAGCGCGTAGGCGACGAGGGCCGGTTGGGCCGCGGTCGGCAGGTACGGACGCACGCCGACCACCATGAGCAGCGCCGCTCCGATGACCGCCACGATGCCGATGCCGGACAGTGGGCTGTTGGACGCGCCGATGAGGCCAGCCATGTAGCCGCAGACTGACGAGACAAAGAAGCTCATAAGCGCGATGAATACGACTCCACCGATCACGAGCACTGTCATCTTGGGCGCGAGCGCACCACCCGAATCAAAATTCGCGAGCAGGATCGCGATCGGTACCAGGCAGACGAGCGTCACGACCGCCACGATGCCGATCGGAATGTCTTGCTCTGTTCGAGGCAGCAAGGCCTGCTGACCCGCGCGCCGCGCGCGCGAGGCGGCCAGCGCCGACCGCAACCCGCGGTACACGGGCTGCACCAGCATCAGGAGGGTCCAGATCGCCGCGATGAGAATCGTGCCGGCGCCAACGAAGCGGACCTGGTGGCTCCAGGTGGCTTGTGCCAGCGCGGCCGCTGTCCCGTGGGCAGCGTTCAACGCCGAGTAGTGGGGAACACCCCACGCCCAGGCGATGATGGTCCCGATCCCGATCGCGACGCCAACCCACAGTCCCACGAGGTGACCAACGCCGAAGAGTGCGACGGAGAAGAAGAGATCAAACCCGGTCACGGCGCCCCGGTCACCAAGGCGGAAATACCGCGCCAGGTCGCTGGCAAATATTCTGGTGGCCACGATGACCGCGAACACGGCGGATACGATCGATCCGGCAGTCACGGCCAAGAGACCGGCCCGGGTGGCGTCGACGCCGCTTTTCTCGGCGGCGCCGCCACTCCCAACCTTGAGCACTTCGGCGCACGCCACGCCTTCCGGAAACGGCAAGTCCGATTCAGTCACGAGCGCGCGTCTGAGCGGGATCGAGTACATCACGCCGAGCACGCCGCCCAGCGCGCAAATCGAAGCCGAGGTCCAGTACGGGAAGCCGCTCCACCAGCCGATGATCACGAGGCCGGGCAAGACGAAAATGATCGCCGAGAGTGTGCCGGCGGCCGACGCGACGGTCTGAACGATGTTGTTTTCTTGGATCGTCACGTCCTTGAACCCGCGGAGCACCGCCATGGAGATGACGGCCGCCGGGATCGAGGTCGCGAAGGTCAGTCCCGCTTTGAGCCCGAAGAAAACGTTCGCCGCCGTGAAGATCAGCGTGATCAACACTCCGAGGATCACGCTCCGTACGGTCAGTTCTTTTTGTGTGCCAGTCTGGGGGATTTGGGCCATGGGGGCCCAATATGGCTTCCTTCAGGTCGTCGCGTTAGACGGTCGCCTCCGAAGCAGCCGCCGTGCAATGAGTCCGGCGCCGGCGAGAAGGGCCGCCAGAGGCAGCAGGATGCCGAGGGAGGCGATGCCGCCGGCTACCAATCCTACGAAATTCCGCCAGGCTTGCCGAAGAGCCTCTCTCATGGGATGCTCGCCCGGGTCCTCCGCCAGAACGGTCGCGTGCTCGTGCACGGTGACGTCCAAAGCGCTCATGGTCGCATGCGCCTTGAGATACCTCAAGTGCCCTTCATAGTGCTCGATCTCCCCTCGCACACGCGCCAGTTCCCGCTCGAGGTCGAGGACGTCCTTGAGCTTCCCGGTGCGTGTCGCGAGGAGCACCGCCAACTGTTGCTCCTCCCGCTTCGCGTTCGCCACGCGCGCCTCGAAGTCGACATACTCCTCGCCAACGTCTCTCGCCGTCATGTTCACCGACTCGACGCGCCCGATGGGACTGAGCTGGCCCAGCACGCCGTCGACCCGCTCCTCGGGTACATCAATGACAAGAGTGGCCGTCTTCACGTTCTCGGCCCCACGCTGGATCGAGCTCGATCCGATATACCCGCCAAATGCCTTCGCCAGATTCCTCACGCGCGTGACAGCTGGGTCGATCGAGTCCACCTCGATCGACACTTGACCCGTTCGGATGATCATCGGCGCTCCGGATCCCTCGGAGTCGGAGAGCACGACGGTCTGGTCCGGCTGCTGCTCAGCTAGTGGCGCGGCGGCCATGAAGGCGGTTTTGCGCTCGGCGACACGGTCACGGGCGTAGCCAGTGGTCTTGTGGCCGCAGCCAAGGGTCAGCGCGAGCGCAGCGAGCGCAATAATCAGATATCGCATGCCAGGGAGACGCCGATCGGGTGACGACTTGCACACCCGGCGTCACTCAGCCACTGTTGCGTGTCATGACGAATCTCGTATTTGCCCTGCAATTGGCCGCCGTCGCGTCCGCGCCAATCAGCCATATCCACTACGAGGTCACAGCGGACTCCGCCAACGTGGCCGACCGAACCCTCGGTGTCGTCACGACGTTCGACGTCGATGGCTCAGGCCAGGTGATGCTCGCGCTCCCGGGTTGGACGCCCGGCGCGTACGAGATGTCCTGGTTCGCGCGCTGGGTGCACGATTTCACCGTCACCACCGCCGATGGCCGGCCGCTCACGTGGGACAAGGCCGACTACCAGACGTGGCGGATCGAGGCCGCCGGCGCCAAGTCGATCAAGGTCAGCTTCCGCTACGAGGCCGACACCCTCGACAATGCCATGGCCTGGACAGGGCATGATTTCGTGCTGTTCAACGGCACCAACCTCTTTCTCTATCCGGTCGGCCGCGACGTGACGTCGCCCACGGTGACGGTGCATACGCACGCCGGATGGCGCGTCGCCACCGGCATGGCCGCGGCCGCGGCGCCGGGCTCGTACGGCGCACCCAACTATCACGATCTCGTGGACATGCCGTTCTTCGTCGGCCGCTTCGATATCGATAGCGTGCGCACGGTAGACCGCTGGGTCCGACTGGCCACGTATCCCGTCGGGATCGTGGCCGGTGCGCGGCGGCAAGCGGCGTTGAGCGCGATAGCGAAAGTGATCCCGCCCGAGTCGGCGGTTTTCCATGACACACCATGGTCGAGCTATACCGTGCTCGAGATTGCCGATTCGTCATTCGGTGGCGCGAGCGGTCTCGAGCACCAGAACTCGCACGTCGATATCATCACGGCACAGGGCCTGGAGAGCGACTTCATCCCCAGCCTCTACGCGCACGAGATCTTCCACTCGTGGAACGTCAAGCGCCTGCGCCCGGCCGAGATGGTGCCCTACAAGTACGACGCGCCCGAACCGACGCCCTGGCTCTGGGTGAGCGAAGGGATCACCGACTACTATGCTGATCTGGCCGAGGTTCGCGGCGGTGTCGTTGGCGACTCGGGCTTTTACGATCTCACCGCCGGCAAGATCGACCAGGTCGCCGCCGCGCCCACATCGGCGCTGACGGACGCGTCCCTCACGACGTGGATCCACCCGACCGACGGCTCCGAATACGTGTATTACCCAAAGGGCTCGCTCGCCGGGCTCATGATCGACGTGATCATCCGCGACGCGAGCGACAATCGGCGGTCACTCGACGATGTCATGCGCGAGCTCTACGAGACGACGTACAAGAAGGGCCGCGGGTTCACGGCCGCGGATTGGTGGGGGGCCGTGAGTCGCGCCGCCGGCGGGAAGTCGTTCGACGAGTTCAATCGCCGTTACATCGACGGACGCGAGCCGTTCCCCTGGGACACCATCCTGCCGCTCGCCGGGCTCCGTCTGCAGGCCGACTCGGTGCGCGAGCTGCGGCTCGGCGTTTTCAGCGCGCCGGATTCGTCGGGGCACGTGCGCGTGGTCAACGTGGAGCCAGGCAGCTCGGCGGCCGAAGCCGGTGTTCACAGTGGCGACGTGCTCGTGTCGATCGGCGATGTCGCGGTGACCGACGTGAACTTCGGCGCGCACATCCGCGCCCGATACGCTGCGGCCACGCCTGGTACCGTGATTCCCGTGACGGTCGTGCGCGACGGGTCGACCATGACGCTCTCGGCTCCGGCCCGGTTCAGAACCCGCGTCAGCGCTCACATCGCGGTCGATCCAGCGGCGAGTGCCAAGGCGAAACGCGTCCGATCCGGCATGCTCAAGGGGACCGTGGGCGCGGCCGCTTCATAATCGCCTCGATCTCGTCGGTTTCGCGCGGGGCGTCCGAGATCCGTCGGACGCCCGCGGACGTCGCGATATAGTCGTCCTCGATGCGCACGCCAATGTTCGCGTAGCGCTTGATCGCCGGGCGAATCTTGTCGATCATCGCCCGATTCCTCGGCGTATCGGGCACGGTCTCTATCACATTCGACCGGACATAGAGGCCTGGCTCGATCGTGAACGCGCTGCCAGCCGCGATGCGACCAGTGAAATAAAATTGTTCGGGATCATGCACCTCGAGCCCGATCCCGTGCCCCAGTCCGTGCATGTAGTACAGGGCGTATTGGGCGCAGAGACGATCGGCGCCGCACTCGTAGGTCGCGTCCGCCGACTCGATGAGTCCGAGTCGCGCGAGGCCAGCCGCCAATACGGCCGTGGCGGAGTCGCTCATGCGCCGCGCCGGCGCATCGAGCAGCGCTTGTCGCTCGGCCATCGCCTGGGCATCGCGAACGATCTGATACACCGCGCGTTGGTCTGCGCTATAGTGGCCGCTCACCGGTACGGTCCGCGTCACGTCTCCGGCGTATCCTCGATACGATGCCCCGACGTCCATGACGACGAGATCCCCGGCCTGCATCACGCGATTGTCGATATTGTAGTGCAGGACGGTCGCATTCGGCCCAGAGCCAACGGTACTCGCGAACGACGGCCGGTCCGCGCCCTCGCTGCGAAACGCATACTCGATGCGCGCTTGCACGTGATATTCGTTCACGCCTGGCGCGACCACCGAGAGCGCCGCTCGCTCGCCGTCGGAGGTGATCGCGGCCGCCCGCGCCAGGAGGTCGAGCTCGGCGGCGCTCTTCGTTCCACGCAGCTGCTCGATCAGGCGCGTTCCGTCTGAGACGATGGCATGAGGGTGAGCGCGAAGGAGCGCCGCGACATCGCCGGGTGGAGCAACCACGTCGAGGGTCGTGCTGTCCTTGAGCAACGAATCGAGGACATCCTCGAGGTCACCGCGCGGTCGGGCGGGAAGACCGGTGGTGTGCGTGGCACCGGCTGGTCCCATCCGCTGACCGCTCCAGACCTCCTGCGCCGGGTCCTTGGGCTCCACAAACAGCACGCCCGACCCACGCTTGATGATGAGGACCGCCGCATCCGGTTCGTTGACGCCGGTCAGGTACATGAACGATGGCGCCTGCTCGAACGACAGATAATCCTCGGCGGGTTCCGGCGCACCGAGGACCAGGAGATAGTCGCCCGGCATGCTCGCGGCGACCGTGGCGCGACGCGCGGCGTACTCTCCGATGGTGATCTGCGCGAACAGCGCGATCGCGAGGATCACCGATTCGCGGGCACGAACTGCCAGCGCGCGTTGACCGAGACGGCAATGGTGATCGGTCCCGCGTCGATGGGCGTCGGCGTCGCGGCCGCGCCCCCGACCATCGCGCGCGCGTACATGATCGGTCGAATCCCGTTGTCCCCACTCGCCGTCAGCTCGATGAGCGGCCCGAGCGTGCCACCGGCGCTTCGCGCCAGCACCTCGGCATCCCCGCGTGCCTGCGTCGTCGCCCGCGCGAGCGCCTCGCGCCTGGCGCTATCCGCGTTCGACGCCGTGAATTGCACGCTGCCGATGCTATTGGCGCCGCCGGCCAGTGCCGCGTCGATGGCCCGTCCGACGTCGTCGACCTTTCGGATATCCACGCGCACGGTGTTGCGCGCGAGATATCCGGTGACCTTCCCTTGGGTGTATTGCGGCTGCACGCTGTAGCCGGACGTGCCGAGCTGCTCGCGAGCGAGCCCGATCGCGCGGAGCGTGTCCAGTGTGGCTTTCGTGAGACGGGAGTTCTCGGCGGCCGCGGCCGCCGCGGTCGCGGCGCGCGTCTCGACGGCGACGAGCACGGTCGCGCGATCGGCTGTCGCGTCGGCGTGGGCCTCGGCGTTCGTGACAATCGCTGGTGGTTGCGGCGCCGTGACTTGCGCCCGCAACGGCGACACGAACGCGAGCGGGGAAGCGAGGAGCGCGATTTCGACTATTCGCATCCTTCAAGATATCTTGAACGGCCATGGCCGTGTCCACCCGCTCATTGGACCAAGTCGTCGACGTCGAGACGCCGGAGCAGGTCGTCCTCACGTTCACGATCGCCGGGATCGGATCGCGGGCCGCCGCCGCACTGGTCGACGCGCTCATCCTCCTGATCCTGTTCATTGCATCCAGCGTGATCATGGGCAGCTTGGTGAGCCGGGGCATCCATCACATCTCCTCGGTCGAGTCCATCATCCTCGCGCTCTGGGCCCTGCTCACCTTCGCGATGATCTGGGGCTACTACGTCCTGTTCGAGGCGATGTGGGACGGCCAGACGCCGGGCAAGCGGGTGATCGGCCTGCGGGTCGTTCGCGATGGTGGATTCTCGATTACCTTCGCCGCGTCCGCGGTTCGGAATGTCACGCGCGCCCTCGATGCGCAGCCGGTCGGTCTCTATTTCGTCGGGCTGGTCAGCGCGATCATCTCGCCCAGTGGCAAGCGACTGGGCGACTATGCCGCGGGGACGATCGTGGTGAGCGAGCGCGCGGTCACCGAGCGCGGCGCGGCGCCTCCGCCGATTCCGTCCGGTGGCACGGCGACCGCGACGACGACGTATCTCACGGACGACGAGTTCGCGCTCCTCGACCGATACGAGCAGCGACGCGCCTCGCTCGATCGGGTGCACGCGTTCCAATTCGAGTCTGATCTGGCGGACCGGTTTCGGTCCCGGGCGCCGTCGACCGTCGCGACCGATCGCGTGTTCCTGGCCGAGTTGTGGGCGTCGGAGCGCGACGCCCGCGCCCGCGGCGCGGCGGCGCGCAGCGACACGGGCGCCGCGCGCGAGCAGTATGCGCTCGTCGCGCAAGGCAGCGAGCGGTGGCGCGAGTTCGCCACCCGGCTGGCGGTGTTGCGGCGGGGAGGACTGTCCAAGCTGCCCGAGCAAGACGTCTCCGACTTCGTCGCCCGCTATCGCGAGCTCACCACAGACTTGGCGCGCCTGACGACCGCCAGCCGCGGTCGGGACACGCAGTCCCTCTGGTACTTGAACCGCCTGGTCGCCAGCGGCCACGCGATGCTGTACCGCGATCGTCCGATCGCGCCCCGCTCCATCTGGCGCTTCATCACGCGGTCTATCCCGAAGGAGATCCGCCGGTCGTGGCGGCCGATCGTCCTCGCCGCGCTGCTGCTCTACGTACCGGCAGTCGTCGCCTGGGTCGCGGTCGTCCGGAATCCCGCATCGGCAGCCTCGTTCATTCCACCCGGTATGCTCGACCGCGCGGAAGAAGGCATCACGCGCGCCCGCGAAGGGACGGGATACATCGCCGACGACCCGCTGATGCGTCCCTTGATTTCCAGCACCGTGATCTCAAACAATATCGGTGTGTCATTCAGCGCATTCGCCGGCGGACTCTCCGCGGGTGTCCTCACCGTGGTCGCGCTCGTCTTCAACGGCATCGAGCTCGGCGGCGTCTTCGGCCTCTATCAGTCCAAAGGCATCCTGCCGCTCATCGTCAAGTTCGTCGCGCCGCACAGCGTGTTCGAGCTGACCGCGATCTGCATTGCCGGTGGCGCGGGCTTCCTCCTCGCGGCCGGTATCCTGTTGCCGGGTTCGCTGACCCGGCGCGAAGCGCTGATTGCGAACGGTCAACGGGCGATTCGGCTTATCGCGGGTGCAACGCTGCTGTTGCTCTGCGCGGGAACGCTCGAGGGACTAATCTCTCCCATCCCTTGGTGGACGCTGGCACAGAAACTGACTGTATCGGGCCTGACAGCGGTAATCCTTGCTCTGTACATCAGCCTAGGATGGCATGATGATGAAACGATCCCTGGCATTACTGACGGCGCTGCCGGCGCTGCTTCTCACGGCCGATCTGCACCATGATGTGCTGAAGGCGGTATCGACGTTCAAGACGTCCGATCCGACGATGGAGAAATTTTTCGACGCGTCGGCGGGATACGCCGTATTTCCCACGGTGACGAAGGGCGGCCTGGGCGTTGGCGCCGCTCATGGCGATGGCGAAGTCATCGTACACGGCGCGGTGATTGGCACGACATCGCTCACGCAGGTGACCGTGGGCGCACAGCTCGGCGGTCAGCAATACTCCGAGATCATCTTCTTCGACAACAAAGACGCGCTCGAGTCGTTCAAGGGCGGCCACTTTACAATGGACGCGCAGGTCAGTGCGGTTGCGGCCGCCGAGGGCGCCTCGGCCAACGCCAAGTACAGCGCGGGCGTGGCGGTATTCACGGTCGCCAAAGGCGGCTTGATGTACGAGGCCAGTATCGGCGGGCAGAAATTCAGTTTCCACCCCAAAGAAACAAGCTGAGCCCCCGCTGGGGTGGGCGTCTACCCCGGCGCCGTATCCGGGCGCTGGGGCCGCGGGCGAACTTGCCCGCATGCGACTCGCCGTATACTGCCTTGCCGTTGCCTGCATCGCGCAGGGCTGCCGGTCCCCGGCATACGTCGAGTCTCCGTTCGCCGACTTCGATGGTCGCATTGATCGCGTCGGCGACCGGCTTTCGGGCAACGTCATCGCCCATTTGAGTCCCGGCAGCCCACGTGTGAGTGTCGTGGGCTCGGTCTCGGGCCGAGACGTTCGGTTGTGGTTCGGGTCGGATTTCGTCTTCTCCGGCACGATCGAGGACGCACCGGATGCCGCGACAGGCGCGATCGCCGTCAGCGGCATTCTCATTGGACCGGATATCGGACCCGTCCCGGAGCGCTTGACCCTTCGCTAGATTAGGCGGGTATGGTGCCGGCTCAAGACGAGCCGACGCTCGCCGCGCTGATCACGCGAGCAGCCGACCACGCGTCGACCCGTATCCTGCTCACCTGCGCCGTTCTGGGCGCACTGACCGCACTGACGCCGTGGGTGGTACGGACCACCCCACGCGTCGTGCCGACAGCGCTTGGCATCTGCTTCGTCGCGTTCGGCGTCCGTGGTCTCGCCACACATGCCTTGGCCGTTGATCCGGCCGTCAAAACACTGCGCGTACTGGCGCGCATCAGTGTCGGTGTCGGCGTCATATCCGGAGTCGTTGGCGCTTTCTGGCTGTTCTTCCTCGCCAACGGAAGCTCATTCTGGAACTGACACGACACATGGCCTTCTTCCGCGCGGCGAGCGCTGAGGTCGAAGGCTCGAGCGACTACCGCGGATTGCTGGCAGGCCTGGTCGTGGTCCGCCTACTCGACAAGTGGCGGTCGCGCAACCGCGACCCCGAGGCCCGGAGCCGGGAGTTCGAGCCGGTCGAGCAGGCTGTCGCAGCGCTCGACGACGGCCCGACACGGGAGGTGCTCCGCCACCTCATCGCGTCTATCGCCGAATTCGTCGACGGCTGGGACGATACGCGTGTCACGAGATTGGTCGACTATGCGCAGCTGCTCGAGCGCGACGCGCGCTGGGATGCTGCGGCAGACGTCTATCTGACCGCTATCGAGCTCGCGTCCAAGCGCCCGGGACTCCTACCGGAGTACTACCAGCGGGCGAATGTGTGTTTCCGCACCATGGGACAACTCGATCGCGCTGAGGACATGTTGCGCGACGGACTGCGGGTCGCCGCCGAGATCGGTGATCTGTTCTGGTCACTGCAACTGCGCCACTCCGCGGGGAACCTGGCACGGCACAAGGGTGACCTGACCGAAGCCGGACGGATCCACGAGGTCGTCATGGCCGAAGCCGATGCCAACGGACTGACCGCCGTCTCCGCAGAGGCGCGACATGCGCGCGGGCATGTTGCGTACGAGCAAAAGCAGTTCGGACTCGCCGCCGACTATTTCCATGCCGCGATGCGGTTGCACGCGGACCCCGAGCTCAAGTTGCGGGCGCTCCAGGACCTCGCAATTACGATCGCGGACATGGGTCATCTGGATGTCGCGAGAACGGCTCTTTCGGCGGTGCGGCGCTCGGATCGCATGGATGTCGAGTTACGGAATACCGCGGCCCTCAATCTCATGCAGATCGCCACTATGGCGCGCGACCGGGCGCAGTTCGAGGCGCTCCGTCGCGAGCTCGTCGATCAGCGCCTCACCGGCCGGCAGCTGGCGTGGTATCACATCATCGTGGGCGGAGGGGCGCTCGCGTTCGATGACCCGTCGACCGCCCGGCGTGAGTTTGCGGAGGCGATAGTGGAAGCGCGGGCGAATCGGGAAGGCGTGACGCTCAGCGAGGCGGAGCGATTGCTGGCAACGCCAGTGGCGCCCGCGAGCATGCCGGCCATTCTCGCCGACATTCGGACCCACATCGGCGACAATCCCGGGCTTGAGTGACGCTACGGGCAGCCAAGCCCGTCAGTGTCTCGTTCCTACTCTGTTGTTTTTCGCGAACATACCATAAGTTCGCGCGCGTGTTCTATTGCTCCGGTCCCGAGCGCCATGCGTGGAGCGACGCGGCCGACGCGGCCCGTTGCTGCAACGGGTACCGTCTCGTGCGCGGTCTCGAGGCCGAACCGGACGGGACGTACCGCCTCGTCCGCTCGTGGCAGCCTGCGACGGAGGCTGTGAACCACTCACCGAGATCCGCCCCCGTGATCGACGCCGACCCGCCCACCAACCCCAACGTCCCGGTCCGCCATATGGCGTTCTTCCGAGCCGCGAGTGCGGAGACCGAAGGGTCGATGGAGTACAAGACGGTGCTGGCCGGTTTGCTCGTCCTGCGACTGCTCGATAAGTGGCGGTCGCGCGTGGACGGAGATCGCGAGCTCAGGTTCCACGAGTTCGTCGCCGTCAAGCGCGCGGTCGAGGCCATCGCCGATAGTCCGGTGCGTCGGATCCTCGGTGAGCTCGTCAACACGATCAGCGCGTTCACCGACGGCTCCGCCGACACGCGCGTCCCAAAGCTGATCGCCTACGCGCAACTCCTCGAGCACGACGCGCGCTACGACGTGTCGGCCGACGTGTACCTGACCGCGATCGAGCTGGCGACTGACCCGGAGCTCCTGCCGCTGTGCTATCAGCGCGCCGGCGTGTGTCTGCGCCGATTGGGTGCGCTCGATCGTGCGGCCGAGTTGTATCGTGCCGGGTTGGCGGTTGCGGCTGACAATGGCGATCAATTCTGGCTGTTGAGGCTTCGCCTCTCGACCGCGCTGCTCGAATTCCACAAGGGCGATTTGCCGGAGGCCGAGCGCCAACTCGATGGCATTATCGCCGATGCAGATGCGCTCGGATCGCCGGTCGCCGCCGAGGCCCGGCACGAGCGCGGCCTCGTCGCGTACACGAGAGATCAAGATGCGCGCGCGGCGGAGTACTATTACTCGGCGATCCAAGCGTACGACGATCCGCTGCTGAAGCTGCGCGCGATGCACGACCTGGCGAATGCGCTTGCCGATTTGGGCCATCTGGACGATGCCAGAACGGTCCTCTCGGCCATTCGCAATTCGGCGCGCGAGAACGTCGAGTTGGGCTTTCATGCCGCGCTCAATCTCATGCGCGTCGCCGTCCTCGCTGGCGAGCAGATGCGATTCGATCAGCTGCGACGCGAGCTCGCCGACAAGCGCCTCACGGGTCATCAGCGCGCCCATTATCACGTGTTCGTGGGGCAGGGGTATCTCAAGTTCGGCGAGCCGGCCAAAGCCCGAGGCGAATTCGCCGAGGCGTTGATCATCGCGCAGGCGCATCGGGTGTACAAGATCCTGATCGACGCGGACGAATTGCTCGAGACGACGCCGGACGTCCGACCGCCCACGTGGCACGATCCGTCGCCGCGAACGGGCCTGCTGGTCATTCTCGACGACATTCGGCATCGCCGCGGCGCGTTCGCGGAGGCGACTGAGTAGTCGCCCCCGCGCGGACGGAGGGATCAGCAGTGTTGCCCGCTGCCTGCGCCCGAGCCGCCACCACAATCAGCACTCGTAGGACTCGTCGGCGACGTGCACGCGGCGAGCGCGATGACGGTCGCGAGGATGACGAGACGTGCGATGCGTTGTGACATGAACAACCTCCAGTTGGGGTGAGCCCCAACGGTAGGCCGTCAGCGCGCTATCGCATATGGTCGTTAGGGAGCTGTTGCCTGTCCGTGCAGGCCCGTCACATCGATGATCACACCCATGTACTCGGGCTCGCCGAGCGCATTCACAGTGGTGTGAGCCACGACATGGATGGTGCGAACCGCTCCATCACCGGTGAGAAATCGCACGTCATGATCGAGATCGCGACGCCGTTTGGCCGCGGTGGCCACGATTTCGTCGACCCAGGCCCGGTCTTCCGGATACACGCGTTGCCGGAGTGCCTCGGCTGAGGGTTCCGGTTTCTCCGGATCGAGATCGAGAATGCGCAGGGCTTCTTTGGAGCACAGAACCCGCCCGGACGGGACGTTCCAGCCCCAGCTGCCGGTATGCGTCAGCCGTTGCCCTTCCGCGAGGAATGCCTCGCTGCGGCGCAGCTCTTCCTCGGCCCGCTTCCGGTCGCCGATGTCCTCGACAACGACGATGCCGAAGCACGGCGCGCCGAGCTCGTCGCGGACGAGCGAGACCGCGAGGTTTGCCCAGACCACGCGGCCGTCCTTGGCAAAACAGCGTTTCTCCAGGCGGTACGAGTCGCTCTTGCCGTGCACGAGCTCCGTGAACACGTTCCAATCCGCCTCACCCCGCGCCGGGTGCGTGATCTTCGTGAACTGGAAGGCGCGGAACTCCTGTTCGCTGTATCCGAAGAGGCTGCGGAGCTGTCGATTCGTTTTGAAGGCGTGGCCGCTCGCGTTCACCAGCGCGATCCCGACCGCCGCTTCATCGAAGAGCGCGTGGAGCTGTCGCTCGCTCTCTCTGAGCGCGCGCTCGATCTTCACGCGCCTGGCATCGCTGGCCCAACTCACCGCTCCAGCGCAGAGCACGAACACGGCGAGCCGCGGCAGCTGATCGATGGCCACGGCTAGTGAGCCGATGGGCGCCACGAAGAAATAGTCGACGGCGATCGTGGCCAGGGCAGCGGCAAGCAACCCCACGCGCCACCCGCCACTCCAGGTCGCGCCGGCAACGGCGACGAGAAAGAGCGTCGTGGGGTCGACGCTCGGACGAAGCGCGATGGCGACCGCCAGCGCCAGCGCCGTCCATCCGAGCGCCGGCGCATACCGCGCGGCTTCGGTCCGCATGCGGACGACCGGCGCCTGGTGCTGTGCAATGACCATGTGCGTCATGGCGCTCGAAATGGTAGCGTCATAACCGGCTACCGGCGAGCTCAACTATAATCGGGCCCGCAGTTGTTCGGCGGCGATGGCGCCGTCGGGCGTGTCTTCGTGCTTGAAATACGCAAATACATCGCCTTGCCCCAGGTGCGGCTCGACACGCGCCATGAGCGGGTCGATCTCGTACGTCTCTTTGCGTAGGCGCAGATACGTAAATTCGGCGGTCGTCACGTCCGGCGTTTCGAGCGTCTCACTTTCCGCCACACAGAGCGCAACATTGGCGGCTCGCAGGCACTCGTATACGGGTTCGCTGAACCACGACTCGTGCCGGAACTCGAACGCATACCGCGTATCGCTCGGAAGCCCCTCCACGAACCCCCGCAGCCGCTCGACGTCGCACCGGAGAAACGGCGGCAGTTGAAACAAGATGGGCCCGAGGCGTTCGGCGGCGCGCAGCGGGGCGAGGGCGTTGAGAAAACTGGCGGTAAAGTCGAGCGCACCATCCAACCGCTTGACATGCGTGATGGACTGGTGCGCCTTGACCGCGAATCGAAACCCGGGCGATGTCTGCGCAATCCAGCCGAGTTGCAAGCGCTCAGTCGGAAACCGCCGAAACGTGTAGTTCAACTCGACGGAGTTGAGCCGCGTCGAGTAGTACCCGAGAAACTTGGACGCGGCGAGCTTCGCCGGATACCAGGATGGCTTCCAGGCCGGGTACGCCCACCCCGATGTCCCCGCGTAGATGGCTCCCATGGCGTCAGTCCCGTTCGTTGGGATCGACGACTTTGATTTTCACTTGACCCATGATTTCGTGACCGACGATGCGGATGCACGGCGCGTCGTCTCGCGGCACGGCTCTCGTCACGCGCCGAATTTTGAACTCCTCGCTTTCGACGCGCACACCGTGCGGCACGGTGATCTTGACTTCGCCCATCATCGCAATCACCTCGATCTCGGATATGCCTGGCAGGAATCGGGCGTGCCGGAGATCGAGCCGAACGCGGCCGAAGAACACGTACACCGAGAGGTGAGCCGGAAGCTCCCAGTCTCCAGTGCGGTCAACCGGAGACAGGACCGAGATGACGGCCCGTGGTTTGACAACGAGATTCATTTCGGATGATAGCATGTATTATTCCCGTATGATTATCCATGCTTTGGTCATTGCGCTGGTGCTGCAGCCGCCCGCGGGGAAGTTGGTGCTGCGGGCGCATGCGCAAGGTGACCAGATCTATACCTGCCAGCAGAACGCCTACACGTTCTCGTGGGGCCTGAAGGCTCCCGACGCGCGACTGTTGGACGATAGCAATCGGGTGATCGGCCGTCACTTTGCTGGGCCCACCTGGCAATTGAAGGACAGCAGCCAGGTCGTAGGCCGTCCGATCGCCAAGCAAGACGCGAGCGAGCCGAACGCGGTTCCCTGGCTCACCCTCGTCGCCGTGAGCACGACTGGACACGGCGTCTTGGAGCACGTGAAGACGATCCGGCGCATCAATACCCACGGCGGCCAGCCGCCGGCCGGTGGGTGCGACCAGTCGCACCTGGGCGCCGAGCTCCGAGTCCCGTACACCGCCGAATACGATTTCTACGCCGACTAAAGTATCGCGCGCAGCAGCGGAATCCGGCGGAACACTAGCTCGCTCGCGGCGAAGGTCGTGACAGTCGCCAGCACGGTCAGCAACAGACACTTGAGCAGCGCCGGCCACTGGAGACCCCACAGGAGCCGTGCCCCGAGGATGACGAAGGGCGGGTGGAAGACGTAGACGCTGAACGCGTTGCGCGACAAGTAGACGCTGAACGCGTTGCGCGACAAGTAGACGCTGAACGCGTTGCGCGACAAGACGTGCGTTACCGCATTCTGTCCGTCCGCCTTGTCGCGATACACAACGAGCAACCCGACCGATATCGCGACGCAGGTCACGGACTCCCACACGCTGAACGCGGCGCTCCGCCAGTTCCACCCGTCATGGATCGATCCACCCCGCACGATCGCCAGCCAGGCGACGAAGCCAATGGGCAGCACGACCATCAGCCAGCGTGTCCCGCGCTCATATGGAAAGCTGTTCAACCACCCGTTGCGCGCCGCAACTATCCCCGCGCTGAAAAGCATTATATACTGCGAAAAATCCCCCAGGTGCATGTTGAACAGGGAGTAATCCGGCAACACCCCCCTGATCACAAACCGCCCCGCAGCCATGCTGGTGGCAAAAACGATGAGCGCCGCATTTCCGGGGGGCGGCGCGGGCGCGTGTTCTTGCGGTCGCGCGTAGCGCGCTGCGTACACGGCCGAAAAGATGAGCAGCGCAAGCAAAAACCAGAGCGGCCCGTTCTCCTGAAGGACTTCGAGGTCGACGATGTGATGCACCCACTCGTGCGCGAACGAGTACGGCGCCGTCCACGAATGCGAGAGGTAGTACTCGGTCACGGGCCCGATCACGAACATGTAGAGCAGCACGGGAAGCCCGAGCCGAAACGCCCGATCGCGAAGAAATGTCCGGGGCCCTTTGCGATCGATGGATGGCGGCACGAACACACCAGCCACGAAGAACAAGAGGCCCATGAAAAATGATTGTAAATACATCTGCCACGCCGCGAACGTCACCAGCGTCAGATGCGTAATCGGCGGCCGCTCGACCAGGTACCAATTGCCGAGCGGACTATAGGTGTCGGCCGCGTGCATGCTGATCACCAGGATGATCATCGTCCAGCGGAGATTGTCGATGAACGCCAACCGCGATAGGTTCGGTCGCATGACGAAAGCTCTCTCACTCACGCTCGCGCTCATGTGCGCGGCCCCCTTGACCGTGCGCGGTCAGCTGATCGACACCAAAGTGGTGAGCCTCGAAGCCGCGAAGACCATGGTGGCGGCGGCCGAAGCCGAGGCGAAAAAGCACAGCTGGAACATGGCCATCGCGATAGTCGATGCGAGTGGCAACCTGATTTTGTTTCACCGTATGGACGACGTGCAGACCGGCAGCCTCGATGTGGCGATCGAGAAAGCCCGCACCGCCGCCAAGTTCCGTCGCCCCACGCAGGCGTTCGCCGACGCCGTCAAAAGCGGCAACCTGGGCATTCTGTCCTTTCCCGGCGCCGCCGCGGTGGCGGGCGGCATCCCGATCACCGTCGATGGGAAGGTCATCGGCGCGGTCGGCTGTAGCGGCATGGCATCCGATCAGGACGCCGTCGTCGCCCAGGCAGGTGTGGACGCGTTAGGCGCTCACTAGGGGAAACTGAATCTCGAGAACCCCACGGGGCGTCCGGTCGTGATAGAGCTCGCGCTTGGGACCCGCGAGCCTGTGCGGCCGGACGCGCATCCACGCGCGAATCGCATCGTACGCGCTCTCGGCCGCCTCGTAATCATCCGGGGCATACGCACAGGCGACCGTGACTGCCGGCAGCTCTTTGAGTTCGAGGCGATCGCATCCGCGGTCGAGGCGGCTCGCGCGGATCTCGACGAATGGCTCGCCGCCGGGCACGCCGATATCGGCGCATTGATGCCAGAGCACACCACGCAGACGTCCACGCAATCGCTCCGGTACCCGACCCAGTAACTCCCGCTCCGCTTCACGGACGTCATCGTATCCGCGCATCACGTCGCCAAGGGAGGCCACTCTCGTTGCCGGTCGCTGCTTAATGACCACCGGGACCCCGTGTGTCCCACTCGCGAGCGCGGCATCGATGCGATCAAGTGAGTTTTGTACCCGCGCCAGCGCGGATCGCAGTCTCTCGCGCGAACGCTGCAACGCTACCCGTCGCGATACCCGACGCCCGAGCGCGGCCACCTCGGCGAGGGACAGTCCCATGTCCCGACAGGCCAGAATCTCCGCCAACGCGATGAGCTGCTCCGGCGCATAATACCGGTAGCGAGTCGCCGGATCGGTGCGCTCGGGTTTCAGCAGCCCGATCTCGTCATAAAATCGCAGCATCTTCGCCGAGACACCGGCGATGCGCGCGAACTCCCCAATTCGATACATAGTTGAACTCTCCCCCAACAGGAATGTTCAATTGTGTCGCATGATCCGCACGCTTTTTCTCATTGCCGGTCTGACGGCGACACACCTGATCGCTCAGCAGCCGGCCACGGGCGCCGTGCTCGTCCTCTATCAGCCGAAACCGGGCATGGACCGCGACTTCGAGCTCGGCGACCAACGCCACCTCGCCTGGCACCGTTCCATCAATGACCGCTGGCTTTGGCCGGGTTGGACGATCGCCGACGGCGAGCGCCAGGGCTTTTTTCTGGACGCCACGTTCTTTCACCCATGGGCGGATTTCGACCATCCGCTCCAGCCGGACGAGGACGAGGCCAACTGGGCCGTCAACGTGGCGCCGTACGCCGATGTGCGCTCGGTCATGCGATACGATGTCGTGAGCGCGCTGACGACTCTCACGGCTCAGCAACTCTCGGCGCCCTACATGACGCTCGCGTTCGTCACCGTGCATCCGGGCATGGGCGCCAAATTCGAAGCGGCAATTTCGGCGACGCTGCGGGCCGCCAATGCTCCGCACCTGGTGATGCGACCGGTGAGCGGAGCCAGCGAGTACATCGTCATGATGGGTGCCCAACACTTCACCGACCTCCCATCAAACGGCGGACAGATCGAGACCGCGATGCAATCCGCTGGCGCATTCGTCGACCGCACGCGAACCGAGACGTGGCGCTACCGCCCAGAGCTCAGCTACGTACCGCGCTGACCCGCCGGCTCCGGCAGCCGCAGGCTTCCAGCGTCGTCGCCATCGAACGTGGTATCGGCCCCCACGGCCTGCCACGCCTCGAGATCGGCGAGCAGCGCCTGCGCATGCTGCCGCACGGCGCCGACCGCGTCGTCGCCGAGCTGCAGCCGGAGCGGCGTGCGCTCGGCGTTGAGCGCCTTGTCGATGGCCGCCGCGGCCTTGAGCGGATCGCCCGCCTGCGTGCCGTGCATTCCAGTGACGAACTCGCGCGTGCCACCGACGGTAGCCCGATAGGCTTCGATCACGGGCATGTGCCGCGTCCCCGACCCCAGCAGGTTCGTGCGGAAGTTGCCGGGTTCGACGATGAGCACCTTGATACCGAACGGCGCCACTTCCTGTGCGAGCGCCTCGGACATGCCTTCGATGGCGAACTTGGCGGCTGAGTAGGCGCCGAAGCCGGCAAACGAGAGCTGGCCGCCGATACTCGAGATGTTGACGATGGCGCCGCGACCCTGGGACCGAAGGACGGGGAGGGCCGCCCGAATAACCGCCACCGCGCCGAAGAAGTTGGTCTCCAGGAGAGAGCGCAGCTCGGACTCGGGCGTCTCCTCGACGGCGCCGACGATCCCGAAGCCGGCATTGTTGATGATGACGTCGATGCCGCCAAAGCGCGTGACGCCCGCGTCGATGGCGCGTTGGGCATCGCCCCGGGTGTCGACATTGAGCGCGACCGCCAACACATGGTCGGGATCTCGCACGGTGATCTTCGCCGGATCGCGCGCGGTCGCGATGACGTTGTATCCTCGCGACACGGCATAG
>Ga0210393_10001402_pt1 | contig 20190 bp, 30 predicted proteins | sample IncBWC27OmetaG_FD_160068 | JGI IMG/M metagenome (GOLD analysis project Ga0210393, IMG submission 160068) | Forest soil microbial communities from Barre Woods Harvard Forest LTER site, Petersham, Massachusetts, United States - Inc-BW-C-27-O ... | reverse complement strand
CGGCGCCCACTTTTGCGAAGCTTATGCAGATATGATAGTGTGTGGACGGTCTGGTCGAGTCGCCCAGAGACGCCACCGAGCAAGACGACGTCGTAAGGGGTCTGGAGGTGGAACGTAAAAAAAAAACAATTAAAGCGGGGAAGATGGGGAGAAGAATAAAAAAGTAAATTTGATTTGATATAATTCCCGTTCGCCGGAATTTGTGCGCAACGAACAGTGCGACGCACATCGACCCTGTCACCCTGTTCTTTCTCCTGCAACGAACGAATGCATTTCATGAGGTCCGTCGTATTCAAGTCGTCGTCCTGGACGACCGGCACGCCCTTGAACAGAGAGAAGTGAGCAACAGCGCACCGCTAACAGCGCCCGGGTATCAAACTTGGGGGGGCGGTGTGTGTGTTTACGGTTACCAACTGACCCGCGTCTCATAATACCGCCTCACGTCTTCCCTTACGGAATCCAGGTCCCCTTTGAGAAGGTCCGGGAGGTAATCCTCAACCTCGCTCGTCATCCGTCGCGGCCGCACGAACCAGCTGACCAGGCTGGCGATCCACCCAGTCGGCCAGTCGGCGGCTACGGTGGCGCCATTACCGCCACTAGCACCGTCGCCACCGCAGGCGCTCAGCAGGTCGTGGAGACGATTCGCGCCACCATCTGCGCAACAGTGCCAGTCCGAGGCGTGCCAGAGACGGTGCAGGAGCGGCTTGGAAAACGGCTGGTTGAGGATGATGAGCGCCGTCCTAGTTCCGGGGGCGCCGTCCTGGCCACGAGGCCGGAGGAAGGGAAGAGACCAGTGGGTTGGAGAGGACATCAAGCCTCACGGTGTTACGGTCGGAGGTGTGAAGGAGCTGAGGCCCGGATTGGAGTGGTGTCGTTTTGTCGCGTCGCGTCGTGGGCATCGTAGCACATTTGGGGATGCTCGGAGGTTCATAAAGGGCGGCACCGGCGCCGAAGAACTTGACAGTGCGGCGAAAGTAGTGCAAAGATTGGGTTGTGTCTAGCATCCAGCATCCATCCAACACACGTTCTGTATCTTGTACAAATCGTACGCGCACCGAGGGCCACGCTCCGACGCCCAGGACGCCGCATACTATATATGTGACGTGGGGGCGCCCGATCTTTCCTAAAATTGGCGTAGTCGCTGTTCTTACGCCCTGCACTGGGCCGGACAATTGTTCGGGGATATATTCGGGATCGATAGTGGAGATCTATGCAAAACAACTAATCAAGAACACGGTAAATTAACAAGATGTACAATGCGGAAGCACGACAGGGAAGGTTTTCATTATCGGACCAGTCAGGTATCAACTCTGGTTCTTTCTCCACGTTGAAAAACTGAGCGCCCCAATAACGCCGACAACAAGTAGGGCAGTCCCAGCACCAACCAGACCCGGCACATACAGGTACCATGCACCATCCAAGTCATCTGTCCTGCGCGCTCTTTGTGGAACTTCAACTACTTGTTTGTTTTGTGACCCCTCTCTCTGGGTTTGTCGTCGGCGGGGTTGGTTAGCCTCTGACGATGCCTTTACGTCAACAGATGGCATCCGTAACCCTAGCTCTGTTGCTTCGTCATCATCGCCCGATCCCTCGTCTTCTGCGGGGAGGGCAGGAACTTCGAGGGTCGGACAAAGCAGACGGGCGCGGTCGAAGTAACGGCGAGCGGCTTCTCGATCGCGCTTCCACACAGCAGTACTTCCTCCTTCGGAAGAAGTGGGGAAATACTGTGACTGTGATGGGAGGCGGATAGAAGATAATGACGAGTACGAGCTTGTGAGAAGCATGGAGGCCGCGCCTTCCAAGTGAAGAAGACCCGCTTCGAAATAGAGCTGCGCGAGACCTGGGAGTCCGCCCAGGGATTGTATGCAGTAGGTTGTTTGCCCCTGTTCGGTGGCATCCTCCAATGCAGGGAGAGGGTCAGGGAGAGAATGAAGGGGAACGTAGTGGCTAACGAGCCGCATGGTTGCAGAAGGGAGGTGTGCCTGGAGCCAAGCTCGCCTGCGGCGGAATATCAGAAAATCTACAAAGCAGTCGGGAGGAAGATACTCACGCAAAGTATTCGAAAGCCTTGTCGTAATCTTTCCTAATATCAAATAATTCTAATGCAATCAGTGTGAGGCTCGTAGGATCCATATTAAAGGGTAATTCTGTCTCTGGCGATGATCCCATGGCATTAGGAGGACATGGGGAGAGTGTCTCCGATACGGGCCCAACGATGAGTGAGGGCCAGATGATCGAATCGGACTTTTCCAGATGTACGGTCAACAACCGTCCTGGGCCTGATGCGTTGAGCGACTCGACAGATGATAATGGTGAGGCTATGTTGTGTGCGAAATGCAGAGGTGATCCAGTACGTGATCTATGCTGCTTGCGACGACGAGAGCGGGATATGGTAGCGAAACCTGTGTGTTCATCCGCAGAGGAAACAGGCGACGAAAAACCTGGTGATGAGCCATGAAAGTCTTCGGTGTCGGACGTGGGTCCACTCGCAAGGGAAGCTGCGAAGCTGCTCGATATTTCGGGTTCGGAGATTAACGCGTATGAGGAGCGGGTCGACGTTGTGGATGTTGTGGACGTAGTACGGTCGCGAAGTGAGAGTGAGCCCCTCGGCTCGAGTTGCCACATGGAACCCGCCTCGTCGACATTTCCGTAAAGGCGGCCCTTGGAATGGATGCCGATGAGATAGTTCGCTCGACAGGAGACAATTTTTAACGAACATACCTTGATAAGCGGGGGTTGACCCCGGACTCCAGCCACAAGGATATCCTGCTCTATAATCACCTGTCAGGGTGTCAAAACACCGTCAAAACTAGACAATCCCGATGACAAAAACGTGCTGACTTGGATTTCATCCTCTTTTGTGCTATAAGGGACAATGATAAGGATGGTAGCCTGATGTTGGATGAGTCCTCGAGCGGGTTAGAAACTAGGAAGAATGGAGAATTGTACCTGGTCATGGGACTAGTATATGCCTAGGTGGTCAATGAATGAGGAAATGTTGCTAGTTCTGGGGACTCAACTTGGTGCCAGGAGTACGTAGAGCCTTGATCTTCGGAGGACCTGTTCATATTTATGGCCATTGAATTGAGGAGTGAGCGTGAGGTGTTGGAAGGTGCGAAGTAGAAGGAGACATGACTTGTTTTGTGGCAGTATTAGGTTATTATGTAATAGATTGAAGCAACGCTAACTTAGGCGACGTTGAGCTAAAACTCGACTCGGTCAACAAAACACCCCTCAAGTCAAAGTGAGAGATCGTATCGAAAGGTATACAGTCCTCTCGTTCCTCGCTTTCGAGTTCTACTTCCGGTCTTACTGGAATTTATAGAGTCTAGCCCCCGAGTTATGTCTCCAATCATGTTCCCACAAGTACTGTAACTTCGTATAAGTTGATTCCGAGTCAGAACTAGCCGCCTTCTAGTGGATCTCAAGCGGTCCGTCATGGCTATTTTTAATCAGGAATGTGTGACGTCTTCCCGTTCGCTATGCATACATAACCTCCTTCTCAACCGCCGCTCGCCGCTGGTCGCTGTTCATCTCCTGCCTCTGCCGTGCTAGGACCATGTCTCGCCGTGTATCACCTGCGGACAACACCCTCTTTTATCAGTCCATTCATTCGACTCCACCTAGACGACCAAGCGCTGGCGTTTCTCGTCACGACTCCCTACCCCTGCCGACTCTTTCAAAAATACAAAATGAGTCATCCATCATGTCTACTGGTCCTAGTTCCCACCGCAGCGTGCGCACCAACACATCATTTCTCTGGCCGTGGCACAAACCCGCTGTTGATTTCGATGATCGAGAGAAGATTGCATTGGTTACAGATGAAAGGCGCGGCCCAGCGAAAGTGACTATGAAACCCTGGGAAGGGTGGCGAGTAATCCTTTTTGGTTCTTGTGGGTCGATGGCATTTTCCATCAGGCATAACTTCTAACGAGCCCCAGGGTTTAATGTGCTCATCCTCTTTCTTCCTGCTTCCGTGAGTGAGTGCGTACTCTGAGGCTCGTTACTAATTGTTTCGTAGTGGGCTATTGATGCCCTGTCGGAGAACTCCCACACCATTGTCTTCACTTGTGCGTATCCCATTCACCATCTTCGCCCGGTATTCACCGACCAATGCAACGCATAGTCACTATCCTGTCCATGATGCCCCTCGTCAAGGTGTGCATTTTCGCTGTCCATTGCTGGCTGTCCACTAATAATTACCCATTATAGTTCCATGACCTCGCAATCCGGGAGTTGGCAATACGCTTGGGAGGCTCCAAGGCGGGCCTCCTAAACGCTAGTTTGGTCTGTCTTCCGATGGATGTCCCGTAGGGTTGGCTGATCCGTTTTTCCAGAGTAACATGTGAGCATCGTTCTTTACCCCCAATGTCGCATCTGATTTGTGAAGAGTGGAATTGGTGATAGCTGTACGCCGCCATACAGTTAGCTTTTTACTTATGATGACTAATTAAGCTTTCCTAGGGCACGGCTCTTCGAAAGTGCGAGTTAAGAGTAGTCCAGTCATCGTGTGAGCACAAATTCTTAAGGAATACCTCTTCCAACTAAGTTTCCACAGTGATAGGTTCCATGCTTAGCAAATTGCGTGAGTGGTATATCTTCCTCCTGCATGCCCGCTCTGATGACTATAGTCATGGTTTTGGGAATGTGCTTCTTTGCTGGCGGGTTGCGATTCGCGGAGCAAGGCTTCGATGCTAGTGAGACACCCTCCCAATGTCAAAGATTTGGCTGACCAACCTAATTGTCCGTTGTCTAGCTGCCACGCAGATTCATTCCTCACTTTTGGGCATCAGCGTCGGGGCTGTTCTCATGCCCGCAGCGTACCATTTCTCTCTGAGCTGGCGAACAGAAACAACAGCTACAGATCAGAAATCAGCTATTTTGAAGATGAGCCATGGGGTACGTGCCTTCTTTTGAAAACGTGAGGGGACATATAATGTAATGTTATCATAAAGGTTTCCGTCGTCCTCGTTACAGGTGCGATTTCTTTTTCTTTTAATGATGCATCATGGATTCCAATATATGCACGCAGTATACTGCGCCTACCTCCTTTTTCAGCTGTGGTCACACACATATCTCTTCGAAGACCCGGATAAGAACAATCGACTTGCTGTTAAGCGACCTCGATTGCACCAACGGCTTAGTCAATTCAGGGCGCTAGAACAAAGTGGCGAGAGCAGCACCGAGTCGAGTCCAGGGCCTCGAGCCCCCGTGCATTCCTGTCCTCAGTGCCTAGGGTACAAGCGCACTTTTCCTTCTGTCTCTGACGTGTCACTTCCTCTCGCGAGTGGAACGTCATCCTCTCTGGGTTTTGTCTATTCTCGTGGAACTGCGACACCGGCACCTGTCCTTGGTTCAACGGTAAAGCTCGTGCGTGACAGCCGTTGCACAGTGTCATCGCTGCCATCTGGGGAAGAACTGCACTCAGCACCCCAAGTCCATTTGTGCGAGAGCTCAAATCTCGAACAACTTTGTGACGAGGAATTGGGTGTGGCGAATGCCAGTGGAGAGAAGACTACCACATTGGATGCACCCGACGAGAAATCTCGGTTGAGTTGGACGCTAACACTCGCGCTTCTCGTCCTCGTCACGATTGTGGGTCTCTCGCTACGTTTATTTCATCCAGATGTTTTATCTACTTTAGCTGGTTGCCGTCAACGCGGAGTCCCTGGTCGAATCTATGGATGAACTGTCTGGGACCATCAGCAAGGAATGGATAGCTCTCATCCTACTTCCCGCGATGAACTGTATAGCAGGTGCGTGTTTAGTGCTGTACCTCGACTTCGCTTCTGATGGGAGTGAAGAATGCCTGACTGCGATCAATGTCTCGCGGAAAGACCACCTGACGCTGAGCATCAGCGTCGCTGTGGGCTCAACGATTGTGAGCTGGCCGACTGATTGAGTTGACTAGGGTGCTAACTACCAGACAAAACAATGCAGCAAACTGCCCTCTTCGTAATTCCGTGCGAAATGGTTATCTAACGCGGCCCCGTAATTCTGATATCATTTCTTTTGCACAGGTTCATGGTAATCCTAGGCTGGATATTCGAAAAACCTCTTCCGCTCCTTTTTGACCCCTTTGAGTCTATTGTACGTTCCCATGGTCCCTTTATGGCCCTTGCAATATTCTGATATATGCACAGGTCTTATACATCTCTGGTAGGGTTCACTTCATACGTGTCACGGGGTATTACTCATTGTTTCGTAGTCCATGTTATGAGTTACGTTGTGGGAGATGGAAAATCCAACTGGTTAGAAGGCGCAATACTCATTTGTCCGTTTCCTATCCCGGTTCTCGATACCCGCTGATATGAATTCAATGGCGCAGGCTTTTACGTTAATATAGCCGTGAGCTTCTGGTTTTACCCGGGCTCGACGTACTCTAGCACTCTTGGAACCTGCACGGCTGACCTCGGACGATAAAGCAGCCTTCAGCCTACCTCACCTCAACTTCGGACTCTACTGGACGGTAATTCCGCATGGCTATCTTACAAATTACATATCATTTCTAGATAATCCAAAGACCTTCGCCTCTACGTCTGAGCGACATGCTACTCTCTGACAAGTGGAGCGTTCTTTATACATCAACTCCTCACCAACCTTATCCTCGTTTACGTTGACTCGGCTTGTATCACGTAGTATAGTAACTCAAGTATGAAAGGACGGTCCAGTGTGCTACTTACTGTAATCGATATATCGGTGGAGTGATAGATCTTCCTACTGGCCGAAATGGCATGTGGTTCAATTGAGATAGTACCTATCACCTGTCGAAAAAGTTGGAGCTGGCCTTTTTAACAGTTCGACAGAGGCGACTTACCGATTTGGCCCATCCCAGGCTCAACAACCCATGCCTTGTGCTGCTCAGCGTTGTCGAACCCATCCTCGTCCCGGAACGCCGCGTGCCGCTCGGCGTTCTCGAGCCAGACCTCCCGCAGTCCGTCGTCGATTGCGCCGGTGACGATGTTCACGTCCGGGAACGTGCGGCGGAGGTGTGCGATGCCGCCGCTGCGAGCCACGAGGAACGTGACGAAGATGATGTGTGCCGGATTCACGCCGTGGTCGAGGAGAACGCGGATGGCCATGAATCCCGCCGCGCCTGTGCCGATCTACGACAGGACAAGGTGCATATTCATGAGGTCAGAGCACCGTTGGGCCGGGCAGAAGTCAGGGCCAAGAAAACATGCCTGTGCATCGAGGAGAAAGACCCATGTGTTTACCGCGCGATGTCTTTCGCGGATGCAATTGGGTAGTTTGACCTGGAAGAGAAGAGGTTCTCCCGTTTTTGAGTCGGACTGTACGAGAAGGGAGCCAATCGGCACGTCATTGATGACGCGCTGTAAGCCCAATTCAAGGGGCCCGCCACTTATTCACAATTGTTGAGCACGAACGGCTCTGGTAGGGATGCGGCACTCACGAACGAAGGATGGACACGCCACATAAGCTCTGTGAACGTCAAAGCCTGTCAAATTACGAGAAGGATGTGGGGAAGACACACCTCTACCTCGATCGCTTTACCCTTGCTTTGCACACCGACGGGAGTCTCGATGGTAACTTCTCGGTAAGGAAGTTTTTCCATGGCCCGTTCAACCAGTAGAGTTGCCAAACGGTCGGTGAAGAAGATGAAATCTTGTCGAGTCGATGTTCGGTCGCGTAGGACAGTGTAGATACCCTGCATGTCATGAATACAACATTACTCCGGCTAAGATGAAGCGACCTTAAGTTGCGGCGTTTGTTCCAAAACTGTCAGTCCGAGTTCCTCGATGCTCGGTTTCTGAAGAGGACCCCTGGATAGCGATGGCTTCAGGGACAGTGATGCAGCCATCTTCTGGCGGAAACGACGCGAGCGATATTCGAGCTGCCTTTGTATATGCGTACAGATGAGCTCAATGGCCACAGCATTATCTTTTCCAGGAACGATCTGCGCTGATTAGTAGGACATGATGCTTCATGACTCAGATACACACAATATCGGCATGCCGAGAACTCGGGAGGACGAAGTTATCGTATGATGGCTTGACGTAGCGGAGATACCTTCGGACGTGAGTTAGAGCATTTGGAGGGTCGTCGAGAAGAGCTTACTGCTCCAATACGCCGTCTACTGAGCGTCCTCGCTCTTTGGTATCACGGGCTATGCGGCGCGCAAGCATGAGATCAGAGTCGGCTTGGACAAAAATCTGAAGAATTGTCATCAGTACTAGTGACTGACGAAGATGATCTTCGCGAGCAGCAACCTTGAGGTCATATAATTTCCGCATCTCAGGATCGTGAAGAGACAGGATACCCTCCGCTGAAGAGACTTTGTAGCGTGGTTTCACCACGCAAGGACCAAACTATACCTATGATGATAGTTGCCCCGTATAGATACTTGTTCTCACTCAACCGCTGGTGTTCTGTAAACGAGTAAACGGGTATATTCGTCTGTTGAAGATTCTTGAGATCGGAAAGGCACTACAACAGAAAGGATGAGGCGCTCGATCATCAGTCGCTCGCGCGTATCCGGAATATATGGTGGCACTAACGGCTGCAAATAGGTCCATGTCAATAGAGTCGGGATGGTCAAAGTCGAAACGTGAAGCGAATGCTAGCGCAACCTCTTCGGGGGTGTGCTTCTTATAGAAGCTATCCTACAAGTCATAGAGAGACGTCAACTACACGCAGCGCACAAATGTCTGGATTAGACGAGAACCTGCGACATGATAACAACAGTCGGAATGGAGCCAAGGGAACGCACAATCTGGCGCGCGACGTGGGTCTACACAGCATATAAGGTCCTATACGACACGGGGCAAGTCCGAATGCCCAAACCTTTCCGCTGGAAGAACCGCCTACCGTGACAGAGGATGTGAGATTTGACTGGTCGAATTTCTGAAAGGTGTTTGCACACCAGCTATTGCAACAACAAAGGCAGGGGATACGGACTGGCCATCTTCTCCATACCTACACAAATTCAGAACTTATTGATACCCAGAAGCATAGACGGGGCAATACCATGGAGGTCTTCCGTGAGACTTCAAGATGGTATTGGTCGGGAATTTCGTACCGATAAGGGGTGTCACTGGCAGTTTGGGGTTGGTGATTGGTGTAGGAAGTGAAGAGGCAACTGTGCTAGATGCATCAGTGTTTACCGACTCGCTACGGCCGCGAACACGAGCGTCGAGATAATCTGCCATAGCATGCAAGACCAAGTCCGAGTCCGATTTAGCCGGGAATTGTGTACCGTAGGGATCGATGGCCTGGCCACGATGTGGTAAAGTGTGAATACTGCCGTTTACGGTTTACTTCAAAGACTTTAAATCAATTGCCACATGGACTTAAGTTTTTTCATGATCGTAAAAAATACATAAAAACGTCAAATAAACCGGAATGGCCTATTGTTCTTGACCTAAAATACATTAAGTTTCTGCGAAAATTAGTCCAAACATAAATCATTGAGTCTTTGAATACAAAGACCGAGTAATGTTGACAGTGACTAGTACGAGAATGGAAAGTCGTGTGAGTGGTACGCCCGATTCGTCGGAATTCGGAATTCGCGCTGGCCAGTCAAGTCCGTCGACGCCATGTCCTCTCCTACGGATCGCGGCGAACAACCACATCTTATCTCTTTGGTACTCCAGTCGAGGAAGGCCCTCGAACAGGGAGAGGCACTCTGCTCTCGTGCCAACGCGACAGCAACGTCCTCGGCGAAGGAGGCCACGGATCTTCTGGCTCTTAACGCCAAGATTCAGTGGATTAGCAATGCGGTGATTGAGCAACTCAAGGCATGATTAACTCGTACATTTCGCCGCGTTCGTAGCTCATGGCACGTAGCTCGCTGCTGCAGTGGCAAAGCTCATCGAGGAGCGGCGTGCCAGGCTCGAGAAGCAAGCCCAGGTGCGTCCCCCTTAACTCCAACATATGTGTCCTCACATACACCTAGGCCTGGGACTCTTCTCGATCTCGAAACACCGATACGCTTGATGCGATACTCGAGTCGTTGGAAACTCATGTTGTTCCACCCAGTTTTCACGAGAATGCCTCTGGCTCGTCGATATTCCTCAACCCTTCCTCGGAGTCCGACACTGAGGAACCACGGGATGTCACAGCGCTTGATCATAGCCCTACCCTTACCATCCGCCACACTAATGGCAATGCGGTGAGTGCATCTAAGAAGATAAGAAAGTCGAAAGACAAAAGCCGTTGGAAGACCCTACGCGACTTCGTGGATGAGCGTACAATCGAGGATGCCCTTGAGACGATAGAGTCTGAGCGGACTAAACTAGAAGTGAGCTAACAGTCTCAACAATCCCAACTCAATTGACTATGTCGCTACAGGATAGCCTCGCAGTGATGGTTAGCTACACCGCGACATTACAAGAGACTCTGCGTTCTATCCGAGATGCTTTGCCACCTGACAAGCAAGTTGTGGATGTCCAGAAAATACTGTCTACGCAGGAACACTGGACTACAGAAATGGCAAACCAGTTAGAAGGCTTGGCAGAACATTTTGAGAAGATGGAAGTTGCGCTGAGGGAGAGTGAAGCCGGTGAGAAGTTTAGCGAAGGCGATATCCAAGGTATGCGGTCTCGTCCCCCGCATGTTTGCGTGATGATTGAGGCACGTTTCAAGAGATGATGCGAGATGCTGAAGAGCTTCCCGTTATCCTTGCTGAGTTGGAACATGCTTGGAAGGCCGTGGAACGAAGCCTGTATGTTATTGCCTGCTCACCTATAGTCCTCATTGTACCTGACCCGATTTGAAGTGAAGAGCTCCTGTCGGCCAAGCAAACATCCCAGCAATATCTGCAGAAGCATCGTAGTACTCTCGAAGACCTCGAGGAATTAGGCGATATCATGGATGATATGCTGCGCCGGCAAGACGAGATTGAGGTTCGTCACTATGATTCATCTGTTTACGATTCCTCTAATTCGCGTGCATCCATAAGACAGATTGTAACAGCCGCCTTGACACCCTTCACCAGAATCTTGTGGCCATTGAAGACCTTATACGGCAATTTAATGCCTATCGGTTGTCTTATGGCAAATTACTCGTAGAAATCGCTCGGCGGCGGCAATACAAAGAGGCAGCTGAGAATATTGTGCGTAGCATGATGGCGCAGTTAGAGGCTATGTCAGATGGTATGTTTTTGTTTCTCCGTCGCCCTGCTCATTTATGTATTCCGGACGACATCCCAGAGGAGCGATTGGTTCGTGAATCATTCAATGCGGAACACGGCGCGCATTTGCCCTCTGATCTCTGTCTTTACATCGAGAATCCTCCTACAAGATGGCAAGTGACCCCTCTCGATGGAGATACGGTAGAGTCGCTTCCGGACGTCGATAATGATTTAATTGAGGAGGTGGGCTTAAATCCCCTTCACTTGGCCGAGGGATTGCAATTCACCGCATGGTAGGCTAAAGATGCTATTGCGAGGGAAGAACGTCCAGTTCCAGGAAGTGAAAGTCTCTGATACACGGCCCACGTCTAAATTAATATTCTTAACGATATATTTTATGTAATGCGTTATCATTACCCGTAGAGTCCCGGGCCGCTTCCCCGGGTCAATAGAGCTAAACAAACAGCTGCGCCTGCGCCTGTGATTGAGGTTAATCTACGTAGATCATCGCAACTCTGCATACGAAAATGTCGCTTCTTGCACCCATCATATGCGACAATGGAACAGGTTATTCAAAAGTAGGGTACGCACGTTGCAGATACATAACTTATTGAATACCGGGCTCATCTTCTTGACGCGTCCAGGTTTGCTGGGAATTCAGACCCTTCATTGTTAGCATGCGTCCCCACTGCCCCACTGGTACTACCTCACGCCCCTTTTCTGACCCGATTTTTTTGCCAGCGTTTTCCCAACCGCCATTGCGACTCGTGGATCTTCCGCCCAGTCGAGCAGATCGGGGCCCGCAATACCAGCAAAGCCCGGCAATCTCGCCTCGAAGCGCGGGGTCGAGGACCTCGACTTCTTCATCGGTGACGAGGCGCTCGCCAATGCCAAGACGCCAGGGTACGGTGTCTACTACCCGATCCGCCATGGTCAGATCGACAACTGGGATTACATGGAACGTTACTGGGAGCAGACGATCTTCAAGTACCTCCGCGCCGAGCCAGAGGACCACTACTTCCTTCTGGTCAGTTTACGATGATCTATCCTATATGTATATCCGTGTGAACTTCTTGACATGGCCATTCTTCCTCCCCTCGTGTATACCGGCTCGCATAGACCGAACCCCCGCTGAACCCCCCCGAGAATCGCGAGCAAACGGCCGAAATCTTCTTCGAGTCGTTCAACATCCAAGGGCTGTACATCGCCGTCCAGGCCGTGCTTGCCCTTGCCGCGTCTTGGTCCTCGAATCGCGTGTCTGACCGCACGCTCACCGGCACGGTCATCGACTCGGGCGACGGTGTGACCCATGTTATCCCCTGCGCCGAGGGCTATGTGATTGGCAGCGCCATCAAACACATCCCGATCGCCGGGCGGGACATCACGCAGTTCGTACTCAATCTTATGCGAGAGCGCGGCGAGATGGCGCAGGTGCCGCCCGAGGACCAGCTGAAGGTCGCCGGAAAGGTCAAGGAAAACTTTACGTACGTGTGCCAAGATATCGTCAAGGAGTTCAGAAAGTACGATGCGGAGCCCTACAAGTATTTCGAGCGGTACGATGGCGAGCATTCGGTGACTGGTCGTGTACGATTATGTCTGCCTTGGAATGCCCATTAGAGGCTCACTTTCATCGACAGCAATACATCGTCGACGTCGGGTACGAGCGCTTCCTTGCCCCTGAGATCTTCTTCAATCCGGAAATCTACTCTTCGGACTTCCTGACCCCACTTCCGGAGATTGTCGACAGCACCATCCAGGCTTCGCCCATCGACGTTCGTCGAGGCTTGTACAAGGTCCGTTCCCGCATTTACGGTTTATTCCATTCTCTTATGAAAGCACTTTCACGCAGAACATTGTGCTCTCGGGTGGATCGACGATGTTCCAGCATTTCGGTCAGCGGCTCAAGCGCGATCTGAAACAACTCGTCGACCGCCGGTTAGAGGCGAGCGTTGTCTCAAGCGGCAGCGCACAGAAGGTCGGTGTGCTGCAGCATTTTGGCTTCGCCACACTCACCATGTTATGATAGTCGTCCGGTGTTGACGTCGATGTCATTACCCACAAACGTCAGAGATATGCAGTATGGTTCGGTGGTTCTATGCTTGCCTCTCTTGTGAGTGGATATCTGCGACAGTGCAAATGGTGGCTGAAGCCAGTTACAGCCTGAGTTCTACTCCTCTTGCCATACCAAGGCACAGTATGATGAGATTGGGCCGAGTATTGGACGTCGCTACAAGATCTTCGGCAGCGCGACTTAGATGTGTGTAGTTTGTACTGTTAAGTTACTCATGAGCAGAAGACGATTCAATAATACGCCAACAGTAAGAGCTTGAGAATTTCGTATTCTCGGTACCCGACCAACGAGTCTTGACTACAATAACGCGAGACAAAGGTGTGGTTATTGGATGAGTATCATCCATGCCAAAATGAAGTAAAACAACCTGTCCGAGCCCGTCAGGAAGCATCTCGCACGACACTTGAGTTTACATACAGTAATGGATAAACGGCGAGTAGAATGCGCTGAGGCTCTATTTTGGTCCCATCGAGGAAATTGGCTGAGGCTGTATTGGAGTTGAAGAGACGTTAATCTTTGCGGATGGAGGGCAGGTCACTGGCTCACCCCATATACACCAAACCCAGGCAAGAATGGCTATGGGAGCACGAACATAAATGATGCGAACGAAGCAAGAGATAAGGGCAGCGATGTCCAATGGAGCCACGCAATAGCCAAGGGCACAGAGTCCTTGGAAGAATGACCTGTGCGCATTTTCTCAGGCCAAGAAACCAACGAAATTGGAATAGGACGTACACCCGGCCGCCGAGAAGCTAAAGGAGCAGAAGACTGAATCAAAGAACTACAACCACGACATAGGCCCGTGCTTACCTTGGCCTGAACCGTCACTACCAAGGCACCAACGCAAATGATCACGATGACAGACGTGAATACCCCTAGCGAGTGGGCCTTTGGAGCCTGCGCCCGACCAAGGTGGTTAGCAAGCAAGAAGGCGAAGCGACATTAAAAGCACTGACATTGACACTGAGGAGGATGCCCAGCATCAAACATAGGATGAGTGGGCCCCAAAGGTCCCAGTCTCTTCAACATATGTCAACCTCGCTGGATCCGTAACACTCGCGGGTGGTCACCGACCTGAGAACCTCTCTTCCGGCGCCTCTCCGTAAGGGGTACAACACCTGGACTAGTTTGTTGTATATAGATAATAGATCGCGGCTCTGTGCACATGGCAGTCAGCTAGACCAAAAAATTGCCATGCCAGAACATCTCGGTCGCCGACATACAATGGTGGCAGTGATAGGCTCATCGAGGGTATCTATTCCACCATAGCTAGGAAGGAAGCTTCCGGTGAGGAAGAGAAAACGTGGTAGATAAGGACTTGGGCGCGTACCGCGTCTCCACCTGCACTCCACCAAAACTTTGACGCGCGGAGGTCCTCGGTGCGTTGCTTGGTATATTGATGTTTCCGGATACGACGGGAGGAGGGAGGCTGGAAGAAGTCTGATTTTGCGGGGGGCGTCCTTTGCCCTTGTCTGGTGTAGCGAGGAGCGGTGTCCCAGCACCGAAGCCGGGGATATCCTCGTCGTTCAAGTCGTCGTCACTATCATCTTTGAGAAAAAGAGAACGTTAGGTTTATCCCTTTGGTCGCTGAGGTCCGTCCTGGGGGTTACAACAGACCTGCTCGGATGTACTGGGTCGTCGCAGTTTGGGGAGTGGAAGCCATCATCGGGCAGGATGGTTGCTTGCGCCAATTAAGCGGACCGGAGAAAGTCCGGCGCTCGTTTTGCTTAGTCAACATAAGACTGACGCGTCGCGCTTGCGCTTGGGACATAACTTGAAGCACTCCCCCGACCTTTCCACTCAACTCTCCATTCACCCACAAAATATTCTAAATGGTACATCCGCCAATCTCTACCCGTGAATTCGTCTTAACTTGCATATACAGGGACAATATCCTTCAATACATGGCGGCCCCGGTGGGCCAGGTGGGGGCAAGCGGGACGGAAAGGATTCCAAGGACGAACCACAGAAGAAGAAATGGGAGCCTCCTTTACCCACGCGCGTTGGGAAAAAGAAGAAGCGAGGACCCGATGCCGCGACTAAGCTTCCCGCTGTGTTCCCAACCACTCGCTGTCGTCTCAAGCTGCTCAAGAATGAACGCATCAAGGATTACCTCTTGCTCGAGGAGGAATTCATTCAGAATCAAGAACAGCTCAAACCAGGGAGCACCAGGGAAGAGAAGAACGAGGACGAGTTAAGTCAAGTGGACACACTCCGTGGTACCCCATTAGCTGTTGGCACCTTGGAGGAGATCATCGACGACGAACACGCCATCATTAGCACCGCGTCAGGGCCAGAGTACTACGTTTCCATCCTCAGTATCGTCGACAAGGACCTCCTTGAACCAGGGGGAACTGTGTTACTGCACCACAAGAACCAGGCCGTCGTCGGAGTTCTGCAGGATGACCAAGACCCCATGGTCAGTGTCATGAAACTGGACAAGGCGCCGACAGAAACGTATGCAGACATTGGTGGACTGGAGAGTCAGATACAGGAAATAAAGGTGCGTTTGTCTTCGCAGGACACCGTCACGCTTGCCGACGCTGCCACCCCCAGGAATCCGTGGAACTTCCCTTGACACATCCTGAACTATACGAAGAGATGGGAATCCGACCGCCAAAAGGCGTCATCCTGTATGGTGTACCTGGGACAGGCAAGACTCTCTTGGCCAAGGCCGTGGCAAATCAGACGTCTGCAACATTTTTGCGAGTCGTTGGCTCCGAACTCATCCAAAAGTACCTCGGCGATGGACCAAAACTTGTGCGCGAGTTGTTCCGTGTAGCCGAAGAGCATGCCCCAAGTATCGTCTTTATCGATGAGATTGATGCCATTGGTACGAAACGGTATGTAGTTCGCAGTCACTTGCCCTGTCCCATGATACTAAAAGCCTTGCAGGTACGACTCGACGTCAGGTGGTGAACGCGAGATTCAGCGAACGATGTTAGAGTTGTTGAACCAGCTGGACGGGTTCGATACTCGAGGGGATGTCAAGGTCATAATGGCCACCAACAAGATCGAGACTCTCGACCCAGCGCTAATTCGACCCGGGCGCATTGACCGGAAGATCGAGTTCCCTCTTCCCGATGTCAAGACAAAGCGTCATATCTTCCGGTTTGTCTAGTTGTATTATCGTGGCCACTTTGTGGTATCTGAACCGATCCGTTGTCCAGGCTACATACCTCGCGTATGAGTTTGTCAAACGATGTCGATCTGGAAGAGTATGTCATGGCAAAAGATGACTTGTCCGGGGCAGACATCAAGGCCATCTGTACGGAGGCTGGCTTGATGGCATTACGGGAGCGACGAATGAGGGTCAATAAAGCCGACTTTACGACAGCACGGGAAAAGGTTTGTTGTTTGTTTTTGACTTGAGCCGCGAGTGTGAACAGTCGCTGATGTACTGTCGTTAGGTGCTATACCAGAAGAACGAGGGCACACCCGAGGGACTGTATCTGTGATATTTGCGTACCGTATTCGTATTCGATTCGATAATTTAATGTCTTTACACGATACACGGAGTTGTACCGGCACCGTGTCCGCGCTGCTCCACTCGAGAGAGAAACCTCGATGGTCCGAAACACGTGAATTTCGCTGGCAAACGCCCAAAACCGCGTCCCGGTGAACGGGTCAACTCGCGGGGCCCCAGCGTTTACTTAAAAGCCTCGACGAGGCCTGGACTCCGCAAGTATACCTTTACCCCCATTCTCGCCGATTCTTCAAATTCTAGCATGGGCCGCCCAGCAGATGGTAATGCCGCCGCTGACGAGAGTCAGAGTCTTACCGTTCGCGACAACCGCACCGGGAAGACATACAACATTCCGTACGTCCGACTCGCCATCGGCACCCTTCGACTGTAGGGAAGGTAAAGCAGAGTCAGACTGAGACGAGAGGTCATAGGATTAACGATAACACCGTCTCGGCGTTGTCCTTCAAGGCGATTGCCGCCCCGCTGAAGCCGGGGGAACGTGTCGAGAACGAGACGCCCAAGGGCCTCCGCGTGTCCGACAAGGGCTTCCTCAACACGGCCGTCATCCAGAGCCAGATCACGTACATCGATGGCGACGCCGGCGTCCTGCGCTACCGCGGCTACCCGATCGAGCAGCTCGCGCGGCGCTCGACCCACCTCGAGACGGCGTACCTGCTCATATACGGCACCTTGCCCAGCGAGAAGCAGCTCCGCTTGTTCGAGAGCGAGGTCATGTCGCACACTTTTGTGCACGCGGACGCAGAGATCTTTTTCCGCTCGTTCCGGTGCGCGATCCTCGACGTTTTTCTGCGTCGGTTGGGAGCGAACGCTGATTTCGCTGCGCTTTGCCTACTTCTTTACTGTGCTAGATATGACGCGCACCCGATGGCGATCCTAACAAGCGCGTTCTCGTACCTTGGGTCGTATTACGGCGAAGCCAACCCGTCCTTGCAAGGTACGTGATTATGCCCTTGGCGATGGTCCGCAGTGAAACTCTTGTCCACGCTAGGGCAGAAACTCTTTACGCAAGGCGACAAGTCCTCACTCGCAAACATGGACAGGCAGATCTTCAGGATCATCGGGAAGGCCACAACACTCGCAGCGTACGTGCCTTGCGCGGTGCATCTAGTAAACCCAGCTACAGCTGAACTGGCTACAGGATGGCCTATCGCATCCGCCAGGGCCGCGACTTTGTCACGCCGCCGGCGGGCCTCTCATATACCGGACAGTGCGTCGCTCTTCGTACCAGCTTATGCTCTCGGCCTTTGACACGTTTGCCCGTAGGTTTCTGTACCAAATGGACCACCTCGGCCAGGAGAACTTCAAGCCGTCTCCCGTGCTCGAGAAGGCACTCGATGTGCTGTTCCTTCTGCATGCCGATCACGAACTCAATGCGAGTTGCACCACGGTACTTCAGACAGGCAGCTCACTAGTGGACCCATATTCTGCTATCGCGTCAGTAGCTTCTGTGACACTCTCACTGTTGTGCGTGGGAATACTGACGTGAGGCCTGTGTGTGTTAAACAGCGCTGGATGCGCATCATTATAGTGAGTATCTTGTTCGATGTTACGAGAAACCGCCCTGACATATCTCTGGCTTCCAGCGGTCCTCTCCATGGTGAGTAGGACGACGAAAACTGTATTTCTTGGATTGACTGGGAGCGCAGGCGGTGCTAACGAGGCAGTGATAAGGATGCTCATCTCCATCGGAGGGTGTGTAACTCGTTCCCATACCACACCCCGTTGCTGTGAATGATGTTCGGCAGTCCTGAGAATGTTCCGGCCTTCCTCGAGGCGGTGAAGCGACGAGAAAAGGTGCTTTCGGGATTTGGTCACCGGTGAGCGTTACGGACAGGTTGGCATGCCAGTGTTTTGATATCTGACGGATGGGCTTTCGATGCAGAGTATACAAAACTTCTGACCCCCGGTCTTTTATCATTAGAAAAACAGCAGACGAGGTGTTCCAAGTGTAATGTGTCTCATGCGTAGCTGTTACACCCGATGGGCTGAAACTACATTCGTAGGACCGGCAAGGATGAATTGCTGGAGACGGCAATGGCGCTCCATGACGCTGCGATCAAGGACGAATATTTCGTGAAGCGCCGCTTGGCACCAAATGTAGACTTTTGGTAAGCGTCACTATCATGCCCGTTCTCGTTGCAGGGCCGCTCACTTCCTATTCTAGGAGGTAAGCTCGTCGTCGATCCTCGCGTAAAGGAATGGTATTGAGGCCTATCTTTGTGGCGTGTAGCGGTTTAATCTACCGAGCGATGGGTAAGTTGCCCACCATGAGAGGAAAGTTTTGCTGGGCATTTATCAAAGATAAGGTTTTCCTCTCGACTTTTTCCCTGTGCTCTTTGCTGTACCACGTGTGGTGGGCTGGTTGGCTCACTGGCGACAGGCATGTTCATCCACCATAATCCGCACGGGCTGCTACTCTAACGTTCTTTATAGATGATGCTTCAAGAGGGCGGCGTAAAGATCTGGCGCCCACGTCAGGTGGGGCCACGTATACACATCGATGCAGTTGAAACATTGCTGAGAATAGTGACAGGTTTACGTTGGGTCAGGGAAGCGAGACTACATTCCAATCGGAGAACGGCAGGTTGCTCAGGGATTGAAAGTAGAGCCATTACCTGTCCCCCATTCCGGGTGAGGATGACCTCTGATTGCATTTGCTACTTGATCCTCTGACGCAAATGTTTCAGGATAAGCAAGCGGACAGAGCTGGCCGAGTTCACGGGGAAGAGCAAGCTATAGAATGACCGCTGCCTGTAAGTGTGATAAGCCTACTACGTCAGACCGGCGGAATCGGAATGGAAACGATTTGCCTGAGCGGGTGAGAAGCGTGAGAATCTTGGAAGCATGTAGAGCTTCGCTTCGACCACGAGACGAGCAGTGCAACGACCGCGGACGATGAGATGACGACGGCGACATATTTCTCTCTTCTCATTTATCTTCTTCGTTTTCCGGCGCACGCCTCGCCCCCCCTCCCCGTCCCCATTCCGGGTTTGTTGTCTGTTGTAGAAAGGATACAGAACAGAAAATGTTCTTGACGCTCGTTTCTACCACGACCCTCCTTGTTTTGGTCGTCTTCAGTAGTCCCACGGCCCGCGCCACTGCCAACAACAACGGCACGTTTGGCATTCAGACGCCCGTCTTCACTCAGGTACATACACGCAGCAGGCTCTCTCTCGTACCATAACCCGCATCGATAACACTAACAATATCCCTCACCCTCCCCTGTTCTGAACGAATGGCTCATCGCCACAGTGCTCCCCCGCCATATTGTCCTGGGAGAACACAATAGGCCCGTACGACATTCTCATCGCGAATCAGAGCAGTCCATGCGGCTACTCGGTGTGAGTTTGTACTACTAGTCCCCCCCCCCCTTCCCCGTACTTCGACAAGCTCATTTCGTGTTATTTCTTACATTGTCGTCACCCATTTAGTGCAGACCTGGGCGAAATCGACAACAATTCCGCCACGTGGACCGTATCCCTCCCTGCAGGCTGGAATGTCGTGGTCTCGATCGCAGACGCCTTCGAAGACGAAGCCTGG
>Ga0210393_10001399_pt1 | contig 20208 bp, 18 predicted proteins | sample IncBWC27OmetaG_FD_160068 | JGI IMG/M metagenome (GOLD analysis project Ga0210393, IMG submission 160068) | Forest soil microbial communities from Barre Woods Harvard Forest LTER site, Petersham, Massachusetts, United States - Inc-BW-C-27-O ... | reverse complement strand
TGGTGTTGAGCTGCGGCATGGGCTCGATCCTCGGCGCGCTGCTGTTCGGGGCGCTTGGCGACAAGATCGGCCGCAAGCCCACATTGATCGCCGCGACGATTACTTGTGCGCTCGGCGCGGGAGGGATCGCGCTCGTGCCCGACGGCAGTTGGCCGATCTTCTCGGTACTGCGTGTATTGGTGGGTGCCGGACTGGGCGGCATCGGCGCACTTCAACTCGTCATGATCGTCGAGATCACGCCTACGCCGATGCGCATGAAGCTGCTCGGCTGGCCGATCATGCTGCCGTCCGTCGGCACGCTGCTGGCCGCGCTGACCAGCGCCAGCTTGATGCATGTCCTGGGTTGGCGCGGGGTGGCGGCCTTCGGTCTTTTGCCTTTGCTGCTATGCGTCCCGCTCGCGCTTGTGTTGCCGGAGTCGCCACGCTGGCTGCTCCTGCGAGGCCGGTCGGATGCGGCGCGGCTATCGATTGCCGCCCTTTCAGGCCGCAAGCTGTCGCACGTTCCCGTAGACGCGGACGTCATCGCGCGTCAGCCTTCCGCTTCACTGAGAGAGCTCTATCTCCGGCCGGGTCGCTTTTGGTTCACTTTCCTGATCTGGCTGACGATGAGCACGGCCGGTTATGGGGTCTATCTATGGGGACCGACCATCACGTCCATGCTCCTCAAGATCGATGCCGGTGCCGCCGCGAAATACTTCGTGTGGATATCGATCGCCGGTCTTCTGGGCCGCGCCATGTTCTCCTATCTGCCGGCAAGGATCGGGCGGGTGTGGTCCGGCAGGATTCTCGGCCTCGGCATTGCCGTCTTTCTCGGCTTCGCGGCGCTCTTCCACGATGCCTTCGTGCTGGGTATGCCGGTCTTCGTGCTGGCCCTTGCGGCAGGAGCCCTTTTTTACGACGGCGGCTACTGCACTCTCAGCCCGTACATGGCCGAGATTTTCCCGACGCGGCTTGCGGCGCGCGGCTCGGGTCTCGCGCAAGGGGCGAGCGGACTCGGCAAGATTTTGGGCCCTCTATGCCTCGCGCTGATCGCGGGTTCCAACAATCTCGTCTCCGCCAAAGCGACGGAGGCAGCCGTTCTGCCGGCATTCCTGCTCCTCGCCGGATGCGGTCTGGTGTTGGGCGTTTGCTTCTTCTTTGCGCCGGAAACGAAAGACGTGGCGCTCTCCCTCGATGACGACGCAGCCGTGCCCGCAGCTACGAATGCACTCCTCTACGGTGCAGACAAGGCGGCGGCGCTGTGACCGCCGTCTCACACGTGGCGCTCCCGGATCCGCCGTCGTTTCGGCTCGACGGGCGGCGTGCGCTCGTCACGGGCGCGGGACGAGGGATCGGCCTCGCCGCGGCTGCCACCCTGGCGGATGCCGGGGCGCACGTCCTGCTGTGCGCCCGTACCACGGACGAGATAGAGGCTGCGGCCGCCGCGATTCGTGGGGCAGGCGGTACCGCGGAAGCGGTGACGCTGGACGTCACCGATCTGGAGGCCGTCGCCAAGGTGCTCGCCGAACGGTCGCCGATCGACGTCCTCGTCAACAATGCAGGCGCCAATCGGCCCAATCTCTTCACCGACGTGCCGGTCGGGGATTTCGACGCAGTCATGACCCTCAACGTTCGCGCGACCTATTTCGTGGCACAGGGCGTAGCCCGCGGCTTGATCGAAGCGGGCCGCGGCGGATCTATCATCAACATGTCGTCTCAGATGGGCCACGTCGGCGGTCGGCGCCGTTCGCTCTATTGCGCCAGCAAGTGGGCAATGGAGGGGTTCACGAAGGCGATGGCGATCGATCTCGCTCCGTACGGGATCCGGGTCAACACGCTCTGCCCCACTTACATCGATACGCCGCTGACCGAACCCTTCTTCCGCGATGCGGACTTCCGACGGTCGGTGCTCGAAAAAATCAAGCTCGGACGCATCGGACGGGTCGAGGACCTCACCGGCGCCATCGTCTATCTCGCCAGCGATGCCTCGTCGCTCATGACCGGGAGTTCGATGCTGATCGACGGCGGCTGGACCGCAGAATGACCACTCACTGCAAAGGGACCAAGCCATGAAGAGCCGACTTACGCGCCAGGACATCTACGACGCAGCGAAAAAAATCTCCAATTGGGGCCGGTGGGGTGATGACGATCAGATAGGCACGCTCAACAACGTCACTCCGGCCGACATCGTCGGCGCGGCGGGCCTGGTTCGCAAAGGCAAGGTCTTTTCCCTAGGGTTGTCGCTCAAGGAGCCGATTCAGTCGGGGTTGTTCGGCGGGCGGTGGAATCCGATCCACACCATGCTGGCGACTGGAACCGACGCTGCTGCGGGGACTCAGGACGAACCTTTTCCTTATCTCCGCTACGCCGACGACGCGATCAACATGCCATGTCAGGCGTCTACCCAATGGGACGCGCTCTGCCATATCTTCCTCGACGACAAGATGTACAACGGGTACGACGCGCGGCTCGTCGATGTGAGGGGCGCGAAGAAGCTCGGCATCGAGCATGTTCGTGACAAGATGGTCGGACGAGGCGTGCTGCTCGACGTCGCGCGCTTCAAGAGCGTGTCTTCGCTTGACGACGGTTATGCCGTCACCATCGCCGATCTCGACGACTGCGCCGAGGCGCAAGGCGTCAAGGTCCGTAAAGGCGATTTCGTGATCGTCCGGACCGGGCATCAGGAACGATGTCTCGCGGCGGGCGACTGGACAGGCTACGCCGGCGGGCCCGCCCCGGGTTTTGCGTTCGAAACTTGTTTCTGGCTGAAGGACAAGGACATCGCGGCCATCTGCAGCGATACTTGGGGTTGCGAAGTCAGACCCAACGAGACCAGCGAGGCGAACCAGCCCTGGCACTGGGTGGTGATCCCGTCGATCGGCATCTCGATGGGCGAGATCTTCTATCTGAAGGAGCTCGCCGAGGACTGTGCCGCCGACCGCGTCTATGAGTTCTTCTTCACGGCGCCCCCATTGCACCTACCTGGCGGTGCCGGTTCTCCAATCAATCCCCAGGCGATCAAGTAATCGCGTGAGAGGGGCTAGAAGCCCGAAGAAAGGCCGCTCGCGAGGGGAGGAGTGTTCTTCCAACGCGTGCGGTCACCCGGTCGGGCGGTTTTCCTGAACCCTTCCAAGGGTCCCGGTTGCCGATTTCGTCGGTTCGAAAGAAGAAACGAATGAGACGCACATTGGTATGCATCACGATTGTTGCCGCCATCGCTGGTTGCCTGAGCCGGACGGCATGGGCTCAGGGCGTTTCGGCACCACAGGCCGGTAGTGCGACGGCCACGCCGGAAAATGCGGTTCTTCTGACCATCTTTCTTCGACACGATCAATCCCGGCCGCTCTCGGAGTTGAACGCTCAACTGGCGAGGCAGGGTTTCTACAAGCAATTCCCGCCGCCCGGCGTCGAGGTGGTCAGTTGGAATGTCGTCATGGGTATCGGCCAGATCGTCACGCTGCGATTTCCAGCGAGCCGGATCCGCGAAGTCAACAGAGTGCTCGAGGATACCGCCTGGGGGGCATACCGCACCGAATTCTACCCGACGTATGACTATAAATCCGCGGGCATGAGCGAACACGAAAGGGCGCAGTAGAAATTCGGCATGGTTGGCGGGAGCCGACGCCGATATCCAATCCGATTTCTTTCGCTTCTGCCGCGCGAGGTTATGATCTGACGGGAGACATAAAATGGCTGCCAAGAAAACCATCGCTATTATAGGTGCTTCGCGCGGCCTCGGTCTGGCGATGGCTCAGGAATACTGCGCCCGGAACTGGAACGTGATCGCCACCGCGCGGGGTAAGTCCGCTGGTCTGGACGCGTTGCATGAACGTTATCCCGCAGCAGTTGAAATCGAGAACGTCGATATCGTGGATCTTGCCTCGGTAAAGGCACTGAGGGAACGGCTCGCCGGCCGCAAGCTGGACACGCTGTTCGTCAACGCCGGCATCTGTAAGGCGAACGAATTGACGCCGATCACAGTGAGTGACCGGGATTTCCTCGACATGATGTTGACCAACGCGCTGAGTCCCATGCGCGTGATCGAGGTCTTTCACGACCTTGTTGCCGAGAATGGGGTAATCGCCGCCATGTCGTCCGAGATCGGCAGTATCGCCAACAGCTCCGGCTTCTGGGAACTATACAGTTCCAGCAAGGCTGCGCTGAACATGCTGATGAAAGCCTTCTCCGAGCGGCACTCGGACGATCCGCGGGCTCTCTTGCTTGTCGCCCCAGGCTGGGTGCGGACGGAAATGGGCGGCGAAGAAGCTGCTCTTGAGATTTCCGACAGCATCCCGCTGGTGGTCGACATGGTCGAGCGCAATGCCGGGATCCCAGGGATTCGTTTCACCGATCGTCACGGCGAAGTCCTTCCTTGGTGAATTGTTTGGCGCATACGGCCGGATGCGATCGCTCGAAGACCGCCATCAAAAACCAGAAGGGTTGTCGCGTCTGCAATCGGGCAGGCGTTAGTCCTGACCTTTGGCGGAACGACTAACATGTTGAATTTGTTGGGGACGCCGGCCTTGTACCCTCCTCGGCGGCAATCAACCAAACATTGCCATTGAGCGCGACTCGATTGTTCGAATCAAGATTGCCGGCTTCGTCGAACGGCTTACGGTTCCAAGCCAGAAAGATGGAAAATTCGACGGCATCGATCCTTGGCTTGGCAAGAGTGGGTGAGCAGGCGGCCACGAACGATGACGCTATGATGGAGCCAACGACAGGCCAGAAACGTAATATCGCGCCGCCGTTTCAGTCCTGACGCTAGGGCGTACGATGCGTATGAATGATCGCCGCAGCGCACATCCCAAGGATGTGTTTTTTTTTGATCCGTTCAGCCTGTTTGCGGCTGAGAGGCTGCTCAAGAAGGCTGACGAGCCGATACCGCTCGGCGGCCGCGCGCTTGACATCCTGATCGCTCTCGCGGAGCGCGCCGGAGAAGTCGTCCCTTACCAAGAGCTAATCTCGACCGTCTGGCCGGGTGTCACTGTCGAGATCGTGAATCTCCGCAGTCAAATCGCAGCGATTCGGAAGGCGCTTGGCGACGGAGGAGAGGGCACCCGCTACATATCCAATATTTCGGGTCGTGGTTATTGTCTTGTCGCGCCGGTGACGCGCTCGAGCGTCGGGCAAACTGCTCCGGTCGGCGTGATGAACACCGCAGAACGGGTTCGAAGGCTGCCGCCGCGGCTGACGCGGATGGTCGGCCGCGACGACACCGTTCGAGCATTGGCGGAGCGACTTCAGACGTCACGCTTCGTCAGCATCGTCGGTCCCGGCGGTGTCGGCAAAACCACCGTGGCGATCTCGGTCGCCCATACTCTGGTCGATGGATTCCATGGCGCGGTGTTCTTCGTAGATCTGGCGACGCTGACCGATCCGCAACTCGTGCCGACGGCGGTCGCGTCGGCACTCGGCCTCATGGTGCAAACCCAAGATCCGCTCGCCGGGCTGCTGGCCTTCATCGGCGACAAGAGGATTCTCATCGTGCTCGACAATTGCGAGCACGTGATCGGCATGGCGGCGGCGCTCGCTGAGCGCGTCGTCGGCGAAGCGCCGCAAGCGCACATCCTGGCGACCAGCCGCGAAGCGCTCCGGGTAGAGGGTGAACTTGTCCACGTACTGTACTCACTTGATTGTCCACCCGATGATGCCGGCCCGACTGCCGTGGAAGTGCTCCGATATCCCGCTGTTCAGCTCTTCATGGAGCGGGCAACCGCGAGCGGTTGCGGCGCCACGTTGAGCGATATCGATGCGCCGACCGTCGCACGGATCTGCCGCCGGCTGGACGGAATGGCACTCGCCATCGAGCTTGCGGCGAGTCGCTTCGGTCCCCTTGGGATTCGCGAAGCCGCGAAGCTGCTCGACAGTCGCTTCGGCTTGCTCTGGCACGGCCGTCGCACCGCGTTGCCGCGGCATCAGACGCTGAACGCGATGCTCGACTGGAGTTACAACCTGCTTTCGGAGAACGAGCAGGCGGTCTTGTGCCGGCTGTCCATCTTCGTCGGGGACTTCACGCTTCGGGCCGCCGGCTCCGTTGCGTCGGAGACGGGGCTGAACGAGGCGGGCGTCATCGACGCGGTCGTAAGCCTCGCCGCAAAGTTCTTGATAGCCACGACGGTCACCGAAGAAACGACATATCGGCTGCTCGACACCACCCGCGTCTACGCCGCAGCCAAACTCGCGGAGCGCGGCGGTGCGGATCGCGTTGCTCGGCGCCATGCGATCTTCTATGCCAGGTTGCTCGAACGCGACGAGTTCATCCAGTCGATGTCCGGCGAACACAGCCTTTCGGTATACGGCTTCCACATCGGCAACGTACGCGCGGCGCTCGGATGGGCGTTGTCCGACCGTGGCGACGTCGCGGTCGGTATCGAACTCGCCACCTGGGCGGCGCCCCTGTTCGTCGGACTGTCGCTGCTCGACGAATGCAGGGTCTGGTGCGAACGGGCGCTGGCCGCGCTCGACGACGCGAGCCGCGGCACGAGACAGGAGATGATTCTTCAGGAAGCCCTGGCTCAATCGTCTATGTTCACGAGGGGGCACACCGACAAGGTTCGCGCCGAATTTGAGCGTGGACTTGCGCTCGCGGAAACGTTCCAGGACCGTGCGCGCCAACTGCGCCTTCTCGCCGGCTTGAATCTCTTTTTAACGCGGCGCGGTGATATCCGCAGCGCCCTATCGGTCGTGGAACAGGCCGCTTCGATAGCGCAGGATGCCAAGCACCCGGCCGCCACCGTCTGGGCGGAGTGGTGGAGTGGCATTGCCCGCCATTATCTCGGTGACCAAGCCGCGGCGCAACTCCGTCTCGAGAACGGCATGGCACTCGCGGCCGAGCTCGGCACCTTCAACGCCAACTTCTTCGGTTTTGATCAACGTGTCAGTGCGCTCGTCGGCTTCGCCCGCACCTTGTGGCTCCGTGGCTTCTCCGATCGGGCAGTTAAGATCGTGCAAAAGGCGAAGGATGAAGCTGCGAACGGAGATCATCCAGTTCCAATCTGCATTTCGCTGCTTTTTGCCTCGACGTTGTTTTTGTGGACCGGCGATTTGCCAGCAGCCGCCGACCTCATCGAGCAGCTGATTGTATACGCCGGACGATACTCGCTGGAGCCGCACCGTGCTCTGGGTCTAGCACTGAAGGGCGAACTTGCCATCGCCCGCGATCAGCCGGAGGCCGGTCTCGATTTACTTCGGAGCGCGCTGGGGATCCTGCGCGATCAACAGTTCAATCTCCTGATCCCAGGTTTCATCGTGGCGTTGGCGGAAGGCCTGCGCAAGACCGGGCAATTCGAGGAGGCGCTGTTCACGATCAATGGAGCCGTTGCGCGCGCAAAGAACAGTGGATTGGAATTCTGTTTACCCGAACTGCTTCGGATCAAATCGCAGATTTTCTCTGCGCAACACGATCGTGAAGGAGCCATCAAGTGCCTCACCGAAGCGCTCGCTGTGGCTCGCGAGCAGTCTGCGCTCGCCTGGGAATTGAGGTCGACGATGGGCCTGGCTCGTCTGCTCTGCGAAGGCGGAGAGCGTGATCAGGCTCGCGAAGCGCTCGCTTCCGTATACGAGCGCTTCACGGAAGGATTCGAGACCGCGGATCTCAAGTCCGCGCGCACGCTCCTCGAGGATTTGCGATAGGTGGTAACCGCTCCGCGTCAGGCAGGAATCTCTGAACGGACATCCGGCGGAACGGGCATGGCCTCCGTCATGCCACCTTATTTTTTATCTTTTCACGGAATACAACGCGCCAAGGCATCGACAGTCAGGCATGCTCGTTGCGTGTAGTCGTCCAACATCGTTCAAAGTCGGCATCATGATGAAGCCATCTGTTTCGCCAAACGGTCCGGTCGCCCTCCCACCCCTCATTACGGCATACGTCGAAGCAACCAATAGCTTCGATCTCGAGCGATTGATGGAAACATTCGTGGAAGATGCGCTCGTAAACGACCAGCTGCGAGACTATTGGGGAAAGCCCGCGATCAGAGAATGGGCGAAGCGCGATATCATCGGTGAGAGACTGACGATGAACGTAACCAAGGTGATCAACCACTATGGGAACTTCATCACGACGGCTATCGTCGACGGCAACTATGACAAGCGCGGCCTGCCCGATCCGTTGGTACTCGCCTTCTATTTCATCGCTCGGAGCGATTCGATCGTCCAATTGATTATTCTGCGCAATCGATTCGACATTTGAAAACGGCGCCGATGTCGGTCATTTCCAATCGATCCAATCGGCGGATTTAAGAGTCGGCGTAGCGACGCCGCCGGCCGTCGTGTGAGCAGATTGGTCTACCGCCGGCTCAGGCCGGCAGCACGACGCCCGAGATCTCTTCGCAGATCGCGATGAGACGATCCTGCAGCGCCGGGTTGTTGGCCTGCGGATTGGCGTCCATCCGCTTCAGGTGATAGAAATATCCACCCGTGACGTTCGCCTTCGGATCGTCGCCGGCGGCGAGCCAAGCCTGGGTCAGGTGCGCCTGATCCATATCGTCTGGCGCACCTGGCCCGCCCATCTTCGTCGGCACCCAGCCGGGCTCCAACGAGTTCGACAGAACATTCGACCATCGCTGCGCGATGGAGAAAGCGAGCGTCACATCGTGGAGTTTGCTCTCGGCATAAGCCTGCGAGCCGTTCCATCGCCGCTTCTGCCAAAGGATGTCATCCAGATTGGCGTCCGCGTGATGATGCATTCCTGAACTGAGATAGACCAACCGTTTCGGCCGCTCGATCAGCGCAGTCAGGATGTACGCCGATAGCGTGTTGATCGCGAAGACATGCGGCAGGCCGTCGGCGGTAACGCGATGCCCTTCGCGATAGCCGACTGCCGCATTGTGGATCACGGCGTCGAAGCTCCCCAGCGCATTGACCTGGGCGGCGACATCCTTGGCTTCGGAGATGGTCTCGACGTCGCCGATCACGACCGCTTCGGTCTGGGGTAGTTCTCGCCGGGCGTCGTCTGCACGCTCAGCGCTGCGGGCATGCAGCACGATCCGGTGACCTTGGCTGACTAGCAGATCGGCGGCCATGAGGCCGAGGCCGGTCGACGAGCCGGAAATGAAGATGCGTGACATTAGGTTTCTCCTGTTTGCGTTCGCTGAAGCAGGTCCTTCGACGTCAAAGCGGCGTTTGGCCGGCGGCCCTGTTGTCGCGCCCGAACGAGATTGGATTAAGTGCGCTTATGTCATATAATTCCTGACGAATTGTCAGGAACTGGAAATGGCGTTCGACGGCAGGATATTGTCTGGCGTGAGCGTGTTCGCGGCGGTGGTCGAGGGCGGTAGTTTCGTCAAGGCGGCGGAACTGATCGGCATCACCGACTCCGGTGTCAGCCGGGCCATCGGTCGCTTGGAATCCCGTCTCAATGTGCGCTTGCTCGATCGCACGACGCGTTCGCTGACGATGACCGACGCGGGACGGTGCTTCTACGAAGAGGTGAAGCCGCACCTCAATGCGATAGAGGATGCGGCAACGGTCGCTTCGGGCGCGACCTCGGCTGTGCGCGGTCGCCTGAAGGTCGACATCGACCCGTTCTTTCTGCCACTGGTCCTAGCGGGGCGGCTCAGCGCTTTTTGCGAGCGCTATCCTGAGCTCGCGATCGAGTTCGTCACGAGCGAACATGTCGGCGATTTGGTATCGGAAGGCATCGACCTCGCGATCCGCTTCGGCAAACCACGGCTCTCTACGCTGGTCTCGCGCAAGCTGATCGAGGCGCCGATTCTCACACTGGCGTCACCGCGCTATGTCGAGCGATACGGCAAACCCAAGCATCCTTCGGATCTCGCCCGGCATCGCTGCCTGCAATTTCTTGATCCTTATACAGGACGGTCTTTCGATTGGGAGTTCATCCGCGGCGAAGAGATCGTGACCGTTGCGACCGGCGGCCCGCTGACCTTCACCGATCCCAAGTCGATGCTGGAGGAGTGCGTCGCCGGCACCGGTATCGCTCAGGTCATCGGTTGGGGCGTCAAAGAATTGCTGGCAAGTGGAGCGCTGGTCGATCTTTTTCCTCGTTGGCACGGCGAGCGTTTTCCGCTCTACGCCTTCCACCCTTCGCGCAAGCATCAGCCCGCCAAGGTCCGCGTGTTCGTCGATTTCTGCGTCGACATTACATTGCGCGGGGTAAGAGGGCGGACGATCATGCATGATCGCCGCAACTCTACGGAAGAATTCAAAAGTCCGCGCGGACGCTCCTCGAGGATTTGCGATAGGCGGTAACCCCTCCGTATCAGGCCTGGAATCTCTGAACGGACATCCGGCGGAACGGGCATGGCCTCAGTCATACGATACCGAATTTTTCATCTTTTCACAGAATACAACGCGCCAAGGCATCGACCTTCAGGCATGCTCGTTGCGAACTCGACCGCGTTGCCGAGACGATGCGGACCGGTGCTGATATGCATGAAAAATATCGAGAACCTCACGCGCTATTGTTGCTTCTGGTCTCCTCGGTAATTGCCCCCAGCCCGAGCGGACCGGATTAGCCCCGCCACGTCCTCCCCGTGGCGGGGCATTTTGCTTTGAGGTTTTGTCTGACTTCCAATTTAGGAGTGCCATAGATCGCTTTTAGCTTTTGAGAATACTGAATAATGCGATCCTGTAATCGCGAAATCGGCCAAGATCGTGATCGCCGTTAGAGTCCAAGTCCTCAGTATTTCGCTGCCGGTGGGTCCCCACGCGGTATCAAGTCCGACCGACTGGACTGAGGCCTTAAGCGGATGAGGGGCAAAAATTGCCGGCGGAAAGCTTCGCATTGCCTGGCGGAACGGGGGTACTTCCGCGCCCGATTTTTCATTTTTTTTCACGGAATACAACACGCCAAGGCGCCGGCTATCGGGCATCCAGCAGCTTTCGAACCGGCAGACGCACTCCGGTCGCTCTCCCGCCGTTGGAAAGTTATGGATGACACCGAGCATCGCACTGTAGGGAAAGCGCTGAAGGCTTTCGACGAAATAGAGCGATCCGAAGATCGCCTTCGGCTTGTCATTGACACGATCCCGACTTTGGTCTGGCGCGCCGGACCGGAGGGCAGTCCCGACTTTCTCAATCAACCCGCGCTTGACTATACCGGCCTGTCGCTGGAGCAGGCCGCGCTCGGTTGGCCCCGCGCTTTTCACCCTGACGACAAAAAGCGAATGTTGAGCGAATGGAATGCCATACGGGAGTCTGGTCGACGAGGAGCGCTCGAAGCACGCCTGAGGCGCTTCGACGGTGAATATCGCTGGTTTTTGTTCCAAGCCGTGCCGCTGCGAGACGAGGCGGGCGATATCGTCAAGTGGTACGGATCGGCTACCGATATCGAGGACCGCAAGCTGACCGAGGAGGCGCTACGCGAGAGCGCGCAACGCTTCCGCGATTATACCGAAACAGCTTCCGACTGGCTGTGGGAGAGCGGACCGGACCATAAGCTCACCCGCATATCGCATCAGCCCGATTTCGCAGGTCTTTACCCTTCGGCCGCAACAGGCCGAGCTCGTTGGGACATCGCAACCGATGTCGAAACAGAACCAGAAAAGTGGCGGCAGCATCGTGCGATGCATGACGCGCATCTACCATTTCGCAATTTCGTCTATCGCACCACGTCAAGCTCCGGATCTGCGGTATACACCCAGACAAGCGGCAAACCGTTTTTCGATGCAAAAGGAAATTTTCTTGGATATCGCGGGACTGGAAACGATATCACCGCGGCGATACGCGCAGAGCAAACGGAAGAGGCGCTACGCAAGGCGCAGACGGAACTCGCGCATGTAACTCGTGTCACGATGCTAGGGGAGATGACGGCCTCGATCTCTCATGAGGTAAACCAACCGCTTGCGGCCGTAGTCAGCGCTGCGGGGGCCTGCCTGCGTTGGCTCGACAGAGATATCCCAAACCTGGACGAAGCGCGCCGCGCCGTGGACTGGATCATCAAAGAAGGTAATCGCGCGAGCGAAGTGGTTCGGCGCGTCCGGGCGCTCGCGAACAAGAAAAGCACGGAAAAGGTAGCGGTCGACGTCAGTGACGTCGCCAAGGAGGCTGTCGAGCTTATGCGGCCTGAAACGGTCAAGCATGGCATTTCTTTACGCGCGGAGTTCGCTTCTGCTTTACCCTTGGTCCTTGGAGATCGGGTTCAGCTTCAACAGGTCATCATCAACCTCATGATGAATGGCATCGAGGCGATGCAAACGGTCACGGACCGGCGACGCGAACTGCTAATCCGGTCTGAGTGCGACCAATCGCACGGCGTGCTGGTCTCCGTGATGGACACCGGGCCCGGAATCTCCTCCGAGAACGCCGACCGGCTATTCGATGCGTTTTTCACCACTAAATCGAGCGGCATGGGCATGGGGCTATCGATCTGCCGCTCGATTATCCAAGCCCACGGGGGACGGATGTCGGCGGTTGGCAGCGTGGGGCAGGGTGCGCGGTTTCAGTTCACGTTGCCATTGCATCAGGAGGAGACGTAATGACAGGGCGCGAAAAATCACCAGACGATCTCCCAAAGGCGATCGGACGAACGGTCTTTGTCGTTGACGACGATTCGGCCGTGCGTGAGACGCTCGGCAGTCTCTTCCGATCGATTGGGTTGCGGGTCGAGCTGTTCGGATCTGCTCAGGAATTCACGCGAATCAATACGCCGGATGCCGCAAGTTGTTTGGTTCTCGATATCAGACTACCGGGAATCAGCGGACTTGATTTTCAGTCGCAGCTCGCTGAGGCGGGTATTCATATTCCGATCATCTTCATGACCGGTCACGGCGATATTCCGATGTCGGTTAAAGCAATGAAAGCCGGGGCCATCGACTTCCTGACGAAGCCCTTTCGCGATCAAGACATTCTCGATGCCGTGGTCAAGGCGCTGGAGCGAGATGAAAAAAGATGCGAGGGCGATAGGACCGAATCGGCAGTTCGAATCTTGTTCGAGTCGCTGACTTCGCGCGAACGCGAAGTGATGGCACTCGTCGTTCAGGGTCTCATGAATAAACAGATCGCGGCCAAACTCGATATCACCGAGATAACCGTAAAGGTTCATCGTAGCCATATGATGCAAAAAATGCAGGCCCGGTCGTTGATTCATCTGCTCGAGACGGCTGATCTGCTCGGAATACGTCGTCCGAAACTCTAGAGATGCCCGGTGTCGTGGGCTCGGAGCCCGGCGGGCACCGGTGCCAGCGTCGTGTCGGGAGTGTCCGGCTGGAGTGCCGCCGAAAAAGGACTTGGGCCGTTGAGCGGGGGCGAGACGATCGCTCATCGATGGAGTCTTGCGCGGGATCAGCCGCTCGACGGTGCAATAGAGTCCAGGACTGAGCGCGCCGTCCGGATTGGGATGGCCCCGGGACATTAGAACTTTCCGGGGCCATCCTGGCGGCGCGATAGGGTCGCATACCTACTTGTGTCCGAATGCGATCACGGTTCGAATTAGCTCGGGGGGTTGAGGTTCGGGTCGCGGCCGCCCACTCTCGACGGGTCGTTTCCGCTGAAGCCGAAGTCCACGATTGTCCTTGCGTCCTCCGATTGCGGGGCGGCATAGGACGGCCCGACCATCTGATCATACGATCCGCGAAAGTCGTTATGAGCTCGACCGTGAAGGACCGGTTTAGCGAACGCCGGCGCAGCGATCGCGGCGGAAAAGATGATCACGGCAGCCAGTTTCCTCAGTTGGGTCATTTGGATGTCTCCGTTCTGTGTTTGGCGCGGTGGTGCGCCTGAACGTGATGTAGGTTGGCATTACCAACGCCCCATTAAATTCGATTTTCTTTCCGTGCGGCCGCGATCGAGGTTGGTGTCAGCTTGATCTGCTGGGAAACCATGATCTCCTTCGAGAATGCTTGTGGAAATGTTCGTCGGACTGCCACCAGGAATTGTCCTTCGATCCCCATTGCTGTCCTCCAGGTTTGCAAACTCGATTTGTTTCGCGATCCGAAGTTACGACTACACCGACAGATGCGATTTGGGCGCCGCGAGTCATTAAACCGGCGATGAGAAAGTTAAATTCGAATTTCGTGCCACAGGCGTTTCGTGTGCGTCGAATTTCCTGTTTGAACAGCGAACCGAAGACCATGTGATCTCATCAAGCGCCGTTGCGTTGGCAATCTGGAAATCAACGGGCGAGTGCTTTCGCGCTGCGCGCGCGGAATTATCACGTCGCCTATGCACTTCTGACGACCCAATTGACTGGAAGGCAAAGGGGTCGCCTAGCGGCGACCCCTCGGCCGGTAAAATAATTTGTTCGGAATGAAAATAAGCCCCGGCAGCTCTGGATCATAGGCTGCCGCCGCCAAGAAGGAATCCGTAGAATCACCGGCTTTCGACTCGAAGGATGTTCGTGCCGCCGCTACTTCCGGAATCTGACGCACGAAACTCAGAAGCTTATCCCCAGGTATCGTTTTTCAATCGTCTCGGTGATGCTATCCGTGGCAGGCGTGACGGAGATCCGTTTTGGCTTCCGGTCCCGGAATTAGGAAGATGCTTTGTCAGATATTCCGCTCGTAGCAATCGTTGACGATGATGAACCGGTGCGCGTAGCGACTGACAGCTTCGTGCGGTCGCTGGGATACGTCGTACAAACGTTTTCGTGCGCTGAGGAGTTGCTTCGATCGAGCCACCTCGATGACATTTCTTGTGTGATTGTCGACGTCCAAATGCCCGGCATGAACGGCGTCGAGCTACAGGCGCATTTGCGTAGCGAAGGAAGCGATTTGCCATTTATTTTTTTCACTGCCTTCCCAGACGATCGGATGCGTGCACGAGCATTGAGGGATGGCGCGATCTGCTACCTGACTAAGCCCTTCGATGGTGACGAACTCGTCGCAGCTCTCCGGGACGTGCTCAAAAATCAGGTCGGAAAGGCCCGGAAGTGAAATTCGTGGAGGTATGCCTCGGTCAGGCTGGGGCGGTTTTCAGGTCGTAAACGTTTTACGAGATTTGCGATCCTTCGAATGTCGCCGGCGTCGTCGGCCGCATCGGTGGGGAAGATAGTTCAAATGAGTTGTTGCGTTCGACATCATCCCGCGCACCGAATCGTTCAGAAGCGCACTGACATCAGGGCCGGTGTTTCTCTGACGTTCGGGTGGCGGCTGCCCCAACCGAGAATCGCAAGGTCAGCGGATCAAGCGGCCGACCGAAGCGCGCTTCGATCAGGTTCGTGAACCGCATCACCAACCGGGCCGGCTCGGCAGTAAGATCGGTTGGAGTTGGCGCAACCAACGTATCGAATATGCGCAACCATTTCGGTAATCGAGCTACACTCGGTGGCAATGGAGGATTGGGCGAAACACACGGTAGATTTAAAAGGTAGGGCATCGGCGAACGCGGTGCCAGTGATGGAGAGGACCTCGCCATGAGAACTCATACTAGCAGCTGCGACCAACTCAATCGGACCCGTCCGGTGTTCGTTGCCGTCGAGTCGGTCGTTTCGCAGCAGTCCTTGTCGAACTCATCAATGCGGGCCAACCAGCGACCTAATGCTATTTCAGGCGCACGAATACCGCCAACGTTGCTCGACGAAATGACGCAGCTTCTCGCTGAGATGGTCCATTCGCTGGTATCGGCCACGCTGGAGAAGATGGTCGATCAGATGGACGGCTCGTCCTTGCGGCGTGATGAGCCTCCTACCGAAATTGAATCGGGTTCGGGCGAAGAGTGGTCGGGTCGGCCGGCGGTCTTCCCGAATGAAACGATGCTGCGGGTTGGACCGTTGGAGCTAGATCTCATTGACCGTGCTGCCAAGCGTGGCGACCGTCGTATCGATTTGCGTCAAAAAGAATTTCAATTGTTGAAGTACATGATGGAGCGAAGTGACCAGTTGTTGACCCGCGCGGTGCTCTTGAAAGAGGTCTGGCATTTTAAATTCGTTCCTAAAACGAATATTGTCGACGTTCAGATGGGCCGGCTGCGCAAGAAGGTGAACGGTGCAAACGAGGCGCCCATGATCCGTAGCATCCGCGGCTCCGGTTTTATCCTGGACCAAATCCCTTTTTCGCTGGTCTCGGCCACCACGTCGGATTCGCGATCGATGCCAAGGCCGATCGGCCATACTCCAGCGGCTGCTCTTCATCTTGCTGCAGACAATCGGCACTCAGCCTAGCGCACCCCGATTACCGCGGTCGGCATTTATGGCAAGCGGAAACTGAAGACTCTGGCGAGAGCCAGGCCACCGATCGTCAACAGCAGCCGATATTCCGCGACTTGCCAGCCGACTTCGTGGGTTCGTTGGCCGCGATCGAGGACAATGACAGTGAGACAGAATGTCCACACGGCATAGCGTCGGGCCCCCGCCAACTGCATGGCGGTCAGCATGATGCCGAAAAGTCCCGCATACAGCAGCGGCGGAATCTCCCAACCAAGCAGACCGGCAGAAACGAGCGCGCCGGCAGACGTACCAATGAACCGATGCTTCAGTCGGAGACGTGTCTCCACTTGCGAAGGCTTCATGACCCGTAACGCGGTCGTCAACAGCCAAGCGGCGTGTGGCAGAGCCAGCGATGATGCGATTGCGCCGCCTACCGCGCCCAGCGTCGCCATCGTGGCGATGAATTGTCGGGCCCTGGCTAAGCTGAAAATGAGCGCCTCGATATCACCCGCGAGACTCGCCGGCGGCTTGTCGCTCGGACGAGCCGCGATATACTGAACCAGTCCCTGCCAGATCGCTCCGCCAGCGAACGCGGCTCCGTATGTCGCTATGGAGATGGTCGACGAGTCGTTTGCGGTCGACACAAGTAACGTCAGAACGGCGATCGCCGCTGGAAACCTAAGATCTGTATCGGCAATCTCTGTCCAAGCCTGCCATGAGGCGCCGATCACTGCCAGGGGAAGGAATATCCACACACGCTGGCCGGCCGAGGCGCCCGCTATCGCCCCGACGCAGAGCATGAAAATCGTACTTGCGAGCCGAGGCGCCCGGCCCTGGATCGGCAGGCCCGCATGCGTGATGGTGACGAGATAAGCTCCGAAGGAGGCGACGTATCCAACATTTTCGCGACCAAGACAGATGCCTATTACGGCGGGCAGCGTCGCTCCGCAAGCCAACACTGCAGCGGTCAGAAGCCTGCGAAAGAAAGAATCTGAGCCGCCCCCCGAATTTGCTGGGTTGCCGGCCTTGGAAATCGAACGTCCGTTCAAGGAGGGGACTTTCACAGGACAGCATCCCATTCCGGTGCAAATGGCGGCCGGACGAAGCGCTGATCCTTCGGCAGGGCGGCGATCGTAGCGCGGTCTTCGTCGTCGAGTGAAATGGTGAGCGCCTCGAGATTGGCCTTTTGACTTTCCGGGCGACCGGCCTTGGGAATCGCAATGACGCCCTCCTGGTCCAGCAGCCAGGCGATTGCCACCTGTGCGGCCGTCGCGCCATGCTTGCGGCCGATGGCGGCAAGTGTCGGGTCGTTCGCCGCCCGGCCTTGCGCGAGCGGTGCGTAGGCGGTCAACGGAATCGCCTTGCTGCGCAGATAGTCGAGCATCGGCGCCTGCGACAGGAAGGGATGGTACTCGACCTGATGGGCCGCGATCGGTGCGCCGATCTCTTCGACCGCGCGGCGGATCATCGGTAGGTTGAAGTTGCACACTCCGATGGCCCGCGCCAATCCGCCTTCGCGCAGCTCGATCAAGGCTTCCAGCGTCGCGGCCATATCCATGTCCCGGCTCGGCCAGTGGATCATGTAGAGGTCCACATAGTCGAGTTTCAGCTTGGCGAGGCTGATGTCGAATGCGCGACGCAGTGCATCGGGCGAGAGTTGGTCGTGCCAGACCTTTGTCGTGACGAACAGTTCCGCGCGCTTGGCGCCCGAAGTTGCGATCGCAGCGCCTACGGCAGCTTCATTCTCGTACATCGCGGCCGTGTCGATATGGCGGAAGCCCAGGGCGATTGCGCTTTCCACCACGGGCTGCGACTCTCCGCCGGGCATCCGGAATGTGCCGAAGCCGAGGCGAGGGATGTTCGCGCCCTGGGTCTTGATCCTTTTCATGAGACATTCCTTTCATTGGTTGTGTGCAGACGGGAGCGCGCTCGGCGCGCGCCCCGACGACCACAAACCGCCTCACGCGGCCTTGCTGCCGGCGACCAGCGCCGTGATGACCTCAACGAGCGGCGTATTGCCCTTCACCGCCGAGCGGCCCTGGTCGCGGAATTCGATCCAGCCTTCGTTGAAGCCGTCGAGCATGCGGATACGGGGCAACGGATTCGTCATGCCCTGGGCACGAAAGAGGCCTTCCCAGTTCTCGCGCGGGACGATCTCCACGCGGACCGATCGCCCGAGAACCCCGCTAAAGGTTCGCGCCAGTTCGTTCGGCGAGATGCGGGCCGGGCCTTCGAGCTCGATGATCCGCGTTGCCGTTCCAGACAGCCTGAGCAGATCGGAAGCCAGGCGGCCGACATCTTTCGTGGCAACCATTGGGAATGCCTTGTTGGCTGGCTGCAGGAAGCTCCGCAGCACGCCCTCGTCCCGCGCGGAGGCGACATCCCACAGCGCATTCTCCATGAACCAGCCGGGCCGAAGGAAAGTGACCGGAAGGCCGATGGCATTCAGTGATTGTTCCATAAGGGTGCGCTGTGTCAGCAGGTTGTCGTGGGTTGCGTCCGCACCGATGGTCGACAAGCATACGATCCGCGGCGGCCGGGCCGTCGTCAGAGCGCGGCTCACGGATTCGATCACCCGCTTTGCTTCGGGATAGCCGGGCGCGGGATCGAAATCCGAGGGCGGCAGGATGAAGACGCCTTCGACGCCGGAGAATGCCGCCGCAAGCTCTTCTGCGTTCACCATGTCCGCGATCGCGATGTCGCAACCCATCGCCGCCCAGTCGGCTGCCTTGTCACGGTTGCGTACGACTGCGCGAACGGACTCGCCCTGGCCGATAAGGTGACGGGCGATCTCGCCGCCCACTTTGCCGGTAATGCCGGTAATTGCGTACATGGCTTTCTCCTGATGATTCCTTATGACGATCCCTTGCAGCTCCCACCGGAAGCGCTGCGGCGGTTCTAGTCTCCTCCATGAGATGATTCACGCGCATTAAAGTCAGTGCTATAGTGACCTGTAGTCACCGTTCCGGGCTTGTGCGCGTGGCTTGCCTCGGCCAGGCGCGGAGGCCCGACCGGCAATGCGTCGGACCCGATTGATTGGAGGTCATCATGAGCTTCGATACGCGGCTTCTGACGGGCGCGGGTGTGCTCGCAGCGGTGACCGAGACCGGCAACTTTGCCAGAGCTGCGGAGATGCTGGGCTTGACGCCCTCGGGCATCAGCCGGGCGGTGGCGCGCCTCGAGGTGCGCGTCGGTGTGCGGCTTTTCAATCGCAGTCCGAGAGAGGTGACCTTGACCGAGGAGGGGCGCCGCTTTCATGCCCAGGTGATTCCGCTGCTGGCCGGTCTGGAGGAGGCTGCCGCCGAGGCCGCGGGAGCGGCGGCCGTAGTCACGGGCCGGTTGCGCGTATCCGTCGACCCCTGGTTCGCGCGGATGGTGCTCGCACCGAAACTGCAGCAATTCATGGCGCGGTATCCGCGGCTGTCGGTGGACGTCATGGCCAGTAACTATCGGGAAGAGATGATGATGGGCGTCGACGTCGCCATTCGGTTCGGGCCGCCGGAGGCCTCATCGCTGATTGCGCGGAAGCTGCTCGAGACCTCCGTCGTAACCTGCGCCGCGCCGGCCTATCTCGAGAAGCACGGCGAGCCGAGGACGCCTCACGATCTCGTACACCATGAGCTATTGCTGTTTCGCGATCCGCAGACCGGCCGTCCTTTTCCGTGGGAATTTCATCGCGGTGGCAAGGTCATCGAAATCAACGCCACCGGCCGGTTGATGATGGACGATCCCTCGGCTGCGGTTGCGGCGTGCATTGCCGGACAGGGCGTGTTTCAAATGCTGGCACCCGGCCTGAAATCCATATTCGCTAAGGGAGAGCTTGTGCAGATTTTGCCGCAATGGTCCGATGAACGGTATCCGCTCTATGCCTATCATCCCTCCCGGCATTTGCCGCCGGTAAAGGTCCGGGCCTTTCTCGATTTCGTGCAGGAGATCGCAGCCCCAGCCGTGTCGTCTGGCCCTTCCAAGCGGCAGAACTCCACCAATACGAAAGGCCCGCTTAAGCGGCCGCGTTGAAAGCGCGAGCGGCCAGGCTGACGTCAGACTGGAAGGGAATGTAATTATGCTCGAGCAATCGAGCGACGACTTCCTCCAACCGGTCGACACGCAATGCGACATGCCTTGCCGGGTCGTCAGTGTCGTCGCCGGCACGGGTACGCTGCATAAGATGGATCGGGCAT
>Ga0210393_10001398_pt1 | contig 20228 bp, 18 predicted proteins | sample IncBWC27OmetaG_FD_160068 | JGI IMG/M metagenome (GOLD analysis project Ga0210393, IMG submission 160068) | Forest soil microbial communities from Barre Woods Harvard Forest LTER site, Petersham, Massachusetts, United States - Inc-BW-C-27-O ... | reverse complement strand
TCTGGGCTGGAGATGGAATCCGGAATTCACCATGCTGGAGTTTTATCAGGCCTATACCGACTATCAGGGTGTGATGGATCTGACGCAAGAGTTGATTACGCAGGCCGCGAAAGATGTGGCCGGCGGAACGGTCACGAATTGGGGCGATCAGGAAATTGACTGGGGCAACTGGCAGCGGCTGACCATGCGGGAGGCCATTATCCATTACTGGCCGGAAGCGGCCGGCGCAAAACCGGGGATGAGCGACTTCTCTTCCTCGGACGGGGTGAAAAAACTGGTTGAGCAGTTCAACCAGGCGCATGCCCACATTGCCTACAATCCCAGCGAACCTATGGGCAAAACCATCGCGAGTTTGTTCGAGGCGGCCGCGGAAGAACACCTCACACAGCCGACAATCATTTACGAGTTTCCTACTGCCGTGTCGCCGCTGTCCAAACAGAAGCCGGAGGAGCCCGAATGGACGGAGCGCTTCGAAATCTTCGCCGGACAGATGGAGATTTCCAATGGGTTTAGCGAACTAAATGACCCGGAGGATCAGCGCAGGCGCTTCGAGGGTCAATTGAAGGAGCGCGAGCGCGGGGACGACGAGGCGCACCAGATGGATGAAGATTACATCCGCGCGTTGTCTTATGGAATGCCTCCGGCTGGCGGATGTGGGGTGGGCGTGGATCGCCTATGCATGCTGTTGACCGATTCGCACACCATCCGCGATGTGATTCTGTTTCCGCTGCTGCGTCCCGAAAAAAGCTCTACCCCAGACGCAGATGGAGAGGAAAAATCATAGGTTCCCCCTCTCTCGCTAAATCCAATAATGCACTAGAAATGGTGCTGCAACGCTTTCTATACTTTTGGCATCGGATCTTCGTGCAGTAATTGGCAGCGCTGCCGTAATGTCTACCAGAAGGACATTGGGTCGGTAGCGCTTTGCTTTTTAGTGTAGCTGCTTCTTGTGCAGCTCCAACTTCAATAATTCTTTGGCGCTGAGCCCTTCTTCTCGACCGCTGTTCTTTGCGGTTCGTAAGCGGGCTTGTCGGGGCTGAAGTTGGTGCTCAGATAATCGATCAGGGCATCGCGATCAGCCGGATCGACGACCGCACCCCACTTCGCCATCTTGTCAACTTCTTTCGTCCAAGCTGGTTTGCTCAGACGCTGTTGCAGGATGATGCGCGCCTCGTGACACTCCAGACAGGCAGTGGTGGCTTTCGCTTGCATCGGGCCGGCAGGTAAATCCGCAGTCACCTTTGCTGGAACGGACGTCTGCGCCACTAAGCCCGATGCAACCAGCAGCGCAAGAGCCGAGATTTTATAAAGCATTTTACGAAACGTGAGTTCAGGAGACATAGATCTTCACCTGATCCACGGCGTTGTAAAGATAGCCGCTGGGATTCCACACTGGCGTCGCAGGCTGGGTGTGTCCCTGGCTATCGGTCGCACGTGACTGGATGGTGTGTTCACCGGCTTTGCCAATCTTGCAATCGTAACTCCACAGGCGCCAGGCATAGTGAGATTGGTCATGAGCGAGTTTCGCGGGGCTCCAACTGGCACCACCATCGGCGGAGATCTCGACTTTCACGATATCGGCTTCGCCCGCCCAGGCCGCGCCATGCACGGTCACTTTACCAGCCTTCAGCTTAGCGCCGTCGCTTGGGCCCGCAATTACCGACTTCACGCTCAAGGCAGTCAGCGGATGCGTATCTTCCGGCTTTACGGTGTCACCGGGCTTCACTGGCTGATTTGGCAGGCGGTAACCAGGGTTCATAAAATTGCCCACAAATTCCGAGTCGAGCACTTTAATTTCGGTGAGCCATTTGCAGGAGGCTGCGCCAACCCAGCCGGGGACGAGAGCGCGCGCCGGGAATCCGTGATGCTTGGTGAGGGGGGATCCGTTCATGTGCGTGGCGATCAGGGTATCGGGGTCGAGCGCTTTCTCGATTGGAATGCTGCGGATGAAGGGTGGAACTTTACCAGGAACTTCATCGAGGCCGCGAAACATGACGTGCTTGCCGGCGGGCTTAATCCCGGCGCGCTGCAAAATATCGCGCAGACGTGGGCCAGCGAACCGCGCAGTTCCGACCGCTCCCTTGCCCCACTGTATGCCGGGGACTTGCGGGCGTTGCAAGCTGCGCCCGTTACCGGCGCACTCAAGCGTGTTGACAACGGAGTGGGTCTCGAATTTCTCAAGTTCGGTCCGGTTCAGCGTCAGAGGTTTCTCCACCTCGCCGCCCAGCGAGAGGCGCCAGTCGTTGGCATCGAGTTCGCTGGGTTCGTACATGTGATTGCGCACGAAGAAGTGCGGCACCGGCGTGAGCCAGGTATCGAAATATTCGACTGGACTCTCGAGATCGACGAACCGGAAGGAGCGAAGAAGCATGACCTCTTCGCCGGGAAACGGAACGGATTGCTCTTGGGGAAGAGCCCAGGTCAACATGGAGGGCGCGGCCCCAGCCAGGAGCGCCGCTCTCGACATCTGCTTGAGGAATTCACGTCTGGATTTCATCGTTGTTGACATTTTGAAAAACGTTGTTTGTAGCAGTTTAAGTTATCACCACCGGCCCGGAAAAGGAGAGTAGCCAAAACCGAGCCGGCGGCGTTTCCGAAGGGAAGGCGCCCCTCGAAAAATTGAGAACCCGTTGAACCGGTTGCTCCCGCGTCAACGGCTTACGCGGGACCATCTCGGTTCTACGGCAGGATGTAGCGGAACGAGGTGAAGACCATGTTGTCGACGCCTTCTGGAGTGACTCCAGGGTGCCCGGCTCCGGAGGGGCCGACGCCAGACCAGGTGTCACGAGTCAGATAGGAATACTGGGCACCGAACTGGAATCTACCTCTCGGACCGTTGTAAAAGCGGTACCAGAAGCCGGCGGTTCCCTCGATCACGGCGCGAGTATCGGAGGTGCAGTCGCTGAGGCTGGTGGGAGTGAAGCCGGTGTTCACCGTGGGAGCTAGTTCGCTGTAGCAGCCAGAGTTGTTAAACAGGGGCGCTCCGTAACCGACTTCCTTCCCCGTTATCGGATCAAAGCTGGAGGTCCGCTGAGCGTACTCGACACCGCCGTAGCCGTAAATGTCGAGTTTCTTCGCGTGCCATTCGAGCGTGGTGAGCCCTTCAAGGTTCTTGATCAGATGGAGTGTGCCGTCGGCGTTGATAGAGACATCCGAAAGCCCTGCCGGCGCATAGCGTCCGATTCCGCTCCCGCCGAAACCTTTCACCCCAAAGGTGAGACGGTGGGCGATGTTCCAGCGTGCACTTGCGCCGATGCCGCCTCCATTCTTGGAGGTGTTGTGGGCTCCGAGAGCGTTGGGACCGGGGGTGGTGCTGCCGCCGCAGAGTGTAGTGGTAGAAGCCACTTCGCCGCATGGAAAGACGCGGTCGGCGAACCGGTCGTACAGGCCGAAGGCTTCGTAGTGCCCAAAGCCGGGATCAAATGCGACCTTCGCGATGAGATCGGGCGAAGGGTTGAAGGTATAAGTTGAAGTGGAGTTGTAGCTGTTGCTCGCGCCCGCCTGGCCGAGGAGGAAATTATCTCCATTGCCGTGCGTGGTGAGTGTGCCCTGCGCATTCTCCATGGCCACGGCGAATGCGACCTTATCGCCGAAGGTCTTGGTCAGCCGAATTCCATACTGGCGGGTGAAAACGAAGCCGACGTTATACGACGGGTCGATGGTCTTAGGCCGAACGTCGTTGGTTCTGCCCAGGTCATCATCGGGAGAGATTCCCTTTCCGTTTTCGGTCGCCAGGCTCCAGGCCTGGCCACCGAGGAAGCTCCAGCCGTTCGCCGCTTTGGCCTGCGCCCACGCTTGACGAAGACGGAGAGTGTAACTGTTGGTTGAAGTCGAGGTGGAGGTGACGCCGGCAGAAAGAAAGTCGGCGGATACGTAGCTGGAGAGTTCCACGTTTTTCAAGCGGCCGTTGACAAAGGTGGTGATCTTAGACTGGCGGCCAGAACCGAAAAACTCCGGTACCTGGCTCTGGGACGCGCCCGGCATAGTCAGGGAATTGAAGGGAGTGGGCAAATCCGCCGACAGGGCGCGCGAACGGCGCACGAATGCAGCTTCCGCATATCCGCCCGGGGTGATGTTGATGCCTCTGAAGTGTATGGTCAGCGGCCCCTCCATTGGGCTGGCGTTGGGCGAGGCGTCCTGTGGATTTGGGCTCGGGGTTGGGATATCTTGCTGAACCGAGATTCCGGTTGCGACCTCTGCCACCTGCTGCTGCGGGACGGCTCGGGTATCGGACTTGCTCGCAGCTTCCATCGCCGATTGCTGGGCCTGTTGGCGGTCTAGCTGTTTTGTGAGTCTGTCGATTTGTAATTGCTGCGCGGCCAGAGCGTCTCTTAGGGCTTGGACGTCGGCAGCGGTGACGGTGGGCGGTGCAGGTGGGGCCGCCGCGTCCTTGGCGGCTGGCGCAGCTGACGGCGGATTCTCTGCCCATGCGCCCACGGTCAAAGCCGCAAGCGTAAGAGCAGTGACGATTAACTTCTTGCTTGTTTTCATGGAATTTGGAACCCTCTCCTTTTGAGTTTTAGTCGACATACCTCTTACTTACTGCCGAAGCTACGCAACTCTTTGGCAAACGCGATTTAGGCCGGATTGATTTTCATTTTTTTGTTATCCCCGCGTCGTGCCTGGCCCTATGTTGACCACGACGGGTTCAGCAAGAATCGGCACACGGCAACTCAGCGGTATTAACATCCGTGCGCGGGGCCGGACTTGCTTCACGAACGAAACGGCTTGATGCCTATCTTATAGATTATTACTATCGACTTAATAGAGTTTAGGAACTTGATACGTTGTGTGTTCAACCAGTTTTGTCCCCCAGGTTTTAACCGCGGATACTTTTCTCGGCCGCGAGGGCTGCGTCAGGCTATCGAAAGTCGCCTAAACACCTTTGTGTCCTCCGATGACCATGGGCAGTACACTGGCCTTTTCCCTCTTCTTGGCCACGCGCTTGCCTTTGGTTGAGCGCGGCCCGGGGTCAGCGATGAGGTCGGCTAGCGTCGTGTTTTCCAAAATATTCGCGGCCGCGTCACGGACGTCCAGGAACAACTGATAAAGAGCGCGGTGCGGCAGATCGCGGTCAATCAGCGTGCGCAACTGTTCGGCATCGCCAAATGGCGCCAAAGGGCCGTCGATCAGGCGCATGATCTCGCTCAACCGGATATCGGAAGGATCACGTCGCAACTGGTATCCGCCCTTGGCTCCGCGCACGCTCTCCACCATGCGCGCATTTTTTAGTTCGAGCAGAATCAGTTCCAGAAATTTCTCCGGAAGACTCTCCTCGTAGGCGACCTCGCGGATCTTGATGGCACCCTGGTGGTAATGGCGGGCCAGCATCATCATGGCCTGCAATGCGTAAAGTCCCTTTTGCGAGATTTTCATAGCGCCGGCCATTATGCCATAAAGTCCATTGAATTAATAGACTTTATGTACCTTAAGCCGGTAGCAATTGGGGAACCGCTTTGAGCGCTGGGGATTATCGATTACAGCTTATTTTCAGCCGAGTGGAGAGGGGGGGGTAATCCAGCTGGACGCCAGTGTGCATGGGATTGCGGTTCGAAGAAAGAAAGTTCCACGACGACACCGGCATCTGAGTGCGCGGTTAAGGCTCGGGCAGAACTCGCAAAATCTGCACTGTGATGTTGTCCGGGCCGCCGCGTTGTAAAGCCAGCTTCACCAAGGCGGCGCAGCACTCCGCCGGCGTCTTACCGCTCACCGCTGTCTCCAGTTCCTGATCGCTAACCACCCCCCAAAGGCCATCGGTACACAGGACAAGATCGTCCGAGGCCTGCAAGGCAAGCCCCTGTTCGCCGCTTTGCATGGCAAACTCAATACCCGCTCCTAAAGCGGCAGTGAGGATGTGCCGCTGCGGATGCTTTTCGGCGTCCTCGGCACGGACGATACCACTCTCCACCAGCCTGCCGACATAGGAATGGTCTCGAGTCAATCGCGCGATGTGCGCACCCCGCACCAGATAAAGGCGGCTGTCTCCGACGTGCGCGAAATAAAGCTGGCGGCCCCGGATGACCAGGGCGGTGCACGTGGTCCCCATCCCGTGAAGCTCGGGATGAGCTACGGAGTATGCTTGAATCTTTTCGTGAGCTCTGGAAAATGCTTCGAGCAAGGCGACGTGCGGATCGTCCCCGACGACGTTGTCGTAAACTTCACGCACCGTCTCTACCGCCAGCCGGCTGGCTTCCTGGCCCCCTTCGTATCCGCCCATGCCGTCGGCGATTACCGCCAGCCTTCCCTTACTTTCAAGTTCTGCGGCGACCGGCTCCCAGTAGAGAACGGAATCCTCGTTGTTTTCGCGCTGGCAACCCACGTCGCTCAGGCTAGCCACTTGCAGTCCAGGTTTCAGCAATTCAGATTTAACATTCATACAGTCAGCTGACGGTTCTTCGGAAACTCTCTACCGAACAGTAAGGCAGATCCGCCCCGCCATTATAGACAAGCCACGGCGCAGGAAAATGCAGCAGTCAGGTAGGCACTACGGAAAAAGAAAAAAACCGCAGCCAGCGTGGCTTGAGCTAACCCCCCGCCTTGAAGCTTAGTTTGTGAAATCACTTCTCGCTACTCGCGAATGGATTCGGGCTACGAACCAGACTGCAAGAAAAATGTGTACAGGCAACCACCTGTGCTTACTGAGGTTAGAGTTGCCAGGAAGCGGAACTTAGTCAGGGTTGACCAAGGTCGTTCGATGGATGTAATGTTCGCAAATGGTTCCCCAGAATTAGATCAAGGAGATCAACATGAAGAAACTGGTTTCTCTCTGTTTCGCATTCAGCCTGATCGTTTGTAGTGTCGCGATTGCACAGGACACTATGAAGCCAGACACCATGAAAGCTGACTCATCCGCCAAGGCCGCCAAGGTCATGGGAAAGATTAGCGACGACGGCAGAACATTCGTCAGCGATAAGGACAGCAAGAGCTGGACAATCGACAACCCGGAAGCCGTGAAGGGGCATGAGGGGCACCATGTCACACTAACGGCACACGTGAACGCCGACAAAGGTGAGGTGCATGTGATGTCACTCAAGATGGCGGGAGACAACATGAAAAAGGACAGCATGCAGAAGTAAATTGCGAGAGGTTGTCCGTACGCAAGGCCAGCCTTCGGGCTGGCTTTTCTTTTTTCATTATGAAGTACGAGACCGCGAAAGCAAATAAGGAGTCTACAGGAACTACCCTATATGACTGTGGTGTGCTGCTGGCTATCATTCGTTCGCGGTAATCGTTAGTGAGCCTTCTCCACTGTAAGGACTAACTAAAACTCGAATAGGATTGTCGAAGATTTCGGCAGGTGTGCGGGCGAAACAGAGTTAGTCACGTTTCGCGTGGGAGGAGTGCGCTGAGGAACATCGGCGATCGTCATGCGAATTCTTATTGTTGACGATAATGAACGGATCCGGCGCGGGGTATTTAACATTTTGGCGTCCAAGAAGAATTGGAACGTCTGCGGCGAAGCCAGAGATGGGATGGAGGCAATTCGGAAGGCCCGGGAGCTGCTGCCCGACCTCATCCTTTTAGACATCAGCATGCCGGGCTTGAATGGTTTGGAGGCAGCGCGTCTGCTTCGCCAGGAGATCGCTGATACAAAAATTCTACTTATGAGCCAATATGACCCCATTCCATTATTACCCGGAGCAATTCAAGCAGGGGCGAACGGATGTGTGGACAAAAGCCGTTTGGGCACAGACCTGCTGTCCTGTATTGAGCGCATTTCCGGGATTTCAGAGGCTCTCGGAATAGCCATCCCCGGCTGAGGTGCGCACCCATCACCTCCCCGCAGTGAATGCGACAATAGGAATCATGGCTGGAGGGATGACTCGACGAGTTGCGATTGGACTCCTAATCGCATTCGCCGAATTACTTCTGGGCCAGTCTGCGCCCCGAATTCACTCTTCGAGGCCGCCGGAATACACCTTCAAGGTCGTTCGAAGTTTCCCTCATGACTCGAATGCCTTTACTCAGGGTCTCGCCTACCGTGACGGATTTTTATACGAAGGCACTGGCCTGCAGGGTCGTTCCTCTCTCCGCAAGGTGCGTCTGGAAACTGGGGAGGTCGTTCAGCGCATAGACCTTGCACCAGAGTTTTTTGGTGAAGGAATTACCCTGCTGAAGGATGCAGTGGTGCAGCTGACATGGCAGGGGCAAATAGGATTTGTGTATAGATTGAGCGACTTCCATTTGCTGCGCCGGTTTGCTTACTCCGGAGAAGGATGGGGTTTGGCCAGCCATGGCCGCGAGATCTTTATGAGCGATGGAACCTCTGAAATCCGGGTTCTCGATCCCGGCACGCTGACGGAAAAGCGACGTTTTACAGTCCGCGACGGGACTCATCCTGTAAAAGAATTGAATGAACTGGAGGTCGTGGAAGGAGAGATTTTCGCCAACGTCTGGCAGACGGACCGAATTGCCCGGATCTCCCCACAAAACGGTGAAGTGCTCGGATGGATTGATCTTACAGGCCTCCTGAGCCCGATCTACCGCTTGGAATCGGGCGCCGTCTTGAATGGAATTGCGTACGATTCAGAGCGAAAGCGACTTTTTGTCACCGGCAAGCTGTGGCCGAACATCTTTGAGATCGCGCTCGTCCCCAAGCATTAGATACGGCTGCTCAAAACTTCCCTGTTAAGTCACGAAAATTTGCGTAGGGGCTTCTTGCCATCACCCCCTCTACAGTTTCATCCGAAGCAACAGCAGAGAGACTTTTGGCCTCCATTACTGCATAGGATTGCGGGCCAGGAGGAGGCTCTATGCATAAGTCATTTGGACTGACCATTCTTTTACTGCTGGGATTCTTTACGACGGGATGCGGCAGCAATTCGAATTCCGGCAACATCAATGGGACTTGGACTGCAAATCTCACCAATCCGGACGGTTCGCCAGCCTTTAATTTCACTACCAGCTTTACTCAACAGAATGGCGGGTCAATTAGCATCACCAACTTCAAGTTCACCACGAGCGGCTCTTGCTTCTCAGGACCAAACACGCAGACCGGCTCGTTTGGTTTGAGCGGCACTTTCAACGGCAGCGTTACTGGAAGCTTTGGGATGAACATTTCCACCACATCTTCCACCGGCACGAACAACCAGCTTGCTCTGCAGGGGGCGGTGAACGGTAATACGATCACTGGCACGTGGACTCTGAGCGGCACCACCGGGTGTAGTGGCAACGGAAACTTCACCATCAACAAGTCGTGACGAACCGTTTCCGGCAAGCGGACTCCTCGCCATTTGAACCACGAAACCAACGATGCAAAAGGAAATGGCGCGCATCCCCGATGGACGCGCGCCTTAGTCGGCGGGCTGCAGCGGCTGAGACTCCTCTATCGTCCGAAATACTTGGCGTTGAGCTCGGTAAACGAGTTCCATTTTTCCGGGAGATCATCGAGTGCGAAGATGGCCGAGACCGGGCAAACCGGTACGCACGCGCCGCAGTCGATGCACTCCACCGGATCGATGTAGAGCAATTGCTCTGTGGCGTACTTGGGATCATCTTTCTTGGGATGAATGCAATCCACCGGACACGCATCCACGCACGCAGTGTCTTTGGTGTTGATGCAAGGTTCTGCGATTACGTAAGTCATAACGAGGTCGATCTCCTAAACTGCATGCCAGTATTTTACTATGGTCGTCCCTGCGAGAACGCTCATTCTAGCAAGAAATCGGGATGCTCCGCAAAAGCGAAAACGGCCAGCAGCCTTGGCTGCCAGCCGTTCTTGGTTTACTGAATCAGCGTCTCCACAGATTACCGGTGTCCGCCACCGTGCCCCCCGCCGCCCCCGTGGAAACCGCCACCGCCACCTCCGCCGTGGAAGCCGCCGCCGCCGCTCCCACCGTGGAAACCTCCGCCTGCGCTTCCGTGGAAGCCATTGCCACCGTGAAACCCGTTACCACGAAATCCACCGCCGTAGCCTCGCCCACCGTAGCCCGCGCGGCCATAGTAGCCTCTACCGCCCCAACCGCGACCGTAGCCCCAGCCGCCACGCCCGTAAAAACCGTGGCCCCAACCGCCGCCCCAACCATGTCCCCAGCCATACCAGGGACCGGCGCCGATGAACACTCCGCCAGCGAACCAATCAGGCCCATAGTAGCCGTAAGGCGCACATGCGTAGGGCGCATAGCCATAGTAGCCATACTCGCACACCGGCGGACCGCCCACATAGCCCGGCCCAATCCCCACCCCCACACTCACCTGCGCTTGTGAGTAGGCCAGTGGAACCATCAGAACACTTACCAGAGCCAAATATTTTATGTACCGCATGGTGAATCCCCCTTGTCTCAGATCCGCCCTCGCAACCCCGAACTGCCGGATCAGGTCTCCTGATCTTTCTCCAGAAGCACCTATCTATTTGAACTCACCACTCACGGAAAAGTTGCAGGTTCCACAGTGGCTTATTTCGGCCACCCCGCCTGAATTCAACCACTTACAGACCATCGGGCGTCTAGGCTTCGAGCAATACTTCGCTCGGCTCGTACTCCACGATGTAGCCTGCTACCGCGCTCGCCGCAACCGTCAGAGGCGAGGCCAAGTACATCTGTCCTGGACCGCTGCGACCGGGGAAATTGCGGTTCTGCGCGCTGATCACCACTTGATCCGGACGAGTCGAGACTCCGGGTCCGGCGTTGATGCAGGCTCCGCAACTCGGCTCGATCACGTGCGCGCCGGCCTTCTGAAACACGTCCAGGTAGCCTTTGCGAATGCAGTACTCGCGCGTTTCCTGCGATCCAAACTGAATGTAGAACTTCACCGAATCAGCCACGCGCTTGCCCTGCTTCAGCGCATCGGCCAACACAGCGGCGTACATATCCATGTCTTCGTTCTTGCCAGCGGTGCAGGTTCCTCCATAGGCAATTTCGATCGGCACAGGCGTGTTGAGCTCGCGCACATACTTCCCGTTACCTGGATCGCCCGGGGTCGCAACCATCGGTCGAATCTCGGAGGCATCGAGCTCGATCACATGCGCGTAGCTGGCATCAGGATCGCTGAACAAGCCCTCGATCATAGCCTGGGCTTTTGCGCGATCCATACCGCGTCGCTCCACCAGGAAATCAACCGCTTTCTTGTCGGGCGCGACGATGCCTGTGAATCCACCGATCTCGGCCGCCATGTTGGTCATGGTAGCGCGCTCGTCAACGCTGAGCTCTTCAATGGCTTCGCCCGCATACTCCATCACTTTGGCGAGTGCTTTGCCGCTGCGCACATAATCGAGGCTCAGAATTTTTAGAATGAAATCCTTCGCCGTGGCGTTCGCATGGCGCTGGCCTCGAATTACGATCCTCACCGACTCCGGCACCTTGACGCGGACATCTTTCGTGATCCAGCTGTTGAACACGTCAGTGGTTCCAATGCCAAAAGCGACGCAACCAATTGCGCCGACATGAGGAGTATGCGAGTCCGAGCCTATGTTAAGTTGTCCGGGCAGCGCGTAGCTCTCAAGCACGATCGAGTGGCAGATGCCTTCCGAACCCTTGCGGTCTTTCAACTCCCCATGGAGCTTGATTCCCTGCTTAACGGCGAAGTCCTGCTGTTTCAGTTTGAGCTGGGTCGCAAGATCGAGCAATCCGAGCTTTTTTTTCTCTTCCGAAATTACCTCATCGAGAAAGGTCAGATGGTCACGGAAAAAGATAATGCTTGAGGCATCGTTCACCCTGGCGTCTTTGCCGACGTAGCGTTCGAAAAAAATGGCAGCCATCGGCGTCACGTACTCATGGCTGAAGCGCAAGTCGGCTTGTGCGAATCCGGTGTCCCCCGGCTTTACGCTCGCGACGCCAATTCCTCCCTTTTCGTTCACCATGTGTCCCGCAAAGATTTTTTCCGCCACGGTCATGGGCGGCCTCGTGTATCTGCGAACATTTCCGTTCATTTCCAACTTCATCTCACCCTTGATCGGCGGCAGGAACACCTTCTTCTGCATGCGGGCGACGTTGAATGGAAAAAGGCCACCGTATTCGATTACCTGGCGAGTAATTTCATCCTCACCCGAGGTGAACTCGCTCAGCGGAATTTCTTCTCCGCCGCGAATCCGATCAATCAAGGAAAAATTCGTCGAGGTCAGCACTCCAAGATTCTGGCAATTCTGCTTGTAGATACGCTCGATGTTTTCGGCAATCACGACGCGGATTCCGGCACACATTTCCGCATAAGGCGACTGTTCCCGACTCGATCCTTTGCCGCGTCGTTTGCCGCTGACGGCACAGACAAAACCGCCACGCTTCACGTCACCCCGCCCGATGGGCGTGGAGCTGCCACACTTCAGTCCGAGATAGGGAATCTCGCCCAGCGTCTCGTCGAAGTAGAAGCAGTAGTGCGCCGGAGTGATCTCGTCGGTAGAGATGTCATCGCGAAGCTTAGGATTGGCCGCAGGATTTTTCGTATCCCACGGCAAATCTTCACCGGCAAGTTGCCGCTTGATGAGGTCAGGATCTTCCGTTAAAAAGAGAATGCGTCCCTGTAGCCGGACCTGGTCCGGCCGTTTTTCGATTTTGCGTTCTAGAAGAGAGTTGATCACGTTCAGCCTGTGGGATCCGAGAATTCAGGGACAGGCAGTAGCGGCTACCCGCTCCCGGACTATTGTAGCGCGATTGCGGATAGCGGATGGCAGATCAAGATTAAGCAAGTTGCGGCAAGCTTATCTCTTATACTCGCGCGGATCCGGCAGAGGTTCCATGCCCCTGCCGGCGAAGATTTCTTGGAACTCGGCGAGCAATGCGTCGTGCAACAGGCCATTGGAGGCCACGGTCTCACGGCTATTGAGTTCAAACGGTGATCCGTCGAAGCGCGTCACTTTGCCGCCAGCCTCCTCCACGATCAGCACGCCCGCTGCGGTGTCCCAGGGATTAAGATTGAACTCCCAGAAACCGTCATAGCGCCCGGAAGCGACGTTGCACAAGTCGAGCGCCGCCGACCCCGCACGGCGCACCCCATGCGTGTGCAGCGTGATCTGGTGATAGAAAAAAATATTTGGATTCTTATGTCGCTTGTGGCTGGGAAAGCCGGTGGCCAGCAAGCTTTCCTTCAGCGCAGGGGTTTTCGAGACGTGAATCGCCTCACCATTCAGCCATGCGCCTCTTCCCTGCTCTGCGGTAAACAATTCGTTGCGAGTGGGATCGTAGATCACTGCGGCAATGCGGCTTGCCGGCTGCCCGGCTGACCGCTGATCGAGCTTCTGATACTCCAGCCCCATAGAGACGCAGAAAACTGGATATCCGTGCGCGAAGTTTGTCGTGCCATCGAGCGGATCGACGTACCAGCGATAGTCGCTGCCCCGGTCGCTGAGTCCCTGCTCTTCGCCAAGGACGTCGTGGGTGGGCCATTGCGCGCGTATCCGATCGCGAATCAGCGCCTCGGCAGCGCGGTCCGCAGCCGTGACCAGATCGGCCTCGCCCTTGTACTCAATCTTTATGTGCTGATGAAAATAGTGCATCAGCAGGGCGCCCGCCTCGCGCGCGATCGCTGACATAGCGGGAAGGAAACTGTCGTGATTGGACGGCATAATCGACTTCGGCCTTCGGGGTTTGGCTTTGAACAATTAACACTGGAAGCAAGATTGTATGCGAGCCGAAGCCAGAACGCCGCGGCCCGAAGTCCCGTTCACCGCTTGGCGCCGCCGTCTTCAGCTATGTACATAATCTCGTGCTTGAAAATAAACAGGTTGGGTACGCCTTCACGCGTCAGCCGTATCATGTACTTATCGTAATATTCAATCCACCCGCTGACGGTCTGCCCATCCATTAGTTTGACGCTCACCTGCTTCTGCTTCTCTCCGAGAGCCTTGAGGAAGCTAGCCTCCTCGAAAGTCTCTTCCGGAGGCGGCGTCCGCCCACGCTTGGCGGCATTCGGGCTTCCTTGCGCACGGAGGGGCATGCTGGCATTGTACACAAACGAACCCGGGAGGCGGCTCCAACCATGTTCGTTGCCGAGCGACACGCGCCCAATGCGCCCGGTATTCGCCAGGCCGACCAAGCAAAGGCGCAAAGTCAGAAAGACATTCCTCCGGCGATGAATTCGCGAATTACTATCGACCCGGCCAAACTCAGGCGTGATGCCGATGAACTCGCTACCTTAGCGCAATCGGTTCCAACCGAAGTCGATCAGACCACCAAAGGCATTCTGCCCAAGGACTTGAACGTCAAGCTCAAACGGATTGAAAATTTGGCCAAGCAGTTGCGCTCGCGGATCTCGCAATGAGTCCGGCGAAGAGCGCGGGGAGTTTCCCTAGGCAAAAAAACCGTGGCGCGGGAGCGCCACGGTATGATCGTGCAAATCGACTTCGTTAGAAGCTGATGCGCAGTCCAAATTCGAACTGACGCGGAGCCCCTAAAGCATAAGTTCCTGACTGGAAGCTCGCCCGGAACGGCGTCAGGCTTGATCCCTGCGTTACCCCGCCTATCACGTTTGGCGCCAGCAGCCCGTTTTGTCCGGGTGCCAGCGTACCTAAGAGTCCGCCTGGAAGGTTGCCCGGCAGGAATTCATTAGCAAAGTTGAAAACGTTGAATATGCCGGCGCTTGGCTCTATCACGAAACGCTCCCCAATCTTGATCGGCCAGGATGCCTTCAAGTCGATCGACTTAAGCCAAGGGAAGCCAACCGCACCCGGCGCTACCGAGCTCAACGAAGGCATGACCCAGCCTAGTGCCGTCATGTCGGCGCCAGTCATAACCGAATTCGTTACTAGTTGGTTACCAGCTGGAGTGAGCGACCCCGCGAAGTGCGTGTTGTAACTGTTGATAACGTTCTGCAGATTGCCGATGTTAACGCTGCGCTGAAAGTCGCCCAGATTGGTTCCCGGGACTGGCATGCCGCCCTGCCCAGAACCGATTCCAGATCCCAGCCAGTCGGTAGCAAAAATCTCGCCCCCGCTGGTCAACTGGGGTAGCGAGAGGTTCTGCGGAAGCGGGCTATCGAAATGTCCAATAATGCTGAACCTAGTGAACCATGGCAGATCGAAGGTTCCACCGAAGGAGAGCTGATGGGTCCGATCCAGAGCGTTCGGTCCGGTGAACCTGAGGGGGTTGTCGTTGTCCACCGCCACGTTAACGAAGTCCTGATCCTGTACTTGGCTGGTGAACTTGGAAAGCGAATAGGACACCTGGAAGCTCGAACTCTTTACCCCGCGGATGGGGTTCTTCATCTGCTGTTTCAGGCTAACCTGGAGCCCGCTGTATACGGAACGACCAACTGGATTGAGCAAGTCAAGCGTGCCTAGGGCGCCGTTGTTGACGCCGCTGGCGCCGTCGGTTCCCGGAAACGCGCAGAAAGAGCAAGGAGCGCCGCCCGCAACTGCGTTGTTCGAATCCAGTCCTGCTCCGGAGTAGGCTGCCTGGGCACCGGAAACGCCCAGAGCATTGATCATACAGGTACCTTGGCTAAGACCGGCAGGGCATCCGTTGGCGACCTGCGCCGCGTCTCGGGCGGCTGTAGCGTTCGCAAGATTGAACGAGCGCGCTGAGCCACTGTGATTTGGGTCGCTGGCGATTAGGTAATGCTCCCCAATGTTGCGGATGTAGTCGGCACTGAGCACCGTTCCCGGACGGAATTCGTGCTGAAAGCCGAGATTCATCTGCCACGAGCGGGGGGTTCGGTAATTAGGGTTAAAGACGTCAAACCCGTTGACATTGGAGGCGTTCAGAGCTGTACCCACAAAGTTTCCGTTGGGTTGCAGCCCGACGTGCGCGGCAGCGGCAGCCTTAAAGGCGTTGCTCAGTGCCAAAATTTGGGACGCGACGGTCGAGATGGTCCCGCCGCAAAAGGTGGGCGAGACCTGGGTTGCACTGGTTACGGTCCCGGCACCCCCCGCTACTGAACCGCCCAGACCGGCAGTACCACCGGGCCAATTGAAGGGGTTAGCTCCACCGCCGGCGCATACCAGCGGCGTATAAGAAAAGATGCCTTCAGGAATTCGCGCCGGGCTATCAAACAGGACGTTATTCCAGATGGAATTCTCATAGAATAAGCCCCCACCCCCGCGAATCACAGTCTTTCCGGTGCCGGACACATCCCAAGCAAATCCCACTTGAGGACCGAAGTTGTCGCCAGGAGTTCGCACCTGGTTGCCCAGCCCCGGACCCCACGCATTCAGCGCAGGCAAAGCGCCCAAGTCACTATCGACTCGCCCGGTGTCGCGCACATAGTGCAGCCCCGCAGACAGTGTAAACCTTGGTCTGATCTTCCATGCATCCCCTACGTAGGTCTCGAAACGGTTGTCTGGACCCAAGCCGCCGCCGGGAAAGTTAAAGGCGCTCTTGGCTGTCGAAAAACCAACGCCGTTGCCCAGGAACACAAAGTCCGCAGGGTAGGAGGTTGGATCGGACGAGGCTCCCGGGACGGTGGTGCCCACTTGCGGGAATGTAAAGAAGGCTGCCAAACCTCCGCCCTGAAGATGATTAAATGCTGCCCCGTAGCGAAGAACGTGGCTGCCAATAACTTTGCTACCGTCGTACTTCACTTGGTGGTCGCTCTGAATTGTCTGTTGGGGCGCGAGCAGGTTCGGTCCGCCGCAATAGGAACCACCCCCGCTAAGCACGCAATTTCCCGCTATGGAGGCTCCGATGTTGATGCCCAGTCCGGGAATTGGGTTATCAGGGCCAGCCGCTATGGCTGAAGTGCCGTCTCCAATCCCGTTGCGGAATTTGAGGTATTCAAAGCGGATACTGTGGGAGAACGACCCTGTATTAAAATCAAGACCGACGACGTCGGTCTCCGTATGGTCGGCGTTTAGAAATCCCTGCAGAGAACTAGCCGAACCGAACGGGCGGCTATCATGGTTCTGGTCGAAATTGTACCGATAGAATGCCCGCGTGTTGCCCTTGATGTTCCAATCCATCCGCCCATCCAACATTACTTCGCGGTAGGGTTCAACAAAGGTGGTGTTCAGGGTATCAAACGGAGCACTAAAGGGCTCGGCTGCCCCTAAATCTTGCTTGGTACGCTCGCCGTCAATAAACCAGAAAAGCTTGTCCTTGATGATCGCCCCGCCCAAATTGCCGCCCCACTGCTGACGCTGGAAGGGTGGTGTGGTCGGGCCAGGCAGGGCCGCTGCGGTTTGGTTCCCGCGGAAAAACCCAAATGCCTCCCCGTGTATGGCATTGCTGCCGGAACGGGTTGTTACGTTCACGGCACCCGAGGACGTCAGCTCGGTTGAGAGATCGAGCGAAGACTGGGAAAGCTGGAATTCCTGAATGGCGCTTGAAGGAATGTTTTGCGTCGTGGTCCCTACTGTCTCGTCGCTGACATCGACTCCGTCGACCTCAATTCGCGCCGTACGACCGAACCGGCCCTGGAACGAGATCGATGAAAATCCGTTCTTAGTGGGGTCGAACGTGCTGCCCTCTTGAATCTGAACGCCCGGCTCAAGCTGGGCGAGGTCAAGGAAGTTGCGTCCGTTGACTGGAAGGTTCTCGATCTGGTCGATGTTGAGCACGCCTTGCACGGTGGCTTGTTCGGTGTTGACGGCGAGCGCTGCCCCCTGAACCTCAATAATCTGGCTCTCCTGCCCGATTTGCAACTTGGGGCTGACCGTCGCCGTGTTACCCACCTGTACCGTAACCGGCACTTCAGTGGTCTTGAAACCCTTGGCCTCAACCCGCACCACATAGTCGGCGGGCTGAATTGGTCCGGTCGAGTAAGATCCAGAAGAAGAAACATTGAGATGAATAGCGGCCGCCGTAGCTTTGTTAGTGATTGTCACTTTGGCTACGCCGACGACCGCGCCGGTCTGATCCGTGATGGTGCCCTGAATGCTGCCCGTACCGACCGTGGATTGCGCGAAGACCAGCGTCGAGATCAGTACAGTAGACGATATAAGTACAAAAAATTGGCTCGCAAGCCTGCGGGGGGATTTTAGTTTCAACATCGTAGACCTTCCTTTTGGAATCGTTCTGATCAGATTTTTTTGGTAAATGCTTTGCTGGGTCATTTCTTCCAGCCTCGTCACAAACTTTGGAAATCCTCAATCAATCAGGGGATCGGCGGGATTCGATACAAGACTCACCGCAAAAGCTAAAACGCACTCGACGCAGCCCTGGTAAATCGTTGAGGATGATTCTTGACCTTGTAAAGCAATTTTCCCGCCAGCCCAGGGTCGATTTGGGAACATCCATCAAGCCCGTTATTTATCATCAACTTAAACTCACTTCCGAAGATGAGATTGGGTTGAGCGTTCACATTTGGGAGGACGAAAATCCCAAAAACCGTATATTCAATCTGTAAAAGAAAATCTGCCGTTGTTATTTGGTTGGTTAACAAAGCTGTCCGCACTGTTATGTGCTGTGGCCCGAGGGGTCTGATCAGAAATCGGAAATAGTGGTGTAGTAACCGGCGCGATGGCGCACCCGGTAGGTGACGGAATCCGGGGGCGCCGAAACGCTGACCTGAATCCGGCGGAATTGGGAATTCGAGGCTCGCTGCGAGGGGTAATAGGCAAGCAGATACTGAGTGCGCAGTTCGTCGCTGATCTGGCGAAAGGCGTCGTCGAGCTGCGACATGGAGGTCGCGTAATAGTACTTGCCGCCGGTATCTTCGGAAAGCTGGATCAGGGCGTGCTCGCCTCCGGTTTCGCGCCCGGCGCTGTTCTCGATGGGAACCACGATAATGCTGTACACGATGCCTTCGGCTTCTTCGGCGGCGCGCACGGCCTCTTTGTAATCCATCTTGCTGGCGGTGTCGCCTCCATCGGTAATGAGTACCAGAACTTTTCGTCCCTGGCGACGGTCGAGGGAGCGCGAGGCCAAAAAAACGGCGTCGAACAGCGCCGTAGCTGCACCCAGCCGGACGTGGTCAATTCCGTCATCGATGCGCTTCAGATCGGAAGTGTAAGAGGTCGATTGCAGCACGGTTTCGTTAAATCCGAATACCGACAGCGCGTCCACCGGACGGACGATAGTCCGGGCAAAACGTTTTGCGGAAGCTTGCTCCAACGGCAAATCGTGCCGCGTGCTCAGGCTGGTATCAATGGCGAGGGCGATCGAGAGCGGCACCGCGGATTCTCGATCGAATACCGAGATGGTCTGGTCGCGTCCATCTTCCTGCACGATGAAATTTTCTTTCTTAAGTCCGGCAACCGGCCCTCCATGAGCATCGGTGACGGTGACGTAGACATTCACCAGCTTCACGTCGACTTTGAGCGTGGAGGGGGAATCGCTCGTCGATTGATTGGAAGGCGCTGGCTTTTGCGCCGACGATGCCGCGCAGGCCAGCAGTAATGCAATCAGGGTTGCAGATCTTCTCATTCGCTAAAGGAGCATACGTGGGACATCCGCCCATTCGACTGCATCAGAGCTAGCTCTCGGCTGTCCAGCCTATCTGAGCGGAGGTTCAGGCCGGCTTAACCCGTTCACTTAGATGCGCCGTCGGGTATCGGGCTGCCCGGTGGGAGAATTTAACGCAGAACTTCAGCGGGAAACGGTTCACCGTCTGCCCATACCGCGCCGTCCACAAAGTGCTCCTTTTTCCAGATGGGAACCGTACGCTTCAGCGTATCGATCAGCCAACGGCACGCGTCGAATGCGGCGGCTCGATGGGCGGATGCCACCACGACCAGCACGCTCGCCTCGCCGATCTTTAACCGTCCCAAGCGGTGCACCAAAGAAACATCGCGGATTTGAAATTGTTTTAGCGCTTGCTCCGCCAGGCTTTCCATCTGTTGGCGGGCCATCTGCTCGTAGGCCTCATAGTCGAGATAGAGAGTCTTGCGGCCGCGCGTCTGGTTGCGCACGACTCCTTCGAAGACCACGGCTGCCCCATCGTCCCCGCGTTTAATGTTGGCCAGTTCCTGAGCCGTATCTATCGGTTCACGGATAAGCTTGGAGTGTTGAGGGTTGGGTTCTCCCCGTCCGCCACTCACGGGCGGCAGCAGGGCAACCTCGTCGCCCGATTTCAGCTCAATCCCTGTCCCCGCATACTGCTGATTTACCGCAACTGCCAGTGAAGACAGCGAATCTTTGAGCTGGGGCAACTGCGAGGCAAAATGCGCCAGCAGATCGCCAACCGTAGCGCTTTCGGGCAGATCCAACGTGGTGTCGGACTTTCCCACAAGATCTTTCAATATGCCGAAAAAGAGGACGCGCAGGCGCATGGCAACACTTGCCATTTTGTCAGTTTTACGCGGTCCAGTCCATCAAAGGGGCAGGAGATCCAGCGGCTGCGACATCCTCGGCGTTGGGAAAGCTCGACTCGACGATGCGAAAAAAATGCCAGTTCCCGTGCAGGAACTGGCAATACTTAAGACT
>Ga0210393_10001395_pt1 | contig 20257 bp, 19 predicted proteins | sample IncBWC27OmetaG_FD_160068 | JGI IMG/M metagenome (GOLD analysis project Ga0210393, IMG submission 160068) | Forest soil microbial communities from Barre Woods Harvard Forest LTER site, Petersham, Massachusetts, United States - Inc-BW-C-27-O ... | reverse complement strand
ATCGGATCAAGTACGCAGTCTTTTCAGTTTCCATTTTAAAACTCCTGCTCGTGGTCCCGCGTATTCACTGCTTTTCTCCTACCGGCACTGGGGCGAGCCGATAGCTTGTGCTCCTGCCACCTTCTTCGTTTCGAATCAAGGCACCTTTATCAATGAGATCAGAGATGTCATTGATTGCCGTGTTGTGCGAGCAGTTTGTCATCTTGGACCACTTATCTGCGGTTAATTTACCTTGGAGCCCATCGAACAGCTTGTTCAGCATCTTCTTTTGGCGATCATTAAGAATGATCGATCGATTTTTCAGGCCACGAAGCAGGGATTCTTTTTCCAAAGCACTGTCGGTTATCAAATTCGACTTTTCAATCGAACGATCGAGGCATTTCAGGAACCACACAAGCCACTCCGTGATGTCCATGGAGCCTTTTTGCGTACTCTCCAAGACACGGTAGTACTCCGCTCGCTCTTCAAGAATCTGCGATGACATGCTGTAAAAGCGTTGCTGGCTATCATCTGATCGAGCGAGGCACAGTTCCGAGATCGCGCGTGTGATGCGGCCGTTGCCGTCCTGGAAGGGATGAATTGTGACGAGCCACAGATGCGCGATCGCAGTTTTCAAAAGAGGATCCGGCTGGCTGTCGCCGTTGATCCAAGCAAAGAACGCAGTCATTTCAGGTTCAACGCGATCGGCAGGAGGCGCCACAAAATGAATTTTTTCCTTTCCAACCCGATGTCCGGAAGCAACCTGCATAGAGGCATCGCGCCACGCGGCAACACGAATTTTGTGCAAGCCACTATATCCACCCGGAAACAAACTGTTGTGCCAACCGAATAACCGCGCGTCATTTAGCGGCGCTTCGTAGTTTTGAGTTGCATCCAGCATCAATTCCACAACGCCTTCCACGTTGCGATCTTCTGTACCCCGAACGCCGCCGGCGTTGAGATCAAGTCTTCGCGCTATCGCAGATCGAACGCTTTCTGGGTTCAAGACGACGCCTTCAATCGCGCTCGATTTGATCGTCTCTTCCGTCAAGACTTTCAACGTCGCGTCCCAACGGGAAGAAAGGCCGTAGCTTCGCATCCTCCCGAGCAGTGCGCCCTGACGAAGCCTGACGGCGGACAAAATACCGGCGACAGCCGTGGCGTCCCAAGTAAACTGCGGCCAGTCTGCTTGTTCGTGTATGTATTCTACCAACATTCTCACAAATATTCTCCCAACGCCCTGCTTCTAATCTCACAACATTCTAACAAATAATCTCCCAGTTGTCAAGCTATTTTCCTTTTTCTCTTCGAGTTGTAAAGCGCCAGTACAGCAGTCGGCTTGACCGGAACGCCAAAAGTCCCATGCCTTGGTCACGCGTCGTTCCTGGCCGGCCGGATCCCGGCGGTAGATCGCTTGAGATTTGATAGTGCCCGCACGGTTTATGAATTGACCCGCGCGCGGAACAAGCGTCCATTACCAGCGATGAGAGCGGGCAAGGTGCTACGTTTTTACTGGTCTGATGTTGAAAAATGGTTGCGCGGTGAGGATGTTGCGTGACGAGAAGTGTGGTGCCACCGCCCAGATTCGAACTGGGGACCCCCACGTTATGAGTGTGGTGCTCTAACCAACTGAGCTACGGTGGCTACGCCTTGATATTGTACTTCTTGCGCGCCACCTGTTCCAGTTTCTTCAACCCTTTCTGCGCTCGCTTCTGATCGGGTAGCACGTAGAACGCCATCGTTGTCGAGACGTCGGCATGCCGTAGGATGCTCTGGATTTCTTTGCTGTCCACACCGGCTTCGTTGAGACGCGTTCCCAGCCCTCGCCTAAAAGCATGCCAGCGGAACCAAGCGCCATTTATGTGCTGGGGGATACCCCGGCGAGAGAGGTTATCCAGATTGATTGGCCTCAAGAGTTTCTCGCCCCTGAAAATCCAACCGTCCTTTCCGGCCGGATAGTCTTTCTTGTACTTCGTAAGGATCCTTCGCAACAAAGGCACTACAAAAACACCCGCCTCGCGCGCTTCTGTTTTAGGTGCACCCTCTTTGCCGCTCCAAATTTTCCGCTGGATTGAAATCTCCTTTCCATCGTAATCGCTCCATTTGAGGCCCATCAGTTCGCTGCGCGTGAACCTCGTAAAGGCCGCCACGGCGCAAACTGTACGCGCGGGTTCAGGCAACTTGTCCAGCATCTCAGCAACTTCCAAGAGCGAATACGCATGCTTGTTGGATTCCAGCGTTTTGGCCCTTCGAATCTTTTCACCCTCCGATAATCCCGAAAGTTCCCCCGCCACCTAGCGACCCCCGGCCTTGGCGTTTTCGAAGGGGTTGTTTCCCACGTACGACCCATCTGAGATCGCCCAAGTAAATAGACCGCGCAAAAAGTTTTTGATCCTTAGATGTCGTTGGTGGGACAGTTCTGCGGGTAGGCTTTCCAGAAACCGCTGGGCATCGCGGGCCGTGAAGGACCGCAGTGGGATGTTGGCGGCTGCGCTATCTTTGACGCGGATGTTCCAAATGTATTGGTAGCCCTCGATTGTGGAGGGCTCAATGTGCAGTTCATCGCCCGAGGGCTGCGCCAGCCGCCAGTTTAACCGCGGGAAGTAGCTGTTGGATAACGGCCTAGGCGGCCCGCGCAGCGTTCCGCCTGGCGTCCCCTAGGACGTTTGGCGGTACCCCTGGGGCGGTTTTAGCGGGCGTAAAGCGCCCTTTTTAAGGCCCAGGGCGGCCCTTGGCCGGGCATAGGGCGCGCTATTGGAAGCTTAAAATTGATGTCCGGTTCCGGCGTTAGATGGGATGAGAACCTAAACGCGTCGACGCAAGCACGCGAGGATCACGACGCAGCCCTCGGCAGGCATGAAGAGCAACGGGTCACCATTATGTGCAAACCTTTGCGGAACACTGTTTATACATGCCGGTAAGTGCTTTCCCTATATGATGCTTGGTCTCATTAGGTTTTGGTGATCGGGTTGCTAGCTCGGACTCCTATATGTGTGTGTCCTAGGAGGTTTGTCAGTCACCAGCGTTTTCAGGAGAAGCCTACTTTCCCCGAGTGGTCCGACCTTGCGTTTTTGCTATCTCCTGTTGTCTAAAATTGGCTCGCGGACATAAAAGCGCAGCTGTGCATGTGTCTGACGGGCTCTAGGCGTAACCCCAAAAAGAAGGCTGCAGCCGTTCCCGCATGCCTTAACGAGTCATCTTTGATTTAGCAACTTCACGAGGAGGATCTATATGATTCGCAAATCCATGGTCTCGTTTATGTGTGCTGCGATCGCGCTGGTCGCATCTGCGCCCTTCGCATTTGGACAGCAGGCCGCAGTACTGCCGAAACCAAATCCATTCATGACCCCTACAAAGAACCCGAGTACTGCTGAAGGAGCAGCTTTGGAAGCTGCGCTCAACAAAACCAACTCCGCGGTCCAGACGAACGCTAACAAGAAAAATGGGCCCCAACTTCAAACCTTCACCTATACCGTCACGTCGAGCAGGGATGGAAATGTCTACAGTGGCGAGATTGTAGGGACGAGTCCATTCTTTGGCGCGAATGGGCGTACTTCAGTTTCAACTCAGCTGATTCCGATTGTAATCGTTACCAATTCGGTGTTCGCCGGTGTAAATGCAATGGGAGTAATTCTGACGGCTCCTGGCGTCACAGTATTCGATCCGACGGTCGCCGACGACTCTTGCTTGTCATCCCCAAACGACGTTCCGCTCAAACTCGTGCAGCAGTCACCGATCTTCCGTCCTTTTGATTTCAATTTTGGTGGCACCGATGTGGGTGTGACTCAGACCACCGACGCATTCCAGCGGGGAAACTTCTTCCAACTCATTTCACATGGTGCTTCGGGTAAAGTTAACTACCAGGTCGTTCTTGATCCCGTCACAACCGTCCCGAAGATCGTCATCAACATCCCGGCAGCGGATGGCGTGGCCTTCCCAAGCGCCGCATTTGGCGGTTGCCCAACCGGCACAGAGGGGATTATCGACATTGCGGTTTATGAGCCCGCGATCATTGGCTTATTCACCCAACTTGCATCACAGGGTGTTAACCCGAGCACCTTCCCGCTTTATTCCCTTCACAATGTGGTTGAGTGCGAGGGAGCAACGTCCGGGTGCGCAACGCTGAATAGTGGCGCGTGTTGCATTTTGGGCTTCCATGACGCATTCGGGGCGCAGTCCTTCGGCACTGCAGATTTTGACACCAGCTCTATCTTTTTGAGTCCGGTGCCAGATGTTTCTATCATGTCGCACGAAGTCGCGGAATGGATGAATGATCCGTTCGTCAACAATCCAACGCCTCTATGGGGCCACACGGGGCAGGTTGCGGGGTGTCAAGGGAACTTGGAAGTTGGTGATCCGTTGAGCGGCACGCTTGCGCCGCCGATTTTCAACCCCGAAAACGGGTTTACTTACCACATGCAGGAATTGGCGTTTTTCTCTTGGTTCTACGGTGCTCCTTCGGTTGGAGCCAACGGATGGTTCTCCGACAACGCCACGTTCTTGACCGATGCCGGCCCAGTGTGCACGCCATAGGGCGACGCACTTTGATAGCAGGTTCCTTGCAATGAATTGAACCAGTTGGCTACGAGCCGTCTTAAGGGCGGCCTGTAGCCATCTCTTTCAGGGAGATCGTTCGTCCAGCAAAGGCCGGCGTCCCGGCTTCCGGCCGCGAGTTTTCATTGCCTGCCTGAAAACGTACTGCTCAATGCGCCGTCGGATTTTCTCCTGCGGCGCATTCGCATTTGTCCTCAACAAATTCCACCTGCCTGCGTCGGGTCGGAGATCTGCTTTTGCCCGAAATTCTACATGTACGGTAACGGCGTTTACCAGTTAGCCGGTTCCGCCTCTCAGAACGTTCTTGGTGAATGCGCTACGAGCAAGAAACGCCCAACTCCACGACTTCCCTTACGGCCGCCGGTTTTCCATCAGGCCCTATCGCCGGTTTCAATCTCCATTCGTTGAGGGTTTCAATCGCCTTCTGCGTTAATCCGAAAGGCAGACCGACTTTAACTGTGATGTCCTTCGGGTGTCCGTCTGGATCGACTGTCAGTTCCAGCACAACGGTGCCGCTAAATTTCTGTCTCAAGGCTTCCATTGTGTACTGTAGATACGGACAAGATAAGCAAGTTGGATAGGAATAGCTGTTCTCACCAGGCCGAGGCAACGATGAAAATTCGTCCTTCTGTCTTTCTCCAACAAGCTCTTTAAGGTCGTCAGTGAGAGGTATGGAAGTATCGAACTCGATATATCTCTCAGCCAGGGCGCTCAGCGGATATGCGTCCACCGTGAGCTTCAGACCGCCAATACTGTTCGAGAGCGTGCCGTAGGCCCAAGCGTCCACTTCGGTTTGTCCGACAATCCATCGCGCGGTGGCTATGTTGTGAAGGTTCGCGAGTACGAGTTCGTTTTTCTTTAGCAATCCGAGTAGTTCCGAGTAGTCTTCGACTCGAACGTCTTGTCCCGACTTAGCCAGGGAGGCACGGAAATCAGCGGCAAGCTTTTGGCCTACAGCGTCCATTCCATCTGGACCGACGAAATCAAAAACTAACACGGACTTCAACTTGGCATGGGAGAGCGAAGTCGCCACCTTTCCAGCGAGCGCGTCAATTTGCGGAGCCTGCGCCATGAGGGACGGAGATATAGACAGAAAAAGTAGCGCTCCGATCGAAGCTCGAACGCAATTGGAAGCAGCGGATTGCATTGGATGTACCTTGCCAGGCATTGTAACTCTTTAGGACTGAACTGGTCGCGGGTATTGATCCACTTCTGAAAGTCTTAACTCCTGATTTGCGTCGCAGCGTTTACCAGACTTTACTCAAACTCGGTTCAGGTGACCCGCGCCTGCGAATGCGACTAACCCGCGTGCGGGTACAGCAGTTTTCCAAGCGGCACTAGCAGCCTTTCGGGCATGCGCGCCAGCGCCCAGTTTCCTACGCGCGATCTGAGATTTTTCGGGGATGCCACGCCTGATTCAGCTGGATACCGCCGGTAAGCAAGAGGCACGCGCTGCGCACCCAAGTGGTCTTTGAATCGCAACAATCCTTCGTGATCGAGCGCGGATCGGCCAAAGTCCAATTCACGGTAACCGTGACGCTTGGCGTGCTCGATGATTTCCGCCATCAGCAGCGGCACGCTTCCAAGGCTGTGGTGAACCTCATCGGAGGCTCCGTATTTGTAAACCATCTGTTGACGGAAACTGAGGGTAATCACGCTCGCCAGGGGCGTTTCGTTCCGTCTGGCAATCCAGACGGTGAAATCTTGTCCCAGACACTGGGCCAGAGCCTCGAACCACGCGAGCGGCTGCGGCGGCAAGCCGTGGCGCCTCCTGGTGGCCACTTGCAAATCGTAAAAGTCCCTCAGCAATTGCGCGGAGTTTCCGCGCGCGCACGTGACGCGCTCCCGGCGCGCGCGTCGGATCTTTCGCCGAACGCAATCGGCGTGCATGCCCTGAAAGATGACTTCGAGATCGGCACCGAGATCGAGCGAATGCAGGCAGTAGCTTTCTGATTTCTGGAACAGCGACCACGAGTTGGGGATGCCCGTGCGAGGTCGCATCTCGATATACCGCCAGCGTCGCGGATTTTGCGTCAGGTGGCTGAGAATTGCCTGGACGTCTTCTGGATCGTCCATCAAAGGTTCGCAGTGATCCGAAAAGGGCAGGGACACCAGCCGCCGCTGCGTCAGCCACGTCTGAACCTCGCAGAACACCACCGCGTTCCGAAGCTCTTCGTGCGGTACAGAGGTGGTGAAGGCGACCGGCAAGTATCCGTAGCTGTGCTTCAGCGCTTGCAGCCATCCCCGGCTGTGAAAAACGCTGGCGCGCGGATGCACTCGGATGAAACGCTCCCAGCGCGGGTCGCTTAGCGGGTCGAGCGAGTAGACGCTCGTGGGGCCATGCGCTTTCCTGGCCGCTTGGGACGCGCTTGAGGCACTTAGCAGCCGCTCTAGCTCTGCGTCGTTCCTCTCCCGGTCATCCAGGGATCCCGGGAACTCAAGTGTGGCCTTTTGTGTCATCTGTTCCTCCCCGCCCTAGAAATCTTTCGAGCGATGTCTCCAGGGCAGATGAGCCACACGCAGAGAAGGCCCTTGGCGGGGGAGCGTGCTAGCCATCTCGCTGGGGAGCCTACAAATGCGTAAACGGGAATGGAATACGGTGAATACTGGAGATCATGGGGAAAACACGAAGGCCAACGCCGTCAGCGGGCCCACGCGAGGATGGCTCACGAGCCTCCGCACTTCAGGCCGTTTCCTGGCTTCTTGCTCGACGGCTCGGCTTAACTCCTCGATGGTCGGATTCATCCGATCCAGCAGTTCCGCCAAGTTCGTGAATTCTGATTGAGCACAGAGCCGCAATCGCTACCGCCATCGTGCCCAACTCCTCACGGGCTTCGACAGAATTTCCGAGTTCTTCGCGGCGAATAAATATTGCCGCTTCAGCTTTAGGGACAAGCCGACGCAGTTTCTCTCTGTCTGATTCATCCATGGCTTGCAGAAACATTTTCTTCCAATGAAGGGGGCTGTCGCAAGACATATGCGCCTCCAAGGGATTTTTGGCTCGAAGCGGAAATTTAACGCTCTTGCGGATTTCTAGTCAACAGATTTCAGGCACAGCGACTAGGTAGGCCGGCGTTCGGATTGAGATACATAATTCCCTGTATTGCTTGGAATCCTGCTCGCTGCAATTATCCGGCTGCGAACCGAGAACGCTTTGCGGGGGACTCGGGCTGGGGATTCGCGACCGTACGGTTCGCCCCAACTCCTGTGCCGTTCCATTGGACGTCGAATTTGGCCACGAAACGCACTTGCCCCAGTTGCAAAAGTGTCGAGGCTGTTCGTTCGCGTCGCCGTGGCGCTATTGAACGCTACCTTCTTCGAACCCTCGGTGTTCGCCCTTTTCGCTGCCTTAGTTGTAACGCCCGCTTCTACGCTTTCGTGCGCTTCGATGAAGAGACATCCGTTAACAACAAGGCTGCGTGAGCAGTCTTCGGGAGTCCAAAATGATCGGTCAACGCCGCAGACATTCTGGTAGCACAAAGCTGCAACTCAGAACGTTTGAATCGGGCTTGAGGTGCCAGCAAGGTAGAACTCTCAAAAATTGTAGGACTCGCAAACGGGGCGAAGCGGTGCGCCCAAGCTTGATTTACAATCGTTGGACTCAGTTTGTAGAAATGCTCAAGAAAAAATGGGTTAGTTCGAGCGACGGAATAGTTACAGCTCTCACGGAAGAAGAAATGGAGATTCGGCGAGCGGAATTGCGCAACCAAATTGCGGCGCTCAGTCAGCGCGACTAAGCGAAGGACCAAGGGGCGAACCGCTTCACGCTACGCCCGAGCGACTTTGTCCTTTTCAGCTCGGGCTCGCGGCATACCTTCAAATTCCCGAATTGCCTCCATCGCATACACACCCTCTTCGTTGCAAGCCTTGCATCGGAGCGTAAATGCGCGGGACTTGGCATCTTGATTTTCGCTTACGTCGCTGTGTTTTAGTTCCTCGTAAAATGCGGCGTCTTCTTTGGTGCCAGTCTCGTCGTCATCGAAGTTGTATCGTTCGTGTGGAACTGCTGGACGGGAGCGCTGGCGCATCTGGGCGTCGCGTAACCGAACAGGTGCCGTTCGGGGGTCAAAGACTGGTGAAGCAGAAGTCGCCCAGAGCAGCTGTCAAAGTTGGTTAAGCTTTTCTACGTCGGTCTGTGCGGCCTGGACTCCTGGCCCGCCACTTTCCACAATGCTTGGACCATAGCGTCGCGACGGTACCATTTATAGCCGCCTGCCGTGTTGACTGCCGACATTTCTTCCAAGTTCGGGAACCGCTCCTTGGCGTCCGCATAATCTTTCGCCGCTACTGTGGCCGTGTAACCATCCGGCTCGGAGCCCACGTATTGCTTGGCGTAAGTATAGGCATCCATCGCACTGCTCAAGTGCTGACAAACCTCTGTTGCGATCGATTGTTGCTCACCGTCAGAAAACTTAGCGATGGCCTGCTTACAGCCTACATCGCGATCACCGAATTTCAACAACGCATCGGTAAGACGCTTGGAGTATTCATCCTTCGTCGCTCCGGCTGAAACGACAATATCCATGTCTTGGACGGCCGAACGCATTTGTTGAAGCGTCGCCATTCCCTCGGCCCTCGCTATTTTCTTTGAGGATGTGCAGCCGCCAAGCCCAATCACCAGAAGCAGCCCTACTTCCATCGTAATCCTGATAGCTTTTATCACGGCCCTTCACCCGCTAGCCTCGACACATCGCGCACTCTCACGTTCTGTATCTTTCGGTACCGCTTCTGTCGGTTCAGTCGGTTTGCTCTCTTGTCCTTCCGATAGATTTCACGGAAAAGACCTTCAAGCTCTGTGATTTCGGCTTCCGTGATATTGGGCCAAACCACGAAGGCTGAGAAATGCGTCCAGAGTTCTCGTTTCCGTTTGCTGTTGGCGTGTGCTTCCAGACGAGCGCGAATTCCAGCACCGCCGTCCGCCATTCCCACATAAACGACATCGTATTTTCCAATTCGCGGACGATAGCGATGTAGCGCGTAGATTCCCCGGAGTCCTGTTGGCACGGAATCGATTCGGTCCTTTGGAATCCACTGAGCACAGCTTCGAACGAGACGGAGAGGGTGCCCGTGATGCAAACCGGAGGCCATAACGAGCAATGATACTCATAGTCCGTGGACACATAAACCGTGAGGCTCAAAGATGACGCGCAAGGGTAAATGGACGACATTCGCGTCAGGTTCGGAAAAGCTGTCAGGCAGAAGAGGCACAAGCTGGGGGTGTCCCAGGAAGCATTCGCCGATCTGTGCGAATTGGACCGCACATACATTGGCGGGATCGAACGCGGTGAACGGAACGTGGCGCTCGTAAACATCGAAAAGATTGCACGAGCATTGAAGCTGTCTCTATCGGAGTTATTCCGCAACTTGTGATTGCGCCCGTTCCCAAGGGCTCGCCTGAAATTCCACAACAACTTGTAAATTTGGGAAAGCTCGTGAGTGGTGGCAAATCGTCGGCGGCCTCACAGGCGCAGAACCTATCGCTAGCCAAGACGCGCGCGGACTGCGCCTATTTGGTTATCGGTAGCTCGATGTGTGAGGGCATGGTCGGCGAGCAATAGACGCGCTGTGTTGCTGGCACGTAATCGGAAGCGGTCGCTTTGTAGATGCTGGGTACAAACTTTTGCGGATTGCGATCAATGACCGGAAACCATGTGGACTGGATCTGGACCATGATGCGGTGACCCTTCAAAAAGACGTGATCGTGATCGCGCAATGGAATATCCCATTCGGCAGGCTTGTTTGCGCTGAGCGGCGCTGGATGCTCGAAGCTGGCGAGGTAGCGGCCGCGGCGAACTTCCATAGCGATCGGTAGTTCATAACCGTTCAGCGACTGCGCATACGCGCCCGGGTTCGGCCCGCTCTCCGGATCCCAGGCATTTTTCTGCGAATTCTCAGGAAACACATCGATCAGCTTGACCACGAAATCGCTGTCGGTGCCAGATGTGGACGCAAAGAGTTTTGCGGCGAGTTGGCCGGTGACGGTAATGTCGTGATCGAGTGGCGCCGTGACGAACGTGAGCACATCGGGGCGATGATCGACGAAGCGTTGGTCCGCTACTTCCCAGGTTCTCCAGTCGCCGGCTGGATAGGTTGGCGAAATCGGGCGCGTGCGATAGGGCACCGGATTAGCTGGGTCCGAGACGTACTGGCGATAGGCTGCCTTTTCCTTCGCGGCGGATGGAGCGTCGAACGAAAGCGTGCCATCCTCGCGCAAATACAAATTCGTCAAACTCGATTCCCGCGGCGGCCAAACCGCATAGCTATGCCAGGTATTCGAGCCGCTTTGGAAAGTGGTGGCCTGCCACGCAGGTTTCTCACCCTTGCCATGCAAGTAGTAGCGGAAGAAGGGTGCTTCGAGATTTTCGCGAAACTCGCGCGAGGTTTCGTGGCCGCCGAACGGAACCAGGCCGATGCTATCGGCCTTGGGCGTTTGCCACTGTCCGTGATACCAGGGCCCCGCCACCATAAAATTGGTGTGGTCGGGGTCGTGCTCGGCGGCGTGGCGGAAAATCTGCCAAGGGCCCCAGGGATCTTCCTGGTCCCAGAAACCAGCGACATTCAAATTAGGGACGGTGGATGCGTGCAACTGGCGGACCCACGCTTCTTTTTTCCAGAAATCGTCATAGTCCGGATGCTCGATGGTGAGATTCCAGTAAGGAATGGCGCCGTGAAGATATTTGGCATTGATATTCGAGAGCGGGCCGAGATCCAGGTACCACTGGTACGTGTCGTAGGTTTCAAACTCAAAAAGTGTGTTCTTATTTTTGTCGGATTGCTCGAGCACTGCATATTCAAAGTCGTAGCTCTCGCGCAACGCACCGTAGCGATGGTCGTCGTCGTTCATCCACTGATCGACAGGTGACGCCTGTTCGCTGATGGCCTTGAGCGCCGGATGTGGTTGCAGCAAAGTGAGCGCCGTCGTCAACCCGTCGTAAGAAACACCATACATGCCGACTTTGCCGTTGTTGTTGGGCACGTTTTTTACGAGCCAGTCGATGCTGTCGTAGGCGTCGGTGGTTTCGTTGGTGGCCTTGGGATCTTGCAGGTCAACCTGGGAGGTTAAATTGAAGACGCCTTCGGATTTGAACCGCCCGCGCAAATTCTGAAACACGAAAATGTAGCCGTCTTGCGCCAGCTCTTTCATTGATGACGGCATCTCCGTCGGCGCTTTCGAGGGCACGCCGTACGGAGTGCGCCGGAAAAGAATCGGAAGCGGTCCGCTCTGGTTTGTGGGAGTCAGGATGACCGTCTGCAGATGAACGCCATCGCGGACGGGGATCATTACTTCTTCAAGCTTGAAAATCGGCGCGGCGACACGCTCCTGTGCGACAGCGGACGCGGCCAGCACGGCGGCCAGCGCAATAACGATTCGAGTTGGATGCAAGATATTCTCTCCTACAAACGGGACTGATTGTATCGCTAGACCAGCGAAGGTCAAATTCACCCTCATCTTCTTGCTGCCCGGTGCGGTCGCGCTTGCGCTATTCGACCTATCTTCTTGGGCGTGGGGGACTGACCTTCGACTGCTTTGCTACCTTACCTTGCTAAGAGCAGCGCAAACATGGATCGTTTCGCAAGGAATTGTGAATTTTTGGACGCCGTCTGGAACGCCGGGGTGTCCTCATCGTCCAGATTTAAAAACGGTGCCCACAGCAGGCCGCTAGAAGAAAAAAGAAATGCATTCTGCAGCACGTTAGTTTTACCTTTCTACGCACGCGTCCCAAGCCCAGCGAAAAACGTCCATACCAGCGAATGTCTGCGGGACTGCAAGCGTGGCTGTTTAACCCCTCTGAAACCCCTTCAGCAGTTCTGCGAAATTCCTGATTTTGCTTTACTGTCGGAGTTTTGAGTCCGGTTGTTCTACGTCCGAGTCGCGCAATCAAGAACCGACTGTTAAACGATCACGTGACACCGGAAAAATCTTCGCAGTTCGGTCATGGGATCCCCTCACCGTTCAGGGTCGGTACGCGGTAAACGCTAAAAGCCCCCCTTTTTCAACTTACAGCGTTTACCGCGTACTTACGCGGCTTTCCGCTTTTCGGCTGATCGCCCTCCGGTGTGTTTCTGTTCAGAGCTGGCCAAACCACTATTCGCTAGCAACTCTAACGCTCCGTCAATTTCTTGTTTGCTGCAGTTGTGATGAAACAACTCGTGAATGTCGTCACGCGTAAGGCCTTCTTGATTGCTTTGCAACTGCGTAAAAATCTTATCGGCGACAGGATTACCAAGCGACCCGCCGAACACAAACGCTGCCGATTGTTCACAGTAATCCCACAGCGCCGCCGCTGCTTTTAGGTGGTGGGTCCTAATCACGTGCGAACAGCTAAGCAATGCATAAACCATCGAAAGGCGAAGGACTTGCGCTTCCGCTCTAGACGTAATTGGTCCGAGCATGCCACGTGTTTCGGCAGAAAGTCGGATATAAAGTTTCCGCCACGCCTTGCGGGCTTTTTTTGAGAAGCGCATTGTGTCGACCCTACGGGCGAACAGTCGCGCAAGCCTCAATCGCTCAACCAACTCGGCCATCGTTGGCCCGTCGACTCGGCCACCGAAAGGTAAGCACTTTGAGCGCTCAGCGTAAACGAATAGAAAGCGGTTCGCGTATCCGTTGGCTTCATCTGTAGCCGTTAACTCACTGTGAAGCTCGTCCCGGGTGATATGGCCTATGATCGAAACGTGGGCGCCTGTAGCCTTTGCAGGAGCGTGTTTCGTCAGAATGCTCAGGGTATCCGAGTCCCAAGCACTTCTTAAAACGGACGAAAGTGTGTTCCCCTCACGACGTTGGACCTTTAGCACACGCGAAAATTCTGACTGAATCACCATCACACGCTTATCTACCTTCGCAACGACGTCTTCATCGGCTTCGGGCTTTCCAGAATCGTGTTTTCGTCTCTCTGGATCACGGGCAGTCCAGATGAGGCCTTCTCCGGACGAAAGCCCTGTAGCGATCTGTTCGTCGCACCAACGCTTGTCCACTAGATTAAAGATTCGTTTCACGTGAGCCCACGATGTTCCCTTTCTCGATTTAGATGATCGGCCTACAATCAAACAGAAGAGATTTGCTCTATGCTTCGTCGCCTCGATTTCGAAGTGCGCCCGTGGACCGATGCAGTTACCAAACGCCACGAGCAGTTGAACCAAGATCGCCGCATCGCTGCAAGTTCCGCGGCGCCTCCGTTTCAAATCCCCAAAATTGACGGGAGCAAATTACTGCGCGGTGGCCGCGTTGGGCGGCAGATGCTCTTCGAGGTAGCGCAGCAGCAAACTGTACAGATGGAGCGTGGTGCCGGAGCCTTCATTGATGGCGTGCGTGCGATTCGGATACTCCATGAAGTCAACGGGCTTATCTAGCTCGATCAGGCGATTGAGCAGCAGTTCGGTGCCGGCGTAATGTACGTTGTCGTCGCCCGAGCCGTGCACGACGAGCAGATGCCCGCGCAAACCTTCAGCGAAGTTCACAGCGGAACTGCTGCGATAGCCCTCGACGTTCTGCAGCGGCAGGCCCATGTAGCGTTCCTGGTAAATCGTATCGTAGAGACGCAAATCGGCCACGGGCGCGACGGCCATTCCCACGCGGTACAGATCCGGTGAGCGAAACATCAGATTCAGGGTACTGGAACCTCCGCCGCTCCAACCCCACACGGCAATGCGCGATGAATCCGCGAAGGGATGTGACTGCAAGAACGTTTTCAGCGCGGCGGTCTGGTCGTGAACGATTACGGGATGGATTGCGCCGTAAACAACTTTTCGCCAAGCGCGGCCTTTCGGCGCCGGCGTGCCCCGATTGTCAAAGCTGACGACGATGTAACCGGCCTGCGCGACAGCGCGATTGTAATCGTTGTTCCAGGCGCCCCATTCGTCCAGCACGGTCTGCGCCGCAGGTTCTCCGTATACATAAACGAGGACGGGATATTTCTTGGCGGGATCGAATTGAGGAGGCTTGAGCATCCAAGCGTCGAGACTGGCACCGTCGCCGATATCCACTTTGAAGAATTCGGTGGGCGAGGCGAGCAGCGGCGCGGCACTGGCGCGCAGCGCGGCGTTATCTTCTAGCACGCGAGTGGAGCGATGCGCGGGAAGTTCCACGAGATCGGTTACTGGGGTGAGATCGGCGCGAGAATACGTGTGGAACGCCCAGTGCGCGTCGGGAGACATATCGTAACGATGAGTTCCGGGTGCGGACGCGGGACTGACGCGTTGAGCGTTTTGTGAACCATCTAGCGGCGCGCGATATAAGTAGCGCTGGGTGGCGTTTTCCGGAGATGCGACGAAGTAGAGCCAGCTGGCTTTTTCATCCACGCCGCCAAGTTCGATCACATCGTACGCGCCCGGAGTGACGAGCTGCACGCGTTTCCCGTCGCGGGATACGAGATAGGCGTGGGACCAGCCGTCGCGCTCGCTCAACCACAAGAACTCCTGGCCGTTGTGGATCCAGTGAATTTCGTCCATCACGTCCACCCAGGTCGAGTCCTGATCACGGAAAATCTGGCGGACCTGGCCGGTCGCGGCGTCGGCGAGCAACACGTCGTTGGTATTCTGCAGGCGATTCAAATGCTCGATGGCCAGCTCGCTGGAATTTCCAGCCCATTCGAGGCGCGCAACATAATTTTCACGCGGATCGCCGGGGACTTGCATCCACGTCGTGTCGCCGCCATCCACGCTGACGACACCTGCACGGACAGCCGAGTTGGTGGTGCCGGGAATCGGATACGGAATATTCAGGACCGAAGGATACACACCCAGGCCGGGATAAGGAAAGCCGGTGACAATTTCCTTGGGGGCACCGAGATTGTAGAGCAGCTTAAAAATTCCTACGCCGCTCGAATCGAATTGCCAGTAGGCGATGCGGCGACCGTCGGGGCTCCAACGGAACGCGTCGCGAACATCCAGTTCTTCCTCATACACCCAGTCGGACGTGCCGTTGATGATGGTTTGCGAGCCGTCGTGGGTGAGTTGCGTGATACGTCCCGTGGAAATTTCCTCAACGTAAATATTATTGGCGCGGACGTAAGCGGCTTTCGAGCCGTCCGGAGAGAACTTGGCGAACATCAGTGAAGATGCGGGAGCGTCACCGCCAAGCTTGCGCAGCGCGCCAGACTGCAAGTCCAATACCCAGTAATCTCCGCGGGTGTGCTGCCGCCAGACCGGCGCGGTATTGCTGTAGAGCAGCAGGCGAGCTTTGTCCTTAGACCACGCATAGTTTTCGAATGCGAGCGGGATCTGGGCGCCTGAGGGAATGAGTTTCGCGGCCGAGACGAGAACTTCGCGTTTTCCAGTGGCCGTTTGATAGCGGACGATATCCTGCGCGTCTTTGACAGCCGCGGATGGTTCGACGGTGGTGTAGTACGCGCCGTCGTCAAGCCAGCGCGCGGGACCGAAGTATTTGACTTCAAAATCCGGCGACGCATACATGCGATGGAGCAGCTGGTTTGATTCCTGCGATATCTGCGCCTGAAGCGGAATGGTGGCCAGGCCCGCCGCGAAGAGCAGAGCGAGAGTTGGCAGAAATCGTCGAAATAGAATGCGCGCAGCAAACGCCGACGGCTTTGAAACTTCGCGACTCATGCGGTCTCCTACGCAGCCTGGCGTGAACCAGTAGCGCTTATCAGAAAGCGTCGTTGCAGAACGAGAAGCCAACCGACAAATATGAATCCGCGACCAAGAGACGCGGCTTCAGGGGCTAAAGCCCTTTTCCTTGCTGGGCTTAGCGGCGGGGCTGAAGCCCCGCCCATCGGGGACTCACATTCATGGCATGACTTTGAACGATCCATCAATGGAAGTTGCTTTCGCGAATCTCTCTGCCATTCGTCGGCTGAACCGGGCGAGCATTGTCCGGATAATATTTTGCAAACGCCGCGATCTGCGCAGGAGAAGCTTCAATGGGAGTTTTCATTACGAACCATCGGATGCCCTCCTTGCAGGCGGGAATCGTGAGCGAGCCGTCGAACACGTAATAATTCTGGTCGGCGGGCAACAGGTCGGCCGCGTTGATGACCTCCTTCTTCAGCTCCACTGCTTTTCCCGAATCGTGAGGGATGTGGCTCCACAGGTCGCGGAGCATGGCGTTCTCGGCGCCGCTCTTGATGAATACGGCGACCACGGCGGCGCGGCCTGCCGCGGAGTCCATGTGGACGAAGTGAAGTTCCATGTCGTACTTCTTGCCGTTGATTTCGTTCTCGCTGACATGGTGAAAATGGAACTGAACCAGAGGCAGCGCTGTTCCGTTGATGGTGATGCTGCTTCCCGGCTCGTAATTGATTTGGATGGTGTGGCCATTGTTGACGATTTTCAGCGGCGAAAGTTTGTAGTCAAAATGGATGGGGGCCAGTTCCGCAGGTTGCGCACCGACGATATCAATAGGGGACTGGCGCTGGCCCGTCTTGCAAGTGGCAAAATCCGGCTCGAGGTCGCCCCAATGGTCCGGGCCCTCCGCTCCGCTATAGCTCCAATGGGGAGCGCCCGCAGGGTGATCCTGAGCAATCGTGGGACGCGCAAAAACGAGCGCGGCGCAGAGAATGAAACAAGCTGCTATTGTGTGTGTCAAACGAGCCGTCATGGGAAACCTCCGTGGCGAAGAAGGAAAAATAGCATCTCACTTTGCGGGCGAATCTTCAAATATTCGGTGTGGAAAATCCAAAACGTGCGCGTATATTCGCAAGGGCCGAGCGATGGCAAAAGCGTGAACGAAGGCAGCGTTTTCGGGAGCGCCCTGCCGAATGAGACGCCGCGTAGGAATGGAGGAATATGAAAACGGCACTGAGCGTCGCGCTCCTGATTGGTGTCTTGTGCAGCGCGGCGAAAACGGCGCACGCGCAAGGAGCGGCGCAAGCTGCGAAGGAACAGTCTGCCGAAGGCGCGCAGCAATTCGCCGCTCTAGGCGATTTGAAATTGCGAAGCGGGGCCGTGATCAAGGATTTTCAACTGGGTTATCGCACGTTCGGGCAACTGAATGCGGCGAAGTCGAATGCGATCCTATGGCCGAGTTGGCTGGGAGGCACGACGCAGGACCTGGTGCAATTCGTCGGGCCGAATAAGGTGGTGGACAGCGCGAAATATTTCGTTGTGCTGGTGGATGCGATTGGGGACAGCGTTACGACTTCACCATCAAACAGCAAAACCCAGCCGCGATTGGCTTTCCCGGAATTTGCGATTCGCGACATGGTGGAGTCCGAGCACCGCCTGGCGACCGAGGTGCTGCACTTGACGCACGTGCATGCGGTGATGGGAATTTCAATGGGTGGAATGCAAACGTTCGAGTGGGTGGTGGCCTATCCGGATTTCATGGACGTGGGAGTTCCCATGGCCGGTTCGCCGCAGTCTACGTCCTACGACAAGCTGCTGTGGACGGCGGAGATGGACGCGTTGCGGCTGGATCCTGAATGGAATGGCGGGCTAGGAACGCAGCCGATGACGGGCGGCTTCGCCGTGTACAACGAAATCGGCAATATGAACGTGACTTCGCCGGCATATCGCGTGGCAAAGACCAGCCCGCAGGATTTCGACAAGTTCATCGAGCAGACACGGAAGGAACTTACGATAAACGCGGCGACGGCGTGCGATGCCATCCGGCAACGCGAGGCGATTAATGCGCTGGATATTCCCGGGGAATTTGGCGAGACGATGGAGCAAGCGGCGAAGAGCGTCCATGCCAAGCTGCTGGTGGTAATTTCTCCAGAAGATCACATGGTGAATCCAACACCAGCGCTGGCGTTTGCGGGAATGATGGGCGCGGTGGTGCTGACGCTGGAATCGCCCTGCGGCCATCTGAGTCTTGGCTGCATTTCCGCGGGACCGATTGTCGGGAAATTCCTTGACGATCCTGCGTCCGTTCAGAGTGCGACATTGCATGGATCGGCCAGCCACTAGCGGAGTCCACGAATCCGCTGGAGAAAACGAGCGGCGGCGCGTCGGTATTACTTCTGGAATGAAACCTGACACATTGGTGATTGTGAATCCCGCGTCCGGCGGCGGGAGGGCGTCGCGCGCCGAGCCGGAAGTGGCGAGCTTGCTGTCTGCACGTGGATGCCGCGCGAAGTTCGTACATTCGAAAAGCTCGGAAGACATACGCGAACAGGCGGCGCGCGCTGCGACGCTGGGATTTCGAACCGTAGTGGCGCTGGGTGGCGATGGCGCGTTTCATCATTTGGTGGAAGGCATTCGCGGAACGGATGTGGTGGCGGGATTTTTTCCAGCGGGAAATGGAAACGATATTGCACGTGCGCTGGAAATTCCCCGCGATCCGGTGATGGCGGCGGACGCGTTTTTGCGCGGACAGCCGCGTGCAGTGGACCTGGTGCGCGTCCGATTCAGTGATGGCCGCGTGGCGCATTACATCGGCGCCGGAGGCATGGGGCTGGACGCAGAGGCTGCGCACCTGGCGAACACGCGATTCCGGGCGTGGCCCGGAGTGACGCGATATCTTGCGGGAGCGTTCACGACATTCTTTCGCGAGCCGCTATTGGATGCGTCGGTTGAGATGGATGGGGCGAGCTGGTTGGGCCGCGCCCTATTTGTGGCGGTGGCGAACGCGACGAGTTACGGTTCGGGCGTGCGCATCGCGCCGCAGGCGAAGATGGACGACGGTTTGCTGGATGTGGTGATTGTGGGTGATGTTGGCCTGATGCGGTTGCTGGAAGCGATACCGATTGTGCTGACTACCGGAGATCTGCGCGGCTTTCCGGAAGTGACGCGTTATCGCTGCCGGCATGTTTCATTGCGCGCGGACCGGGCCGCGCCGGTGCACGGGAATGGAGAAGCGCTGGGCTCGGCCCCGGCGGAGTTTGAGATTTTGCCTGGGGCGATTCGCGTGATGGTGGGGAGAAAAGGCGCCACTGATGAACACAGATGAACACGGATAGAGACAAAATCTGATAAAGATAAATGCAGATACCGGCAAAGACGCTGAGACACACACTCGAGCTGATGACGCCAGTTTTGTCAAAAGTTCCAGCGCAGGGATCGTTGCTCGGGCTATTCGTTTTTCTTTTTGGAGAGTTTTAGGGTGACTTCGATATCGCGGCGGCTGTCAAAGCTGGACACGGTGCGGGTCGAAGAAGTCAAGCCGTCGCGCTCGGCGTGGATTTCGTAATCCACGTTCGGGTCCAGGCCGCTGAAACGATAATTGCCGGACTCGTCCGCGATGTAAGTTTTTACCGCCTGGGATTTCACGTTTTTCAGGTAAATCACGCTGGAGGGCACCGGGTTCTCGCTCTTATCAATCACGCTGCCGTGTAGCACTTTTAATTGCGCTTCCGCTTTTTTCTGGGCTTTGGATTCCTCTTGCGCGCGCGCCGGAATTGCAACCAAGACGGCCAAGAACAGCACTGCGGCTACCTGAAACAAACTGTGGCTTTTCACGGGTTCCTGTTCTTTTCAGCTCCTGCGGCTGAAAACGAGAAACTTGCGGCCGAATTTGGCGGCGGCTTGAGCGCGAGATGGCCGGCATTCCGGCTTACAACCTGTAAGATGACGCGGAAATCGAAAAAGATGCGAGGATGAAGCGACAGACGAGAATTATCCGACCTCTTCCTCGTCCTCGTCGTCATCCTCTTCATCTTCCTTGACGCTGGACTTTTCCTCTTCTTCATCGTCGTCATCGTCCTCGTCTTCGGAGATGACGATGAGGTGCACGGGATGCGTTTGCGTCACTTCCAGCTCGACGTCGCACTCCGGGCAGCTGAGGATTTCGCCTTCCTCGACTTCGTCTTCGTCCAAATCAATTTCG
>Ga0210393_10001394_pt1 | contig 20259 bp, 19 predicted proteins | sample IncBWC27OmetaG_FD_160068 | JGI IMG/M metagenome (GOLD analysis project Ga0210393, IMG submission 160068) | Forest soil microbial communities from Barre Woods Harvard Forest LTER site, Petersham, Massachusetts, United States - Inc-BW-C-27-O ... | reverse complement strand
TCATGTTGTGATTGTGCTGGAGCGCCATTTGAACGGCATCATCCAGTGTGATCTTGACGGGTCCTGCGGTGGACTGAGCGAGTGCTGAGTTTACCGCGCCGCTGCAGGCGAAGACGAAACCGGCCAGCAAAACGATCCATAGTTGCGAAACACGAAAAACTCCCCGATTAGCTTTCAAAGGATGCCTCCGGTACTGGCAGCGTGTCGCGATCGCCCGCGAACCACACGTAGAGCGTGGGCAGAATGAAGATGCTCATCACCAGGTCGGCGATCAAACCTCCCACGATGACAATGGCGAAGGGCCGCTGCGAATCGGAGCCAATGGCATGCGAGAAGGCCGCAGGCAAGAGACCGAAGGTGGCCACAAGCATGGTCATCATAATGGGCCGGAGCCTCAGGACCGCTCCTTCGACCGCGGCGTCCACGATGGAGTGCCCACGCCCGCGGAGCTGGTTGATATATTCGAGCATGATGACGCCCGTCTGCACCGAGACTCCAAACAGCGCCAAGAAGCCAACGCCAGAGGACACGCTGAAGAAAGTATGGGTAAGCAAAAGAGCCAGGACTCCGCCGACGCGTGCCATCGCCACGGTGACAAGAATCAGGAACGCCCATTTGGCTGAACGAAACATGGTGTAGAGAATGATGAAAATGATCAGAATGGTGATCGGAACGATGACGAGCAATCTGGCTTCGGCGCGCTTCTCGCTTTCGTACTCTCCGGCCCACTCCAGACGATAGCCGCGCGGCAACTGAATATTCTGGTTGATCTTAGCTATAGCTTCCTGGACGGTGGAGCCCAGATCGCGGTCGCGCACTCCAAACCGAATGGCGACATAGCGTGAGTTTTTTTCGCGGTAAATGTCATAGGCGCCATCCTTGACTTGCACTTTCGTAAGTTGCGCTAGCGAAACGCGCTCGCCGGAAGGGGAGAGAAGGCGAATATCCTGAATGGCCTCTTTGGTGTCGCGATATGGTTTCTGATAACGAACGGTTAAGTTATAGACGGCTTCTCCCTGCAGTACCTGGCTGACCGGAAAACCGCCGACGGCCGTTTGTACGGAATCTTGTATATCCGCCACGTTGATGCCAAACCGCGCAGCCGCGTCACGGTCGACACTGAGATCGAGATTCGGCTGGCCGGTGTCACGCTGAAGCCCCAGATCCTTGACTCCTGGAATTTGGGCCATGACATTCTTGATTTCTTCACCCTTTTCCTCGAGCACATCCAAGTCCGGCCCGTAAAGCTTGGCGGCTAGCCCGCCCTTCGTGCCAGTTAGCGTCTCGTCCACATTGTCTTGAATGGGCTGAGAGAAATTCCAGAAAGCCCCCGGATATTTCGCAAGCTCGCGGTTCATCGCGGCAATCAGTGCATCTTTATTCCGGTGAAAAGCAGGCCTCCATTGCTCCTTGGGCTTCAAATCGACGAAATACTCCGTGTTGCCGAATCCTCCGGTATCGGTTCCGTCGTCGGGCGCCCCGGCTTGCGAGACGACGTTGGTGACTTCGGGGAACGAGGCAAAAATATGGCGGGATTGGGTGGCAAAGCGCTCGCCTTCGGTGAGGCTGGTGCTGTTGGCCATGGCGCCGCGAGCCCAAATCGCGCCTTCGTCCAGATGGGGGAGGAACTCCGCTCCGATTACACCGCTGAAGGTAAGGAACATGGCGACCACGAAGCTGACCATACCGACGCCGATCGTTATCCAGCGATGTTCGATGGCCTGCCGGACCGCGCCGCGATACCAGCTGGTGAGCGCCGTCATCACGGGGTTATGCCATTCCTTGACGCCCTTGTGGAACAACCAACTACTGAGAACGGGGGCGATGAGAATTGCATAGGTCATGGCGCCGAGTAGCGCAAACGCTACGGTCCAGGCCATGGGCTTGAACAATCTGCCTTCCACGCGTTGGAGAGTGAAAATGGGCAGATAGGCGGTGATGATGATAGCGATGGCATAAAACACGGGTCGCTGCACTTCGTGGCACGCCTCGCGAATCGTCGCAGCAACCGATGCGGCGGGTCCGCCGTTGCGGTAGCTTGCGCCAGCGGTCCCGGAGCCATTCTGGCGGCGGGCCATGTGCCGGACGATGTTTTCGACCATCACCACCGCGCCGTCCACGATCATGCCGAAATCCAGTGCGCCCAAAGACAAAAGATTGGCGGGAATTTTGCTCAAATCCAGCCAAATCGAAGCGAACATCAAGGAGAATGGTATGGTCACCGCAACGATCAAGGCGGCGCGAACGTTGCCGAGGAATAGCAACAGGATGATGGTAACCAGGATCATGCCTTCCACCAGGTTGTGCTCCACCGTGTGCAGGGTGAAATGCAGGAGATTATCGCGGTCCAGCATGGGGATGATCTTCACGCCTTCCGGCAGGATGTGCTCGTTGAGCTCCCGGACCTTTTTGTGAATCGCATCCAGCGTGGGCCCTTCCTGCGCGCCCTTGAGCATCAGCACACTGCCCTGGATGACGTCGTCTTCATCGACAATCACGCCATCCGCACGATGGGTGGCTCTGGCCATATGTCCCAGGCGAATTCGCGGCCCCATCTCGACAACGGCGATGTCCTTGACGCGAAGAGGCGCCCCATTTTTTGTCGTCAAGACCGTCTGCTCGATATCCTGCAAGCTGCGGTAAAGTCCGAGCGCGCGAACGTTCATCTGCTGCAAGCCCGTCTCGACAAAACTTCCGCCGGCGTTAATGTTGTTACTTTGCAGCTGTTGTTCCACTTGACCGATGCTCAAGCCGTACGACACCAGTTTGTTGGGGTCCACCCGCACCTGATATTCCCGGGCGGTGCCGCCGAAGTCCGATACGTCGACCACATCCTTAACGGATTTGAATTCCTTGAGCAGGACCCAGTCTTCGATGGACCTTTGGTCCATCAGGTCGTAACTCGGATTGGTGCTGCGAATCGTGTACCAATAAATCTGACCCGTCAGGCTCCAGTCCGTTCCAATTTGCGGCTGAACGCCAGGAGGCATGGAAACCAGCGTGAGCCTTTCGAGGACCTTCTGGCGGTTCCAGTCGTTTATGGAAGCGTCATCGAAGACGAGCGTCATGAACGAGAGGCCAAAGAGCGACTCGGAGCGCAGCGTCGAAAGATGCGGGATTCCGTTCACCTGAATTTCGATGGGAATGGTGACTTGCTGCTCCACTTCTTCGGCGGAACGCCCGGGCCATTGAGTGATAATGGTCACATAATTGTCGGCGATATCCGGATAGGCCTCGACGGGCATGTCATGGAAGGCCAGTATTCCGGCGAAGGTCACCAGGAGCGCAGTGACCATCACCACGAAGCGGTTATTCAGCGCGAAATCTACGAGTTTGCGAATCATCGTTTTTTCCGTGAGCTCCCGCGCTTCGTGTTACTCGTTGTCGATCGCATTTTGTAGGGTGCCGGCATTGGACACGACCTGCTGTCCCGGCTGCAGCCCGCTTAGAACCTCTTGCATCTGGTTCGGCAACTGCGCACCACTGGTGACTTGGATTCGGCGGAATTTTCCTTGCGCGGGAAGGAAGACCCAATCGCGATCGTGCAAATGCAGGATCGCGGACGCTGGTACCGACGTATAGGTATGCTTCTCGCTGCTGAAGAAGGTGGCCGTGGCGAACATGCCTGGGCGCATCATCAAGCCGGGGTTGGGTACTTCAATGCGAACCTTGGCGGAGCGAATATTTGGATCGAGAATGTATCCAATGTTGCTGACTCTCCCTTTGATAGCCTTGTCTGGGTAAGCGGTCAGCTTGACGTCGGCCGGTTCACCCATACGCACGTTGGCCATGGCGTTCTCGTAGACGTCGCATACGATCCATACGCTGCTTAAATCAGAAATAGTGAATGGGTTCGGCGACGAATAGGCCTGCACGCTCGCCGCGTTCGTCACTTGCTGATCGGTGATCACGCCCGTGATGGGCGCAACGATGTCTACGATGCCTTTGGGCTTGTCGGGATCGTTGCCCAAAAGGCGAAGATGTTCGGTCGCGGTTTCGAGGGTGACCTTGGCGTCGTCTTCGGTGTCTTGCGCGACCTCAAGATCCTGCAACGCGATGGCGCCGTGTGGGTACAGGTCCATGGCTCGGTTTAATTGCTTTCGCGCGAGAAGCTCGTCAGCGACGGCCTTGCGGTAAGCGTCAAAGCCACCCGCAACGTCATCACTGCGCACGCGCAGCAGAACCTGATCTTTTTTTACGGTGTCGCCGAGACGTGCGCGGATGTCTACAACGCGGCCAGAGGCCAGCGTTATTACCGGCACAGTCCGCGATATATCCGGAAGCACGATGCCAGTGGCCACCAATTCCGACGGTGCTTGGTATTGGGCCGCCGTTATCAGCGGATACTGCTCCGAATGCTCCACCGCGAAGAACGTGATGTCCACTCCCGGAATCACTTTGGCGGGAGGCGGCGCCTGCGCGGCTGCATCGGTCTCTCCTTTGCCGCAACCCCCAAGCATCAACAGCGACACGTTCGCGATGGCGAGAAGTCCAACTTCTAGTCCCTTGCTCTTCATGAGTACCGTCCAATTCGCACGCGGTTGACACTCGCATGCGTTCCAAATGCACGACCGGGCACACCACTCAAGACCGCGGGGCAAAACACTGCCCTTCCGACAAGAATGTTGGGGACGTTTTTGTGAATTACGTTTGTGTTACAAGTGCAGGCGGCGCTCTTCCCGGCACTGGTGCACATTGCACCCGCGTTGAGAGAGTCTGAGCGAAGGAAGTTACGAAATTTTCTCCAAAACGCTGAAGCAAAGCGCTGCCGCCGCCTGCAATCCCGCGGGTCTTGAACCTGGAAGTTAGCAATGCCGATGCGCGATGCGCCTGGTGCGGTCTGGAAGCCTTGCCGTCACCGGAAGCAAAAGATCCCGGAGAAACCGCCACGGTAAGATGGTCGTGGCCGTCATTGAGCAGCACAACGAGAGGCGCACGGAGCAGCTTCGATGTAAAAACCAGATCATTGGGTATGCTGTCGCCGCTCATGTCCCGCATTTCGGGCTCCAGCCCGCCGGGCGGAGCCATCACGGCAATGCACTGTTCCCTGCCCGACGCAAACTGCAACCGAACTGTGTAGAGCGCATATCGCGCAAAAACCTTTTCAGCCACTGTCGCAGCATGCAGGCTGTGATCGCCATCCAGCTCGGTTGCATAGCGCGTGACCTCCAGCCCCTCCCCCAATTTCTCCGGAACCGCAATCGACGAATTCGACGCGAACGCCGTGTGTGACAAATTCGCCTGGTACGATCCCTGCCTTGGTTTTTCGGCGTGCGCCGGTCCGCACGTGCTTAGGCTGAGAGCCAGCGCCATCCACAATTTTGGACTAGCGTTCATCAGAGTCCTTGCTCGCCTTTGCAGGAAGACAAATCACGGTGGTTGGTACCGTGATTTGCCGTCTCACCGGCCACACGATCAAATCACTTCTCACAGAGCCATCTCGAAGGTCCCCCTAGAACTTCACCATGATGGAAATCGTGTTGTTGGCTTGGCCTTTGCGCAAATCCGGGAACCACACTCCCGCCGCGTTTCCTGGTGTTCCACAGTTCGTTTCCGCCGTCGGCAGATCCGACGCTCCGGAGGACGCTCCGCTGGCGCACACAAAATTTGCCGGATTCGTCGGGAAACTTGGATTGTTATTTGGCGGCGTAATCCCCTGGCGCCCCGAAAAATACGGCACATTCGCGTGCCGGTAGCCGGTCTCAAATCGGAATGTAATGTACTGCGATGGCATCCAGTCGAACGTCACCGTGCCATCGTAAGCCTTGTACACGCTTCCGGGACTCGCGGGGAAATATGGCGATCCCGACACCGCGTCCGCTCCATTGATCGGAGGCAGCAACGTCAGATAGCGGCCGGGGTTATCCAACACACCGCCTCCCAGCGTTATGCCAAACAGGTCTTTGTCGAACCACCACCGGTTGTAAAGCATCCATCCCGCAAAACTCTGTTTGGGATGTCCTTTGCTATTGTTGTGGCAGCTTACAACCGTCCCGGGCCCATTTCCGCCGTATTCGCATCCCAGATCGCCCGTGAGCGAGAACGCCATCTTGTCCAACGTCCGTTCTGGGTGATCGTAGTATTTGATCTCGATGCTGTCATCCGTGTGGATGCGAGAACGTCCCGGTACACCAAGCGTATCCGTGCCCATTCCGTAGTTATTGAATACCATCGAAACCCACGGCTTCGGACGCCACAAAATCTGCCCTCCCAATCCGGGGTGCCCGTTAAATTTTGCGTACGATTGCCACCCGTTGATGATCCACGGTTCAATCTTTAACTTGTCTGTGGGAAACCACTGGATGCGTACGCCGTTAAAAAACCAAGGCGTGTTCGAGGAAACGTAGGAAGGCTGATACGTCCAATTATCGAAGTTGTAATAGCTGAAAAGCCCGATATACGACACAAAAATTCCCGCGTCGATGTTCAGTCCGTGGTTCACGTTGAAGTGATACCCGCCGTAAGCTTCCGAAAAGTATTTATAGGCGCCACGAAGATCCCATTGTCCGACTCCAAAGCTCGCGTCATTCCGTGGCGTCGTCGTCGCAAACAATCCAAACATCGTCAAAATCCGTCCACGAACGTTTCCCACGTGTAAATCGCCACCGAAGCTCAACTGCTCCAACTGCACCTCGCCGCTGCGGAAACTCTCCGTCGAGCCGCCCATGGTGTGGTCTTTCGGTTGGTTGTAGTCTTCGATGTAATTGGTGTCCACGCGGAATTCTGGCGTGAAGTATTTCGAATCCCAAACCGCATCCTTATTGCGCGCATTCCCGTTCAACCACGTCCAATCCGCGTAGGCGAACGGCGCGGTCGGCGCCGGTGGGCCAGCGGGCTTGTTTTCTTGTGGAGAAACTCCGACGGGTGAAGGCACGAGGTTCACGCGGCTCAATGCGCCGGAGGGGTTTGCCGCATTGGATGAGGATTCGCCCCCAGCAGACGCACTCACGCTAGCCGGAGCAGGCTGAGCAGAAGGCGCGTTCACCGCAGACGCGACGGGCGCGGCGGCCACAGGCGCGACTGGAGCGGGCGCGACTGCTACTGGATTGGCTTTTGCCTCCAACTCCGCGACGCGCCGCTTGAGCTCCTCCACCTGATCCAGCAGCCATCTCTCTCGCTCCGTCAATCCAGGCGCCGGCGTAACAGATGCAGCTTTATCCGCGGGCTTGTCGCTGGTCTTGTCATCACTCTTATCATCAGCAAAAGAAAGCCTTGGAACAGCAATCGACCAAAACATCACAGCCAGCAACAACCAAAAAAGCTTGCATCCGTTCTTCGAGTTGCTCATCACACTCTCCTGTCGTTTAGCAATGACGCGGACTCACCAGGCGCGTGAATGGCCACTTCGTCCACCGCCTCAGCTTTTGAATTCCAAGGACTCCTCGGCCTCGGCCACAAGAGCCCTCAGGGCGCGACCAAAATGTTTCTTGACGCTTGAGAAGGTCGCGTTGCGTGCCGCACGGGCGGCGGGCCGTCCTGTTGGCTGGTAACCTACGACAGGAGGGATGAGGAATCTGTGAGGATTTTGTCAGGAGACCGTAGTGCCGCAGGAATTGTTTCGCTTGTTTGAATGAGCTTTTTAGATGAACAGTTTGTGAACGAGTCTCGAGGCACGCAATTCATCGATGAGGATTTTTTGGAAGAGATAGGATTTCAGACAGTTCTCGCGCTCTTAGGATTGGCACCTTCCTGTGACTTCAATCTGGTACCCGCAGTTGGTACCCAACCCAGGGATGCGTCAGTAGGTACTGCGGATTGGCAGGTTGCTGCTCGATTTTTTTTCGAAGCTGTTTTACGAGCGTTCGAAGAACTTCCAGCTCGTCGCCATAGTCCGGGCCCCAAATCGCTCGAAGAAGTTCGCGATGCGGAACGATCTTGTTTGGACGGTTCGCTAGATACTGCAAGAATTCGAATTCCTTGGGAGTCAAATGCACCCTCTCCCCGCACACAGTGACCCTTCGCGATTGAAAATCCGCCTCCACGCCCCCCAACGTTAACAGCAGGTCTCCTTTTTCTACGCCGTTCCTGCGTTGTACGGCGCGAATCCGCGCGAATAGTTCCGGCGTGCTGAAGGGTTTCGTGACGTAATCATTCGCTCCCAAATCCAGAGCCATCACCTTATCCATTTCGCTGCTGCGCACCGTTAGCATGATAATTCCCACATCGGACGTGGACCGGATGGCCCGGCATACTTCGGTCCCCGGCATCCCTGGCATGTTGATGTCTAGCAGCACGACGTCGTACTTCGCTTCCCGCAGTTTCTCAAAGGCCTCTTCCCCGTTACAGGCATCGTCCACTTCGTAGCCCTTCGCAATCAGCGCCGTTCGCAGTACTCGCCGAATCTGCGGGTGGTCGTCAACCAAGAGGATCGCGCCTCGGCGAATATTGGTCCCCATCGAGGCTCGCTGCCCCGCCAGACTTGCCGCGTTTGGCATCAACATAGAACCTCCAAACAACTGACGTATTTCGCCATCAAGTAATGTTTCGTTCTGAAAATACGAGATTCGCCTGCATCTCGTGCATCCAGTCTTTACTCATCTACGCGGGCGGCAGACACTGGAACGAGCGGCAAAGTAAACGTAAAAGTCGATCCCTGTCCCGATTCGCTCACCACCTCGATCGTTCCGCCATGCGCTTCGACAATGGCGCGTGCGATCGGCAAACCCATTCCCGTCCCTTGCACTCGATTCTTCTGATTCTTGCAACGGTAAAACCGCTCGAAAATCCGTGACGCTTCGCTCTGTTCGATCCCCGGGCCTTCGTCCGCCACTCGGAATAGCGCGAATCTTTCGCTTTTTCCAGCCCCAATCGTGATCGACCGCCCCGGCCATGAATACAAGTGCGCGTTCGAGATCAGCTGCACCAGCACGCTCTTCGCCCACGGCAAATCCACATAGACTTTAAGCTCCTCATACTCCACCTCGCAGCGGAGCGGGCGCGCGCGCGAAATGCCCTTGCATTCCGCCAGTGCGACGGAGATCAGTTCGCCAATCGTGTGCGCCGCAAGTTGAAATTTCAATTCACCGGAACCCACTCTGGCCATCTGCGACGCCTTGTCGAGCAGATGATCGATGCGATCGCTCTCCTCATCGATTACCGCGAGCAGGTCCGCCTTTTGTTCCCATTCGAACTGCAGGTCGGTAAGTAACGCGGTCACCGAGGACTTGATGCACGTGAGCGGCGTCCGGAAGTCATGGGTAATGGCGTCCAGCATCACAGACTTAAACTGCTCGCTCTCGCGCGCGGCTTCCATTTTCGCCACATGCTCCATCGCCGTCGCTCGTTCGACGCTGAGGGCGATCAAAGATCCGAGCGCTCCCATGGTTTCCTTCGAGACTGCGGGACTTGAGATTGCCACGCTTCCGATAACCTTTGCGTCAATTCTCAGAGGCGCGCACCAAACGCTACCCTGTTCCTCCACCGCCGGTTCCTCGTTCAGGGCCACTTGTCTCATGAGCTCCAGATCGAGTTTCGTAAGCACGCCTCCCGCTTGTACGAACTCCCCGCTGCCGGATAAAAATAACGCGGCGGAGTCCGCGGCGAAAGTCTCCAGGACATGTCGTGGAATGGCCCGCGACAACTCCGCAAAGTTAGTACCACTTAGCAGACGCTGACTGAGCGCATATAAGCGTTCCAGTTCTTGACGCCGGCGGTCGGCTTCTGCCGCTCGGTTATGCGCCCGCGCGGAAAGGCTGCTTCCGAGAACAGACGTGAATAGGAAACAAGAAAGGCCCACCCAATCCTGGGGGTCCGAAATATTCAATGAGCCGACCGGAGGCAGAAAAAAGTAATCGAAAGCGAGTGTGGCCGTCACCGACATCGACGCTGAGACTCCGAATCCCCAAATCGTCGAAGCGGCCAAGATAGTCATCAAATACGTAAATCCAACTGTGGTTGTGTTGACGGACATGGCCGTTCGAAAGAACAGCGTGATCAGGAAGATAATTCCGAGCCCCGCTCCATAACCTGCAATTCTGCGGAGGGTGCTTGGCGCTGGTCTCGCGTGGTCTGATGCGAAGGACTCGTCGGCGTTGGAAGGAGTATTTCGAAAAGGGAGAAAGAGCAACTTTCCAATATCCCGTGATGTTAGGAGTTCGGTATCCGCGATTTTCGATGACATATCCTGTCTTCTCCCTGCGCTATTCCGTGATTGATGGCCCTTTCCGATAGCCGTTTGAAATCTCTTTTCAACACGCTCAGTTCGCTTAGAGCGCTGGTTCCCCGCGCTCCCCGTTCCGTACACGAATGGCGTCCTCTATCTTCGACACGAAAATTTTGCCGTCGCCAATCTTTCCCGTCTTCGCTGAGTTCAATATCGTGGCCACTACGCCATCCACGAGTCCGTCGGGAAGCACAATCTCCAACTTCATCTTCGGAAGCAGGTCCACTACGTATTCGCGCCCGCGATAGACTTCCGTATGGCCTTTCTGCCGGCCATGGCCCCGGACTTCGGTCACCGTCATTCCGTCTACTCCCATCTCAAGTAGCGCCTCTTTGACCGAGTCAAAGCGAGACGGCTGTATGATCGCCTCGATTTTTTTCATGCGCTTCCCCTTTCGGTGAAGGAACTGATATCAATCCGGGTTTGCATCGGGACGCCACAAGCAGTGGCGAACAGCTTGAGACGATAATGCACAGGATTCACCCAAACCACGAATCAAAAAGTTTGGATTTGGCAAATCGAAAGTTTTTGTTGGCCTTTAGAAATCGAGACTCGTAGAGTCCCACGAAAGCGGTATTCTCCTTCCTCCATGCGGCAGCCTGGCATCGGGAGGAATTTTCACTCACGGGCGAGTGCGAACTGGTGGAGGAATTCCCTGCGGTGTGCAAGTTTCGTCTTTGCATCATTGATCCACCGGCTGTTCGTTTGCCGGGGTCCATACGTTATCCGCAGCTGCCGGGATTTGACAGCCTGCGGAGTTCCCGGGATCCCTCCGCACTCTACTGGGGAACGCGGGGCTGTTCGAATTGCTGCGAACTGCAGACCGGAGGACCGCAATGGGAGCTAATTCGACGCAGGCGATAGCCCTGGCTTCATTCTTACTCGGCTTTACCCTGCTATCCGCGGGCTTTGCCTCGGGAGCCATCCTCTATTTCGTTGCAGCAGTCGTGTTCCTCGTCGCTTCCATCGTCATTTTCCTGAAAATTAAACCGCTCGAACATGCGGAGAATTGAGGACTCAGGGGCATGATTCTCATCGGAATACTTGTCACCTTGGCGGGTTTCGTTCTCAGTGTTCTGAGTCTCGCCGCTACCTCCTCCGTCGCAGGTCGGCTAACCATGGTCCTCGCCGGAATGGCCATCAGCCTCTTCGGTATTCTCGGCTTGCTCAACAAGGCTTTTCTCAAAAACGCCGTTTGGAAAAAGGGGTGAGTGCGGGGATGAAGGTCGCGACGAAGAGTTTCCTCGTGGTGTTACTCGCACTGGTCTGTACCGCGCCTTTCTCTTTCGCACAGACTCCTGCTCCCCCCGCGGCAACTGCTCCTTCGGCAACCCCTTCCGTCATCCCCGCTCCGGTCCCAAAACCAATTTTGGATTCCGATCTGGCCAACGTCCCTGTGCCGTCGGCCGAGGTCCGCGCCAAGGGTGATCCCGACGGCTCGCTCACTGGCAACGCCAGCGATGTCACCGTCAGTGATCCCCAAAAAGGCCTCCGCATCGGCGATCTCGTCAATCAAGTCGGCCAAAACAAAATTGCCATCAATTTTGTCTGGACCCTCATCACCGGCTATCTCGTCATGTTCATGCAGCTCGGCTTTGCGCTGCTCGAGACCGGCCTGGCACGCGCTAAAAACGCCAACCACACCATGATGATGAATGTGGCCGTCTACGGCGTTGGCATGTTCGCCTACTGGCTCATCGGTTTTGCCATTCAGATGGGTGGCGTGGGCGCCGTCGCCAACCTGGGCGGCACCGCTCCTCTCAGCGCCGAATTCACCGCCACGCTCTTCGGCAAACCCTTCGGACTTTTCGGACAGCACGGCATGTTCCTGATGCACAAAGGAACCTACGACGTCGGCGTTATGGTTCTGTTCCTTTTTCAGATGGTCTTCATGGACACCGGAGCGACCATCCCCACCGGCGCGGCCGTCGAGCGCTGGAAATTCTCCGCCTTCCTCATCACCTCGTTTCTCTTCGCCGCTTTCACTTATCCTCTTTTCGCCAATTGGGCTTGGGGCGGCGGCTGGCTAGCCAATCTCGGCGCCAACTTCGGCCTCGGCAAAGGCTATTGCGATTTCGCCGGCTCGGGTGTCGTGCACGCCGTCGGCGGTCTCAGCGCTTTAGCCATTGCCATGATCCTCGGCCCGCGTATCGGAAAATTTTCCCGCGAAGGCCGGCCCCAAGTCATTCTCGCCCACGACATCGTCATGGTCCTCACCGGCTGCCTCATCCTGGCCTTCGGCTGGTTCGGCTTCAATCCCGGCTCCACTCTCGGCGCCTCCGGCAACGGCGGCCTGCGCATCAGCTCCATCGCCGTAAACACCATGCTGGCCAGCGCCACCGGTCTCATCGGCGCGATGCTGTACATGTGGATCGTATATAAGAAGCCCGACGCTTCGATGACCGGCAACGGATTTCTCGCCGGTCTCGTTGCCATCACCGCGCCTTCCGGATTTGTGAATCCCGTCGGCGCCGCGATCATTGGGCTCATCGCCGGCGTTCTCGTGTGTCTCTCGGTGGGATTCGTGGAGCGCGTCATGCAAATTGACGATCCCGTCGGCGCGGTCTCCGTCCATGGAACTTGCGGCCTCTGGGGTGTTATCTCCCTGGGTCTTTTTGCGGATGGTAAGAGCAATTACGGCGGCTCCTGGAACGGCGTGAACGGCTCGGTCACCGGTCTTTTCTACGGCGACGCCGGCCAGTTGGTGGCACAACTCATTGGTGTCGCCACCTTGCTGGGTTTCGTCTTCTCGCTCAGCCTCATCTTCGGAATCGTGGTTGACCTGCTGGTTGGCCAGCGCACTTCCGCCAAATCCGAACTCGAAGGTCTCGACCTCCCCGAGATGGGCGCGATTGCTTATCCGGAATTTGAACTGAAGTCTCCATCCTAGGGAGCGCATTCCCATGGCTACCACAACGACGGCAATTCAAATCAGTTCGGAAGCGCTCGCGCCCCGCTGGCAGCCGGGCCGCTTCCCCGTTTTTCCCTGGCGCGATCCGCATTCGGTCTCGCCGGAAAAGCTGGCGGAATTCATCACCTCGCTCGACGAAGCCTGCGTACAGAATCCGGAGAACGCCGATCTGCGCACCTGCCTGGGCATCGCCCACGCAATGAACTACGACGTGTACCGCTCCATGGACGCGCTCGAAGAGGCCCGCCGCATCGCGCCGGATCATTTCTTCGCCCAGCTGAAATACTCCGAGCTGCTCTTCCGCCTGCGCGTTGTGGACCGCGCGGAAGAAGAAACCACCGCGGCGCTTAACTTGGCCGGAAATCATTGGGAGCTCTCACTAGCCCGCAAGCAGCTCAGCGAAATCCGCCAGCTCAAGCGCAAGGGGTTGGCCCGCCCGAACCTGGGCAAATCGCTTGGCATTCCCGCCATGGCGCTTTTGTTATCGCTGGTGGTAATCTCCTGGCTGTTCCTAGGCTGGAAATGAAATACCAATGGCATTTCTTCCTCGCGGCCTGCTTTTTCGCCTCCTACCTGCTGCTCTCCCGCGGCGTCCCCCTGCTCCCCGTCCTCGCCGCCTTCCTCACCTGGCCCCAATTCTCCCGCCAGCCTACTCGGCTTCGCGATTGACGACGGCGACGCGGAACGGCGGTTTTGTTTTTTCTGCCGGATCGATTTCAAAAGTCTGTTCGGTTTTGGCGGAGTCGTAGTCGCGCCAGAGCCAAATCATTTCCTGGGGAAACTCCGCGGCGCCGTGCGCGGAGTTGTGCGTGCCTGTGCCGAAGCTCAAGTGGAAGTCGTAGTTTTTCAATTTGAGCGCGTTGGCCATGCGCAGATTCGCGAGCGGCCAGCTTCCAAAGCGCTCTTGTTCCATGTCATTGGAGCCTTCTTGCAGCCACACGCGAATGTTGCGATGCGGTTCGCGCAGAATTTTATCGGGATAATCCTGGCCGCCGTCGGGCACGGCGGGATTCTCCTTCCACTGAATGCTGGCGAAACTGCCGATCCACGAAATCACGCGGCTGAACTCTTCGGGCATTTGCCACGCGGCGTTGAAAGAACAGATGCCGCCGGAAGAAAGACCGGTGATGGCGTGACTGTAAGCGTCCTTGCGAACGTTGTATTTTGCGGAGACTTCGGCGAGCACTTCGTCGCGCAGAAATCGGACGTAGCGGTCGCTCACGGTATCGTAAAGCGTGCTGCGCATGGCGTCTTTGAGAGTGCGACCCCACTTGCCGGAATGGGCTTTGACAGCATCGTAAGTGGCGGAACCGGGTGAATCCGAAATGTCGCCGGGAAAGATGAAGACGCAGATCATCACGGGTATCTTTTTTTCCGCGATCAGATTGTCGATAACGTTGAGAGTGGGATTGTTGCCTTCGCGATCGATATACCAGCCGCCGTCCTGGAAAACCATGAGAGCCGCGGGAGTTTCCGGTTTGTATTGTGACGGAACGTAAATCCAGTATTCACTCTTCATGCCTTCATAGATCTTGCTGGTGTGGATGAGTTTGGCGGAGAGCGTTCCGGAAGGGACGCCGGGTTGCAGATACGAGAGCGGCCCGAACGCGGGAAGGTCGAGGCGGCCGCCGAATTTCGCTCCCTGAATGATGTAGTGGAACGAGTGCAGCTTGCCGATTTTTTCGATGCGCGCCGGCGCGTACCAAATTTGCGAGCCAGCGAGTTGGCGCATTTCAGGCCCGGCAGCGTTGTCGATGAAAAGCGCTGGCCGTGAAGCGGATTCGAGAGCGAAGAAAAAATCGGGACCGCGGCCGGCCCAGGCGGTTCCCTCTTTCAGATCCTTGGGGTCGAAGGTCGCGACGATCGCATCGTGAAGTTTAGGACTGTTGGATTTGGCAAGCTCGATGAGCTGCGGCGCGGACGATTTTGGCATGGTGGTTTGCGCCTCGAGAGTTGCGACGGCAGAAGAGAAAAGCAGCATCGCGCAAACAATGGTGCCCTTGCCAAATGTTTGAAAGGCAGACAGGCCCAGACGCAGCTCGGAACCTAATAGGATTACGATCGACATGCGGATTCCTCTGCAAGCCGTTGAGATGAAAGCGCAGGGATTGTACACCGACTCGCAAGCATGGGAATGAGGTGGGCACCGGCCCCCCCCATTTTTGTAAGTGTTGCATATAAAGGGTTTAGGTATTCCGTAAGTCCTTTAGAAGCAACACTTATGGAATGGCTTGCAAGTGTTGCTTCTAAAGGCGTTAGCGGAGAGGGCCGCCGAGAGAATCGAAGCCGCTGAGTGGCGAGATCGGAAGAGAGGCGTGAGAGGGGACACCCTCCGTTAGCAGAAAAAGAGCGAGGAAGCGATTGAAAATAAAAGGGTTGAGATGGCGCCGTGGCAAAAAAGAGTGCGCAAGTAATTGAGGGGAAAAGGGTTGAATCAAAAAGGAATGTCGAAGACGCGGGTGAGGAGATGCCCGGCCGGCGTTTGCGGCTTTCGGGTGATACGGGCCTAGCATGCAGTTCGCTGAAAACACGGGGACTGATCGGGGAGGAAGCAGGGCGATGGCGAGATATGACGTACACAAAACAGGATAGCATAAAATAATACATATGTCAAGGGAATTATTGGTACTATTCGAACGGACTGCGAAAGTGTTGAAGCGACTGGGGATGGAGGACGGGAAGGGTGGAATGCAAAGAGCGAGGTTCGAAGCGGGAAGCAAGAGAGAGGTAGAGCCTCTGGGGGCAGGAGAAATTGAACGTCGCTGATTGGAGATGGCGGGGCGTTGGACAGTTTCGGCCACGCTGGAGAGGATCTAAAACGGTTGGGCGGTGGTTATGATGAGAATTGATAGGCGATGTTGGCGGATAGCCGGATGGGTATAAAATCGGTAGCGGGTCTGAAGTCAAAACGGGATTGTCCTGGCTAGGAGCCACCATGAACTTCCCTTCCCCACGTCTGGCCAGATCGCCGATTATCAATAGCTCGCGCCGAGCCGTCATAGCGTTGCTGGCGATCGCGAGCCTCGTCGCAGCGACGCCTACGCCGATGGCGAACGCCACTCCCCAGGCATCGACGATTGTGGCGCTCGCGCACATCAGGGAAGCCTGGGTGGAGGACCTGCGAACCAAGCAGCTTGAGCATATTCTGAAGTTCTATGCTTCGGACGCAGTGTTCCTGCAACCGAGCGGCGAAAGGATCACCGGGGCCAAGGCCCTCCGCACGCTGTTCCAGACCATCATGGCGACGTTCAACAGCGACCTGACGCTGCATAACGTGAACCTGGAGACGTCGGGCGATCTGGCTTACGACAGCGGGGAGTTCGAGGAGACGCTGACCAACGTTGCGACCGGCGCGAAGATCGCCACCAAAGGCAGTTACATCATCATTTTCAAGCGGCAGCCAAATGGGAACTGGCAGATCGTGCAGCACATGTGGACTGGCACGCCGCCGGCTGGAACCTAATTCACACTCGAGACGTGTTGGACACGTCTCCTGATGTCGATGCTTAATGCCCCAGCCACTCACCCCCGCTTGATAGCGATACTCTGTCTTCTTGCTGAAAGGGTGAGCGCACAGACGCACGAACATGTTTCCGTCTCTCCAGAGGTGATTGATAGGGCTGCGCATCCTGAACTGGTATCTGACTCAGACGCATCGCAAGGAAGCCTTCCGGTGAAGGGATAGCCTGCGAGTTAAGGATACGGTGATGAGAGCAAAGAAGGGCGTTGTATTGTTGAGCGGAGGAGTCGATTCCTCAACGGTGGCCGCGATTGCCAAAGCGGAGGGATTCGAAGTCTACGCACTCACTTTCGATTACGGCCAAAGACACGCTGTCGAGATTGAGTCGGCTCGAACTGTCGCTACACGACTTGGCGCAAAGGAACACGTAGTCGCGCGGATCGATCTTCGGGTCTTTGGCGGATCAGCGCTGACGGAGGACCTGCCAGTTCCGAAAGGGCGGACGGTAGATGAAGTGGGCAAAGGAATCCCGATCACGTATGTTCCGGCGAGGAACACTATTTTTCTTTCTTTCGCGCTTGCCTGGGCTGAAGTTCTGGGGGCGTCCGACATTTTTGTTGGAGTGAACGCAGTGGATTACAGCGGCTACCCCGACTGCCGCCCGGAATTTATCCGAGCGTATGAACGAATGGCCAATCTGGCAACCAAGGCGGGAGTGGAAGGAAGACAAGAGCTCACGATCCACACGCCTCTGATACTGCTGACGAAGGCGGAGATCATTCAAAAGGGTCATGAATTGGGGGTCGATTACAGCGTGACGAGCAGTTGTTACGACCCTTCGGAAACTGGCGAAGCGTGCGGCACCTGCGATTCCTGTTTGATTCGGCAAAGGGGATTCATTGCCAACGGAATTCGAGATCCTATTGCCTACCGCGTCCATGCCCAGGACACCCAATGAGCTACCACGTTAAAGAGATTTATTACACGCTGCAGGGTGAGGGAGCCAACGCCGGCCGCCCTGCCGTCTTTTGCAGATTTACGGGTTGCAATCTTTGGTCCGGCCGGGAACAAGACCGTTCCACCGCAGTCTGCAATTTTTGTGACACCGATTTTGTGGGCACGGATGGTCCAGGCGGCGGAGTCTTTGCAGACTGCGATCGACTGGCGTCGGCGATCGACTCCCACTGGCCAGCCACTCCTTCAAGAAGCGCGCAAAAACTCGTAGTGTGCACAGGCGGCGAGCCGCTGCTGCAGCTGGATGCTGCGTTGGTACAAGCTCTGCACCGCGCCGGATTTGCAATTGCCGTGGAGACAAACGGAACCCGGATCCCGCCCGATGGAATTGATTGGCTGTGCGTCAGTCCAAAGGAAAAAGCCGAGCTGGTGATTCGAGCCGGGCAAGAGCTAAAACTGGTTTATCCGCAGCCCGGCGTGAAACCGGAAGACTTCCTACACTTGAATTTCCAACATTTTTTCCTTCAACCGATGGACGGACCCGATGTGAAAGCCAACACGGAGTCCGCAATCAACTATTGTCTGGCAAACCCCGAGTGGCGCTTGAGCATGCAATTGCACAAGGTCGTGGGCATTCCTTAGGAGAAGCTGTCCGCAGATTCTCGAGGAATTTGTCATCGAAGCCGCTGACAAACTGCCTTCTGTGCGTCCAGGAAACAAGTGCGGCTGACTTCACGGATACTCTTTTTGCATCGCAATTCACGTTAGAGGCCGAGTAGATCAAAAACCTTGAATTCGGCGTCGGCTTCGTAAGGGCTGGTGGGGGGCTGCCGAGAGGGACTACTCGTATTGGCCGACGACGTAGAATTTGCGGGTTTTGTTGTCGGGAAATAGAAATTCATAGACCTGATCGGACTCGTAGGCGGTTTTGTGTTCGTCCTTGATGAGCTTAGCTTTGTAGTCGCCGAGGGCGAGCAAAGTGCCATTGTAGCCGTAATTCAGTCCATACTTTTTGCCATTGATGATGACGCTCAGGATTGGAGAGCTGCCGGCGCCTGGCACAATGTATGACGAACTGACGTGAACGGTGATGGAGTATTCGTCCTGATTGGGTGCTGCGGAAGTGAGCGGGGCGAGAACGAGTAAGGCTAGCAGCGCGATCTTCTTCATGGTTGCTCCTTTGGGGATAAGCAAAAACTAAACTAGTGCAGTTGGACCATGAAGGCGTTGCGCCCCGGGAGCGCCAATCAGGAGATTGGCGCTCCCGGGGCGATGCACATGCATTTTGTTAGAAGGCGATTTTGTAGATGTTGTTTTTGTCGTCTTTGGCGACGCCTTTGATGCTGCCGAGTGCGGCGTGTTGGGTGTCCGGACGATACATTTCGGCGGTGAGTACGGTGCCGCGATTACCGGTGAGCGTGGAGCGGACGTAGAGGCGCTGGCCGAGGACTTGGGCGACGTAAAAGCCGTGACCGTAGACGAGGTCCCACTCCGCGGTCATGTTACCTGCGGCGGGATCGGTGGCGTTGGTGGCGCCCTTTTCCAGCTTGGGGCGGGGGACCATTTGCCAGCGGCCGGTGCAAATTTCGCCGCCATCCAGAGTGGCGGTGAGAGTGCCGGAGCGGAAGGCGCCGGAAAATTTAGCGAGGTAGACGGGAGTGGGAGTTTGCGAGGAGAGCGGGCCGCGTATGGGATAGAGACGCGCGGTTGCGGAACATCCCGCGAGAAAGAGCGTGCACGACAGAAAAAGAATTAGCCGGGTCTTCATGGAGATTCCTCCGTGCGACTGGTAATTCGTGCGATTTTTCTTTCAATTGTAGGACGTGGAAAAACGGCGAGCGGGTACCTGGATTTGGGCGAGGCGACGAAAGTGATACGGGGTGAGTGGAGGAGAGAGAACAGTAAGAGAGGTCCGCCTCGGGAGGCGGACCTCTCAGGATGCGCTGCGGATTTATTGGCTGAGGACGAGGACGGTGAAGTTGCCGCCGAGATTGGCGGGGACGAAGAGGTGGTGAGTTTTGGGGTCGAAGCCCATCGTTTTGGAGGCTTGGTTGGTGGCGATGTTTTCGAGGAAAGTGTATTTGTCGGCGGAGTCTTGATGGAAGACGGCGACGCTGCCCTCTCCGAGGGAGTTGAAAACGAGTTTGGTGGCGGGATCGAAGGCGGAAGCGTCGACGTGATCGCCGATGGGGTACGTGGCCACGACTTTGCCGGAGTCCGCGTCAACAACGGCCATGACGTGGCTGCGGCAGCCGAGGAAGAGGCGGCGCGTGGCGGGGTCGAAGGCCATGCTGGAGGGAGCGGTGCAGGGAGCGACGGGCCAGTGGTCTTTTACTTTAAGAGATTGCGAATCGATGTGGACGAGCTGGCTTTGGTCTTCGAGATTGACGTAGACGTTGCCCTTGCCGTCAGCGACGGAAAATTCGGGGCCGCCGCCGAGATCGATGGTGGCGGCGACGGTGCCGTCGGCGGCGTTGATGACGGTGGTGCTGTTGCTGTCGCCGTTCATGGCGAAGACGCGCTTGGTGGCGGGGTCGTAGATGATGGCGTCGGGCTTTTTCCCCGTTTTCACCTGGCCGAGAGGCTTGAGCGTTTTCAGATCAAAGATGATGGCGGCATCGGCTTTGCCTGCGGAGATGTAGCCGCGGCCTGCTTCGGGAGCGATGGCGATGCCGTGGACGCCAGGAGTGTTGGGAATGGCGCCGACGATTTCGTTGGTGTCGGCGTCGAGGACTTCCACTTGCGAGGCATGCGAGACGTAGACGCGGCGCG
>Ga0210393_10001393_pt1 | contig 20261 bp, 18 predicted proteins | sample IncBWC27OmetaG_FD_160068 | JGI IMG/M metagenome (GOLD analysis project Ga0210393, IMG submission 160068) | Forest soil microbial communities from Barre Woods Harvard Forest LTER site, Petersham, Massachusetts, United States - Inc-BW-C-27-O ... | reverse complement strand
GCATCAGACCCGCGCCGTGCGCCGACGCCATCAAGAACGACCACAGCGCCAGTTCGGCCGCGTTCACCCGCATTGCAACCCAGCGCGGATGCGCCCGCGGCCAGATAAATCGAAACAGACCGAACAGGATCAACGCGACGGCGCCGATCGGACGCAGCAGATCGATCGCGAAGAACAAACGCAGCCCGCCGATGATCGCGACGACCGCCGCGATCGACACGAGATGTCCCACTGCGATCGGACCGAGCGCCCAAATCACCTTCGAGCGCCGCCGCTCCTGCAAGCCGAGCGCGACTGCGAACAGCCAGCCCATCGACGGATCGATTCCGTGATACGCGCCGAGCGCCGCGACCGCTATCCACGGCCACCCCGACGTCACGGATAGCAGAACGAATCGGACGACGAGTCGCCGCCTTCGAGGCGAATCTGATGCGGCCGTTCGCCGTCGAAGGTTGTGAAAAAATCCGGATCGATCGTCATCCCGCCCGCGGGCGCGCAATCGATCTTCGTGACCCATCCGCGCACGCCCTCGGGATAGAACTGCGCATCCCACGCGCCGTACAGCGAATTCGATATATAGATGCGCCGGCCGTCGCGGCTGAGCTCGATCATCTGCGACCCACCATTGAGCGGCCCACTCTTCGGATGCTTCCCGTGCGACACGATCCCGCCCAGCCGCACGCTGCCCGTCTCTTTCGGCGCAAACGGATCGCTCACGTCGTATTGCTTAAGATCGCCGGTGCCGAAGCATGCGACATACAGAAATTTGTCGTCGAGACTCAGATTGATGTCGGTAATCAGCGGCGGCACCGCCTTGAACGGCTTGAGCGCCGGCGGCAACACGCTTTCGTCGGCAGGCTCGGCGGGAATTTCGATTACCTTGCGAATTTTCCAGTCGCCGCCGTCGCGATGCCACAGCCAAATCGACGCCGACAAATCCTTGGTCGAGATAACCACGCCGACAAATCCAAAAGTCTTCGTGGGATCGTGTGACGGGCGCAGCTCTAGCGCCATTTGATTTTCGGCGCCGAGGTCGAGCGACTTCAAATGACGCCGGTTGCGCAGATTCCAGATATGAATCGCGTGTCCGTACTTGTTGCCCAGCAGCAGCTCGGGCACGACGCCGTTTTCGATCATGTTCGGCGTGCCCCATTCGCTGGTGACCGCCACGTCCCAGCCGAGATGCCACCAGAAATCGTACGCGAACCTTTGCGGCCCGCGATCGACTTCCCATCGCCCGAGCACGTCGAAGCTTTCGTGATCGAGCAGGAAAATCCCGCCGGGTCCGTCGCCCTTTGGATCGCCGAGCGCGCTAACGTAGATCGCGTCGGGCCCGCAATGCACCGTATGCGGCCGGCTGTATCCTGCGCGAGACGCGATCTCGTCGGCCTCGATCGTCTTCACGAGTTTCGGATTCCTGGCGTCGGGCTTGGTGTCGAAAATATAAATTCGCGACGATCGCAAACCCGGCACCAGTAGGTAGCGCCGCTCTATATGCGGATGCGGCGCATACGGACAGAGCGCCGCGCTGCACGCATTCCAGCCAAAGTGATGCAGCTCGTCGCCGGCGTTCGGCACTCCAGCGCGCCCGACAACTTGCGAATAGGTCTTCGATTTCGGATCCAGATCGAGCACGCACAGCGCATCATGCTCTCCGTTGCTCGCATTCGGATTGAAGGTGACGACGTAGCCGAGCTGCTCGCGCGGCGCCTGCATCGCCATCCGCGCCGACGGGTAGAAAGTCTGATCAGGTTTCCACAGCGCCATGATTTCGCACCGCCTTGGCCAAGATGATCCCGACCGTACAAAGTCGTCCAGTCTCAAACAAGCCCGTCGCGAGGCGCCAACAACGCTTTTACTTTTGTCCCCCTTCCCACTATGGGAAGGGGTTAGGGGTTAGGTCGCCCTTCGATCTCAACGCTCCCGCAGGACGAAACGACATGGAAGACAAAACCGTTCTCTACGAAAAGCACGACCGCATCGCCAAGGTGATCCTCAACCGCCCGCGCTACAAGAACGCGCAATCGCGGCGCCTGCTCGAGGAAATGGACGCCGCCTTCGCCGAGGCCAACGCCGACGACGACGTTCGCGTGATCATTCTGTCTGGCGCCGGCGACAATTTCTGCTCGGGCCACGACCTCGGTACGCCCGAGGAAAAAGAGGACCAGCAGCGCCGCCCGTTTCCCAAGGGTGTGCGCGGCGAGTACGCCCGCTCGCGCGAGATGTTCCTCGACAACACTCTCCGATGGCGCGATCTCGACAAGCCGACCATCGCGCAGGTGCAGGGGTTGTGCATTTTCGGCGGCTGGATGTTCGCGGCCGCGATGGATCTCGTCGTCGCGTCCGACGACGCCAAGTTCCTACCCTCGCTCCTGCAGTACTTTTCGATTCCGTGGGACATGCCGCCGCGCAAGGCAAAGGAAATTCTTTTCCAGAGCCGCTTCGTCGATGCCGAAGAGGCCTGTCGCCTCGGCTTCGTCAATATGGTCGTGCCGCGCGCCGAGCTCGAGGCCGAAACGATGGCGCTCGCGAATCGAATCGCGGAGAGCGATCGCTTCACGCTTCGAATGGTCAAATGGGCGGTCAATTCCGCGCAGGACGCGATGGGCTTCAGCACCGCGATTCGCAACGCTCATTCGCATCACATGATTCTCGGCATCGGCGGTTTGATGCAGGCAAAAATGCAAGGGAAGGAGCTGCCCAAGCGGATGCCTGGCGTCGAGCAGGCGCTCAAGAAAATGAGGAAGTAGGGGATTTTGGTGGCACAGGCTTTAGCCTGTGATTTTCCGGTCCATGCAAATCCAGGAAAGAATCACAGGCTGAAGCCTGTGCCACAAATCATCGCTCGCAACATATATCCGACATTAGAGTCCCGGTGAGACCCCTTCCGGACGAACCGATTCGTGTCGGTTTCCAAAAGGCGTCACAATTGAAGTGTGACGAGTTGGATTCCAAAACTGAGTAGCGCGATCGTTTTCGCATTTCTGGTAGTCGCGCCTGCCGCATCCAGGGCCGAAGAGCCCAGTGCACCGCTCCCGCCGATCGCGCATCGCATCGCGGGCGGCCAGTTCGATTTCGTCGTTTGGGACAGCACCAGTTTCACGAAGATCGGTTCGCGATTCGGCGAGAGCCCCAAAGTACTCGCGCGCGAGAACGGCAAGGAAGTAAGCGACCGGCTGCACGCCGGCGACACGATTCATATCGACAACCGCCATATCGTACCAATCGAAGGTGCCGACCTGATCGAGGTCAACCTGCCCCAGCGGATGCTCTTTCACTTTGAGGGTGGCCGCCTGAGTGGTGCGTATCCAGTCGCGATCGGCCAACCGGCCAAGCAGTGGCAAACGCCCATCGGCGCTTTCAAGGTGATCCAGATGCGCGAGGATCCGACCTGGCGCGTGCCCGCGTCGATTCAGCGTGAAGAGGAAGAGACGGGCAAGGATGTCGAGGACGAAATTGAACCCGGACCCGACAATCCGCTCGGCAAATACTGGATCGGTCTCAGTTTTCCGATCATCGGGATTCACGGCACCAATCATCCCGTCAGCGTGTACAGCTACCGAACCCACGGATGCGTCCGCTTGCATCCCGACGATATCGAGGCGCTGTTCAACGACGTAGACCTGAACGATCGCGGCGAAATCGTCTACCTGCCCCTGATGCTGGCGAAGCTCGACGATGGCCGCATTTTTATCGAGAGCGAGAAGGACATTTATCGCAAAGGCACCGGCGGCATCGACGCGGTAAGGGCCCTTGCGCGGGCTGATGGAATTGATAGTCTAATCGACTGGGTTCGTGCCGGGGAGACCATAAACGACCAGGAAGGAATCGCGCGCGACGTGACGGCCACGACCGAGCGCGCAGGGGAAACGCCAGCAGATCCTAGTGCGGCGACAAAAGTTGAGGGAGCAGGAACAGTCGGAACCAACGCACCGCGCGGACTTATCGCGGCGGCGGTTCCTCCGCATTAGCGCGATTGCCGCGGCACAACTCGTTGTGCCTGCGGTCGCGATGGCCCGCACCACAGTCCAGCTTCGACGACGCTCGCTCAAGTTCTACGCTCTGCACACCGGCGAAAGCCTGACCACGACGTACTGGGAAAATGGCCACTACATTCCCGACGAGCTCGACCGCGTCAATTACATCCTGCGCGACTTCCGCGCCAACGAAGTAAAACCGATCGATCCCGCGCTCCTCGATCTGCTGACGCGAATCCAGCATCGGCTGAGCACCAACGAGCCGTTCCAGGTGATTTCCGGATATCGCTCGCCCGTCACGAACGCGATGCTCCATGCGAACAGCGAAGGTGTCGCCGTCCACAGTCTCCATCTCGAAGGCAAGGCGATCGACATCTGCGTCCCCGGCCGCAGCCTCGCGCAACTCCGCGGCGCCGCGCTTGCGCAGCAATCAGGCGGTGTCGGCTACTATCCGAAGAGCAACTTCGTCCACGTAGACACCGGCCGCGTCCGCTTCTGGTAAATGATTCTTACCTCTCCCCTCGGGAGAGGTCGTGCGGCAACACTTGGTGTTGCGCGCGGGTGAGGGCGCTGGCAACGGCTCGCTGCCGCTAACGCGCTAAATCGTGCGGCGCAGGAAATCGAACATCTGGTCGAGGCCCTGCTTGCATCCCGACAGCACGTCCATCTGTAGAAAGCCGTGCGGCATGTCCTCGAGGATCGCAACTTCGTGCCGGATGTCGGCGCGCTTTAGTGCTTCGGCCATCGAATGCGTCTCCGGCAGCAGCGTGTCTGCCGTGCCGCAGATGACAAAGCTCGGCGGCATCGCGCCCGCCTTCACCGCGCGCAGTGGACTGACTCGCGGATCTTCGAGTATCGCGGGATAGCTCGCGCCCGCATAAGCCTTGACCATTCCCTCGATCGCAGCGCTGCTCTCCCGTTTGAGCTGCGCGGGAAAATCGAACAACCCGTAAATCAACAGCGCCGCTTTCGGCTTCGCTGGACCCGCATATTTCTCCGCCGCCAGCGACGTAACCGTCGCCGCCGTAAGATTGCCGCCAGCAGAGTCGCCGCCGACCGCCAATCGCGCCGCATTGCCGTTCCATCGCTTGGCGTTCTCGCCTGCCCACTTCACTGCATACACGCAATCGTCCAGTCCCGCGGGAAACGGATGCTCGGGTGCGAGCCGGTAATCGACATTGATCGTAAGGTATCCCGCTTCAGCGAATTGCATTCCGAGCTTGCGATGTGTCTTCGGGCTGCCCGCGATCCATCCGCCGCCGTGCAGATACACGACCACCGGATGCGGCCCGTTTCCTTTCGGCTCCGCAACATCCGCCGTCAGACCGGGACGAATCTCGACGCCTTCGTGAAACGCACCAATCTCGGGAGGGTTCGAATTCATCATCGGCATGAACGTTTCCATCGCCGCGCGCAGCCCTTTCACATCAGTCGGAATCGGAGCTTTGGCGAGTGAGTCGAGAAAGGAACGTTCCTGTTCTGTGAGCATGATGTCGCCTCCGGGTAGTGCTGACGGTCCAGCACCTAACCCCTAGCCCCTTCCCATAGTGGGAGGGGGAACCGGAAAATGTCGCTACTGCTGTGCCGATGCCCCGACCGCCGCCTTCACCAGCGGCTCGAGCTCTCCCGACTCATGCATCTCGCGAATGATATCGCAGCCGCCGACGAACTTGCCGTCGATATAAACCTGCGGGATCGTCGGCCAGTTGCTGTATTGCTTGATAGCGTCGCGCAGCTCCGGATCGCTCAGCACGTCGGCGGTCGCGTAGGGCTCGCCGATCTCGTCGAAGATCGCGACGGTGGCCGCCGAGAATCCGCATTGCGGAAAGCTGCGGTTGCCCTTCATGAAGATCATGATCTTGTTTTCTTTGACTGCCGATTCGATTTTTTCGATTATGTCCGCCATTTTCTTTCCTCTATCTGCGGTTCTGATATTGCGCCGGCGTCAATGTCTTGAGCGTCAGCGCATGCACCTGCACGCGCATCGCGTCGCCGAGCGCCTTATACACCAGTTGATGCCGTTCGATTAGACCCTTGCCCTCGAAACTCGGGCTCACGACCAGCGCCTCGAAATGGTCTCCGCCGCCGGTATAGTCGCGCACCTCGACCTGCGCATCGGGAATCCCGTGCGCAATCATCGTCTCGATTTCCTTCGGGTCCATCACTAACCACGCATCTTAACCCGCCTCGCGCTAATGAATCCACCGGGATCGATCCGGCCGGCTGACCTCTTCCGCCAAACTCAGATAGTCTCCGGTCCACCCGATGCTCCATAGAAAGATAAGAACGCGGACCAAGCCGCTTGGATGGCTGTTAATGCTGCCGGTGATCCTTGGATGCACCGCGAGTGCTCGCGCCAATCCGCCGAACTATCCGACCAGGCCAATTGAGCTGAAATATTATGCCGATGGCTCTTGGGCGGTCACTGCGCGGCTTGCAGGCGCGTGTTGCGATTCGTCGGGAAACAAATTCGACCTGTACTATCCCACCAATTTGGGAGCTCGCGGATTCAAGCATCCGATTCTTACGTTGGGCAACGGGACCAAAGCAAAGCCAGGTCAGTACGACTACCTTCTGAAGCATCTGGCTTCATGGGGATTCGTAATCGTCGCCACCGAAGACGAGAACACCGGCCCCGGACAGACGATACTCGACGCCGCGAATTACATGGTCGGTGAGAATAGCAACTCTTCGAGCATCTTCTTCCAGAAGCTCGACGTGAGAGAGATCGGCACTCTGGGCCATTCGCAGGGCGCTACCGGCGCGATCAACGCGATGATCAAATCGAACGGCTCAATCAAGACCGTCATCGCGATCGAACTGCCAAGGCAGTTTTTTTGCAGCAGCCCCGTTAACTGTACCGACACCAAAAGGCTGACTGCCGGATCGATATTCTTCATCGATGGTTCCAAGGACGGCATTTCGCCGCCGACTCAGTACTCGTGGGAGTCCGGGGAGCAGTCGATACAGGCTTACTACGACGCGACGCCGAGTGGGATCGCAAAAGTGAAGGGGACCCTGATTGGGCCCGATCACCTCGATGTTATAGGCCAGCCCGATTGCTCCACAGACAGGGCCCCAATACTGGCGCAATTTATGTGCAGAAACGGCGTCTACGGTTATCTTGGATATCCGACCGCATGGATGATGGCGCAGCTTCAGGGCGATACCTACGCAACGGGCGCATTCGTAAAGGGCAGCGGCGAAATATTCTCCGAAACTACAAATTGGGAATACGTCGATAGCAACATCGCGAGATAGTCGAGGCGGCGGATCCATCCCTGCTCTTGGGGTGAGTCTATTTCGCGTTGACGACGGTTTGGTCTATACTCGCCAGCCGGAATCGAATAGTTACAGGATGTTTCTTCGATAAAACAAAAAGTTCGAGGGGGAGGCGCCAGGGTGAACCGAGCGCGGGCTCTAAAAGAGTGGGGCTGGAGGTCGATGTCACGGAGCGCCCTGATCCTGATGGCGTTGGTGACGCTTTCCTCGGCGGCATGGGCTGCCAATAACAATCCACTCCTTATCGGAGGTCCCAACGCGCTGCCGGTTCGCCAGCTCGGACCCGCCGCGGCGGCCGCGGCCGCCGGCGCTCACCTTACCTATTATGGCGGCCGGGTCGTCTCCAACATGCAAGTCATCCAGGTACTCTGGGGCACTGGCGGCGCCGGCGGTGGCACCGGCCAATTCCTGACGCAGGTCCGCAACACCACCACGCCCAGTATGGCGACCTTTTACCAGCAGGTGCTGAACAGCGCCTACGTCGATTGGCTGACTGAGTACAACACCGACATTATCGACTCCGGCGGGAGCGAGGGGACCAATCAGAGCATCGGCCACGGCGTCTTTGTGGAACAGGTCGCCATCACGCCCTCGAACACCTCTAATCCGATCGATGACTCCGCCATCCAGACAGAACTGGTGAACCAGATTCTCGCCGGCCACCTGCCTTTCCCAACTTCGGACGCGGCCGGCAACAACAACACCTACTATGCGGTCTTCTTCCCCCACGGTATGACCATCACCCAGGGAGGAACGAGTTCCTGCGTCTCGGGCGGCTTCTGCGCCTACCACGGCACGATCGATGCCGGCGGTCCGATCGGTGAAATCTACTACGGCGTTCATCCCGATATGCAGTCGGGCTCAGGCTGCAACACCGGATGCGGCAACGGTACCGTCTTCGGGAATTATACTTCAGTCGCCTCGCACGAGATGGCCGAGACAATCACTGACGCAGAAGTCGGACTGGCTACCGTCTTCGCGCCGCCGCTCGCCTGGTACGACAGCAAAAACGGCGAGATCGGCGATATCTGCAACGCGCAGCAGGGGAGCATCCTTGGCGGGGACGGTCAGACCTACACTGTCCAGAAACTTTTTTCGAACGCCGCCAACGCGTGCATCGTGACTGCGTCGTCGACTCCGACTCCGACTCCAACGCCAACCAAAACCGCCACACCGACAGCGACCAGGACAGCTACGCCGACCATGACCGCCACGCACACTCCGACAGCGACAGCAACCGCGACACCAACGGTAACCGCAACCGCTACGAAAACAGCGACGGTGACAGCTACCGCGACTGCTACATCGACGGCTACCGCGACCCTCACACCGACCGTGACCGCCACGCAGACCGCGACGGCTACGGCTACATCAACAGCAACCGCAACGACCACGAAGACCTCGACGGCTACCGCAACCGCGACGGCTACATCGACCGCAACTGCTACGACCACGCAGACCTCGACAGCCACATCGACAGTAACGGCGACGCCAACCGCAACTCATACTGCGACCTCAACACCAACCGCGACTTCGACCGCGACTGCTATACCAACCGCGACGGCGACGCCCACAACGACCGGGTCGGTGACTGCTTCGCTCGCATTCAGCAAGGTTTCGGTAGGACAAGCGGCTACCAAAGCTGTGACGGTTTTTAACACCGGTGCGACCAATCCGCTGGTGGTCTCCAGCGCGACACCATCGGACTCCGAATATGCCTTAAGCGGCACCGGGACCTGCGGTGCAATCCCCATCATGGTCGCGCCCAAGACAAGTTGCACGATGGGAGTGGCTTTCACGCCCAACACGATCGGCGCGCATAGCACAACCCTGACCTTCATCGACAACGCGACCACCAGCCCGCAGCACGTCGCGCTCAGCGGTTCCGGCATCGCAGGGCTCACAACTACGAGCAGCAGCCTGATGTTCGGCAGCGTGAAGTTCGGCACCAAGGCTGTGAAGTCCTTTAGCGTGATCAATCATCAGACCCAGCCGGTGACGCTGAGCGAGAGCTTCAGCGGGATGAACGCCAGCAACTTTTCGAAGACCGGCGGCACCTGCACGACCACTCTGGCTGCTGGCAAAGCCTGCTCGATCGTCGTCAGCTTTACGCCGGGCGTGTTGGGAACAGAATCGGGGACACTTTCGATCTTCGACAGTCCCGACCCGCTGAGTCCCTACACCGTCGCGCTCAGCACCGGGCCCACAATTCCCGAAACAGTCGCGCCGCTGACCCTGGCTTACGGCACCGTGCTTGGGTCATCTTCAAAGACTCTCAAAACCACGGTCACCAACAAGTCAGGGTTCACGATCTCGATTGGCAGCGCGGCCAGCGGCGACAACGCGGCAGACTTCACGATCACAGGCGGCACTTGCGGTGCGATGCTGGCCGGCAATTCGTCGTGCACGATCGGCGTGAAGTTCAAGCCCACAACGACTGCGTCGGAGACCGCGACACTGGCCGTTACTGTGCCGCAGGATCCAACCAGCCCGCACGCAGTGAGCCTGACAGGCACCGGCAGTTAGCGGCGCATTTTTCTTAAACTGGGTGCAGGGGTCACCCCTGCCGAAGGAAGCGTGAAACCCACCGTGGGTTTCACATTCAATTAGTAACCGAAATATCCACGACGTGGCCGTTGATGTCGTCGGGCTTGCTCGGTGAGACCGGCCCTTTGACGCCGTCGAGCAGTTGCCGGGTGCTCGTAGTGATCTCTCCCGCATGGCCTGCGCCCACAATTCGCGACACCAGCTTGCCGTCGCGACCCACGAACAGCGTCGTCGGTATCGCCTCGACGCCCATGCTGTCGACCAGCCGTTCGTCGGCCATCGCGATCGGGTAGTTGATGCGGAACTCTTCGACGAACGGCTCGACCGCCTTCACCCCGTCTCCCTGGATCAGATCGCACGACACTCCGATTATCACCAGCCCGCGCGATTTGTTGTACTTCTTGTAGAGCGCGACCAGCTCAGGAATCTGCTTGCGACACGGCCCGCACCACGTCGCCCAGAAGTCGACGATCACCGGATGCCCGCGGTAAGCGCTGAGGTCGATTTGCTTGCCGTCCAGGCCGGGCGCGCTGAAGTCCAGGCCCTCGCTCGCCGGCGACGCCGTCGCTTGTGGCGTGTCGAGCCGGAAAAGCGGTTTGGGCTGTTCGCGGGTCAGGAAGTTGAAGTTGTAGAATGCGCCCACGATCAGCGCGATCGAAACCACGATTGCGAGCACGCGCAGTATCTGTCGGCCTGCGTTCATACCTGTTCGATAACGGTCGCGATCCCCTGGCCGATGCCGATACACATCGTCGCCACTCCGAGCGCGAAACCGCGCCGGCGCATCTCATGCGTCAGCGTCACGACCAGCCGCGCGCCCGAGCATCCCAGCGGATGCCCCAGTGCGATCGCGCCGCCGTTCACATTAAGCCGCTCTTCGTCGATCTTCAGATCGGTATTACACGCGAGCACCTGTGCGCCGAAAGCCTCGTTGATTTCGAACAGGTCGATATCGCCGATTTTCAGTCCCGCCCTAGCCAGCGCCTTATGCGTCGAGGGCACCGGACCCCATCCCATGATCTCCGGACGGACGCCCGCGACCGCGGTCGCGCGAATTTTCGCGAACGGTTTCAATCCTAGCGCCTTCGCCCGCTCCGCGCTCATCAGCAGCACCGCCGCCGCTCCATCGCTTAACTGAGATGAATTGCCGGCCGTCACCTGGCCGTCGGGCTTGAATGAAGGCTTCAGCCCCGCGAGTTTTTCCATGGTGGTTTCTGCGCGCGGACCCTGGTCAACATCGACCACCGCGCCATCAGGCAATTTCACCGGCACGATTTCCTCTTTGAAGCGCTCGCGCGCCGCCACCGCGCGCATATTCGATCGCAACGAAAACGCGTCCGACTGCTCGCGCGTGATCTTGTACATGTCGGCCAGCCGCTCGGCCGTCATGCCCATGAAAAACATGTCGCGTGGAAACATATCCATCAGCTTCGGATTCGGCAGGATTCCCGAGCCCATCGCGACGTGCGTCATATGCTCGACGCCGCCCGCGATCGCGACTTCGCCCGCGCCGGTCATTATTTCCTGCGCCGCAAAGTTCACCGCCTGCAGGCTTGATCCGCATTGACGATCGATAGTCGTGCCCGCGACTTCGACCGGCAGCCCCGACAGCAATCCGATCATCCGGCCGACATTCAGGCCCTGCTCGCCGGTCTGATTCGCGCATCCCCAGACGACGTCCTCGATTTCTTTGGGGTCGAGCTTCGGATTTTTTTCGAGCAGGCGGCGGATACACATCGCGCCCAAATCGTCAGCGCGGATATCCTTGTAGTAGCCCTTGTCTTTGCCGGCCTTGCCAATCGGAACCCTGACTCCATCGACGATAACAACTTCGCGCACGATCTCCTCCTTTGGCGGCCATGCGTCAGTACAAGCGCGCGGCCTCGAATCGTTAACTCTATATGATACTACGCTTGCGCAATTCCGATAGCCGCAAAGTATCGTAGCCGAGCACGCTCGCCAGCACCTCGTCGGTACTCTCGCCCAGCCGCGGCGCGATAGTCGACGGAATGTCCTTGTCGCCCGCGGTTTTCAGTGGAGAGCCCGGCACGATCAGCCCGTCGAACGCCGGATGCTCCGCGTGGAGGATCATGTTGCGCGCAGCCAGATGCGGATCGCGCGTGACTTCCTCGACGTTGGCGATCGGCGCGCACGGCACCGAGGCGTCGGCGAGCAGCCGCAACCAATGGTCGCGGCGCTGCTTCTCAAAAATTCGCGCGAGAATCGCTTCGAGCTCCGGATGGCTCGCAGTCCGATCGGCGTTGGTCAGAAATCGCGGGTCGTCCTTGAGCTCAGGCGCGGCGATCGCGTCGCAGAAACGGATCCAGATAGCCTCATTGCCCGCGCCCATCACAAAGTAGTCGTCCGCGGCGCGAAACTGCTGGAACGGCGTGATCGACGGATGCCGTGTACCGAGCCTTCCCGGAATTTTGCCCGACACCGAGTAGCGCGCGAGCGCGTCCTCGAGCATCGCGACCTGGCAATCGAGCATCGCGATATCCACATGATTGCCGACACCGTCGCGGTCGCGCACGCGCAACGCCGACATGATCGCGATCACGCCGTAGAGCGCCGCCGACAAATCGCCGACCGACACGCCACATCGCACCGGCTCGCCGCCGGGATTTCCGGTGATACTCATCGTGCCGCCCAGCGCCTGCGCCACGATGTCGTAAGCGGGCGCCGAAGTCTTCGGCCCGGTCTGCCCGAACCCCGAGATCGAGCACAAAATAATCTTCGGATTGGCCGCCTTGAGCTGCGCATATCCAACCTTGAAACGATCCATCGTGCCCGGCGAGAAATTCTCAACCACGACGTCCGACTTCGCCGCCAGCTCGAGAAAGACTTTGGCCCCGTCTTCGATACGCAAATCGATCGTGACGCTCCGCTTCCCCCGATTGACGCTGTAAAAATACCCCGAGTCGCCCGACGGCATCATCGGCGCAAAACTGCGCGAATCGTCCCCGCGCCCCGGCACTTCGACCTTAATCACCTCAGCACCAAGGTCCGCCAAATTCATAGTACAAAACGGCCCCGCCAAAACCCGTGTAAGGTCGAGCACGCGAACCCCACGCAGCGGCTGTTGATCGATCATCGATAGTTACCCTTGCCTTTCACACTGGGTGCAGGGGTCACCCCTGCCGCCCGCCGCGCAGGCGATTATCTCCGCCGCGTCCTTCCTTCGCGGGCCTCCCGCGCGCGCATCGCCTCGGCTGGAGTCATGATGAGGCGCGGCTCCTCTTCGGCCTTCTGCTGCTCGGCCGCTGCGACCGTCCCCAATTGCGTGCGGATGAATGCCTGAAAGAAAACTATCTTCGTCACGTCGATTCCATCGCGCATCCGCGACGCCGCCCCAGCGGCCCATCCCGCTTGCTCGCGTCGTCCAACTCGCGCGAGGTAGTACGCGATATCCTCGAAGCGCCGGTGGACCCGCTTGCCGGTGTCGCCCGTCAGCAGTTCTTTGGTCGCGCGATCGATGACTGTATTCACCCGCTCCTGCTTATGCACCGGGCTCAGAACGATCACGCTCTCGCCGGCTTGATTGATTTCGTCGACGTACGGTTTCAGCAGCGCGTCGGGCAGCCGCCATTCGAGTAACTCCGGTTCCTTGAGCAGCTCGACTGACGGCTCAGCAGCAACCTCTGCCGCAAGCTCGGCATACACAGGATGCGCCAGTTCCGTTGGCGGCGGCGACGCGATCAACTCGGAGCGCAGCGCGAGGAAGTTCCCGACATGACCGCGGCGCGATTCGGGCGTGTTGCGCCATGCCTCGCATGCGATGAAATCCGCGACTCGCCAATCGCCATCGACCAGCTTCACCTGCGCTCGCCGCTCGAGCTCGTCGCGCTCGGACTTCAGCTCGCGCCGCGAAAGCCGGGCGTTCTGCGCGCCGACCAGGCCCTCGTCCTCGGAAATCAGCGCCCACATCCGCAGCAGCCCGCCCTGCATGCGCGGCCTGACGATCCACACGATACGCGCGCCTTCGCCGTCGATCGGCGACAGCATTGCAGTTGTTTCAGCGGCACTGTCCTGTATGGCTGTGGCTGTAGGCGCGGTGGGAGAGGGCGCGTCGATTCCGTGCTGCTTCAGTTTGAAGAGCGCGCGGCGAACTTCGCGACGAATCGCCCCGGATGCGCCCGTTTCCATTTCGACCAGCATCGCAGCAGCTCCACCGTCCGCGATCTCGCCGAGCGCGCGCGCGATCGCAGCGTCGGTGATGCCGGCCGCGCCCTTAAGCTCGCGAAGCTTCGCGATCGCATCGGCGGGCGCAGCTGCCGGATCGAAGCCTGCCTCGAGCAGTTTCGTGTCGTCCCGATTTGTGTCAGGTGGCTTACTCAAATGGATGCCGTTGCGAAGTCGTGGGAGCCTATGCGCGCGCTTCGCGAACTGTCAAGTTTTTCATGCCGGCGCAGTTGCGGCAACGAAATGAAAAACCTCGAAGCGAAGTTCCGTCTCGCCAATCACGCCGAGGCTGAAGCGCGCGCGACCGCTCTCGGATATACGCGCCGCGCGATACTCCATCAGCGCGACACCTTCTTCCGCGTCGCCAACGGCAAGCTGAAGCTGCGCGAGGAAAACGGCAACGCGGTTCTCATCTTCTACCATCGCGACGAGAGCGGCCCGCTGATGCTGAGCAACTACGAGATTGTCAAAGTTGTGGATCCGCCGCGCACACTACGAATTCTCGCCGCCGCGCTCGGCCCAATCGCTGTCGTCGAAAAAGTACGAACCCTGATGATGCGCGACAACGTCCGGCTGCATCTGGACAAGGTCGCGAGGCTTGGTGACTACGGCGAAATCGAGGCAGTAATAGCAGACGGCGACGATCCCGAGCGAAGCCGCGGCGCCGTCGATGAGATCCTCGCAGCGCTCGAAGTGGGGCAGAAAGACCTGATCGCGGTGTCGTACTTTGAAATGCTCGCGAAGGCCTGATTTATCGAAGGTCGAAAATCCCGAGCCGAAAATCCGCTTCTCCAACTACAACCTAATTATACCACAGCGCGATCAGGATCCGAGTCTCGACCGTGCGGACGCTCTTTGATTAGGGTGGCCGAACACAGCAGTGGTCATCCAACGATCGCAAGGGTTCGCCAGGGGGACAGAAGAATGGCTCACGAGATCAACGAATTGTCGACGATGGACGCGACCGCGCAGGCAGAACTGGTGCGTCGGCGCGAAGTCATGCCGCTCGAGCTGGTCGACGCCGCGATTGCTCGAATCGAGCGGATGAACCCAATTCTCAACGCAGTCATCACGCTCCTGTTCGAAGAAGCGCGGGCGGCTGCGATCTCGCCCGACCTGCCCGACGGACCGTTTCGCGGCGTGCCGTTTCTGCTAAAAGACATCGGTGCGATGCAGAAGGGACAGCCCTACTACATGGGAAATCGGGCTTTGCGCGACGCCGGCTACCGGTCACCGGAGGACACCGCGCTGGGGGCAAGGTTTCGCGCTGCCGGGTTTATCACGCTGGGCAAGACCAATCTGCCGGAATTTGGCGCGCAAACTACAACGCAGCCGCTGGCCTTTGGTGCAACCCACAATCCCTGGGATTTGGATCGATCGACGAGTGGTTCATCCGGCGGATCCGCCGCGGCGGTCGCTGCAGGACTGGTCCCGGTGGCGCATGCGAACGACGGCGGTGGATCGATCCGGCTCCCGGCGTCGTGGTGCGGATTGGTCGGGCTGAAGCCGTCGCGCGGCCGCGTCTCGTCTCCGATTGCCGGACGCCTGAGTGTTGAATTCGTCGTGGGCCGGTCATTGCGAGATGTAGCGGCGGTGCTCGATGCGGTTCACGGCGCCGACCCTGGCGATCTCTTTCTGGCTCCGACGCCGGCTCGCAGCTACCGAGCCGAACTCGGCGCCGATCCCGGCAAGCTAAGAATCGGTATGCTGACCCGGACCCCATCTCGGGAAGTCCACCCGCAATGTTTGCTCGCGACCAAGGCGGCAGCAGCGCTACTGGAATCATTCGGTCATAGAGTTGAGGAAGCGTATCCGGAAGCTCTGTTCGAGTCGGATCGCGGAACCAGAGAGATCCCGCTGCTCCAGTTGGGACCGCCCGAAACAATTCGGCTATTAAGCGAAATGCTGGGGCGACCGGCAACGAAAGACGACGTCGAGCCTTATTTCTGGCTGGGAATGGAAGCTCCGCCGGTCAAAATCGATGACTACCTTCGGGCGCTCGAATGGATCAATGAATGGGTCAGGCGAGTCGCGCGATGGTGGACGACCGGCTTCGATCTGCTGCTCACGCCCACTGCCTGGGAACCGCCCGCCACGCTCGCGTCGATGGTGCCGGTCCCCGACCAGCCGCACGAGCTGGGGCGCAAGATCCGGCGGCATGTCTTCTTCACCCGGCCCTTCAATATCACTGGCCAGCCCGCGATCTCGCTCCCGCAGCATTGGACTCCTGAAGGACTACTCGTGGGAATTCAGCTCGTCGCGGCGATGGGGCGCGAAGACTTGCTGATTCAGGTAGCTTCGCAACTCGAGCAGGCGCGACCCTGGATTGATCGGCGACCGCCGACGTACGCCTGATTCTTGAAAACGGCGAGCCGACCTGATCGACGTGTCGTACTTCGAGATGCTCGCGAAGCAGACGTGGCGCGGACCCGCCTAGAACATCGATCCCGGCTGGACAAAGATCATGTTGTTGATTTGCTTATTCGGATACACCGACGATGCCACGCTGGCAGCGCGATCCTTGTTGGCTTGGCCGGTGACCTGGCCCGAGAGATAAATGTACGGACCGACCACTTTTGCCTGCACGTCGTTGAAGCCGTTGCTCAACAGCTGAGTATTGATGCGCTCCTCTTCGTCGGCCCATTTGCCGGTCTTGGTTCGCAGGTTATCGACGACTTGAGAGACGCCGCTGACTGAATTTGCAACCTGCTCCGCCAGCGCTCGATCCTTGTCGTCGAAGACCGTGCCATAAAGTACGACGACGCCCTCCGCCGCCGTGTACGCCTTCGCGCCGTTGAAGCGGCCGTTGCTGCGCAGCGCGCCGTTCACCCGATTCATCAGCGCAGCCTCGCCGTCCGCCCGCGCAATCGATACGGCGCCGGCCAATGTTACAATGAAGACGGCAATTGCCAGTAATGTTCTTGAATCGGGGCGCGGTTGCTTCATCCGCTTGGCTCCCATCATTGGGAATTTCCAGAGCACGCGCGTAGAGCTACACAGTCGCGCAGGCTGGATCAAGATCGAGACACTCGCGAAGTCAGTGCGGCGCCAAAAGCTTCACACTGGTCGCGAGCTGGCAGCGCGGCGGTTTAGCTTGTGTGATATCTGCGCGATCAACGGCCGCACTAAATTCAGCACCATCAGGAGGCGTCCGCAGACCGCCTCGATGCGCCCTATAGCCGACCTTCTCCGTATGGCCGCCTTTAAATCCAGTTCGTCGAGTTTCGCCAGTGCTGCGAGGCGCATCGTCTCGGCCATCTGGTTGGTGACCGGTATCGATTGTTCGCTTGGCGGCGGCGAGGGATTCATCGCCGCGCGAATCTGCCGCAGCATGAACAGCAGATCGTCCTTGCTGGTCAAAGTTCCGAGCAGCGAGGCTCGCGATAATTCCCGGAACTCCTCGGCGGTTACGCCGAGGGCCGTGATAGTTTCGCGATCGGCACAAAACTCTTCGAAAATTTTGTCATGCGCCAGCTGACCGTCGGTTTGATAATCCGAGGTCTCTGATTTCTTAACGTCCTCGAATGAGGGCATGGGTCCCGATCCTCCTGCTTCGAAATTTGAAACTCGACCCGGTTAAAAGATCTGCTCAGTTGCGTTCAGTTCAAGCATGAAATTTCAAGTTCAATAGCGTCTACAGACGCCATGTAGCTGTGTAACATAATACATCATCATAACTCCTGTCTATAGTTATCCTACTATTAGTTTTGGCCTGAAATAGTAGGAAAACCCCACAAAATGAATGATGCGGGCCGCTAAATTGAAGCGCCGCGCCGAGGATTACCCCCGGCGCGGCGCATCGATGGTCCTATTTCTCGGCCAATCCGCGCGAGGCGAACTAGCGCTCAGCCATTCTGGCGGCCTTATTTCTTACTCTTGCCCGGATTGTGGCGATGGTTGATGTGCGCCTTGCACACCCAGTTCGCCGCATCGTTCACGTTGCCACCTTGAAAGACCGCAAGACTCGGAAACGGGCAGAGCGGGAAAGTCCGTCCGGCCTGTGGGCCTGCCGGCACCTCGCCGATTATCCGGTCCGGCGCGACGCCAGACTCAACCCATCCGGTGAGCGGCGTCAGCGGATCGAAATTGTACGGCCCCGGCCCGCCGCTGCAATGATGCATCCCGGGCACCATGAACAGTCGCGCGTCGTCTTGCAGATGCTTGAAGCCGCCGCCGAGCGTCTTGGCCACATTGCTGTAATAGTCGACGCTGACGAACGGCGTTAGCGCGGGATCGCTCCATCCGTGATACATGACCAGCTTGCCGCCGTTGCCGAAGAACGGCGAGAGGTCGGTATCCTCGCCGTTGGAGTTGAAATTCGTAATGACTGTGTTGAGCAGCGCGACCTGCGAGGCATCGGCAAAATCGAATGTCAGCGAATTGTACGACGGATCATCAAAGACGAAGAACTTCATGAACTGGTCCTGGAACGAGAACTGAAGCGGCGCAGCGCCAAACGATGCGGGAACCACGCCGTACGGATTGTCGACGCCGAAACCGTCCGGCGGCGCTGCAAATCCGGTAATCCACAATTCCCATCCGTCGGAGCCGCCCGGATTGCTGGCCGTATAGCCCGGGTATAGCTGGGTCCCGTCGGGCGTCGTCGCGCCGGCGTAAATCTTCTTGAGCGTAGCGACCTGCGCCGCGGTGAGGCAGTTCGAGGTCAGCTTCGCGTTGCATTGGATCGATGCCGGGTCGAATTTGCACAGCCGCGGATCTTCGATCAAGCCGTCGATCACGCCGTCGGAGCCGTCGCAAGCTTTGGTCACCGCCGCGTCGAGCACGGCGATCTGCGCTGGCGGCAGCCAGCTGTCGCCGGTGCTATCCGAGAGCAGCGCCAGATCGTTCCAGTTGAATCCGGCGATCGGATCGCTGATCGCCGGGTCGCCCGCGACGATCCCGTTGAAGTCGTCGGGAAATTTCTGCGCTTCGACCAGCGCCTGGCGTCCACCCGTCGAGCATCCGTCGAAGTAGGAGAACATCGGCGCGCCAAAGTACTGGTTGGTCAGGTTCTGGCCCGCCAGCGTGCTCAAATGAACGGCGCGATACGCGAAATCCTCGATCGCGGGCATATTCGGAATATTGCCCGGCTCGATCAGGGCGAAACTGCCATCGAGCGACGTATGGAACGGCGACTCGTGTCCCGTATCCGTCACGGCTTCGGCGTATCCGAAAGGGAGCAGCTGGGTCGGAGACGGCAGCGTTCCCTGGTAACCTCCGCCACCTACGAATACGAAACGGCCGTTCCACGATGCTGGCGAAGGCAGTCCGACCGCAAACAGCACCGAGCCGGTCTGGGTGCCGCTGGTCGTCGCGATTGAGCCCTTGACGATACAATTTGCTCCCGACATCGTCGCTGAAATTATCACCGTGCCCGGCGGTGCGACCAACGCGGTGCATGCGACTCCGGCGAACGCGGGCCGCGCGACCATCACGACGGCGATCGCGAGCAGGCCGACCAGCAGCCGCACGCGCGGATTCTCTCTGCCTGAAATATTCATCGACTTCCTCCCTGGAAGCGGGTCGCGCAGCCCCGCAGCGGTTGAGGAATGCGACCGTAACGGGGTTAGGCGACGTTTGTGGTCCCCCTAGACCTAAGGAGCCGACTAGCACCGACAGTGCTGATCGTCAACTTGACAAACTGAATGGCTAGCTGAAAATTGCGTCGGCGCCGGTGGATTCGAGGGCGGTGTCCACGAATTTGCGATCGTCGGCGCTGAGCGCCCCGCGAGCTTCGCGCAACCATTTGAGGCATTTGCCCTGGTAAGGAAACGGCTGCTGCACCCACGGCAGCCCGTCGATCTCGCATCGCACTTCGCTCGAGCCGGACGCGAGTGCGCGCGCATTCGCGATCAGAAAGGGAGCATAAACGCGGCCAACTTCGACGAAGAACGGACGCAGTGCTGCGACGGCGTCCTCGCGCGAAGGCCACGGGACGTTGTCGACGTCGAGCCACGATAAGTCATCGAGATGCGACACCCATGAGACCACGCGCGGATTCTCGGCGGCAGCGATCGCGGCCGGCGTGGGATCGAAATGCGCCAACTGGCTCAACTGCCCGAACAACCCGAAGTCGCTCGCACCCGGACGCGCGCCCATGAGAAATCGATGCCCGCCGACCAGATGCGAATCAACCAGCGCCAGCAAACGCCGATAGCTCCCCTCGATTACCGGCGTCGTCACCTCGTTCGATCCGACCACGCGCAGCCGCTCGATCTGCCGCTCTGCGATGTAGCCGGACATCTTCTCCAGCGTCTCGCGACTCATCAGCGG
>Ga0210393_10001392_pt1 | contig 20283 bp, 17 predicted proteins | sample IncBWC27OmetaG_FD_160068 | JGI IMG/M metagenome (GOLD analysis project Ga0210393, IMG submission 160068) | Forest soil microbial communities from Barre Woods Harvard Forest LTER site, Petersham, Massachusetts, United States - Inc-BW-C-27-O ... | reverse complement strand
GCGGGACCCGAGCGTGATGTCGGCATGCCCCTCAATGATTGGCGCTAAGAGAATTGGCAGTTCGGAGGGCCGATCGCTGTAGTCGCCATCGAGGAACACAACCACATCAGGGGAATTTGCCGCGGCCAGACCGGTGAGGCAAGCTTGCCCATAGCCGCGGCGCGGTTCGTGAACCACGCGGGCTCCCATTCTTGCAGCGATCTCGGGCGTCCCGTCATTCGAGTTGCTGTCGACAACGATGGCCTCCGTTGTGAGATCGGACGGGAGATCCGCTAAGACGCGGTTAATCGCCTGCGCTTCATTGTGAGTAGGGATTATGACGGAGACGCGCACTTTAACTTGGCCCAATTACCACCATGGAGAAGACGGCCACCGTTCGGACAGCCACGCGTCCACGCCCCATCTCCGGCCGGCGCGTCCGATCGCGAGCGCGAGTGATGCCATGACCGGAACCAGCAACTCCCAGATCCACGACGTGCCCCACTCCGAGATCCAAAGGCTGCCGAGATACAGAAAGGCAACAAACGCAGCCGGTCGAGTAAGCAGACCGATGACGAGCAGGACACCCAGAGAGATCTCAGTCATTGCCTGCATGGGAGCAGCCATTGCTGCGTGGCTTGCCGCCAGTGCCATGACCGACTTCCATATGGCCGGCGAATGACTGTTCTTGATGTAGTAGTCGATCAGTCCCGCGTAACCCGCCGGCCTGTAGAGGCCTTTCCCCAGATTCTCGAAAAAGACCCACACGAGCATGGCGCCGATCGTCACCCGCACGATTGCCAAGCCGCTTGCCGCTTGCGTTTGGTGGGCCACTGTCGTTGCTTCATTTCGCGGTGAGGTTGGGTTCGTTGGCATGGTTAAGCCTCGTCCAATGGATGCTATACCAGATTGGAAAGATGCGTCAGGCTCAAAATCTTGTCTTAGCGAAGCTACAGGTTCGAATTATCGGTAAAGGTGCATTTCTCAATGGAAATTCGACGAAGCACATTCGGAAAGAAAAGCTCTTTGTTCGAAGTCGCCTGCAAGAGTGTCCGCTCAGTGACGCGCAGCGGCAGTGATTTCGTGCGCCCAGCGCATGGCTTCGTTGGATGTCCTGGCGACGAAGGACAAGGACAGATTGAGTTGTTTGCCGATGTGCGCAACCAGCTCCCAGTCGCCCGCTTCCACCGCGACCATAAGATCGTAGACGGAAGAAAGGGGCGTTTTCTTGCCCGTCTTGGCGCAAAGTAGCTGTGCCTTGATGTTGGAATCCAGACACAATTCCTCGATCACTACTCCGATCGGAATGGCCAAAATAGCATCGATCAGCGAGAGCATTCCCATCAAGAAGAGATCCGAATTGCCATGTTCTACCTTCGGAGAGATACATTCACAGAAGCGAGCACGAACCAGCGATGACAAAACCAAGTCGGACGACTTGTCTTGTCCCATAACGAGGGTTGTCGCCATTCGTATCCACCTCACGGATTCCTGTTCTCCCAGCATGGTCAATGCATTGCGAATCGATAGAACTGGCGATGACAGCGCCAGCAGCGGAGAGTTCAAGTGCCGCAGCAACCGGTAGCAGAGTGAGGGTTCGCGTTTGATAAGAGCTTCAAGTTCCACAAAATCGACTTCGGTTTTTGAGGCTGCTGCGAGCAGGCGAACATTGGTTGCCTGGTTTGCAGGGATCTGCCTGATCCGAAGGTTTTCGGGACGGCGAAAAAAATACCCCTGAAACCGCGTAAAGCCGTTGTTCACGGCCTTCGCAAACTGTTCCCGAGTTTCCACCTTTTTTGCTATCATGCGGCACTGCTCGGTGGCATAGAGCCGTGCCAGGATCGAACTCTCTTGCAATGGAACCCTGGCACTATCGATTTTGATGAAGCGGGCGTAGGGAATAAGGGCTACGCGCTTGTCGCCCGGAACGAAATTGTCCAGAGCGATTGAGTATCCTGCCTGTTTCAGCCGCTGACATGCGCTTATAACTTTTTCGTCCGCGGGAACATCTTCCTCTATCTCGATCACGACATCGTGGGGAGACAACAGAGCGAAGTAATCCGACAGCAACATCTGGTGCGTACAGTTGATGAACGCGAGGCGCCCATCGCACAACACGCCGAGCCCGACAAAATTCAACATGTGAATGGTTGCGGAAGTTGCGCTCTCACCATCAGAAGTGAAGCGCTGTTGGTCTGGACTTTCGCGAAAGAATAGCTCGTAGCCGATTACGTTCTCTTCTGCCGTGAGAATCGGCTGCCTGGCAATGCAGGGGCTGGGGGTTTCAACGGACGCTGCTTGACCTTGCGTACTCATAGGTTTCTCTCAAGCTTCATCGGCAGTGTCGGTCTTAAACTTCAGTCCACCATCGTTCACTCTTTGAAAATTCAATAAATGCCGTTCGAGCAGGAAATTCTTATGAATCACTGATACTGGGGGAAAATCGCCCGGACGGCTTGAATACCACCTCTTCATACCGTTCGGCCGCACCGGCCGTTGCGCACGATATACTTCGCATAGGGAAATCAGGAAACAGGTCGTCGGTTCGAACCCGACTGGGTCCACCAAGTCCTTCCCGCAATTAAAACGGAAGCAGGGCAAAAGTCGTTGGCGCCGATTATCAATGCACAGGGAATTTCGAAGTCGTTTGGATCGACCGTGCTTTTTCAAGATGTTTCGTTCACCGTGTCTGAGGGCGACCGGATTGGTCTGATTGGTCCAAACGGATCAGGGAAATCCACGCTGCTACGAATTCTGGCCGGCGATGAAGATGTGGACACAGGTGAAATCGCGGTTCGCAAACGCGTCCGGCTCACCTGCGTTCTTCAGGACTCGAAGTTTGTGCCAGGAGAAACGGTTCGTTCAGTAGTCGAGAAAGCACTGGACCGCGCCGCGGTCACGGCGACCGAGCGCGGCACTCGTTTCGCCGAAACCCTTGGCCGCGCCGGCTTCGACGAGCTCGAAACACCGGCTAGCGCTTTGTCAGGCGGGTGGCAAAAGCGGCTCGCGATCGTCGAGGCGCTAGTTCAGGGCCCGGATATTTTGCTGCTCGACGAACCCACAAACCATCTCGATCTGACAGGAATCGAGTGGCTCGAGGATCTTCTTCAAGACGCAGCCTTCGCCTGCGTCGTTGTAAGCCACGACCGTTATTTCCTCGAGAATGTTGCCACCGAGATGGCGGAACTTAACCGTAGTTATCCGAATGGGTTGCTGCGCGTTTGCGGGAACTACAGCATGTTTCTGGAGAAGAAGGAAGAGTTTCTGCATTCGCAGTCGAAGCGGCAGGAAGCGCTGGAGAACCTTGTACTCAATGAAATCGCATGGCTGCGTCGTGGAGCGAAAGCCCGGACGCGTAAGTCGAAAGCGAGAATCGATAAGGCTGGCGACTTGATGAGTGAACTCGCGGATCTGAACCAAAGAACCCGCACCGCTACTGCGGACATTGATTTTTCCGCGACTGATCGAAAAACCAAACGGCTGATCGAGTTGGAAGACGTCTCCTACGAGATTGGCGGCCGCACCCTTTTTGACGGGCTTAACTTCGTGATTACGGCCGGGATGCGAGTGGGATTGGTCGGGCCGAATGGGAGCGGCAAGACTACTCTGCTGCGCCTGTTACGAGGAGAACTGTCAGCGTCGGCTGGAGAGATTCGCCGAGCCGACTGGTTGCGGATCGTGTACTTCGATCAGACTCGTCAGCTTGATCCGGATGTGACTCTACGCCGTGCTCTGGCACCGGGCAGCGATTCGGTGATTTATCAGGACCGCGTCATTCACGTGGCATCGTGGGCGGCAAGATTCCTGTTTACCAGCGAGCAGCTCAATCAACCCATTGGCCGGCTTTCCGGAGGCGAACGGGCGCGGGTATTGATCGCACAGCTAATGCTTCAGCCCGCGGATGTGCTCCTCCTTGATGAGCCCACCAATGATCTCGACATCCCAACCCTCGACATACTCGAAGAAAGCCTGCTCGAGTATCGCGGCGCGCTGGTGCTGGTCACGCATGACCGGTACATGCTCGATCGTGTTTCGACCATTGTGCTCGGACTCGACGGACAGGGCAGCGCCGACAGTTTTGCCGATTACTCGCAATGGGAGTCCTGGCAAGCGGAACGGAAGCAGCCGGCAAGGACGGCTCGGTCAAGCGGCAACCAGTCTGGACGTGGGACGCTTGCGGCTGGACCTGCGGCATCAAAAAAGAAGCTCTCGTACCTGGAAGCACGCGAATACGCAACCATCGAGCAGCGCGTCGCCGAGGCCGAGCAAGCTCTGCAGGAGAAGCGTGCTCAGTTGGAGGATCCTGCGATCGCAAGCGATGGGCCGCGGCTTGTGCGTGCGCATGCTGAGATGGACGACGCCCAGAAATTGGCAGACGAGCTTTATTCACGCTGGGCCGAGCTAGAACAGAAAAAAGGATGACCCACCCCTAAGCGCGAGCGAAATCGATGTATCCACGCTGAACATCAGTGCGGATCAGCTTCACTCGCAGCTTGTCTCCTACATCAAGGCCCTGCTGTCCCTGGGCCAGCAATCCCTCGACGTGCGGCTGCAGCACGCGAACAAATGTTCCTTTCGGGGTTACGCCAGTGACGAGCGCGTCGAACACCTGGCCGATCCGATTGCTCATTGCAACGGCCGCGAGGCGCTTTGTCATTTCTCGCTCAACCTTCCGCGCAGCATCTTCTTTTTCTGTGCAGTTTGAGGCAATAGCCGACAGTTCATCGTCAGAGTACGGAGCAGGCTGGCCGGCAAGCACGGCCTTGATTAGCCTTTGCGTGAGGATATCCGGAAACCGCCGGTTAGGAGCGGTGGAGTGTGTGTAATCCTGAACCGCCAGACCAAAGTGGCCTTGCTCGGGGTCTCCTGGCCGCTCGAGAACATATTCTCCCGGCCCAATCAGTTTGATGACCGCCAGCGATACGTCCGCGAAATGATCGGGATCTTCCGCCTTGCGCTTCAGGAGAAAATCATTGAGAGCCTTGGAATCCGGATTCGGAGGCAGCTTGCCGCCGTGTTCCGCAGCGAGCTGAACAATCCGATCCCAACGTTCAGGAGTCTTCACGATGCGACGCAGAGACGACACTTTCTCCAGCATGCGGGCGACAACTCCGTTGGCGGCGATCATGAAGTCCTCGATCAGGTCCGTGGCGGGGTTCTTCTCCTGCTTGGTGATGTCCACGATTTGTTGATTGAGTATTATCGGGGTGACTTCGGTGGTCTCGAGGTTGAGGGCGCCATTCTGATAGCGCTTCTTCTTTAGCGCCTGCGCTGATTCGTTTTGCAGTTTAAGCTGCGCTTGCAATTCCGTCGACGCGGCCACTTTTGTCGGCGCGGGGCCGGTGCCTTCAAGCCATCCTCCCACTCCGTTGTAAGCAAGCTGCGCCTTATTGCGAACGATCGCCCGATAAACATCGCTCGAACTGACTGAGCCGGCAGCGTCTACCGTGAACTCAATTACCACGCTCAACTTGTCCGCGTTTTCGAGAAGCGATGTTGTGCCAGTGGAGAGGTCTTCCGGCAACATGGGGAAAATTCGAACGCCCGTGTAGACGGATGTTGTTTCCTTCGCTGCATGCTGATCAATCGGAGAATCCTTCGGCACGAAGGCATCGACATCTGCGATTCCGATCAGCACTTTTATACTTCCATTGGGCAAGCGCTCGGCAACCTCAATTTGATCAAGATCCTTCGACGTGTCGTTGTCGATCGATGACCAGAGCAGGTTCCGGAGATCACGAACATGGCCGCTCGAGACCACTTGGGGCGGATGCGTTTTCAATTCCGCAAGCTGTTGCGTGACCTGCGGAGGGAAATCCGGCTCGAAGCCGTGTGCCAGCATGACTTGTTTGGCAGTTGCTTGAAGATCGATATGAGAAGAGTGAATGTCGTTCATGAATTCCTCGATGAATCGGTAGCGCACAGAAAGGCTAACATGTGACCTTCGATTGCGCGTGTGGGATGGCATGGTCGGCGAACGAAGCTGTCGCCGTGATATTCTAACGACAGTAGCTGCGTCCCGCCTTTGGGCAAATTTTCCGCAGTTCCCTTGAGAAATCATGATTTCAGTTAGCAACGTTTCCATGCGCTACGGCGCCAAAGTTCTGTTTGACGAAGTCTCGACGGCCTTCACGCCGGGGAAGCGCTATGGCCTGACCGGGCCGAACGGCGCGGGGAAAACTACGTTCATGAGGCTCATGACTGGCGACCTCGATCCCCAGAAGGGAACTGTCGTGCGTCCGAAGAAGTTCGGCGTGCTTAGCCAGGACCAGTTTGCTTTTGACGCGTATCGCGTGATTGACACGGTGATGATGGGCAACAAGCGCCTGTGGGCCGCGATGGAAGAGCGCGACCGCATCCATTCCAAGCCGGAGCTGACCGACGAAGACGGCATGAAGCTTGGCGAATTGGAAGGCATCGTTGGCGAAGAAGACGGCTACACCGCCGAGACTGATGCCGCGATTTTGCTGCAAGGCCTTGATATTCCCGACGACCTTCATGAACGAAAAATGGGGGAACTCCAAGGTGGACAAAAAGTTCGCGTGCTGCTGGCGCAGGCGTTGTTCGGACATCCGCTCGCGCTGCTGCTCGACGAACCCACGAACCACCTGGATCTCGATTCGATCCACTGGCTGCAAGGGTTCTTGAACAACTATGACGGCGTGCTGATCGTGATTTCCCACGACCGCCATTTTCTCAACAGCATTTGCACCCACATTGCCGATATCGATTACCAAACCATCATCACGTACACCGGTACGTACGACGACATGGTGGTCGCGAAGACGCAAATCCGTTCGCAGATTGAGGGGCAGAACGCGCAGCGCGAAAAGAAGATTGCGCAGCTCAACGAATTTATTGCGCGTTTCTCCGCTGGCACCCGTTCCAGCCAGGTGCAGTCGCGGCGCAAAGAAGTTGAGCGCTTACAGGTCACGGAGCTAGCCAAGTCGAACATCCAGCGTCCGTTCTTGAAGTTCGAGCAGAAGCGTCCTTCGGGAAAACACATTCTTGAGCTTGAAGGAGTGGCGAAATCTTACGGCGACACTGAAGTCATCCGCAACTTTACCGCTAGCGTGACCCGCGGAGAAAAGATCGCGTTGATGGGCCGGAACGGCGCGGGCAAAACAACTCTGCTCAATGCCCTGCTGGCAAGCTCACAGACGGTGCCCGACGCCGAGTTACGCAAAACCAGCGGCTACGACGGACCATTCCTGACGGGCGGAAAAGTGATTTGGGGACACGAAGCTGCGGTCGGATACTTTGCCCAGGACCACCGAGCCTTGATTCAGGGAGACATGACGGCATTCGAATGGCTCCATCAATGGGATCCGGGGGCGGCGCACGAAGAGATTCGCGGTCTGCTGGGTCAAATGCTATTCCCGCGTGAGGATGCGTTGAAGCGCACCGACGTTCTGTCCGGAGGCGAAGCGGCCAGGCTTTTGTTTTGCAAGCTCATGCTGCAAAAGCCTAACGTTCTTGTGTTCGATGAACCGACCAATCACTTGGATCTGGAGTCGATCAACGCGCTCAACATTGCGCTGCAGCGTTATCACGGAACCGTGTTGCTGGTGACGCATGACCACGATTTGATCGATGAGGTGGCCACCAGAATCTGGCATTTCGAGCCCGACCACAAGATCACCGACTTCAAGGGTGCATACGAAGAGTACCAGGCGGTTTTGGCCTAAGGATTTTCATCTGCAAGAATAGAGATGCGCGGCCTACAGAGCCCGTCCTGCGCAGGCACCGGACGCCCATGCCCATTGAAAATTGAACCCTCCGAGATGTCCGGTAACGTCGACTACCTCGCCGATGAAAAACAGGCCAGGCACTTTACCGCTCTCCATCGTTTTCGCTGATAGTTCGTTGGTGTCGACTCCGCCCACGGTGACTTCTGCCTTGTCGAAGCCCTCGGTGCCGGCAGGAATCACAGCCCAGTCGTGTGCTAATCGCTCCAGTTGCGCGAGTCCAGAGTTTGTCCACTTGGCCGGTGCATGCAGATCCAGCCATCGGTTTGCAAAACGATTCGGTAGGAACTTGTGCAACGCTGACTTCATGGTCGTGATATTTCTTACAGCCTTGGGCTCGCGAAGCGCGGCCGTCACATCGCTGCCAGGCGCCAAATCGATCGCAATTGCCTCCCCCGGTCTCCAGTAGGACGAAATCTGTAGAATTGCCGGTCCGCTCAGTCCTCGATGCGTGATCAGCAGCTTTTCCCGGAATCGCGGTTTGCCGCAGGAGACGCTTACCTCGGCGGAGACTCCGGCCAGATCGCAGTACTGGCGACGGTTTTCCTCATCGAACACAAACGGCACCAGAGCAGGCCGAGGTTCGCGAATCGCCAGTCCAAATTGGCGTGCGAGATCGTAACCAAATCCGGTCGCACCCATTTTCGAAATCGACAGACCTCCGGTTGCGACAACCAGAACCGGGGCACGAAATTCCGCTTCTCCAGTACGCACGATGAATTCGGTTGTCCTCAAGACCTCCTTGACTGAAGTCTTCACGAAAACATGAACTCCGGCATCGCTGCATTCGCCTTCGAGCGTATTCGTAATGTCGCGAGCGGAGCGATCACAGAAAAGTTGACCCAGCGTTTTCTCGTGATAAGGGATGCGATGCTTCTCGACAAGCGCGATGAAATCTGATGGCGTGTAGCGAGCCAGAGCCGATTTCGCAAAGTGGGAATTGCCCGAGAGGAAGTTTTCCGGACGGCAATGAAGGTTGGTGAAATTGCATCGTCCTCCGCCGGAGATGAGGATTTTCTTACCAGCCCGTTCTGCCCGCTCGAGTACGGCAACTCGGCGTCCGCGCTTACCAGCCTCCAGCGCACACATTAACCCGGCAGCGCCGGCGCCGAGGACCAACGCGTCAAATTGCTGGGTCATCGACGTGATGGGTCATCGAGGTGATGGATCATTGCAACTGAGACGCATTCGATTGCGCTAAAGTGCCGAATGGACTGACTCCCAAACATCTGCTGAAGAGAATCAAGATGCTAAACAAAATGCAACGATGGTCCGGCCGCGAATACCGGTCGCCTTTTCTACATCCTCAACCAGTGTTGATTCCAGATCATCCGGGTCCGGGTTCATCTCGCACGCTGCAATTTCCGCGTCGGTGGCGCCTTGAAAGCAAAGTTCGCAAACGCCTAACCCATCTTCCGAGCGCACTGGCGGTCCAAAGACGCGGCAAGTCATGGGCCGTGCCTCGTAAAGCTCGCACAGTCCGGTCAGTGGATCGAGCGCGGGGCAGGGCTCCTCGTTAGCGAACTCAGCAAAGCGTTGTCCCGCCTCCTCGCCTTCCTCCAGCAAGCCGCTAGTTGGATCGCCAGGAAAGTCCTTCGAAAGCCGGGAAACCGCCTCCAGAGCGCGGTGGCGGACGTCAGCAGCACGGCCCGGTGCGGACTCTTCCAGCCGCACAAGTCCCTCCCGGAGCCGGGCAGCATCGAGCTGGTTTATCGGGAACACTCCCACACAACATTGCGTGCAACCGGGCCGGCAGACGAGCCACTTCCCGCTTCTATGAGTGGCATCCGCCAGGGCGGAATCCACGATCTGAACCAACGCGTGATCCCGGGGTGGTGAAAAGCAATGCATCCTGAAAGAATATCCCATACAAAGAGCCTTTCTTATCGAATGGTAGGGATTTTGCTGTGGACTCCTACCTTGGTCAACGATCCAAGGGGCCTTCCGGGTATGACCTTTCGACCCCGAAAAGGCCGTCCAACCACATTTACAGCCAATTCCGGGGTTCAGGGAGGAACAAACGGGTGTATGATTTCCCGATGGGTCGCGGGTTTGGTATTCCGCGCCTGGCTACTATCTTTCTTTTGCGAGGTCAGTCCGCCAATGGCTGCGGCATCGAGCTCTGGTACAAACCAGCAACTCACCCTCGATCACTCCTCGTTTGAGAAGTTGTTGGCAGCGGCATGGGTTCTGCAGTGTCTACACGATCAATTACATCCTCCAGCCGACAGTGGTAAAGTCGTCGCTCAGCCTGTCGCGTCCCGGGAAAGGATAGAGAGGGGAGGTTCCGTATCGCTGGAAATCACCAGGCGCGAGATCGTCAAGCCAACGGTTCAACTCTCGCCTAGAGCGATCGAAACGCCTCGCAAACCCGCTGCGCTCAATATTCGCTCTTCCGACGGCCAAACTCTGATTGAACTGGTCAAGACACACGAGGCAATCGAGACTGGCATTTTGAACTTGGACGCCACCGTGAAGCGTTTGGTGTCGCTGTCACCCAAGCTCATCCAGAAATCCGCGACGCACGTACCCACGCCGGTAAAGCTAACCCCGGTCGTTCGCACGCCGCTCAGGCTGGCGCAACTTGCACCCAAACCGACCCCCCCCGCGCATCCTGAAGCGGATCCCGAACTCATCAAACCGATCCTCGTTCAGCAGAAACCACCAGGTCAACACAAGCCAGCACTGCGTGCGTCGGCGTTCGCTTCGGAAACCAGCCTCAACCGCCTCCGCGGCATTCTCACACGGCAGATGTCGACCGGCCGTGCCCAAGCTGCTTTGCGAACACTTCGCACGATAACCATTGCAACCCACGTCAATCTTCGAAATACCGGCGTATGCCTCCGGAATACGATCGCCCGCTACCAGGCTGCTTTCCGCCTTCGAATCGCAAAAGAGCTGGCCTCGCGTGGATCATCGTTCAATCTGGAAGCTGCTCTCAAACGTCTGCGTAACGCTTGTGCGCCTCGTACGCCGACTTTCCGAATCAATTTCACCCTGCGGTCGCTCCGCGCCGTGGCCATTGCAACTCCGGTTTGGCTGCTGGTTGTGATCGCCAACTTGCTGCTTCTTGAAACTTGGCTGCATCAGCCCTTTCAAGGGGCGCGGGCGATGTCATCGCCGAGTTCCTCAATTGCCGAGGCAGCGGTGACTGCGAACGTATCGGCCCCGGCCCATTCGACTCGATCCTTATCTCAGCCGGCCAAAAGGATCGAGAGCACTGCGCCCCGGCAGCCCACATCAATTCCTCCCTTTGCGGCCAGTCACGATCAGATCACGGACCCAGCGACTTTCTCCGTCGTGGCGCAATTAAGTCGTTTTGAAATTAACGGACTGCGGCGCCAGGCCAAATACGGAGACGACTCCGCTGCGTTCACTTTAGGCATGGCTTATGAGGTGGGGCACTACGTGCGTCAGAACTGCACCGAAGCCGCGCGCTGGGTGACAATGGCCGCCGACGCAGGCAATCCGGCTGCCGAGTACAACCTCGGTCTCCGCTACCGCGATGGCGACGGGGTTTCCGCCGATCTGCATGAATCCGAAAAGTGGCTGCGTAAGGCGGCCGCTCACAGAAATCGCAACGCTAAACTCGCCCTGCAACTATTCGCCTCGCGTTAACTCTTCTGCTCGTCAGTCGCCGGCGCATTGTGTAGCATCAAATTCAGCAGGGAGGTTTCATGCTCGATTCCAATCAAGTGCCCATCGAACAATCCGCGCTGCTAGTCATTGACGCGCAGGATTCTTTCAAAGTCGGCGCGAGCTGGAAGCGCCGCAACAATCTTGCTTTCGAAAGCAATGTCGGCGCGCTGATTGCGGCTTACCGCGCGGCAGAACTGCCGGTTATTTTTTTTCTTCATACCGACAGTGATGAAGGGTTCGCCCCGGACAGCCCTTTTTTTAAGCTGATGGACTTCATCGAGCCACGCAGCGGCGAACCCGTCTTCACCAAGAACACTCGCAATTGTTTCACCAGCACCGCCCTGCAACCTTATCTGATCGAGAAAGGCGTTCGGCGAGTTACGATCGCGGGCATCCAGATGGAGCAATGCTGTGAAACCACTGCCCGGGTTGCGGCGGATCTCGGATACGCAGTGGACTTCGTCACCGATGCGACCATGACTTTTCCAATTCCGAACTGGGATAAGCCGGGTGAGGAACTGGGCGTCGACGCGATATGCGAGCGAACCGAGTACGCCCTGCGGCGCCGATTCGCCCGGATCGTGACGGTCGCGCAGCTCAGCCAGGAGTTGAAGCGAGTACGCCGCGGGGCGGTTGCGTAGGCCTCAGCTTCTTCGGTGGTGCCTGATCGCTGCCTCGCGTCGGTAAGGTTGCGTTTGGATCAATTCTGCATTTGAACTTGTAGAACTTCGCCCGGCAGCCGGACCATTCTTGACCGGGAACCGGATTCGACGCGAGCGGCAGGCGTCGCATCCTGTTTCTGAGCTAAATGCTTTTGCCCGTCGACAGTGGAACTCATTCTCTCCATCCGAATTCCGAGCGTACGCTCCAGTTGGTATAGATCGGACCGCTGATCTCTGCCAAAAAGAGTAGAAGCCACGCCGCGTTCGCCGGCCCGGCCGGTGCGTCCAACGCGGTGGATAAAGTTTTCCGCCACTTCTGGCAAGTCGTAGTTGATGACGTGGGCGATGTCTTGCACGTGAATGCCGCGCGAGGCCAGATCAGTTGCGACCAGGATGCGGTAGCGTCCCTGTTGAAAGCCGGTGAGCGCGGCTGTGCGCTGAGATTGCGAGCGGTCGCCGTGAATCATGGCCGCGGCGAATCCTTCGCGATTCAGATTCTTGGCCAGCCGTTCCGTTCCTCGCTTGGTGCGCGCGAAGACGAGACATCGGCCTGTTTCATTCGCCAACAATCGATGGAGCACTTCCTGTTTGCGGTCGGCATCGACCTCGAAGGCTTGCACCCGCACATTCTCCGATGGTTTTAGCGTTGACCCGAAAGCGACCCGCACCGGATTTCTCATGTAGTCGTTCACCAGGTGGACGACAGAAGCTTCAAGCGTCGCTGAAAAACACATCGTCTGACGATCTTTGGGCAGGACCGCGGCTATCCGCCGAATCGCGGGGAGGAATCCCATGTCGAGCATTCGATCTGCTTCGTCGAGCACCAGCACGCGGAGGTCGCGGAAATTCACTAGTCTGCGATCGAGAAAATCTTCTAATCGGCCCGGAGTAGCCACGACTAAGCGAGCTCCGTTGCGAATGTCGCGAAGCTGTTGTCCTTCCGACAAGCCTCCGACCACTAGAGCGGCAGGCTTGAGTTGCTTGCCACGCAGCGCGTCATATTGCTCTGCAACCTGCATCGCCAGTTCACGTGTCGGGACCAACACCAGAGCTGCGATTCCTGGCGTATTTTGCTTGAGCAGTTGCTCCATAATTGGAATCAGGAAAGCGAGCGTTTTACCTGTGCCCGTCTGCGCGGTTGCGAGCACATCCTTGCCGGCAAGAGCCTGCGGGATGGCGGCGGCTTGAACCGGGGTGGGTATGGAAAAACCAGCGAACGACAAACGGTCTTTGACGTAAGGGGAAATCGGGAGTTCTGAAAAATTCTGCATTTTGCTTTCTCTGGCATAAGCGATCGCGGCGCGCACACTAATTTCGAGCGCGTGCGGCAACCAGTATTGCCAGTCTTATGTTTTGATTACGCTGAAGACGTACGGAGGGGAAACTGACGGCGGGAGTTCTCAGATCAAATGCTGCACCAGAGTAATCGCACCATACAACCGCGGTATTAAGCGTAACGTCAGTATATCACGTCGCAACAATCTGACGTGACAGAGTAGATAACAGCAAGGTTACGATAGTTCCATAGAACGTAGACGTGGCCGTACATGCCCGAGAGCTTTTGGCTACAATACAGTCTAATTCTACGATGCCGGCGCGTACGCGCACCGAACGCACCGGCATCGTCATCGCAGCCACTTCTCCGGCTCGCGAACTGTTTCAGCAACCTCATTCAGGAAAACCGCGGCTCGCGCTCCATCCACCACGCGGTGGTCGCACGAGAGGGTTAAGGTCATCATGGGGCGGATCGCTGCCCGCCCGCCGATGGGCACGACTCGGTCGGCAATGCTTCCTATCGCGAGAATCGCCGCTTGCGGCGAACTGATAATCGCGCTGAAAGCATCGACCTGATACATGCCAAGGTTGCTGATAGTGAAAGTTGCGCCAGTAATATCGGACGGACGTAAGCGGCCGGCGCGGGCCCGCTCCGTCAGGTCGCGGCGTTGAACCGCAATTTCGCCGAGTTCGGTCTTGTCGGCGTTGTGCATCACCGTGGCAACGACGCCATCGTCAACCGCCATGGCGACGCCCATATTCACCTGCTGATTCAGGCGAATGACGCCATCGTTCCAGCTTGCATTGATTCGAGGATGCTTCACCAGAACGCGGGCGACGAGCGCAACCAGCAAATCGGTATGCGTGACTTTGATTCCCCTCGCCTGCTGAATCGCCGATCCCAGATGCTCGCGCGCCTCGACGAGCGCGCCCGCGTCGACATCCCGTACCACGAAGAAATGAGGAACCGTGGTCCAACTCTGCGTGGTGCGTTCGGCCATCAGCCGTCCGATCGAACTCGGAGTTTCAGCATCCTGGGGCGGAGCTACGGGCGCTGGCGCGGAGGAAGAGCTTTTCAATTCTGCCGCCGTCAAAACGTCGGAGGCGAGAATCTCACCTCCCCGTCCAGATCCTCGCAAGCTGGCGATGTCGACTCCGTGCTCCTTGGCTAGGCGGCGAGCCTTGGGCGAAATTTGTCCGCCGGACGATGCCGCCGGCGTTGCGATCACGGCAGCGGCAGCGCGGGTCGGCTCAGCCTTGCTGGGAGCGGGAGCAATCACGACTTCCGACGGAGGAGCTTCACCCGGGCGAACAATCCATGCGATGATGTTTCCCACCGGCACCACATCGCCGGCTTGCGCTTTCACGCCCGCGAGTACGCCATCCGCTGGAGACTCGACTTCAAGCACGGCTTTGTCCGTCTCTATTTCCAAGAGGGGCTCACCCTTCGTCACACTATCGCCCGCCGCCTTCCGCCAAGCCACAAGCTTGCCGGTTTCCTGCGCCATCTCGAGGGCGGGCATGACCACGCTGAAAGCCATAATTAATCCGACACTCCAACCCGCTCGGTTCTGGAACTCTCTTCGATCATCTCGACCACGCGCCGGCTTGGCGCAGACTCATTCTCGCGCGTCGTCGGCAGCGGTCCGTTGACCGTAAAGTAGTGTGCTCCCGCCACCAGCAATTCCTCCGCTGGAAAACGTGTGATAACTTCATGCCCGGTTGGAGTAACCACGATTTCCTCTTCGATGCGGGCCGCACTCCAGCCGTCGGTTGAAGGCCAGAATGTTTCGAGCGCAAAAACCATCCCCGGCTTGATTTCGTGCGGATGATCGAATGACACAAGGCGGCTGATAACAGGTTTTTCCCAGATCGCAAGACCGATGCCGTGCCCGTATTGCAGGGCGAAGCACGCTTCTTCATTGGGAAAGCCGAACTCTTGAGCTTTGGGCCATACAGCGGCGATTTCCGCGGTCGTGCGTCCCGGCCGTACCAGTTCGATCGCCGCATCCAGATATTCGCGGCACCGCTTGTATGCATCGACCATCGCATGCGATCCGTAGCCAATAGTGAAACAGCGGTAATAACAAGTGCGGTAGCCCATGTACGAATGCAGAATGTCGTAGTAGACGGGATCGCCGGGGCGAAGCACGCGATCGGAAAATACATGCGGGTGCGGGTTGCAACGCTCGCCGGAAATCGCATTCACCGCTTCCACATACTCCGACCCGAGATCGTAGAGAACTTTGCTCACCAGTCCGACCGCTTCATTTTCGCGCATCCCGGGCTTCATCGCGCGATACAGTTCGTCGTAGGCCGCATCGACCATCATGGCCGAAGTGTTCAGCAGCGCGATCTCGTCCTGCGTCTTGATCACACGCGCATCGGACATCAATTGCTGACCGTCTACGACCGTAATTCCTTCCCGCTGCAAAGCAAAAAGAACGGGTAACTCGATGATGTCAATTCCGACCGGCTCTTTGTGCAGGCCGCGCATTTCGAGTTCGATGCGAATCTTCTTCGCGACATCTTCCGCGCGTCCCATCTCGGGTGACATCGCACCGCGCAGCATCGAGATTCCGGGCCGCGAGCGCTCGCCCAACCAGGGGCAATGCAGTTGATGATGTTTGGCCGCCGATCCGAAATCCCACAAAATAGGCTCATCGTTCTGGGGCAGGAGCGTGAAGCGATTGCACTTATCCTGTGCCCAACTGCCGATGTGCGTCGAGGTCAGATAGCGGACATTATTCATGTCGAAACAGAGAAGTGAGCCCATCTCCGACTTAGCGAGCAGGTCTTTCGCCCGCGCCAGACGCTCTTTGCGCAAGCGGTCAAAATCTACTCGCTGTTCCCAATCCACCGCCATCGTTCCATGGGTCGGTAGTGCCACGATGCACCTCCTGTCTCAACTCGTAACTCTCGGGGCTACTTCTTATGCCTGTCCGCAAAGCTTGCGTGCTGCCTCGAACACCGATTTCTCCGTCGGGACGGTCGCGTCTTCGAGCGGAGGTGAAAATGGAATCGGAATATGCATTGCCCCCATCCGCTTGACCGGCGCGTCCAGGTTATAGAACGCACCCGCGGCAATCACGGCGGCGATTTCAGCCGTGACCCCGTAGCGTTCGTAACCCTCGTCGATCACGATCACTCGCGAGGTTTTCTTGGCCGACTCAATCAGAGTTTTCTCGTCGAGCGGCCACAGGGTTCGCGGATCGACCACTTCCGCGCTTACGCCGGCCTCCTGCAGTAAATCCGCCGCGCCCAGCGCCACTTGCACCATGCTGCTAGTCGCTACCAGCGTAATATCGCGGCCCACCCGCTTCACATCCGCCACGCCGAATGGAATCGTGTACTCCTCCGCCGGAACTGGGCCCTTCAACTTCGTGTACATCATCTTGTCCTCGAAGAAGACAACCGGATTCTCATCGCGAATCGCAGTCTTCAGCAATCCCTTGGCGTCGTACGGCGTCGACGGCATCACCACTTTCAATCCCGGAACATGACTGAACCAGGCATGCAATGATTGGGAATGCTGCGCGCCCGACCGGCGAGTCGCACCCAGAGTCGTTCGCATCACCATCGGAACTTTCCAGGCTCCGCCGGACATGTAATGGACCTTGGCCGCCTGGTTCACCATCTGGTCCATCGTAAGCGTTATGAAATCTCCAAACATGATGTCGACGATGGGCCGCAGGCCCGTCATGGCCGCGCCAACCGCGATCCCGGTGAAACCAGCTTCTGAAATCGGCGTATCCAGCACTCGTTCAGTTCCGAATTCTTCCACTAAGCCCGAAAGCACTTTAAAGGGTGTGCCCGCCTCAGCCACATCTTCGCCAAAGATGCAGACGCGCGAATCGCGGCGCATCTCTTCCGCCAGCGCCTCGCGCACGGCCTGCCCAAACGTCAATTCGCGAGTAAGGGTTTCAGGCATAGACGTCTTGCTCCACTTCCGCCACGCCGGGATACGGAGCGGCCACGGCGAACTCGACTGCCTTCTTCATCTCGGCTTCAACTTCTGATTGAATCCCCTTGAACTGGCTGGAATCGCCAAGGCCCTGCGCGACCAGCCAGTCGGACAGGAGTTTCAGGGGATCGCGCTCCGTCTTCCAATGCTTCTCTTCTTCTTTCGATCGGTAGTACTCGCGATTGATATCGCCGACGTGGTGGCCGGTGTAGCGATACGTATTGCATACGAGGAATGACGGACCATTTCCGCGACGCGCGCGATCAATCAGCCGCCCTGCAGTTGCATACACCGCACGCACATCCTGCCCATCGACGCTTTCCGCTTGCAATCCGAAGGCAGCTGCGCGCGCCGGAATATCGCCCGCTGTCGTCTCGGTAAAGTGGGTGTACTCGGTGTAGAGATTGTTTTCGCAAACATAGATCACGGGCAGCTTCCACAGTGAGGCCACGTTCATGACTTCATAGAGAACGCCTTGGCCGAGCGCTCCTTCGCCGAAGAAGCAAACTGCCACGTGGTCCTTCCCCAGTCGCTTGGCAGACAAAGCCGCGCCGGTTGCGATTCCCACACTCCCCGCAACGATGGCATTCGCGCCCAGGTTACCGGTCGCAGGATCAGCAATGTGCATGGAGCCGCCCTTGCCCTTGCAATAGCCAGCTTCTTTACCCAGCAACTCAGCAAACATGCGGTTCGGCGACGCTCCTTTGGCAAGACAATGTCCGTGGCCGCGATGCGTGCTGGTAATGTAATCGTCGGCTCGCAGCGTCTCGCACACGCCCACCGCGACCGCTTCTTCGCCGATGTAAAGATGGGCCAGCCCGGGCATTAATGCGCGGGTGTAGAGTTCGTTGACCTGCTCTTCGAACAAGCGGATCGAGACCATCTGCCGGTACATCCGCAACCATTGCCCGGCTGTAGCTTCGGAATTCGCCGCGGATTTATCTGTCGCAGTTGTCATTTTGAAATTCCCGACATTCGCGCCAGCACATCGAACACTACCGCGAAATCCAACTTTGCCATGCCCATGCCCCGGGCTGCCGTCAGAAACTCGTTGCTTACCGCCGTGGTGGGCAAAGGCACATCGAGTTGCCGTCCTAACTCGAGCGCCAGCAGCATGTCTTTTTGCATCATGTTGACGTCGAACCAGGCCTCCGGAGGTTGCTGCAGAACGAATGGTCCGCGATATTGAATCATGGGCGAAGCCACTGCACTGTGAGTGAGAACGTCGACCGCCGTCTCTCGGGCAATCCCACTTTTTTCCGCCAACAAAACACCTTCAGAGAAAGCCATCATCTGAACTGCGAGACTCAGATTCACCGCAATCTTCATGGCCAGCGCCAGCCCGTTATCACCGACGTGCGTCACCTTCGGTCCGATATCTAGAAGCAGTGGCTTAACTTTCTCGAAGGTTTCGAGACGCCCGCCCACCATCACCGACAACTTGCCTTCCTGCAGAGTGATCACGCTGCCGGACACCGGAGAATCCACCATGTCCGCGCCTTTTTCTCGTACTTTTGCTGCCAAGGCGCGGCTGACAGTTGGACTCACCGTGCTGATGTCGACAAAGATCTTGCCCGCGCTCAACCCTGCCAATAGACCGTCCGGCCCCTCCGTGATCGAGGTGATCGCGGCCGAGTTCGTAACCATCGCAAAGGTGACATCGGCTGCGGCCGCGACTGCGCGGGGCGAGTCGGCCCATTTCATCCCTTTATCGATCAGCCATTGCGCCTTCGTTCGAGTCCGGTTGTATCCCGTGACGGTGTGCCCTTTGCTGAGCAGACGGCTCACCATCTGACTGCCCATGACGCCGAGCCCGACAAAACCTAAATTCGCCATTCGCTTCAAGCTCCCGACTACGAGATGGGTTTCGAGAGCGCAGGATGCGCCTCACTGGCCTTGGAATCCTCACGAACCTGCAGCAGATGCGCCCGCATCGCCTCACGCGCTTTTTCGGGGTTGCGCCGCTCTACCGCATCGAGAATGCGTTTGTGGTGGTACTGTCCCCGGTTGGGTCCACCTTCCACCTGAAAAATCCGCATGCGTTGTTCGCGCAGCAATCCAACGATCGAATCCAGCAGCGACAGGATCAGTGGATTGTCCGCCGCTTCGGCCAAGGCCAAGTGGAAGTCGAGATCGGCCTCAATGAAAGCGTCAGGATCGTCCTGCGCGCGATCCATCAGTACGACTGCCTCGCGCATCAGTGCCAAGTGCTGCTCCTGGATCCGTGTCGCCGCGAGCGCAGCAATCTCGGGCTCAAGGATCGAGCGCACTTCGGCCAGATGAATCGATCCGGTTGGCTGGCCAATCTTGACCATAAGGCCGAGCGATTGCCGAATCGCCTGCGAGGTCCCGTCGGTGATGAAAGTCCCGCGCCCCGAATAGGCTTCCACGAGTCCTTTTTCGCGCAGAGCCTTCACCGCCTCGCGCACCGCCGTGCGGCTCACGCCGAACCTCTGCGCGAGTTCGCGTTCCGCGGGCAACTGGTCCCCCGCTTTCAGCGCGCCCTTCAGGATCGATTCTTCAATCTGCTGAACGATTTGCTCGTACAGTCGTGATGTGCGAACCGTCTTGTACACTAAGTCTCCGGACTGCCCCTAAACCTCGGGTCACGATGATGCAGCCTGCGGTTTCAGCTGCCAGATTCCTGAATCGAGACAGTCTTGATATTTGCAAACTCGCGGATTCCATATGGCCCAAGTTCTCGTCCGTGGCCCGAATACTTCACGCCGCCAAATGGTAGCCGCGTATCGGACGCGACCATTCGGTTGATGAATACCATCCCTGCTTCGATTTCGTCGATCAAGCGTTCCCGCTCGTGCTTGTCATTGGTCCACGCACTCGCACCCAATCCAAACCGGCTGTCGTTTGCGACCGCTATGGCTTCGTCAAGATTCTTCACGCGGAAAATCGAGGCCACCGGACCAAACAATTCGTCGCGATACGCCGGCGATTCTTTGGGGATGTTGGTCAAAACTGTGGGCGCATAGAAGTTGCCGGGGCGATTGACCGGCTTACC